>Ga0306920_100000538_pt1 | contig 44194 bp, 39 predicted proteins | sample flu12Cox44000170_FD_204666 | JGI IMG/M metagenome (GOLD analysis project Ga0306920, IMG submission 204666) | Lab enrichment of tropical soil microbial communities from Luquillo Experimental Forest, Puerto Rico - flux4day.12C.oxic.44.000.170 (v2)... | ecosystem: Environmental > Terrestrial >... | reverse complement strand
CGGCGAAGGCGTGAAACTCGGCGCTGACGCAGGCCTGGCGGAAGATGGCCTGGCCTTCCTCCACCTGAGGCAGGGCGCCGTCGCGGCCGAACAGCGAGGGCAAGTAGATGGTGAACCCGGCGTCGCGGACCCAGCGGCCGAAGCGAGCGACGTGCGGGCTGATGCCCGGCATCTCGGTCATGACGATCACCGCCGGCCCGGTGCCCGCGACGTGTACCACCTTGGTGGCGCCGTCGAGCGTGATCGCGCGGTGCTCGAAATCGTCGAGCGGATCGTCCTCGTTCAACGCCCGTTGGGGTATCGTCGGAGCTCCTCCGTGAGGCGGGTTCATCAGGTAGTTACGCGCCCGCCCCATGCGGGTGCCCCTCACACCAGCTCGCCATCGCCGCCACCTCCAGGCCGTGCGCCACGATATCCCGCGAGATACCGCTGGATATCTGGCCCTGACTCGGAATGTGGCGTGCGCAAGGGCAGAGGCTCATCGCGAGAGCATCAGGTCGGCGGGGCTCCGAAGACGCTTGACCGTGCCGAAGTCCGAGCAACGCTGGACGGTGAGAGTGGCGCAGCGTTCGTCTCGCAGATGGGCGGCCAATGAGGAGCCTTACGCCTTCCACCCCCACTCGTTCATGTTCCAGCTGTTGACCAGCGTGTTGCTGTTGGGCTTGTAGTTGACCAGCCCCTGCTTCACGCCTTCGAGCCGCACGTAGCTGAAGAGTGGCAGGTACGGCAGGTCCGCCCGGATCACTTCCTGGAGCTTGAGATAGATCGGCTTGCGCTTCGCGCGGTCCACCTCTTTCACCCCGTCCTCGAGGAGTTTGTCCACCTGCGGGTTCTTGTACTGCATCACGTTCCGCCCGGAGCCCGTCTCGGCCGGGATGTACTTGCTGTGGATGCGGTTGAGGCAGTCCGGATCGTCACCGATGATGGCCTGGATGCCCACGAGGAGCGTCTCGTACTTGCTCTTCACGTAGTACTCGCCCCACACCACGGCCGCCGGCATGTTGTTGATCTGCATGTCCACGCTGATGGCCTTGAAGTTCTGCTGGATCAGGGCCTGGGTCTGCTCGCGGAGCTTGTTGCCCGCGGTGGTGGAGTTGGTGAACGAGAGCCGCACGCCGTTCTTCGCGCGGATGCCATCGGGTCCCACCTTCCAGCCCGACTCCTCGAGGATCTGCTTGGCTTTCTCGGGGTTGTATTCCTGCTTGGGCAGGTCGGGATTGTAGGCCCACGAGGTCGCGGGCAAGTAGCCTTCCACCGGCTTGTGGATGCCGTAGTAGATCTGGTCGATGATCGCCTTCTTGTCGATGGCGGCGTAGAGCGCCTGGCGTACCGCTATTTCCTTGAACTGCGGCTTGCCATGATTGAAGTAGATGTACTCGATGGACGGCGTCGCGTGCTGGTGGATGGTCACGCCGGGCAGGCCCTTGGCCTCGGCGAAGAACTCCGCGGAGATGCCCTGGAGCCCTGTCACGTCCACCGCGCCCGTCTTGAACTGCGTGTAGAGCACGGTGAGATCGGGAATGTACTTGAAAATGACCCGCTCCAGCGTGGGTGGCCCGCCGTGATAGCTCTCGTTGGCCTTCAGCACCAGGTGATCTCCGGCCACCCGGCTCGCGAACTTGAAGGGTCCCGTGCCGATCGGGCTCTTGGTGTTGAACTCGGCTGTGTTCGGATCCGCCACACCCTCGAGGATGTTGGCGGGGACGACGTACGTGTCGCCCCACGACGTGAGGAAGGGCGCGAACGATTCCTTGAGCCTCACGCGCAGCGTGTAGTCGTCGACGATCTCCACGCTCGAGACGACATCGTGTCCGATTTTCGTGTAGGCGCCGAACTTCGGATTGAGGATGAGATCGTGCGTGAACTTCACGTCCTTGGCTGTGAAGGGCTGGCCATCGTGCCACTTCACCCCGCGCTTGAGCTTGATGACGTACTCGAGCCCGTTCTTCTGGATGCCGCCATTCTTCGCCGATGGCACTTCGGTGGCGAGGTTGGGGCTGAACTGCGCGTGCTCGTCCACTCTCCACAGGCTGTCGAAGATGCCGAAGTGCACGCCGTGGTCCACCTCGATGTGCGGGCGCACGGGATTGAAGACAGTGGGTTCCTGCGACAGCGCCACCACGACCTGCCCGCCCTTTTTGACGTTGTCGGCGGCCAGCACGACGCTCCGGTCGAGCAGAGGCCCCAAGGCGACCGCAGCGGCCGTGCCGCCCAGGAGACCGAGTGCCGTCCGGCGCGAGAGCACGATGGTGCGCGCGCTGGTTTCGGAAGGAGCAGCTGTGTGCTTTGGCGTGGGTATCATCGGGGATTTCCTCCTGGCGGGACTATGCTGGCGGCGGTTGGGCGTGTCAAGGAAGCCTCGCTCGTGTTAGGCCCCCTCACCCTTCCCTCTCCCCCGGAGGGGAGAGGGGTGGAAGAATCAGGCGTGGAAGGTTTGGCGGCCCTCGTCGCGGTTCCAAAGGCGAATCAGGTGGCGTCTGCGCTCCGGCTCCTCAGCGTCGCGGAACGGTGTCCGACTGTGGGCAAAGAGCCGGTTGTTCAGATACTGGAGTTGGCCCTGCTCGATGGTGAACTCGACCCAGCACCGAGGCGCGTTCAGGACGGCGCTCATCGCTCGGATGGCGTCGTGGCCAACGTCGTCGAGCGGCTTATCCTCGAGCTCCTCGGCATTCGCCACGAGGCTCTCGTTGTAGCGGCCACGGAGCCCGCTGCCCGCCCGCTCGAAGATGGGCTGCCACGAGACCTTCGCGTCGTCGGGAGCGTGCTCGGCCTGGCGGTCCCAGGGCACCGGCTCGTACAGCCGCGGGAGGAGCGCGGGATGTGTGCGCTCGAGCTCCTCGTGCGCCGTCACCAGGCTCACGAAGCGGCTCATCCCGCCTTCCATCGCGGGGTGGACGCAGAGCAGGCCGACCAGCTCGGGAGGCGCGCTCAGCCAGGGGGCGTCAGTGTGGAACTGCAGATCCAGGTTCGTCACCGACCGGCGCACGCCGTAGGACAAGGCGCGGCCCGTGTCGCGCACGTCGTAGATCATGAGACCGTCCCACTTCTGCGCGACCAGCCGGCCGAGCAGCGAGCCGAGCAGCCAGGCCAAGGATTGGTTCTCGTCTGCCGAGTAGCGCTCCACAGGCACACGATCGACCACGGCGAGCCCGATGCCGTCGCGAAGCTCCCGCCCCACCGCCGCCATCACCTCGCGACAGTGGGACAGCTCGAACTGGGTGGGCGAGAGGAGGAGAGTGGGAAAAGGCTCGCGGCGCAGCCGATGCACCACCGCGTCGAGCTCCTCCACGGCCTCCGCGGGGAGCGTCACGAGCCAGTCCTTGGGCGACAGCGTGTCACGAACCCAGGCGCGTCGGTCCATGTCAGCGCTCCATGAGCACCGTCTTGACGTCGTTGACCACGAGGTCGGCGACGAGGAAGCCGGCGCTGTAGACGTTGCGAATATAGCCGTCGGGATCCACCAGGAAAACCTTGAGCACGTGGCGGTAGCGGCCCGTGAAGCGGCCTCGCTCATCGTAGACGGGCGTGCGGTCCTGGCCGTAGCTCTCCAGCACGCCGTCGAGGGCATGCTCGGAGGGCGCGGTGGCAAAGCGCCACAGGCGCCGATCGGCGCCGTACAGCCGGGCGTACTTGGCGAGGGCGGCCGGCGTGTCGCGGCCCACGTCGAAGCTGATGGAGAGGAGGGCAACCCGGCCTGCCAACCCCTCCTCCCGCACTCGCGTCTGGAGGCTCTGCAGGGCGAGGCTCGCCAGCGGACAGCCGAGACGCTCCGGGCAAGCGGTGTAGATAAAGCTCACCACCGTCACCTTGCCCGCAGTGAGGCGCTCAGTGCTGACCCGGTGCCCCGTGTCGTCGCGCAGCACGAAGCCAGACACGCGCTTGAGGGGAGGAAGCTCGTAGGTTCCTGCGGGGGGCGGGGTGAAGCTTGGCGAGAAGACGCCCTTAACGAACTCCTCCTCGAGGCTCAACGCCTCGTGGCCTCGCGCCCCGGGAGGAAGAAGGGTCAGGCCGAGGAGTAGCGCGGCGACGATCTCAGCGCGACGCAACATTCGCGCTCACCCGCGCCGGTGGGGTCCCCCGCTGCGCGCGCGGGCCCATGCTCTTGCTGCCGAAGTTCATGATGTGGGCACGCCCCACCGCGTTGAAGTCGGTGCTGAACTTCGCCACCAGCTTCCCGTCCTCCCAGGCATAGGCCTTGAGCCAGTAGTCGCTGGGCTTGTCCCATTTCGCAAGCAGCGAGTTCGTGGCGTAGAGGCGCTTGCCGTCCCACGAGGAGGAGACCATGTTGGCCATCTCGCCGAGCTTGATCTGCTCTACCAGCTTGCCCTCGAAGGGGTTCGAGACATCGTACACGCGCAGGGTGCCGTCGCCGAACGAGTTGACGTAGATCTTGCTGTCGTCGGGAGCGATGCTGATGTCGACGGGAAGATTGGGCCCGATCTCCGCGATGTTCTTGGCTGCCCACGTGCCGTCGGCCTGCTGGTGGATGAGCACGAGCTGCCCGGTGAGCGCGGTCGCGGTGAAGGCGTAGTTGTGATTCGGCAGGAGCGCCCACCTGAGCTCGAGGGGTGCCCCGGGCACGTTCAGGATCTGCAGCGGCTTCCGCGCGTGGAAGTCCCACACCACCACCGAGCCGCCGAACTGCTTCATGGCCTCGGCGTCCTTGGTCAGCTCGCCGAAGGGGCGCATGTAGTTCTTCTTGCCCGTGAAGGACGAGGTGAGCATGCGGTTGAGGTTGGCATTGACCCGCACGTCGTAGCCGTAGGGCGCATCCTTGGGCATCCAGATGGTGCGGATGAACTTGCCGTCGTTGCTGTACTCGGCAAGGCCGGTGCGGCCGCCGCCATCCTGGGCGTTCGAGAGCGCAGAGATCAGCATCCGCCCGGGGAGCGGATAGAAGGTGTGCGGCCCCACGAGGCCACCCGTGTCCTTCACGAAGGTGGAGATGGTCTTCACCAGCTTGGGCCGCGCGGGGTCGCTGGCCACGTCGAAGACGAAGATCATGCTCGTGTCGAGCCCGCCTGCCCACAGGAAGCGGCGGTCATCGGTGAAGCCCGCGTGATGCGCCTCGTGCTGGCCGGGCACGGGCGCGCGGTGGACGATCTTGCCGTAGGTCGCCGACGTGGGATTGGCGTCCACCGTGACCATGCTGTCGTTGCCGTCCGCCACCCCCTTCACGCCGAGGGTCCACACGTAGATGTAGTCCTCCTGCCCGGTGACTTTGGGCAGGAAGGGCGACTGGCAGGTCTCGTCCGCGCGGGCGGGGTCGAGGCCGCCCGCGCCGAGCGCGAGGACCATGGCGAAGAAGGCCGAGACGACACGTGTCGCCGAGCGTGTGCTCATGAGCAAGATCTCCTGTGCTCGATGGGATAGGCCAGTGCCTAGGCGGGCCCCGCTCCCTGGGTGGCGACGTAGAGCGCGTACAGCGACTGGCTCGCCGCCATGAAGAGGCGATTGCGCTTGGGGCCGCCGAAGCAGATGTTCGCGCAGGCTTCAGGAAGCCGGATGCGACCGATGAGCTTGCCCTCGGGCGTCCACACCGTCACCCCGCTGTAGCCAAGGTTGCGTCCGGCGTTGCTCGAGATCCAGACGTTGCCCTCCACGTCGCAGCGGATGCCGTCGGGACCGCACTTGATGTTGTCGACCATGCAATCGGTGAAAACCTTGCGGTTGGACAGCTTGTTGTCGCCTCCGATGTCGAACACGTGGACGTCGCGGTTGCCCCCCGCGTGGGCGTCGCCAGGGCCCCGGCCCGTGCTCGCCACGTACAGCTTCTTGTAGTCAGGGGAGAAGGCGAGCCCGTTCGGATTGGGCACCTGGTCCTCGCTCACCAGCAGGTCCATCTTCCCGTTGGCGTCGACGCGGTACACGCTGTTGGGCAGCTCCCGCTTGAGGTTGGCCACCTCCGGCGGTTGGCCGAGACGCTGCTTGAAGCGCCCCGCGCTGTTGCTCAATCCTCCCGGCGCATCCGGCGTCCCCTCGTAAAGCTGTCCGCCGTAGGGCGGATCGGTGAACCAGGTGCTGCCGTCGGGATGCGCCACCACGTCGTTGGGGGAATTGAGCCGCTTGCCGTTGAAGGCATCGGCCACGATGGTGATGGAGCCGTCGTGCTCGTAGCGGACGACCCGCCGGGTCAAGTGCTCGCAGGAAATCTGGCGCCCCTGGAAGTCGAAGGTGTTGCCGTTGCTGTTGTTGGAGGGAAGCCGGAACACGCTCACCCGTCCGTTGTCTTCGCTCCAGCGGAGCTGCCGGTTGTTCGGGATGTCGCTCCACACGAGGTAGCGCCCCACTCCACTCCACGCCGGCCCCTCCGACCACAGGGTCCCCGTCCACAGCCGCTTGAGCGGCGTATTGCCCTGCCGGAGCCGGTCGAACGCGGGGTCGATGGTGATGACGTCGGGGTCGACGTAGGTCACGGGCGGCGCGTTCGGCCCGAAGTCGCGCGGAGGGTTGGTCACGGTGCTGGGCGGCGTGGCGGGCCCGGAGGGCGGCGGGGTCTGCGCCATGGCTAGACGCGAGCCGAGCGCGGCCGCCCCGGCCACGGCGCCCATGGTGGTGAACAGCATGCGCCGCGAGAGGGGTTCAAGCGCCATTGCCGAGCCTCCTTTAAAGAACAACCGCGGGGACCGAGTCGTATCAGCACGAGGCGGCCACGGTAGCAGAGCGTCGTCGAGATCGTCAATGATGGCGAGGCAAGCTCGTGGACTGGTTCTGGTGGGACGGCTGCCCTGGTGGGGCACCGAGCGGCCAGGTGGCACCGTGGGCACTTGGCTTGACAAGATTCGTCACGGCTCCCATACTCTGGGCGCGAATAAAGACCCGTCCGGAAAGGAGGAAGCCAGCGCCGAACAGCAAGTCGATGGTCATCGTGAGTGACCTCATTGCGTCGAACGTCGAGGGTTGGATCATCGGAGGAGAGCCGCAATGAAGCGAACGACCTTGGGTCTGGTCTTGGGAGTGGTCGTCGCCCTCCTGCTCGTTGGGTTCCTTTCCCTGTCCCAGGCGGCCGGGCCCGCCGGCATGAAGCTGTACGCTTTCAGCTCGGGCGGCCTGACCATCGCGAAGAGTGCGCTGCAGTCCGGGGCGCCGAACACCCAGGTGACGGTGCCCGTCGGCTTCTTCGTGGTCGTGCATCCCAAGGGCAACTTCCTCTTCGACACGGGCAACAACGACAAGATCATCACCGACCCCAGCTACTGGGGACCCTTCATCAAGGGCCTGACTCCCGAGCGTAGCCCAGACATCGCCATCGACGCTCAGCTCAAGCAAATCAACCTGACGCCGGATAACATCAAGTATGTCGCCGTCGGGCACATGCACCTCGATCACGGCGGCAACGTCTGCAAGTTCCCGAACGCGACGTTTCTCGTCCAGAAGGACGAGATGAAGAACGCGGCCTGGCCTGAACCAGGAACGGCCGGCCCGTACATTCCGGGCGATGTCGCGTGCTTGAGGAACGATCTCGGCGAAGCGCTCCCCAACAAGTTCAAGATGGAGCAGCTCACCGGAGACCTGGACCTCTTCAACGATGGCAGCATCGTGATCAAGCGTTGGCCAGGGCATACCCCGGGAAGCCAGATGGCGATCGTGCGCCTGCCCAAGACGGGCACCGTCATCCTGACCAGCGATAACGTGTACTTCTCGGAAAACGTCACAAAGAATCTCCTTCCCGACATCTCGCTCGCCTACAATCCTCCGGGGATCCTGGGCGCCTACGAATTCATCCGGAGCATGCAGGGACGCGAGGGCGCGAGCTTCATGACGGCCCACGACCTGGACGGTGTGGCCCAAAAGGCCCGCTCGACGAAGACGCCGCAGATGTTCGAGTAGGTCACGCGGCCAGACGCGTGAGGTAGGCCGGCACCACCGCGGCGATTGGCCAACCGCGGTGGTGCCGTGACATTCCGCTCGGCATGACTTCCATCATCGTTGCTGATCAGCTCACTAAGTGGTTCGGGCCCCGACTGGCCGTTGACCACGTCTCCCTCCAGGTCGAAGCCGGAGAGGTCATGGGGCTGCTCGGCCCGAACGGATCGGGAAAGACCACGATCCTTCGCATCCTCACCGGCTATCTGCTCCCGTCGTCTGGAACGGCCCGCATCGCCGACGTCGACATCGTAGACAATGCGCTGGTCGCTCGAGCACAGGTGGGCTACGTGCCCGAGGACGTGCCCCTCTACGGATGGATGCGTGTCCAGGAGTTCCTCGTCTTCATGGCCAAGTTGAAGGGGCTTGCCGGCCCAAGCGCGACGAACTCGGTAGAGGCGGTCATCGAGCGTCTCGACCTTGGCGGCGTGAGACGTATCCTGATCGGAAAGCTCTCCCGCGGATACCGCCAGCGCGTCGCCATCGCCCAGGCCCTCCTGGGCAATCCCCCTTTGCTCATCCTCGACGAGCCCACCAATGGGCTCGACCCTCGCCAGATCATCGAAATGCGCGGGCACATCCGGTCGCTGGCGGGAGAGCGCACGGTTCTCGTCACCTCACACATCCTCGGTGAGATCGAGCGCGTCGCCGATCGCGCGGCGATCCTTCTCGGGGGCCGCCTCCTCGGCGTGCACGCTCTCGGACCGAACGGTTCGGATCAGCGTATCAGGATGCGCGTGCGCGGCCCCTCCGAGGCCGTGCGTGCCTGCCTCGCCAGGGTCCCCGGGGTGCAACGCATCACCGCGGAGCCTCTGCCCGGGAGCGACCTCACCATCTATCTCGTGGACTCTCAGGCCGGGTCCATCGCGGAGGCGTTGGCCACCGCGGTCGTGGCCGCGGGCTTCGGCCTGCTCGACATGACCACGGTGCCGCGGGATTTGGAGGCCCTCTTCCTCGGGCTCACGAGCGGCTCTGCGGAGCGGGTATGAAACATTTCGGCGCGCTTCTCCTCAAAGAGGAAAAGGCCATCTTCTCCTCGCCCATCGCCTACGCGACGGTCACCGTCTATCTCCTTCTCATGGGCTACACGTTCACCGCGGTTCTCTTTCTCAATCGGACGGGCGAGCTCGTCCGCGTCTTCTTTCAGGCGGCGGTGCTGTTCCTCCTCGTCGTGCCCGTGGTGACGATGCGGCTCTTCGCCGAGGAGCGGAGAGGAGGCACGCTCGAGCTACTCCTCACCTCGCCCATCCGCGAGATCGAGATCGTCCTGGCCAAGTTCACCGCCGGATTGTCCCTCTCGGTGCTGATGCTCGCGCTCACCAGCACCTACGCCGTGGTGCTGGGCATCTATGGCGACCCCGACTGGGGTCCGATCTACAGCGGCTTCTTGGGCCTGTTCCTCTTGGCCGCTTCCCTCACCGCCATCGGCCTCCTCGTGTCCGGGCTCACCGCGAACCAGGTCGTGGCGGCCGTCGTCGCCATGGGCGTCGGCATTCTCCTCTGGATGATCGATACGCTGGGCTATCTCCTCCCCGAGCCTTATGACACGATCATCTCTCAGCTCTCCCTGGTCGGGCACTTCACGCCTTTCGCCACGGGAGCCCTCTTCCTGTCCGACGTCGGCTTCTTCCTCACCATCGTCCTGGTCGGTCTCTTCCTGAGCGTCCGAACGCTCGCGCGGCGATAGCCTTCCCATGGACCGCCTCGACGTGGTCAACACGATATGGTTCGCAGGCTGGCTGATCGCGGTGGTCGTCTTGTTCGCCTTGGGCGCGCGGCTGCCTCTCATGCCTCGCCTCCGGCGCTTCCCTCGCCTCCTCTATACAGGCGCCATCGTCGTCGCGACCTTCGGCCTGGCCGTCCTCGCCAATGTCGCTCTCGTCCTCCACGACGTACACTTCGATCTGACCCGCGAGGCCGTTTTCACGCCGTCGAAGCAGGCCGAGACCGTCGTCGACCGGCTGCACCAGGATGTCAAGCTCACCTATTTCTACCAAGGGCAGGATCAAGCGGGACGGCGAGCCAGAGACATGATAGAAGTGCTCGGTCGACGCAACCCGCGTCTCCGTGTCCGTACCATCGATCCCGACAAGCAGCCCACCGTCGCCAACACCTACGGAGTGCGAATCTACAATGCGGCGGTGCTCGAGGCCGACGGTCGGCGAATCCAAGTAATGAGCACGGACGAAAACCAGATAGCCCTCGGGATTCTCCGGTTGGTCCGTGAGCGCGTCACGACCGTCTGCTTCATGGAGGGTCACGACGAGTACCCGATGGAAAACTTCGAGTTCCACACTCACTTCGAGGGAGTGGCGAGCCACAATCACGGAGACAGCTCCTCCGCGCTCGTTCAGATGAGATCCCACGGAGCGGGGAGACTCCGGCGGGCTCTCGAGTCGCTGGGCTACGACGTCCGTAAGATCATCCCCGCCACGTTGACGGCGATCCCGGCCGACTGCGCCGTCGTGGTCGACGTGAACCCGCGCACGACGTACCTTCCCGGGGAAAGCGACGCCCTCCTCAGCTACCTGGCCCAGGGCGGAGCGGCCTTGCTCCTGTATGACCTCGGCTTCGTTCTCGAGCCTCGTCTCGACGCGGGCCTCAGATCGTTGGGAGTCGGCGTCGAGCAGGATGTCGTGATCGACCCCCTCGACCACTACTCCACGGATGCCGAGGTCGTCGCGGTGCCCGTGTACGAGCCGCACCCGATCACTCGGAGTATCGCCCTCACGTTCTTCCCCGGAGTCCGATCGCTGACCTTGGGCTCACCGCCACCCGGGATCACCAGCGCGCCGCTCTTTCGCAGCAGCGCCGAGAGCTATACGCGCCGAGTGGAGGCGGTGTCCGAGCGCAACCCCAGCCGCGACAATGGAGCGACGCGGTCGACGGCAACTCAAGGCGGTACGGGCCGGCGCGTCCTCGGAGCCGCCATCGAGGGGACGTGGCCCGGCTCCGGCGCGGCCACCAAGCCGTTCCGGCTGGTGGTGGTCGGCGATGGGGACTTCGCCAGCAACTCCTTCCTCCCCTACATGGCCAACGGCGATCTCGCCCTGGCCATGGTGCGCTGGCTCGCCCGTGAGGAACGCACCTCCTCCGTCAGCGTGCGCATGCCCGTTCCCCCTCTCGTTCTCTTGACCAAGTCACAGATGCAGCGCATCTTCCTTGTCATCGAGGTCCTCCTGCCCCTCGCCGTCATGGCGATCGGCGCGGTCGTGTGGTGGAGCCGGCGATAGCGCGTCCACGCCGCGTGCTCACCCCCATCGCCGCCCTCCTCGCCGTGGGCGTTCTCGTGGCCATGGTCGTCTCGGGCCACCTCAGAGAGAACAAGCAGTTCGTCAGGTTCGCGCCGGCCGGAGTCATGCCGGAATCACCAGACGAGATCGATCGGATCGAGGTGACCACGAGCGCCGGGCGGCGGGAGTACGTGCGGGCGAATGACGGCTGGCGAGCGGGGCCGGCCGGCCCCTTCGCCCCGCGTTCCCTCGCATCGCACCTCAACGACTCGATCAAGTTCATGCACGTGTCGGCCCCCGTGCGGGTCATGGAGCGCACGGAGTGGTCATCCCTGGGACTCCGTGAGTTCGGGCTCGATCCACCCCGGTACACGGCGACGCTGTATCGACGAGGCACCGCCGTGCTTGCCGCGGAGTTCGGCGCGCCGAACCCGCAAAAAGTCCTCCAGTACATGAAGCTCACGGGACGAGACCAAGTTCTCCTGATGTCGCGCTTCGTGGGAGAGGAATGGGAGCAGGCGATTCGCGAGGCGAGCGGCCGGTGAGGTCAGCGCTCTGCCTGGTCTGCTTGGGAATGCTCTTGCTCTCGGTGGCCGTGGAGGCGCCACGCGCACACATCGGTGGCTCCACCGGCTATGCTTCCATTACCGTCAGCCGGAGCACTGTACGCTACACGCTGACCCTGCCCACGGCCGCTCTTCCCTCGGATCTGGCGGAGACGTTCCGCCTCGCGCAAGCGGGCAGCCAGCAGAATCGAGACAAGCTCCTCGATCTGCTACGCCGGCAGATCGTGCTCCGAGCCAACGGCACCCGCTGCGAGCCGGGTCCGGGCGAGGTCATGGCCGCAGGCTTTGACGCTACCAGCTTCACGATGCATCTCGACTTCGCGTGCGGGGGCACCGTGCAGGATCTCGTCGTGGAGGACAACATCTTCGATGTCCTTGGAATCGACCATCACACATTGGCCAAGGTCGAGACCGACGGCGAGACGCGGGAGCTGGCCTTCGCCCCCGATGCGCGCGTGGCCCGAGTCTCGATCGGCGCTCGCGGGGCTGCTGGCGCAGGGACAAGCTTCTTCAAGCTCGGCATCGAGCACATTCTCACCGGCTATGACCATCTCCTTTTCTTGTTCGTGCTGCTGCTGCGGGGCGGTCGCTTCCTCTCCCTCCTCAAGATCATCACCGCCTTCACGATCGCCCATAGCATCACGCTGGCTCTCGCCGTGCTGCGCGTGGTGACGGTGCCCGGACGCATCGTCGAGCCCGCCATCGCGCTGTCCATCATCTGGGTCGCCCTGGAAAACCTCCTGCGCAAGGACGCGCCGTCGCAGCGCTGGCTCATCAGCTTCTTCTTCGGTCTCGTGCACGGCCTCGGCTTCGCCTCGGCCATCGAGCCGCTCGCCCTGCCTCCGGGGCGCCTCGCCCTCGCCCTCCTCGGCTTCAACCTCGGGGTGGAGGCCGGCCAGGCCTTCGTGGTCGCGCTGCTCCTTCCTCTGCTCCTCTGGATGCGCGGCACAGTGTGGGAGCCACGCGTGGTGCGCGCGGCCTCCCTGGGTGTGGTCGTCATGGGCCTCGCTTGGCTGGTGGAGCGTGTCTTCTTCGTCTCGTAGCTGCCCGCACGAAGGGCGCGCGCGGGACGCCTCAGATCCTTTTTGGGGCTTGAGATTCACCTCCGCTTCGATCATGTTGACCGGCACGTCACTGGAAGGGAGGGCGGACATGCCGAGGGTCTTTCACAGGCTAGGCGGAATCGTGGCTAGACACCGGGAGCTGGCCCTCGCCGTGGCGTTTGCGGCGACGGCGGCGTGGGAGCTGGTTGAGTTCCTCATCCTCGAAAACCGGCACGTGGCAAGTGGACCGCTCACGCTTCTGGTGCACTCGGTGCAGGTGGCGCTCGTGCTGGCCGTCACGTGGGTGATCGGTCGAGCCTGGCAGGAGCGCCTTCGGCACGAGGCGGCGCTCGCTCGGATGATGGAGAAAGTCGTCATGGCCCAGGAAGAGGAGCGGCGACGCATCGGGTACGACATCCACGACGGCATCGCGCAGCTGATCGTCAGCGCCAAGCACCACATCGACACGTCGCGCGACATCGCCGCGCGCGATCCCGATCGCGCCGGCCGTGAGCTGGCCCGGGCTGCCGATCGGCTCCAGAACGCGATCACCGAGACCCGTCGCGTGCTGCAGGCGCTCCGGCCGTCGGCCGTCGAGTTCGTCGGGCTGGTGGAGGCCATGCGCCGGGCGCTCGATGAGGCCGCGCAACGAGCGGGCTGGTCCAGTCGATTCGTCGAGCGGATCGGCGACGGGCGTCTGCCGGTGGCCGTCGAGACAGCGGCCTTCCGCATTCTTCAAGAGGGCCTGGTCAATGCGTCGCGCCATGCCAGCAGCAAGACAGTCGAAGTCGAGGTGAGCCGCCAGCCGCACTGGCTCCACCTCGAGATTCGTGATGATGGCGTCGGCTTCGATCACGACGCCGGCGCGGCCGACCGCGGTTTCGGGCTCGCCGGGATGCGGGACCGTGCGCGCCTGCTCGGCGGCACCTGCCGGATCGAGAGCCGGCGCGGGCACGGGACGGCGATCACGGTTGCCTTGCCTCTCAGCCCGGAGCGGAACGTCTCTCTTGGCCAGTGAGCCCGTGATCCGCCTGCTGATCGTCGACGACCACCCGATGGTCCGCGAGGGGCTCCGGAGCATGCTGGCCGGTGAGCGCATGGAGATCGTGGGCGAAGCCGCGAACGGGCGCGAAGCCGTCCAGACGCTGACCGAGACGAGTCCCGACGTGGTCCTGCTGGACCTGGAGCTACCAGACACGAACGGGCTCACGCTGCTACGGCGGATCAGGGAGATCGCGCCAGGCGTCCAGGTGCTCGTCTTGACGATGCACGAGGATCCCGCCCGCGTCCGGCAAGCGGTGCAGGCAGGGGCAGCCGGGTACGTCCTCAAGGGCGTCGATCGTGCCGAGCTCCTTGCGAGTGTCCGCGCCGTCACGACTGGCGAATCGGTGCTGGACCCTCGCTTGCTGCGAGCGGTGATCGAAGTCACCGATGCGGGGCGCACACCGGCGAGCGCGGCGCAGACGCTGTCGGCCATCGAGCTGGATCTGTTGCGTCTTGTGGCGGATGGACTCACGAACCGACAGATCGGCGCACGGCTGAACTGGAGCCAGGCGACGGTCAAGAAGTACGTCCAGCGCGTGCTCGAAAAGCTCGGCGTGATCGACCGGACCCAGGCGGCGGCGGAGGCCGTCCGGAGGGGCCTACTGAGGTAAACACGCCGTAGCCATCTGGCTCCCCACTTCGTAGCCGAGTGGCTATTGACGGCGTCGGCTTCGATGAGCTACACGCCGGCCCATGAAAGGCGCCGGGCCCGAGCGTTCAGCGCAGATGACACGGCGAAGAGGGCTCGCGCTGGTCGCAGCCGGGCTGGTCGGGTTTGCGACGGCGATGATGCCCACCTCGCTCCCCGCGCAGACGGCGACGCCGGAATCGCAGCCCCTGGTCCTCCCTCCCGTCATCGTGAGCGCTCCCCTGCCCCAACCCGTGCCGCTTCCGCGTTCCTCGATTCCTGGCGCGATCGACACCCTGACAGGGAAAGAGGTCCGGGAGACTTATCCGCACGTGCTGCCCGATGCGCTGGAGAGCCGGACCGGCGTGACCCTCCAGAACGAGCAGGGCACGCCCTACCAGCCCGACTTGAACCTGCGCGGCTTCGTGGCGTCCCCCGTCACGGGGCTTCCGCAGGGCATCAGCATCTTCCGCGACGGCGTGCGACTGAACGAGCCGACAGCGGAAGAGGTGAACTTCGACCTGATCCCCCTCGATGATGTCGAGCTGGTCGAGGTGATCCGCGGGCCCTCAGTGCTCTTCGGCCGCAACACCCTGGGCGCCGCCATCAACATCGTCACGCGGCGCGGCGAGGAGCGCTTCGAGCTCACTCCCGAGCTCGCCTGGGGCAGCTTCGGACGGCAGGAGTACACCCTGCGGCTGAGTGGCCCGGTGAAACCATTCGATTACTACATCGGCGTTCGGTACAGCGATGAGACGGGCTGGCGACAGGATTCGGATGCGCGGATCGGTCGGGCTTTCAGCAAGATCGGGATCCGCACCGGGGGGCTCGACGCCACCGTCTCCTACCAGTACAGCAACGACCGCATCAAGCAGCCCGGTTCGCTGCCCGCCTCTCAGGTGAACACGGATCCCACGGCCAACTTCACGGCGGGCGACTTCTTCCAGCCGACCCTGAACATGGGAGTCATCAACGCCAGCTACGCGGTGAACGAGCAGATCACGCTGGAGGCCAACGGGTTCGTGCGGGCGCTGAACAGCGAGCAGTTCAACGTCAACCTGGCCGGTCCCAATTCACGGCTCCTGAACCACTCGCTGTCGACAGGCGGGCGCCTCCAGGCCAGCCACAAGGGCACGTTCTTCGGATTCGATAACGTGCTGATCGTCGGCGGTGAGTACACGAACAACTACGTGACGAGCCGGACCTTCGAGGAGGACGCGGAGCAGGAGCTCGTCGCCGACCTCAAGGACCGCCAGCAGATATGGGGCGCCTACATCCAGAACAGCCTCACCCTCCTGCGCAACTTCGCCGGGCCTCGTTCGAGCCTCGTCCTCACCACCGCGGGACGCTGGGACTCCGTCAATCACGACATCACCGACTTGCTCGGGGGCCCGAGCGGCGGAGACTTCACGTTCTCTCGCTTCGACCCGCGCGTGGGGATCAACGTCAACCTGAGCGACCGCATCGGCTTCTATGCGAGCTACGGCGAGGGGTTTCGCGCGCCGGCCTTTCTCGAGCTGACCTGTGCCGGGCCGGGCGCGGTCTGCGCCGGGCTTCAGGTGGGTGTGGCGCAGGATCCCCCGCTGCAGCCGGTCGTGGCCAAGACGTACGAGATCGGCACCTATCTCCGGCCGTTTCCCTGGCTCGACATCAACGCGTCGCTGTACCGCACCAATGTCAGCAACGAAATCTTCGCCGTGTCCCCGACCGGCACCGTCGGAGTGTTCTTCCAGAACATCGGATCCACGCGACGCCAGGGCGCGGAGTTCTCCCTGCGAGCGCGCTGGGAACGGTACCTCGAGGGGTACCTCAACTATGCCTTCACCCAGGCCACGTTCCAGCAAACGGTCGAGCTCTCGACCTCGCTGCCGCCCGGGACAGAGACGGTGCCGGCAGGGAGCACGATCCCGCTGATGCCCCAGCACCGGGTGAACTTCGGACTCGCCTGGCATCCCTGGCTCTGGGCGACGATGTCGGCCGGAACGACCTGGGTCAGCTCACAGTTCCTCCGGGGCGACGACGCCAACACGCAGGCTCCGCTGCCGGCCTACTGGGTGACGAACGTCGGCCTGTCGGCCCGATGGCGTGGTTTCGAGGCCTTCGCGAACATCTACAACGCCCTCAACAACCGATACGAGACGTACGGCACCTTCGCCCCCGACCCGCGCCTGGAGGGGTCGCCCGTCGTACGGTTCCTGACGCCAGCACCGCCGATCAACGTCCTCGCCGGCCTGCGCTACACGTTCTGAGCCCCCGCCTCGTCGATAGCGCTCCTGGGCACCCGTGCGCTCTCGTCGCCACGTGTTCAACATGTCCGCCTATAGAGATCGCGCGGATCGCTCCAATCGCGAGACCGCATCCCGCCCGTTGAAGTGGAACGTCCGGAGGCCAACTTTGGTGGCTCCCTCGAGGTTTTCCGTCCGATCATCGACAAAAAGCGCATGACGGGGCTCCACATTCAGACGCGTCAGGCACAGCTCGAAGATCGTCGGGTCTGGCTTCGCCACTCTCACCTCGCAGGAGACGATAACCACATCGAACCAGCGCTCGAGCGGTCGATCGGCCCGGATTCGCGCCATGGCCTCGGGCACCCCGTTCGAGAGGAAAGCGGTCCGGCCCCCGCCTTCCGGGAAGACCCGCGCCAGCGCCCACATCTCGTCCCCGTATTGCGTCCAGGACGCGACGTCCGCGTCGCCATACGCCCGAAGTCCTTCGAGGCACCAGCATGACGGGAGAGTCCTGAACGACCGATCCGTCCGAAACTGCCCGAAACCGTCAAGACCTCCTGAGAGCCAGGTCGACCGTGCCTGCGCGAAGGGCGTCTCATGCCGCGCGCCACATCCCCCAGGCGAGCGGGATGCCGCCAAAGCCGATCAAGAGCCCGTCGACCACCCGGATCGGACGCGGCAGCATGGGCAGCCGGCATGCGAGCCCGATGGCGAAGACGAGTCCCGCCCACCTGGGCAGGCGTCCGCCCCGGCGGATGGCCACGGCGAGGGTGAAGCCTCCGACGGCGAGAGCGAGCTGGCCGAGCAGGAGAACGATCGTCATCGGCCCGCGGTAGGTAAGAGAGATGATCGGCGCCAAGCCCGTCGCCCCCGCGAGATGAAGTTGGCCCACAATCGGCATGGTGTACGCCTCCACACCGAAGGCGGGCAGGATCAGGGCCACCCCGGGCAGGCTCCATACGAGGCCACGAAGCGCGAGCGGCTCCGCCGCAGAGCGCGCGTGAAAGCCGTAGAGGGCGAAAAGACCGAGCTGTAGGAGAACGAAGCCGAGCATGGCTAGGTAGTGAGAGCTCGTCCACGCCGTCGAGACGAAGGCCGGGCTCGCGAGGGCGATCCCACGCGCCGGCTCGAAAACGTCGAGGGGAAAGAAGGGCCGCACGAGAGGGAAGAGAGCGAGGAGGAAGGCGGCAAGACCGAGAGCGACGGCGCCGAGTGGGATCCGGGTCGACACTGCTGTCTGCATGGGCATCCTCCGGGATCGTAGGTTGAGGAGCCTCGGACTCGGGGAAGGACTGGTCGACGCACATCGAGCCGCTGTGTGGCGGTGATGAAGATCTGTGACGTCAGCCCTTGAGCCCACTCACCCGCACACCCTCCACGATGCGCCGGTTCGCGACGAGGAACACCACGAGGAGCGGCAGGGCGCTCAGGGTCGCGCCGGCCATGATCGGTCCGTACGACTCGGAGCTGTAGGCGCTGCGCAGGAGGGCGAGGGCCACGGGGAGCGGAAACATCTCGGGCTTGTTCACCGCGATGAGCGGCCACAGGAAGTCGTTCCAGGCGGAGCGGAAGGCGAAGATGCCGAGCGCTCCCAGCACGGGCTGGGAGAGCGGCAGCACGATGCGCGTAAAGATGTGCCATGGCCCCGCGCCGTCGATGAGGGCGGCGTCCTCCAGCTCGGTGGGCAAGGTGAGGAAGAACTGGCGGAGGAGGAACACGCCGAAGGCAAAGGTCATGGCCGCCTCGGGCACGATCATGCCCTGGTAGGTGCTGAGCCAGCCGAGCTGCTGGGTCAAGATGTACTGCGGCACCAGCACCACCGCGTTGGGGATCATGAGGCTGCCCACGAGAAGCGCGAAGATGACGTCGCGCCCGCGGAAGCGCATGCGCGCGAGCGGATAGGCGGTGAGCGCGCTGGTGAGTACGACCAGCACCACGCATCCCACCGAGACCACCGCGCTGTTGAGGAAGGCGCGGCCCATGCGCGCGGTGCGCGAGCTGCTGAAGAGCACCTCGTTGTAGTGGGCGAGAGTGGCCGGGCGCGGGATCCATTCCGGCGGCAGCTTGATGATGTTGGCGCTCGGCTTCAGCGAGGTGACGAGCACCCACACCGCGGGGAGGAGCCAGAAGATGGCGCACGCGACCATGACCACGGTGAGGAGCAGGCGCCGCGAGGGCATGGCTCAGTACTGCGTGTATCCGCGCAGCAGTCGGAACTGCAAGAGGGAAAAGACGAGGATCACTGCAAACAGCACCCACGCCATGGCGGAAGCGGAGCCGAACTGGAAGAAGTTCTGGAAGGCCGTCTCGTAGAGATGCTGCACCACGGTGCGCGTAGCGTCCCCCGGCCCGCCTTGGGTGAGGATGAAAACCTGCCCGAAGATCTGGAAGGAGCCGATGATGTGGGTGACGAAAACGAACAGGAACACGGGCCGGAGGAGCGGCACGGTGATGCTCCAGAAGCTTCGCCAGCCGCTCGCTCCGTCGAGGGCCGCCGCCTCGTAGAGCTCGCGCGGAATGTCCTGCAAGCCCGCCAGATAGATGACGAGGTAATAGCCGGTGACCCACCAGACAGAGGTCATGATGATGGCCCACATCGCCGTGCTGGGATCGGCGAGCCAGGAGCGCGCGGGCAGGCCGAGGGCCTTCAAGTAGTAGTTGAACGGTCCTACCACGGGGTCGAGCAGCCAGAGCCACGCCAGTCCCACCGTGACCACGGAGAGCGTGAAGGGAAAGAAAAAGGCGCCACGCAGGAAGGTGCGCAGGGCTACGCCGCGGTCGAGAGCAATGGCCAGCGCGAGGGGAATGGCGAGGATGGGCAGCGTGCTCGCCACGGCGTAGAAAGCGGTGTTGACGAGGCTTACGTGGAAGCGCGTGTCCTCGAGGAGCTTCTGGTAATTGCCCAATCCCACGAAGGCGTACTGCGCGCGGCCGAGGCGCGCGTTGGTGAAGGACAGACGGAGACCGTCGAGGAGCGGATAGAGACGGAACACGAGGAAGAGGACGAGGCCGGGGAGGAGAAACAGGTACGGAGTCAGCGCGCCTCGGCGGACCGAACCCCTCACCCTGCCCTCTCCCCGTCAGCGGGGAGAGGGCAGAGGCCCCCTCCCTTGCAGGGAGAGGGCCGGGGTGAGGGTCCTCCGTAGCTCAGCGGCCATTTCAGTCGGGCAGCGCGTTGACCTGCTTGGCCAGATCCGACATGGCCGAGCCGGCGGGCTTCTGCCCGATGTAGACGGTCTCGATCACCGGCCGTGTGAGATTCTCCGCGGCGACCCACTTCGGCGTCGGCTGCCCGCCCTGCCAGTTGGGCGCCTGGGCGAGGAGGGTGCGGAGCACCGGATCGCCGGTGATGCGCGGATCGGAATGCGGCTTGCGCAGCGCGGAAACCTGGCCCGCCTTGAGAGTCCACTCCGCCACGTGATCGCTGACCCAGCGCATGTAGGCCCATGCGCCATCGCGCTTGGCGGCGTCGGCGGCCTTGGGCTTGGGGAAGGTGAACTGGTGCGGCATGGTCCACACCACGGGCTGCTTGAAGATGCGCGGCACGGGGCTGGCCGTGAAGTCCACCTTGGCCTCGCGCAGGCCGGTGAAGTTCCAGGAGCCGGCGATCCACATGCCGAGCTTGCCCGCAATGAAGGCGTCGCGGCAGTTGGCGTTGGCGGGCAACGCGATCTTCTGATGCGCCTGGATGACGCCCCAGAAATCGGCCACCTCGACCGCGGCGGGATCGGCGAGCGCGCAGCGTTTGAGATCAGGCGTGTAGACGTTGGCTCCGTTCTGCCAGAGGAGGTTCTGGAACCCCCACGTGTACTTTCCCGGGTTGAGGGTGCCGATGGAGAAGCCGAAGGTGTCGCCCTTGGTCATCTGCTTGGCCATGGCCAGAAGGTCGTCCCGGCTCCCCGGGGTCTTCGGCTTGCCGTCGGCGCCCACGAGGCCGGCGTCGCGCATCACCTTCACGTTCAGATAGAGGATGTGCTGGGGCACGTCGAGGGGAATAGCGTAGCGCTTCCCCTGGTAGAGGCCGCCCTGCCACGTCGTGGGAAGATAGTCCTCGCCGCGGAAGCCCTTCGCCGTCGCGGCGGACTCGTCGATGGGCTCGAGGACGCCGTCGCTGGCGAAATGCGGCACTTCCACGGTGTGGATGAGCGCGATGTCCGGACCCTGGCCCGCGGGCACCGAGACCTGGAGCTTGGCGTAGAGGTCGGCCCACGGGATGCGCTGCTGCTCGACCCGCACGCCGGTGTCCTTGGTGAACTGGTCGATCAGCTCGTCCATCACCTTGCCGTCGGCGCCGGTGAGCCCGTTCCAGTACGTGATGGTGGGCTTCGCTTGGGCAGATGCGCGGCGGGCGACGGTGGGAAGCGTGGCGGCGGCAGTGGCGCCGGCAGCGGTGCGAAGGAATCCTCGTCGGTCTACCTTGACCATAGTCCCTCCTCGAGTCGGTGAGAGGCCGCGTGCACTATATCGAGCGGATTGCGCGTGCGTCAACTCGTGTCCTCCCAGAGCGCAGTCAGCGCTCGTGGTGCACCGCCCCATGCACGCGAGGCGGGCGGGTCCTGTCGCCGGGGGAGGGGGCGCGCGACCGGCTGCGTAACCCTACTCTTCGTGAATCGCAGCCCTGCGGGCTGCGCGCACTCGAAGGGGCCCACTACGCCTGTCGCGCGCCCCCTCCCCCGGCGCCACCCGCCCGGGTTCACTTGTTGAGCTTCACGGCTTCGATACCCCGACGCACGGTGATGTGTACAGTCGGTGCGTTGACACGTGGGGAGTCGTTACCTAGACTGGCCGGCTATGGCCAAGATCAAGATCGATCTGGAGCGGAAAATCGGGACGGTGGACCCGAGGATCTTCGGAAACTTCATCGAGCACATCGGCCGATGCATCTATGGCGGCCTCTTCGAGGAGGGATCGCCGCTCAGCGACGAACGAGGATTCCGCAAGGACGTGCTGGAGGCCGTGCGGTCGCTGCGCGTGCCCGTGCTGCGCTGGCCCGGCGGCAACTTCGTGAGCGGCTATCACTGGCTCGACGGCGTGGGGCCCGTGGACGCGCGGCCACGCCGGAGCGAGCTCGCGTGGTATGCGGAGGAATCGAACCGCTTCGGCACGGACGAGTTCATCCAATACTGTCGCGTGTTGGGCACCGAGCCCCACATCTGCGTCAACATGGGCACGGGCACCATGGACGAGGCGCAGGCCTGGGTCGAGTACTGCAACGGCACGGGTAACACCTCGTGGGCGAACCTCCGCCGCCAGCACGGCCGTCCCGAACCATATCGCGTGCGTTACTGGGGCCTCGGCAACGAGATGTACGGCGGCTGGCAGATCGGCAGCCTGAGCGCCGAGGATTACGTCAAGAAGGCGAAGACCTTCGCTCTGGTGATGAAGCGCACGGATCCCAGCATCGAGCTCATCGGCTGCGGCCACAACGGGGTGAGCGACTGGGACGTCACGGTGATCCAGGGCCTGGCTCCCCTTATCGACTACTACAGCATCCATCTCTACACCGGGCAGCCCGACCACTACGCCAACGTGTTCTCGGCGCATCAGGCGGAACGTGCGGTGCGCCTGTGCGGAGCCCTCCTCGAACGGGTGCGCCACACCCAGCGCATCGCCCATCCTATCCACGTCGCCTTCGACGAGTGGAACGTCTGGTATCGCAGGCGCACCCACGAGGACCGGGTGGGCGGCGTCGAGGAGCAGTTCGATCTCTCGGACGCTCTCGCGGTTGGGACGTACCTCAACGGCTTCATCCGTCAGTGCCGCATCGTCAAGCTTGCCAACCTCGCTCAGCTCGTCAACGCGATCGGGGCGGTGTTCACGAACAAGCAGGGCCTGTTCCTGCAGACCATCTATCATCCGCTGCGTCTCTACGCCGAGCACACGCTCGACACCGCGCTGGACGTGCACGTAGACGGCCCGGTGTACGATCTGCTGCCGGAGCGGGAGGACGACGTGCGTGGACGCGTTCACCACGTGGCGGACCTCGGCCCCTTCCAACTTCTCGACGTCACGGCCACTTGCGATGCCGCTGGTGGCGCCCTCACCCTAGCGGTGGTCAATCGCGACAAGGATCAGAGCCACAAGGCCACCATCGACCTCGGGGGTGCCCAGGCCACGGGCGAGATCCAGGTCTCGGAGGTGACGGGCCCTGATGTGGGGGCCGTGAACTCGTTCGAGCGGCCCGACGTGGTGGGCGTGCGCGAGCGGAAGGTGGAGGGGCAGGGCCGGACGCTGGATTACGAGTTCCCCGCAAGGTCGGTGAGTGTACTGAGGATGCGCCTCCACTGACCGGCTATCCCGGCCGCCCCTCACCCTTCCCTCTCCCCCTGCGGGGGCGAGGGGGGCTTGTGGCCTATAGGCGGCCGCGCGACGCGAAGTCGATGTAGCCGCGCTCCACGTTGGTGTTCACCAGCTCGACCTGGACGCGATCGCCCACATCCAATCCCTCGGCGCCGCGGACGACCTTGCCCTCCACCGCGGGGTGGAAGATACGCACCCACGTTCCCTTGGGCGAGGCGCCCGTCACGATGGCATCGAAGCGATGGCCAATGCGCGAGGACAGCAGCAGGGCGGCGGCCGACTTGTGCACCTGGCGTTCTACCTTCGTGGCGTTGTCTTCCTGCTCCGTGCTATGCCGGGCCAGCGCGTCTAGCTCGTCGATGCCGTACGGCGCGGCACGATTCGCCATGGCCGCCTTCAACAGACGATGCGTGATCAAGTCGGGGAAGCGTCGGTTCGGCGCGGTGGAATGCGAGTAATCGCGGACGGCGAGACCGAAGTGACCTTCCTCGGGTTGGCCGGGGCGCTCCACCACGTACTCACCTTTGCCAAGGAGCTTGATCACGGAGAGAGACAGATCGGGGAAGCGCACGGGGTCCGCCTTGTGACGCGCGGCGAGGAAGCCCTCGAGGGCCTGGCAGCTCGGTGTCCCGGGGAGCTTCTCGCCGAGTCCCGCGGCCAGCTCCACGATGCGCTCCCAGCGCTCCGGCGAGCGGAGCACACGCCGGAGTGAGGGCAGCCCCTTGTCTTCGAGATAACGCGCGGTGACCCCGTTGGCGCCGATCATGAAGTCCTCGATCAGCTCCTTGGCTCGGTTCTTCTGATCGGGGCGCAGATCGGCGATCAGATCGCCGTCGAACACCGCGCACGTCTCGATGGTGTCCAGGCTGAGGGCGCCGCGCTCATGACGGAGCGTCCTCATGGCCTGAGCCGCACGGTCCTGGATGCGGAGCTGCTCGTCGAGCCCGACCACCGTGGCGACTTTGGGAGGTGGCGACGCGCCGCCCTCGAGCCATGCGCCCACGGAGTTGTAGGCGAGCTTGGCCTTGTTCCGCACGGTGGCGCGGTAGATGTCTGATCCGCTCACGCGGCCGTCGCGCGCCACTGTCATGTCGATGACGAGGGCGAGCCGGTCTTCGTCCTCGTTGAGCGAGGTGAGATCGGTGGACAGACGCTCCGGCAGCATGGGAAAGATGGCCGCCGCGGTGTAGACGGACGTGGTGTTGGCCCGCGCGTGTCCGTCGATGGCCGAGTCCTTCTCGACGAGGGCGTCAACGTCCGCCACCGCCACGAGGATCCGCACTGTTTCGCCGGTCGCCGGCTCGGCCACGGTTAGCTGGTCGAGGTCGCGCGAGTCGTCGTTGTCGATCGAGCACCAGAGCAGGCGGCGAAGATCCCGGACGCCGCCTTCGGATTCGCGGGCGGGCCCGGTGAGGGCATCGGTCTCGGCGCGGGCGGCGGGCGAGAAGTCCGCCTCCAGCCCCCGCTCGGCCATGACCCGCCGCGCGATCGCCTGGAGGCGGCCGCGGCTCGACCTGTCGGCCATCCGCTACTTGATCAGGCCGTAGAACTTCCCCGCGTTCTCGCAGACGATCTTGTGGGTGACGTCCGCCGGCAGATGCCCGAACTGCTCCTCGATGTACTTGGAGGACTCCGGCCACACCCCGTCGCCGTGCGGATAGTCGGAGCCCCACATCAATGTCTCCACGCCCATGTCTTCGATGAGCTTGGTGCCGATGCGGTCGAACTGGAAGGTCGCCTTGCACTGCCGCCGCCAGTAGTCGCTCGGTTTCATGGTGAGACCGAGATCACGGAAGCGATCCTCCCACTCGAAGTCCATGCGGTCCAGCGCGTAGGGAATCCAGCCGATACCGCTCTCCCCGAAGGAGATGCGAAGGTTGGGATACCGCTCGAGGACGGCGCTGCCGATCACCGCGGCCAGGATGTTGATGAGGTTCATCTGGAAGCCCGAGACGCTGGTGAACATGGCGGAGCGCTTCGTCTGGCCGGTGGCCTTCTCGCGCACGCTGGGAGGCAAGGTCGGGAAGGTATGGAAGTGAAGTGGCAGGTTGACCTCGTTCACCGCCTGCCACAGCGGCTCCCAGACCGGATGCCACATGGGTTCCATGTCCCACGAGCAGGAAAGCTCGAGACCACGCAGCCCCATTTTGGCCACGCGGTGGATCTCCTTCACCGCCGCTCCGATGTCGCCGTAAGGCAGGCAGGCGAGGCCAATCTGGCGGTCGGGATAGTGGCGGCAGAAGTCCACCAGCCAGTCGTTGTAGATGCGGAACATCTCGCCGGCCGCTTCGTGGTCGTTGAGCCGCGTTGCCGCCCCCAGGATGCCGAAGATGATCTCGGCCTGGACGCCGTCGCGCTCCATGTCCTTGATGCGCAGCTCAGGGGTGGTCGGCCGAGCGATATGCTTCTTCCCGTCTTCGTAGAGCCCCGTGGACGCCATCACGTCCGCGCGGTAGTGCATCCCGGGAATGTATTTCTGTCCCGACGGCCCCACCCCGCCCCACAGTCCGAACGAGGCGCCATTCTTCGACGTCCAGGTCGGGCCGTCCGGCCCGTCCGTGACGTAAGGCATACGGTCACGCAATGCGGCGCTCGCATTGCTCGTGAAGAGATCGGCGGGCATCCAGGGCATGTCGATGTGGCAGTCGGCCGAGATCCGCGTGTAGGCCATGGGGTCTCCCTCCTAGGCTGAGCGTGAGCCAATCATAAGCGATCCCGTTTCCCTCCGCTGTCAGGTGTTATGGTATGCCTCCCACTTAAAGGAGGGTGCCCGCATGGCCATGAAGACCATCGTCGCGCTGCCGGGAGAGGGCATTGGGCTGGAGGTCGTGGATGCTACCTGCGGGCTCCTCATGGGCACCGGCCTCCCCCTCAAGATCCTCACGCCGCCCCAGGGGTCGCCCCTGCCCGACGAGACCAAGCAGGCAGCTCGCGAGGCCGACGGCGTGCTCTTCGGCGCGGCGGGACCGTCCACCTCCGCCGTGGTCTCCTGGCTCCGCTGGGAGATGAGCGCGTGGGCAGGCGTGCGGCCCATCCGCTTCTTCCCCGGTATGCGCTCGCCGCTCGCCGATCCCGACGGCATCGACTACATCCTCTTGCGCGAGAACAGCGAGGGCCTCTATCCAGGCCGCGAGGGCGACCTCGCCGATCTCATCAACGTGCTGCCCGATCTCTCCGACAAGACCGGGCGCAAGGTGAAGGACTTCGGCGACGAGGGCCGCTTCGCCGTCAAGATCGTCACCCCTCGGGGCGCGGAGCGCATTGCGCGCTTCGCGTGCGACCTGGCCATCAAGCGCAAGGCGCGCGGCAAGCCGGGCAAGGTCACCTGCATCACCAAGTCCAACGTGCTGCCGCGCACCGACGGCCTCTACCAGCAGACGGCGGAGCGCATCGTGCGCGAGGCGGGGCTCCAGTTCGAGCACTTCCACGTGGACGACGCCGCGCGCCGCCTCGTGCGCTTTCCCAAGTCCATGGACGTGGTGCTCTGCATGAACCTCTACGGCGACATCCTCTCGGACCTAGGCGCGGAAACGGCGGGCGGGCTCGGTCTGGCGCCCTCCGGCAACTTTGGTGACGACGGCTGGGCCTACTTCGAATCGGTGCACGGCTCCGCGCCCGACATCGCGGGCAAGGGCATCGCCAACCCCACCGCCACCATTCTTTCCGCCGCGCTCATGCTGGAGCACATGGGCCTGGGCGCTGAGGCGCAGCGACTTCAGGACGCGGTGGGACGCGTCTACCGCGACGGCAAGGTGCTGACGCCAGACCAGGGCGGGAGCGCCAAGACGCGCGAGATGGCCCAGGCGGTGCTGGCGGCCTACCGCTAGCCCGCACTATTCACAAGTAACGCACGCGCGGTCGGGGCGGGTGGCGTCGGGGGCGGGGGAGCGCTCCGGCGGAGTGGGACCCCCGAAGCCTGTGCGCCGCCCGGAGGGCGGCGATTCAGGCGAGTGGGTGACGCAGCTGGAGCGCTCCCCCGCCCCCGGCGACGGGCCCCGGCCCGCCTCGCGCTCCGCGGATTCGTGAACAATTTGGGCTAGCAGCCCTACAGCAACAACAGCCTCACACGCCCAGGAACTGCCGCACCGCCCGCTCGAACGCCTCGGGCGCCTCGGCAGGGACCGAGTGCCCCGCCCCCGGGATCTCGACGAGCTGGCTGCCCGGGATCAGCTCCAGCATCCGCTTCGCCGTATCGGGAGAGAACACGTCACTCTCGGAGCCACGCACGATCAGGGTCGGCGCGGTGATCTTCCCCACGGCCGGCCAGAGGTCGACGGGAGGAACGGTTCCCTGGCGCCGCTGGTCGCGAAGGAATCTGTCGTATTTCCATGTGTACCTGCCATCGGGCAGCTTCTTCACGCCGTGCTCGACCCGATGGCGCAGCGCGGCCTCGGCCGCGGCGGACTTGAGGGTGACGTGCGGGCGGAGATAGGCGACGGCCTCGTCGATGGATCCGAAGTCCTCCGGCGCCTCGCCCGCCATCCTGGCGATGCGTGCCGCACCCCGCGGATCGATGTCTGGCCCGATGTCGACGATGACAAGCTTCTCCACCTTGGCCGGATGAGTCGCCGTCAACGCGATCGAGTTGCGGCCCCCCATCGAAAGCCCGATCAAGACGACGGCGCGCAGCCCCAACCGATCGTGCACGGCGCGAATGTCCCGCGCGTGGTCGTCGGGTCTGTGAGCGCCGTCCTTCGCCCAGTCGCTGTCGCCGTGGCCGCGCTGGTCGAGCGCCACGACGTGATACCGGTCGCACATCGCCCGCGCGAAGGTGTCCCAGGTGTGCGCGTGGCCCGAGAACCCGTGGAGGAGCAGCATGGGCGGGGCCGCGTCGTTGCCCCAATCCAGGCAGTGGAGTCGGAGTCCATCGACGTCGACGTAGCGGTCCTGCGGTGTCCGGTCGGGTGTCATCATCGATCCTCCATTGTCGTCACGGCGCGGGGTGGGACTCAGCACATGGGCGTTCAATCGACCTCGGCCGTTCGATGGCGGCCATGGCGGCGATTCTAGCCCTGCGATCCTTCCAGGGAAACCCGGGGCATGGCCACGTGATCATGAGCGCGCCGCGGCCGGGCACATTCGGTTTCCCGCCGACCAAGCGCGCCGTCATTTGATCTACAATGCCCGCTGAGTCCACCGGGGGTGACGCGATGACGCTCGACAAGCAGCAGGTCGCTGTCATGCTGCGCAGCATGGTCCTGATCCGGGAGTTCGATGAGCTCGCCATCCAGCTCCGCGTGGCCGGGAAGATCTACGGGGCGGTGCATCCCTATGTGGGCCAGGAAGCGGTCGCGGTCGGAGTGTGCGCGAACCTGACGCCAAGCGATCGCGTCACCAGCACCCATCGCGGTCACGGACACTGCATCGCCAAAGGGGCGGACATCCGGCGGATGATGGCCGAGCTGTTCGGCCGCGTAGACGGCTATTGCAAGGGCAAGGGCGGCTCCATGCACATCGCCGACTTCGCGGTGGGGATGCTCGGCGCCAACGGGATCGTCGGGGGCGGCCTGCCCATTGCCTGCGGAGCAGCGCTGGCTGCTCAGCTCGACGGGCGGGGCGATGTGACCGTCTGCTTCTTCGGGGACGGCGCGGCCGCCGAGGGAGAGTTCCACGAGGCGCTCAACATTGCGGGACTGTGGAAGCTGCCCATCGTGTTCGTCTGCGAGAACAACCAGTACGCCGCGAACAACGCGGTGGCCGTGCAGCACCCGCACGTCGACATCGCCGCGCATGCCGCCGTGTACGCCATGCCCGGCGTCGTGGTCGACGGCAATGACGTGCTGGAGGTGCACGCGAGCGCGGGCGAGGCGGTGGCGCGCGCCCGCCGCGGCGAGGGGCCGAGCCTCGTCGAGTGCAAAACCTATCGCTGGCACTTCCACGCCATGCGGAACGCCATCCCGCCAGAAACGCGCCCGGCCGATGAAATCGCCAGCTGGAAGGCTCGCGATCCCATCGCGCGACTCGAGCAGCACGCGCTGGGTCAAGGCCTGCTCTCGGCGGCCGAGATCGGTGGCATCCAGGAGCGCGTCCGGGGCGATCTCAACGAGGCGGTCGCCTTCGCCGAGCAGAGCCCCTTCCCCGATCCGAAGGACCTGCTCGTCGACATGTTCGCCAAGTGACGCGACGAGGATCCGCATGCGAGAGATCACGTTTCAGCGGGCGCTCGAGGAAGCGGTAGCCGAGGAGATGCGGCGCGACCCGAAGGTCATCACGATGGCGACCGACTTCACGGGCGACCCCATCAAGGAGTTCGGGCCGACGCGCGTGCGCTTCACGCCCATCTCCGAGGCGGCGCTGACCGGCATGGGTCTCGGAGCGGCCGGATGCGGCCTGCGCCCCATCGTGAACTGGCGGATGGTGACCTTCTCGTTCGTCGCCATGGACCAGGTCGTCAATCAGGCGAGCAAGATCCGCTACATGTTCGGCGGCCAGGCGGATTTCCCGGTGACCTACCGATGCACGACGGGCGGAGGCATCGGGCTCGCCGCGCAGCACTCGCAGAGCCCGTACTCGATGTGGATGCACCTGGCCGGGCTCAAGATCATCCTCCCCTCGACTCCCGCGGACGCCAAGGGCCTGCTCAAGAGCGCCATTCGCGACAACAACCCGGTGGTCTCCTTCGAGTGCAGCCGGCTCGCCACGATCACCGGCCCCGTGCCGGACGGCGACCATCTCGTTCCGCTCGGTGTAGCCGACGTGAAGCGGCCAGGCACCGACGTGACGATCGTGGGCCTCGCCTACTACGTGGGCGAGGCTCTGGCCGTGGCCGAGGAGCTGGCGAAAGAGGGCATCTCCGCGGAGGTGGTCGATCCGCGGACGCTGGTTCCGCTGGACGTCGAGGCCCTTCGCACTTCGGTACGAAAGACTGGACGTGTAGTCATCGTAGACGAAGCCCCGCCGACGTGCTCGGCCGCGTCGGAGATCGCCTCGCTGCTCGCGGAGGATCCCGAGACGTTTCGGGCACTCCGAGCGCCGGTGCGCCGCGTCTGCGCCGTTCCCGTTCCGGTGCCCTACAGTCCTCCCCTCGAGCAGGCCGCTCTCCCTCGTCGCGCTGACATCAAGAACGCCGTCTACGAGGTGCTCAAGGAGCCCGTGCGCTCGCTCTGACGACCGGCTGCGCCCCCTCACCCTAACCCTCTCCCCCGATGGGGGCGAGGGGATCGGACCGACTCCGCAGTTCGAGGTGAGCCGCTCGCTTCGAGCGGGGAGGCGAGGGCTGAGATGGTGAGGGTAGGTACTCCTGCACGCAAAATCCAGGTCAGGCTGGGCGTTCCCCGCCCTCCGGACGCCGCGTGGCGTCGCGCGACGGGTAGATGACGCTCTCCGCGTAGCGGTACATCCAGTCGATGGCGTCCTGAGCCAGGTAGTGGGTCTCCGTGCCCCGGATGGCGGCCAGGCGCTCGGAGAGGATGTTGCGCCGTACCTCCGAGGCCAGCGTGTTGAGGCGATGGTAGGCCTCGGACACCGAGCGCCCGAGGGTGGTGACGCCGTGGTTCTCCATGAGGATGGCGTTCGTGCCCGCGATGAAGTCGGCGATGGGGCCGACGTCGTTCTCCACGTCAAGGTGAGACGGCACCACGTACGGCGGTAGCGCCATGACGTACGGGAATTCCAGGGAGAGCACCCGCAGCTCTTTGACGCCGCCCGCCGCGAAGTAGGCGATGGTCTCGTCGTGGTGGGCGTGGATGAGCGCACCGACGTCGGGCCTGAGTCGCAAAATCTCGCGGTTCAGGTTGTGGCCAACGCTGGTCGGCACGTGGCCGTGAAGCAGGGCGGGCGTCGGGATGTCCGTGACCACGACATTGTCGATGGTCATCTCTTCGAGCGATACCTCGGCGTGCTTGGTGTAGGCGACGCCGTGAGGGAACCCTTCGTGGGGAGCGCGGATGGCAATGTTGCCGAGCGAGTTGTGCACATAGCCGCGGGCCACCACGAGGCGGGCGTAGCGGAGCAGCTCTTCAGCGATGCGCGCGTCGAAGGTGATGTCCGTCATCGCTTCTCCTTGAGTCTGAGCTCCTCGAACGGGGCCGTGTACGGATACGACGTGACGAGCGACACCGCCGCCTCTTCCACGCGCGGGCCGATCACGTTGATGGGCGCATTCTCCCAGACCGGCGCGAAGACGACGCGGTCGGCGAGCAGGCGCTGGATCTGGTGCAGCAGCTCCTCACGCTTCTTGCGGTCGAGCTCGCGCGCCTGACGCTGGAAGAGATCCTCGACCTCGGGCAGCACGCCGTACGCATAGAGCCCACCGCGGGTGGCCATGCCCTCGATTCGGGTGGCCGCGTTGCCGCCCGCGCCCTGAGCGCCCAGGAGCACGCCGTGCAGCTTCTTCTCGCGCCAGGCGGTGAGGAACGCCGCGCGCTCCATCGTGCGCATGCGCATCTTGATCCCGATGGCGCCCAGGTTGCTCACGATCGCTTCCGCCATCGAGAAGTAGGGCGGATTCGGTGTCAGCTCGCCCCCGTCGAAGCCGTTGGGGTGGCCCGCCTCGGCCAGGAGCTGACGGGCGCGCTTGGGATCGAAGGCCGGCGGATCGAGGGGGAGGGCGAACTCCATGTGACGCGGCACGATGCTGTTGGTCATCCCCGCGAAGCCCAGGAACTCGGCGTCGTTTATCGCTTTGCGGTCGATGGCTGTGCTCGCGGCCAGCCGCACGCGCCGGTCGGCCCACGGTGATTTGGGATCCCACTGATCGACGAAATCGAGAAAGAAGACAGCGTTGCTGCGATGCGCGCTGATCCGGAGCCCCGGACTGCGGCGGAGCTCCTCGGCCACCGCGCCGCTGAAGGTGTAGGCCACGTCCACATCGCCGCTCTTGAGGGCGGCCGCGCGCGTCGTCTCGTCGGGAATGCTCTTGAGGACCACGCGCTTGACGCTCGGGGCCTTGCGCCAGTAGCCGTCGAAGGCCTCCAGGACCAGCTCGACTCCGGGCGAGAACGAGACGACCTTGTAGGGGCCGGCGCCCACGGGCGCCTTCTTGAACCTGTCGTCGCCCACGCGCTCGACGTACTTCTTCGGGACGATCCAGCCGCTGCCCGTGGCGGTGGTGCCGTAGAAGGTCATGAAGTCGGGCCACGCTTCCTTGAGCACGAAGCGCACGCGCCGGCTGTCGATGACCCTGACTTCCTTGACCTTGCTCTTGAGCAACGACGCGGCCCCACCCCGGTAGCGCTCGAAGGAGAACTTCACGTCCTCGGCGGTGACTGGATCACCGTTGTGGAACTTGGCCGGCCGCAGCACGAAGTCGAAGGTGAGCCCGTCCGGCGACATCGACCACGACTCGGCCAGGCAGGGTGTCATGGGCCCGGCGGGCATCGGCTTCACCAGGGCGTCGTGAATCGCGTAGAGCACCATGAACGGCGAGATCGCGGATTCCGTCTCGCCCGGGTCCAACCACCGAGGCGCCACTGTAACGTGAGCGCCGATCGTGAGCTGTCCATCGGCCGCGCCAGCGTCCGGAGGGCCGCCAACCATCGCGCCGAGCACGAGCAACACCGCCCCTGCCATCAGTAGTCGCCACGGAAGTCGCATGGGTCTCCTCAGGGCTTGGTCAGGGTGAAGCCGGTCACGATCGCGTCCGTGTTGTGCGAGAAGCGAAGGCCGTACACGCCGTCGGTGGACTTGAGCTTCCCATCGCTGACGAGAGCAGACCGGTCGTACGTGCCGACCACGGTGCCGTTGATGGCGCACTCGACCTTGTCGCCCTTCACGGACAGGGCGATGTCCTGCGTCACCGGCTCTCCGGGGCCTGCGGCCTTGTTCACGGCGGGGCTCGCCGTCCCCCGGCCATTCATCTGGAAGGGAGCAGGGCCGAAGCCTCGCACGATGAAGTTCCCGTTGCCGTAGGCCGCACAGTAGAGATAGCTCTGCTGGTCGGTGCCCATGTCATTGCCGGCGATGAAGATCCCATACGGGTGCGGGTGGTTGTTCAGGCTCATGTACTTCGGCTCTCGGAACGTCGCCTTCACGGTGTAGTTGCCGCTCGCTTTGTTGTCCGGCGTCCAGTAGGCGACGGCGGGTCCCGTCGTCACGCGCATGGCATCGCCTTCTTTGGCGAGCTTGGCATTGCCGAGCTTGTCACCGGCGGACGCTTCCTTGGGATCTATCCTCCCGACCCAGCCGGGGATGGCGATGCCGCCGCCTGCGACGGCGCGGTTTGCGTCCTGCGCGCGGACGGTGGACGCGGCTTGAGCCATCAGCATGACGACGAAGGCAAGGGCGGACACATGGACGCGTCGCATCGTATGCCCGCTCATTCGACTGCGCATGGAACACATTCCTCCTGGCCCCGAGGGGAGAGAATCCCTAATATGATGGGCGATCCTGCCAGAGCCCGGAGGAGAGGTCAAACCACTAGCCGAGATGCCGCATGCCAGAGGAGAGACAGCCCATGCCCTACGAAGGCCAGATCGCAGAAACAGTGACGCTCCGTGGACATCAGGGCGATCTGATCGACGCCTATCTCGCCCGACCGCTGGGTGGCGGACGGCTGCCTGGCGTCGTCGTCATCCACCACATGCCAGGCTGGGACGGACCCACCAAGGAAATTGCCCGCCGCTTCGCCCATCATGGTTTCGCCACCCTCTCGCCCAACCTGCAATTCCGCGAGGGCAAGGCCACGCCGGAGGAGAACAGCGCGAGCGTCCGTGCCGCGGGCGGCATGCCCGATGACCGCACCATGGGCGACGTGCAGGGCGCCATCGACTACCTCCGTGCCCTCCCGTATCTGAATGGCAAGGTAGGCGTCATCGGCTACTGCTCGGGGGGCCGCCAAGCCTATCTCGCCGCCTGCACGCTGCGCGGAATCGATGCCGCCATCAACTGCTACGGCGGCGGTGTGGTCGCCAAGGCTGAGGAGCTCACGTCGCGCCAGCCCGTGGCGCCCATCGACTTCACCAAGGATCTCCAGTGTCCGCTCCTGGGCCTCTTCGGCGTGGAGGACACGCGCCCATCGCCCGACGACACCGCGAAGACCGAGGCCGCCCTCAAGCAGCACAACAAGACCTACGAGTTCCACACCTACGACAACGCTGGCCATGCCTTCTTCGCCGTCGACCGCCCCCACTACCGGCAGCACGCGGCGATGGACGGTTGGCAGAAAGTACTGACCTGGTTCGGCAAGCACCTCGCGTAGACGCTCCGCGCGCCTCCGCGCCGTCATCGACGAGCGCTCGTGACGCTCGCTTGTACGTGTCGCAGGCGCAGTGTATGGTGGCGGCCGTTGATCCGAACCGCGCCAGGAGGCTCACCATGACGGCACGACGTGCCCTCGTTTCGATGATCGCGATCGCGCTGGTCCTGAGCCTCGCCGCGCTCCCTCTGGCGGCCCAGCCCACGGGCACCTTGCTCGTCGGTCTGGTGGCCGAGCCCGTCAACCTCGATCCGGCCCAGGTCACCGATCTCAACTCAATTCGGGTGGGACGCCGCGTGGTCGAGACGCTCGTCGCCTTCCCCGACGAGAGCACACAGGTGGTGCCGGGCCTCGCCGAGTCGTGGACCATCTCCAAGGATGGGCTCCAGTACACCTTCAAGCTCCGCAGCGGCGTGAAGTTCCATGACAGCACGCCACTCAACGCGGAGGCGGTCAAGTTCTCCATCGAGCGACAGATCAACACGGAGCATCCCGCCTACAAGCTCGGGAAGTATCCCTTCGCCAACTACTTCTTCGGCAACGTGAAGGCGGTGGAGGTGCTGAGCCCTGAGCGTGTCGCCTTCCTCCTCAAGGAGCCGCGTGCGTCCTTCCTCGCCATCCTCACTTCGAGCGCCGCCTCCATCGTGAGCCCCACCGCCGTCATGAAATCGGGACCGGACTATCCGAGCCATCCCGTAGGCACCGGCCCCTTCCGCTTCGCCTCGTGGGATCGCGGCCAGCGCGTGGTCCTCGAGAAGAACTCGAGCTATTGGAAGTACCCTTTGAAGATCGAGCGCGTGATCTACCGGCCCATCGTGGAAGACCAGGCGCGGTTGACCGAGCTCATGACGGGCGGCCTCGATCTCATCGTGGGCGTGCCCGCGGACTACGTGAGCAAACTGGAGCAGAGCCCGAACGTGTCGATCCTCAAACAGACGGGTGCGCATGTCTGGTATCTCGGGATCAACAATCAGAAGAAGCCCTTCGACGACAAGCGAGTGCGGCAGGCGCTCAACTACGCCGTCAACAAGGACGCCATCGTGCGCGACGTGCTGAAAGGCACGGGCACCCTCTCGAAGGGCCCCGTGCTGCCCGGCACGTGGGGCGCCGACGCCGCCCTCAGAGCGTATCCCTACGATCCCGAGAAGGCAAAGAAGCTCCTCGCAGAGGCTGGCTATCCCAACGGCTTCAGCACCACCCTGTGGGTGCCGGAGTCGGGCTCGGGAATGCAGGCGCCCGTGGCCATGTCCACCGTGATGCAGTCGAATCTCAAGGCGGTGGGTGTCAACGTGTCGCTCCAGACCATGGAGTGGGGCGCATATCTGACCAAGCTCCGCTCCAAGGAGCAGGATCTCTTCGCGCTCTCCTGGATGGCGGGCACGGAAGACCCCGACATGGTCATGTACCCGCTCCTCCATTCGAGCCAGTGGACGCCCGTCGGCCCCAACCGTGCCCTCTACAAGAACGCGCGCTTCGACGAGCTCCTTCAGCAGGCGCGTCTCACCACGGACCAGGCGAAGCGTGCCCAGCTCTACAAGGAAGCGCAGCGCATCCTCGTGGACGACGCGCCGTGGGTCTTCGTCGACCACGAGATCCAGATCGCCGCATTCACCAAGCGCGTGCAGGGATTCAAGCTCCACCCGAGCTTCGACCTCCGCGTGGAGACGATCTCGCTCAAGTGAGCGCAGCCCGGTGAGGAGCTACCTCGCGCGGCGGCTCCTTCTCCTCGTGCCGGTGCTGGTGGGCGTCTCCGTCGTCGTGTTCCTCGTGCTGCACCTCTCGCCCGGCGACCCCGCGGAGATCATGCTGGGCTCGCAGGCGACGCAGGAGGATCTGGCGCGTCTGCGGCGCGAGCTCGGCCTCACCGAGCCGCTCCACGTGCAGTACGTGCATTGGGTTGCCCACGTGGCCCGCGGCGACCTCGGCCGCTCGATCTGGATGAAGCGCCCCGTTCTCGATGAGGTGCTCAACCGCTACAAGGCCACCCTCGTGCTCACGGCGAGCGGTCTCCTCCTTTCCACCGTGGGCGGCATCATCCTCGGCGTCGCTTCTGCAGTGCGGCCACATTCCTTCCTCGATCGCATGAGCGCCGTTACCTCGCTGTTCGGCGCGAGCATGCCCGTGTTCTGGCTGGGCATCGTGCTCATGGTGGTCTTCTCGCTCTGGCTGGGCTGGCTCCCGGCCTCCGGCATGTGGGCGCCGTATGGCGAGGGCGGCCTGCGCGATCTCCTCGCCCACCTCGTGCTCCCCGCGGTGACCCTCGCCGCCGCCTCGCTGACCATCATCGCGCGGCTCACGCGCAGCACCATGCTCGAGATCCTGAGCCAGGACTACATCCGCACCGCGCGCGCCAAGGGCCTCGTCGAGCAGCGCGTGGTCTTCCGTCACGGCCTCAAGAACGCGCTCGTCCCCATCGTCACCGTGGTGGGCGTGCAGGCGGGCTATCTGCTGGGCGGCGCCGTCCTCACGGAGACCGTCTTCGCGTGGCCGGGCGTGGGGCTGCTCATGGTGCAGGGCATCCTCGCCCGCGACTTTCCTCTCGTACAGGGCTGCGTCCTCGTCATCGCGCTCACCTTCGTGCTGATCAACCTCGCGGTGGACCTGCTCTACGCGTGGCTCGACCCGCGCATCCAGTATGAGTAAGCGCTGGGGGCGTAACCAGCTCGCGCTCCTCGCCATGATCGTGCTGGCGGGCGTGGTGCTGGCCGCCTGCCTCGCGCCCTATCTCCCGCTGGCCGATCCCGACGCCGTGGACACCGTGCAGCGTCTCCGGCCGCCGTTCACGCTGGGCCATCTCCTCGGCACAGACGAGTTCGGCCGCGATCTCCTCTCGCGCCTCGTGTGGGGGGCGCGCGTGTCGCTCCTTGCGGGAGCGGCCACCGCGGCCGCGGCCATGCTGATCGGCGTGCTGCTGGGCGTGCTGAGCGGCTACTACGCGGGGTGGCCGGAGACGGTGATCATGCGCCTCACGGACATCCTGATGGCCTTCCCCTACATCCTGCTCGCCATCGCCATCGTGGCGGGTCTCGGGCCCGGGTTGCGCAACGCCATGATCGCCATCGCTATCGTGGGGTTCCCCATCTACACGCGCCTCGTGCGCGGCATCGTTCTCTCCGTGCGGGGACGCGAGTTCGTGGAGGCGGCGCGGGCGCTCGGCAGCACGGATCGGCTGATCCTCGCGCGCCACATCGTGCCGCAGCTCCTCTCGCCAGTGATCGTGGCCTTCAGCCTCGACGTGGGCGCGAAGATCCTCGCGACGGCAGGATTATCCTTCCTGGGCCTCGGCACCCAGCCGCCCACGGCGGACTGGGGCAGCATGCTGGCCACGGGACGGCAGTTCGTGATCCTGAGCCCGCACGTGGTCCTCTTGCCCGGGCTCGCCATCTTCGTGATCGTGCTCGCCCTCAACCTGGTGGGCGACGCCCTCCGCGACTTCCTCGACCCGCGCACCTACTCGAGCTAGCCTCGACAAATACCCTCGCCCCCGGAGGGGGAGAGGGCAGGGTGATGGGGTGGCTCGTGAACAATCGGGGCTAGCCCGCCTTCTTCCCGCCGTCCTTGCTGCGGACCTCGACGCCCGCCCACTTCTCGTAGAGGGAGATGACGCCGGCCATGTCGAGGCTGCCGAAGCCCTCGGCGTGCGCGGTGTCATACGTCTGACGCACGGCAGACGTCACGGGCATGGGCAGCCCGAGGCTGGCCGCCATGTTCAGGCCCAGCGCCACGTCCTTCCGGGACAGATTGATGCCGAAGTAGGGCGTGAAGTCGCCCGCGAGCACGTTGGGGAAGCGCTTGATGAAGTGGTGCGAGCGGCCGCCGCTCGTCGAGAGGATGTCGTAGAGCCGCTGGGGGTCGAGCCCCGCCCGCACGCCCAGGACCATGGCCTCCGCGGCCACCGCCACGTTGCCCACCGACATCACGTTGTTCACGATCTTGATGATCTGCCCTGAACCGAGCGGGCCGATGTGATGGATCTCGTGCCCGAGCACGCTCAGCACGGGACGGCAGCGCTCGAGCACCGCCGCCTCGCCGCCGATGAGGAAGATCAGCTTGCCACTGCCCGCGTCGGTGGAACCGCCGCTCACGGGGGCGTCGAGGCACTCCACGCCCTTCGCCTTCGCCGCCTTGGCCACCTCGCGCCAGCTCTCCGGATCGGTGGTGCTCACGTCGATGAAGGTCATGCCCCCTCGCGCGCCCGCGATGGCGCCGTCGGCCGCCTCGTACGCGCGGCGCACCGTGGCCACGTCGGGCAAGCTCGACAGCACCATGTCGGAGGCTTCCGCCACCCGCGCCGGCGAGGTGGCGAGCACGACGCCGTCGGCCTTCGCCTTGCCCGCGCGCGTCTGATCGGGCTCGTAGCCCGTCACTGTGAAGCCAGTCTCCACCAGCCGTCGCGCCATGGGACCACCCATGGTGCCCATGCCCAGGATGCCGATCCGTGGCTTGTCCGCCATACTCACATCCTCCTTGTGAATTCAGTCGAGCTCGAGTCCATCGCGTCGTCTCCGCCCTGCCGTCGCCTACTCGATTACGTCGTCGGCGCGGGCAAGCAGCGGCTTCGGGATGGTCAGCTCGATCACCCGGGCGGCCTTGAGATTGATCAGCAGCTCGAACTTCGTCGGTTGCTCCACGGGAAGGTCGCCTGGCTTCGCGCCCTTGAGAATCTTGTCGACGTAGCTCGCCACGCGATAGTAGAGATCGGGCCGGTTCGTGGCATACGACATCAGGCCCCCCGCGCGCACGAACTCTTCGGCTCCATAGATGGCAGGCAGTCGATGCTTCGCGGCCAGGTCGACGATGGCCCGCCGATTGGCCTGGGTGAGCCCGTCGAGGGCAACCACGAGAGCTCCGGCACGCTGTCGCGTGGCGGCTTCGAAGGCGCGACCGAGATCCTCGGGGCGCCGCACATCGAGCAGCTGGGGCCGGATACCGAGGGCCTGGGCGGCCCGCTCCACCTCTTTCCACTGACGCGGAAGCACGGGATTGCCCATGTTGAAGAGGCCCGCAATCCGTGCGAGCTTCGGCACCAGCTCCTTCAGCAATTCCACCCGCTTCGCGTAGATCTCCACGTTGAAAGCGCTGACTCCTGTGACGTTGCCGCCCGGGCGCGCAAGACTGGCCACGATGCCGGACCCGACGGGATCGCCCGCCCCTGCGATGACCACGGGAATCGTTGCCGTGGCCCTCTTCACGGCCAGCGCCGCCGGCGTTCCCGTGGTGAGGATCACGTCCACGTTGAGGCGGACAAGCTCGGTCGCCAGCTCTGGGAACTTGTCCTGGTGGCCGTCGGCCGATCGGTATTCGAGAACGATGTTCTGCCCTTCCACGTAGCCCAGCTCCCTCAGCCCTCGTCGGAAGGCATCGAGATTGGCGGCGTTCAGCGGAGCGGATACCGGCTCCACTATGCCGATGCGATAGGTCTTCCCCGCCGGCTGAGCCCCGATGGTGCGCGGCACGGCGACGATGGCCCCCGCCGCGGCCATCACGAATCCGCGCCGGGTGATCACTGGATCGCCTCATCCGTCTCGGCGTAGCCGAGCTTACGCAGCCCCTGCAGGACGGCGTCGCGAGGACGGCGGTCCGCCGCCTTGTCGAGGCGAAGGAACCCGATTCGTGCCGGCTGAGCCGCTGGCTGGGCCAGGGCGCCGAGCGGCGCGGCGAGAAAGGCCGCACCCGCGCCGGCCAGGAGCGTACGGTGGGTCGTCACTGCGTTCTGGGCACGCAGATTCTAGTGTCCTTGAGATCTCTCTGCTGATGGCACGAGACGATGCGCGTTCCCGTATCTCACGTGTTGTTCACCTGATAGCCGCGCGCGTCGGTTGCCCGGCCGTCCTTGTAGCTCGCGATGCGCTTCGGGGAGGCGTGGATGCCCAGGGTGCGCAGGACCTGGTCGCCCACCACGCGGAAGCTGTGCGGAACGTGCGGAGGCAACGCCACCGTATCGCCGGTCTCGAGGCGGACCTTGCGATCTTCCTGGCCGTCGATCCACGCCTCGGCCACGCCTTCCAGTACGTAGAGCACCTCGAGATAGGGATGCGAGTGCACGGGGGCGACGTAGCCGGGCTGCGAGGTCTGGATGCCCGTGCGGATCGGCGTGTTGCCCTCGTCGTCGCCGACGATGAGCTGGTACGTCGCGTCGGGACCGAACTTCACGACCTCCGTGTCGGCGAGGCGGATCACCTGCATGTCAGCCATGGCTGGTCTCCTTTCGTTTGCTCATCTCCCTCTCCCTCAGGGAGGGAGAGGGCCGGGGTGAGGGTAGGTTCTTCACCTCTCACGCCCCTCACCCTGCCCTCTCCCCCGAGGGGAGAGGGGATTTCGAGTGCATAGCTTGCCAGACGCGCTCGGGCGTCACCGGCATGTCGAGGTGGCGGACGCCGAAGGGCACCAGCGCGTCGTTGACGGCGTTCATGAGCGCGGGGAGCGCGCCTACCGTGCCCGCCTCGCCCACACCTTTGGCACCGAGGGGATTCACCTTGGTCGGCACCTCATACGATTCCACGTCGAAGAGCGGCATGTCGTCGGCGCGCGGCATCGTGTAGTCCATGAACGAGCCGGTGAGAAGCTGGCCGGTGGCGGCATCGTACACGAGATGCTCGAAGAGGGCCTGGCCAAGGCCCTGCACGATCCCGCCGTGGATCTGCCCCTTGACGAGGAGCGGGTTGATCATTCGTCCCACGTCGTCGACCACGGAGTAGCGCACCACGCGCACCGCGCCGGTGGCCTCGTCGACCTCCACCTCGCACACGTGGCAGCCGTTGGGGAACGTCACGCTGGCTGGCACGAAGGCCGCCGTCTCGGCGAAGCCCGGCTCGAGCCCGGGAGGAAGCTGGCGCGGCACGTAGGCGGCGCGGGCCACCGCGCCGAAAGCGACGCCGCGATCGGTGCCCGCCACGGTGAAGCGCCCGTCGGTGAGCGTGACGTCGTCAGGGGCGGCTTCAAGGAGATGCGCGGCGATGCGGCGGCCGCGCTCGATCACCTTCTCGGTGGCGCGGAGCACGGCGGAGCCGCCGACGCCGATGGCCCCCGACCCGCCGTTTCCGCGTCCCGCGCCGAGGAGATCGCTATCGCCCCAGAAGATCTTGATACGCTCGGGCGGCACGCCCGTGCGCTCGCTCACGATTTGCGTGAACGCGGTCTCGTTCCCCTGCCCCATGGAGGTGGTGCCCGCGAAGACCGAGATGGAGCCGTCGGCGTTGACCCGGAGCTCCGCGGTGTCGGGATTGACGGCGCTGTACGGTCCACCCGCCACCTCGATGGGATTGGCGATGCCGAGACCGAGCAGCTTGCCGCGCCGGCGCGCCTCCGCGCGGCGCTGGGCGAAGCCCGTGTAGTCCGCCGCGGCGAGGGCCCGCTCCATGATCTGCGGGAAATCCCCGCAGTCGTAGGTGAAGACCAGCCCCGTCTTGAAGGGCATGGCGGTGGGCGGGATGAGATTGCGCCGTCGCAGCTCGATGGGATCGATGCCGAGCTCGCGCGCCGCCACGTCGATGACGCGCTCGATGGCATAGGTCGCCTCGGGCCGTCCCGCGCCTCGATAGGGGCCGGTCAGCGTGGTGTTGCTGAACACGCCCGTGCTCGTGAGATGGATGGCGGGCGTCGTGTAGACTCCCGCCACGCCGCCCACGTTGTTGGTAACGGGCCCCGCGCTCCTCGGGGTGAGATACGCGCCGATGTCCACCATGAGGGCGACGCGCATGCCGAGGAACTTGCCGTCCTTGTCGAGAGCCAGTTCCGCACTCGACACGTTGTCGCGGCCGTGCTCGTCGGTGAGGAAGCCCTCGCGCCGCTCCGAGGTCCACTTCACGGGCCGCCCGAGGCGCTTGGCTGCCCACAGCACGAGCACCATCTCGGGATAGATTCCGCTCTTCATCCCGAAGCTTCCGCCCACATCACCCGTGATCACGTGCACGTCGCTCTGGGGCACGCGGAAGATCTGCTCGGCAAGGAGGGTGCGGAGCCCGTGCGGCGCCTGGATGCCCGTGTGGAGGGTGTAACGCCCGGTGCGGCGGTCGTAGTCGCCCACCGCGGTGCGCGGCTCGATGGGGGCGGCGGCGACGCGGCTGACCACGAAGTCGAGACGCGTCACGTGGTCGGCCTCCTCGAAGGCCTTGGCCACCGCCTCGCGTGAGCCCACTTCCCACACGAAGGCGATGTTGTCCGGGACCTCGTCCCACACCGCGGGCGCGCCGGGCCGAGTCGCCGCCGTCGCGCCGGCCACGGCGGGCAGCGGCTCGTATTCCACCACCACGTGGGCGGCGCCATCGGCGGCTTCTTCCGACGTCTCCGCCACCACCAGGGCGATCGGATCACCCACGTGCCGGGCGCGATCCTTCGCGAGAGCTGGGCGCGGCGTCTTGAAGGCGGGCGAGCCGTCGCGCCGCTTGCGCGAGCCATCGGTGGGCAGATTGCCGAGGCCGTCCGCCGCCAGATCGGCGCCCGTGAGCACGGCGATCACGCCGGGCGCTTTGAGAGCGGCCGAGGCGTCGATCCCGCGGATGAGGGCATGCGCATGCGTCGAGCGCACGACCACCGCGTGCGCCTGGCGGGGCAGGCTCACGTCGTCACCGTATCGCCCGAGCCCCTGCACGAGATGCGGATCCTCCACGCGGCGCACCGACTGCCCCACCGCGAACTTCTCGACGGTGATGGGCTCGCTCATGACAGCCCCAGGGCGGAGCGCAGCTTCTCGCGGCGCAGCTGGCTTTCCGACCACGGCCGGCCGCCGATCACGCCGCCGTCCACCACGAGGGCGTGGCCATTGACGAAGGTCGACTCGTCGCTGGCCAGCCACAGGGCGGCGCGGGCGATGTCGTCGGGAACTCCGGGTCTCTTGATCGGCTGAAAGTTCTCCAGGACACCTTTCATCATGGGAATGATCTCGTCCGCCTTTTCGAGGGAGAGCCCCATCGACTTGCCGAAGATCGGTGTGGCGATGGCGCCTGGGCAGATGCAGTTGACCCGCACACCGTGCTCGCCCAGCTCCATGGCGACCGAGTGCGTGAGGTGGATGACAGCGGCTTTGGCCGCGCTGTAGATGTGTGGCCCCAGCCCCGTGCGGAGCCCTGCCACGCTGGCCGTGCTGATGATGGAGCCGGCGCCTTGCTTCTTCATCACGGGCGCGGCGTGCTTCATGCCGAGGAACACCCCGCGAAGGAGCACGCCGATGGTGGCGTCGAAGCCGTCGGCCGAGACGTCCTCGATCTTGCCTCCCACGCCGCCGTAACCCGCGTTGTTGAAGATGCAGTCGAGCCTCCCAAAACGACGACACGTCTCGTCCACCGCGGCCTTCACGTGGGCTTCCTGGCTCACGTCCGTGTGCACGTAGGCGGCGCGCGCGCTGAGCTCATCCGCGAGCCGCTTGCCGCGATCGTCCTGGATGTCGGCCACCATCACGGAGGCGCCTTCCTCGACGAAAAGGCGCACCGTCGCCTCGCCGATGCCGCTCGAGCCGCCCGTGATCAGCGCCACCTTGCCCTTGAGCCGGGTCATGCTGTCCTCCGTGCTAGGCGAGCCCCATGGCGCTCGCCACGGTCTCGAGATGGTGCGACGGGTCGCCGAAGTCGAGGGCGGCGGCCACGATGCGCTTGTGAAAGAGATGGAGCGAGTGCTCCTCGCAGAAGCTGATGGCGCCCAGGAGCTGGTGCCCTTTGCGCGCGACGGCTTGCGCGGTACGCCCCGCGTAGGCCTTGGCCATGGCGACCTCAGCGCTGGCATCTCGGCCCGCGTCGATCCACGAGGCCGCCCGATAGGCGAGGCCGCGCGCCGTCTCGACATCTCTCAGGAGATCCGCGCAAGCATGCTGAATGGCCTGGAACGATCCGAGCGGGCGCCCGAACTGCTTGCGCCCCTTCGCGTGCTCCACGGCGATGTCGAGGATCCGCTGGGCGCAGCCCACCATCTCCGCGGCGCGCGCGAGGGCACCCGCCTGGAGCGCGGGGCGCAGCATCTCCCAACCGCGTCCCGGCGCGCCGAGCGTGTCCTCCCCCCGCAGCACCACGTCCGCGAAGCTCACCTCACAGGGCCGGTCGCCTGCCATGGCCTCCATGGGGAGCACGGTGATGCCCGGCCGGCGCGCCTCGAGCAGGAAGAGGTTCAGGCCAGAACCCCCGCGCGTGGCCACGATCAGCTCGTCGGCGACGTGCGCATCGT
>Ga0306920_100000537_pt1 | contig 44209 bp, 28 predicted proteins | sample flu12Cox44000170_FD_204666 | JGI IMG/M metagenome (GOLD analysis project Ga0306920, IMG submission 204666) | Lab enrichment of tropical soil microbial communities from Luquillo Experimental Forest, Puerto Rico - flux4day.12C.oxic.44.000.170 (v2)... | ecosystem: Environmental > Terrestrial >... | reverse complement strand
GCATCTATCATCTGCATCCGCGACATCTGTTCGGCGTTCGTACCTGAGGTAGGAGCCGGATGCGGAAAACCTGCTCGTCCGGATCTGAGGAGGGGGTCATGGGCAACCATGATCCCTACTCCGACCGTACATACAGCAACTCTGCGTCGGTCAATGTCCGCAGCCGGCGCTGCAATTCGACATCGTCCAGTCGATGGACCGCTTCCAGCAGTTCGTAGCTGAATTCGCTGCCCAGCACGGCGCCGGTCTGCAGGGTCTCGCGCGCCGGCCCCAGTTTATCCAGCCGCGCCATCAGGGAATCATGCAGTGTCACCGGAATCTCGCGACCAGCGAGTTTACCTGTACCGCTTTCCAACACAGCGCGGGTCAGTTCCTCAACGAACAGCGGCACCCCGCCAGTGCGCTCAATGACCGCACTAATAGTCTCGTCGGTCAGGGCTTTCTGCGCTGCGACCTGCATCACCATCTTTCGGATGTCGCGCGTGCCCAGACGGTTCAGATTGAGCTGAGCATGGTGCGCCCGCAGCGGCCACGCCGGATGAAATTCGGGGCGCGCGGTGAAGAGTAAAAACAAGGGAGCGGTGTTGCCCTGCTCGACCAGGAGCTGAAGCAACTCGAGTGTCGAGGGGTCGGCCCAATGCAAATCTTCCAGTGCAATTATCAGCGGCTGCTGCCGCGCGGTGCCGAAGATCCATTCGACCAGGAGCGCCAGCAGCCTGCGCCGCTGCTGTTCCGGCGGCAGGGACGACGGCGAATACTCGGGCGGCAGTGCCAGGTTAAGCAGCGGAGCTAGCAAAGGAACCGCAGAATTTGGATCGACTCCGGCATGGCTAAGCGTGCCGGCCATCTGCGCGATGCCGTCGGGCGGGCCGTTGCCGCCCGCGAACAGCGCCTGCCGCAGCATCTCGGTTACCGGATAGAACGGGGAGTTCTGAAACAGGGCTCCCGCGGCCGCATCGATCCATAGATATGGCGTGCCGGCCAACGTTTCATGAAAACGATGGACCAGGCGCGACTTACCGATGCCGGCCTCGCCGATTATCAGCGCCACCTGGCCCTCGCCCTCGCGCACTCGCTCCCATCGATGGGCGAGCGTGCGCAGTTCGTCCTCGCGGCCGACGAAGGGCGTCAGGCCACGCGCTGCGGCGCTCGCTTCCAGTCGGCCACGGGCACCGCTTGGGCGAATGATGCGATAGAGCCTGAGAGGTTCAGCGAGGCCTTTAAGCGAATGCGGCCCGCGATCTTCGACTAGATAGAGTCCTCTAATCAGCTCATGCGTACTGGACGAAACCAGCAGTGAATCAGACTCGGCGGCGGCTTGTACACGCGCGGCGATATTGGGCGCATCACCGAACGCATCGGCATCATTACCGGCGCCGCCAGCGACAACAACTGCGCCCGAATCGATGCCGATGCGTGCTACCAAACGAGGATGATGTGATGACGTCTCATTCAGCCTGGCTAGTGAATCCAGTAACTGAAGCCCGGCGCGCACTGCCCGTTCGGCGTCGTTCTCGTGGGCCTCGGGATAGCCGAAGAAGGCCATCACGCCGTCCCCGAGATACTTGGCAACGTGACCGCCGAAGCGGGTTATCGCGTCGGCGGCGGCACGATGGTAGCTCGCGGCCAATTCGCGCCATTCTTCGGGATCGAGCCGGGATGCAATCTCGGTTGAACCGACCAGGTCGCAGAACAAGACTGTCAGATGGCGCCGCTCTCCGTTGGCGGAGGCGGTAATCGGAGTGACTTCCGGACTCTTGGGACCAGCAACCTCAGCTAATCCGGCACCGCATTCGCCACAGAATCTTTCGCCCGGCTGGTTAGAGGCCCCACACTTTGGGCAGGTAACGCTAAGCGGTTCGCCGCAGTTCGCACAGAACTTACGGCCTTCACGATTCTCGCTGTCACATTTCGAGCAGCGCATGTTGCCTCAATTGGACCTGGACATTTCTGGAAGTGGCACAGGCTTAAGCCTGTGAGGTCTTCAATCAACAACCATTTATGTTCCTGATCATCTACCAGAGTATTTTAGCCGGATTCTGCCTGATGTAATTTGTCTTGCAGCTCGCGGCATAGATGATTTTCAAGTGGGGACGGGCTTTCCAGCCTGTCACTCTTGATCCACAGCGATAGATATTCTTTCCAACGGGTGTGTTTACAAATAGTGCCCTGGTCTTCTCGTGGGTCACCCCTGTGGTTACCTCTGGGCTGTATCGATGTTGCTGATAGAAGGCGACAGGCTCGAAAGCCTGTCCCACTTCAGACAAATCCTTGCTCTAGTCGGTTGAGATCGTTTTGTGCGCATGTTGACCACTAAGCCTGGGCTCGGTCGGTTCAGGACACAGGCTAAAGCCTGTGCCACTCATGAGCAGCCCGATACGATAAGGAATATAGATTTCCTGGCCTCATATTCTATCCAGTTCATCGAGCAGTGCCCGTGCATCTTTCAAATCGGCGGTGTCGAAGCCTTCGGTGAACCAGTTGTAGATCTCGGCGAGCATCGCGCGGGCCTCGTTGCGGCGGCCCGGTTTTGTGAGCAGCCGCGCCAGGCTCATCGTCGCACGCAGCTCCCAGGATCTCGCACTTTGCTTGCGCGCAACTTCGATAGCCCGCTCAAAGCAGGTTTGAGCTTCGGCCACATTTGATTCGTTCTGTTTCAGCAGCAGCTCGCCTTTGAGTCGATGGGTCTCGGGTTCATAGGTACGATCCTCGCGCCGTTCGGTGACGACGAACGCCTCCGCTAAGATTTGCAGTCCCTCCTGAACGCGCCCTGTGTCTAAGCAGATCTGCGCAACCTGGTTAATGTTCATCGGTCGCCCGAGCTCCGCGCCCGCGGCACCTGTCGCAATTATCCCCTCTCGCACCTCCGCCAATCCCTCCTCGCGACGACCCTGTTCAGCAATCATGTAGCCGTGATGCAGCGTTGAAAATGCCGACCAAAAAGTGAACCCATGCTTGGCCGACAACGCCATCACTTGCTCCGCCATTTCCTGACCCAGAGATGCTTCGCCCCGATACTCGTGGACGACTGCACCAAGAAAAGTGGCAAAAGTGAGACTGAACGGATGCTGCAGCCGCTGAGCGTGCGCGAGCGATTCATTGGCGCGCGTCAGCGCCTGGTCCGGGTAGCCGAGGTGCCACAAGGTCCAAGCGCCGTAGGACAGACAGTTGACTCTTGGATCAACTCCTCCTTGGCGGAACGCCAGCTGATGGTCACGCTCAAAATCATACAGAGAGTTTGCTGCCTCTAGGTGTTGCCGCGCGAGAAGCAGTTCCCCCATATGAAAAAGAGTCTCTCCCAAACCGTATCCCGCGAGCAGCGAAAGCGACGAATCTCGAGCGCTGTTCGCTCGCTTCAGCAGCAACTCGGCGACCCTGCGAGCGTTGGGAAAATCGCCCCGTACGTGGTACACAGCCCACAATCCAAATAAGGCGGAGAACAGCTCGGTCGGTTCACCCAATAGCTCGCATAACTGGAGTGCACGACTATAAGTTCGCTCCACATCGGGCGCTGACCACCCTTCAAGCGCGATCAGAGCAGGACCACGCGAGAGCAACAGCAGCAATTCTCGCCGTTGTCGCTCGGGTCCATCCGGGAGCTGCTGCAGGAGATTCAGTGCTGTCGCGAGGCTCGTCAGCGCGTCTGCATTGGCCGAACGCTTGATCGCCTGCTGGGCGGCTCTTTCGAGATATTCGACCGCCGTTAAGACATTGTCGCTGAGGCTGTAGTGGCGTGCCAATTCGCTCAAATGATCCTCGAGCCCGCTGGCGTAGATCTGTTCGATTGCAACCGCCGCGCGTTCATGCAACGACTTGCGCCGCGCCATCAAAACCGAGTTGTAAGCTACCTCTTGGGTCAGCGCATGCTTGAAGATGTATTCCATGCCAGCTGGTGCGGGCTGTTCATAAATGAACTCCGTTCCCTGCAGGTGCGCCAGCATCCTGTCCAGTTGCGCTTCCGGATAGGAAGCAAGTCAGTCATCGGCCGCGAGTCGCCGCGAGCCCTTATCCGGCAACTGAGAGTCTGCAGTAGTTGCTTCTGATCACCGGCAAGTCGATCTATACGCGATGACAGAATAGCCTGCACGGTTGGTGGGAGCCGCAATTGCGAAAGCGGTTGTTTGATCCTGATGGTACCGTTGCGCGCCAACGTGCCGTCGTCGAACAGAGCCTGCACCATCTCCTCGATGAAGAACGGATTACCGCCCGTCTGCTCGACGATCATCCGCTTCAGTGGCCTGAGTTCGGCGTTATCAGTGAGCAACGCTGCTAACATCTCGTCGGCGCTTTGAGCGTCGAGCGCATCGAGGCGCAATTGTGAATAATAGGACTTGTTGCCCCATTCGTGACGGTATTCGGGGCGATAATTGACCAGGAGTAGGACGCGGGCGTTGGCTACACCGTCGGCCAGTAAGTCTAGGAGCGCCTGCGTTTCCTGGTCGATCCAGTGCAAGTCCTCAAAAATCAACAACAGCGTATGCTCAAGCGACTCCCAGAGGAGAACTCGCTTGATTGCTTCGAGTGTGCGCTGGCGACGGATCGGCGCGTCCATTTGCCCCAGAGGATCAGGGTCCTCCTGAATTCCCAAAAGGCCTAACAAGTAGGGTCCGCCCTCGCTGAGAGCCGGATCGAGTGCCGCCAGCTTGTCACGGACTTTTTTCCGCCGTAGTCCGGGACTATCCTCGATCTGAATGCTAAAATAACGGTGCAACAAGTCGAGCACGGGCAGCCAGGCCGAGGCCTTGCCGTGCGAGACTGAATAAGCTTCCAGCAACTTGCACGTGGGCGGCACTGTCGCCTTGAACTCATAGAACAACCGCGATTTGCCTGTGCCCGCATCCGCGACTACGGCGACAATCTGGCCGCGTCCCCCTACTGCGAATTCCAGTGCGCGACGGAGCTGAGCCAATTCATGCTCGCGCCCCACAAACTTGGTAAGCCCGCGCTGAGCGGCTAATTCAAAATGACCGCGCAGCGCGCCTGGACCGATTACTTCATATACATTGACGGGCTCGCTGATGCCTTTAATCTCCTTAGGCCCCAATGCACGCAATGTGAAATAGCCTTCTACTAGCCGTCGCGATTCCTCAGTGATGACGATGCTGCCGGCGGGTGCGAGCGTCTGCATCCGCGCCGCAAGATTCGGTACGTGTCCGACCGGAGAATATTCTGTGTGGCCGCCGGTATCGACGATCCGCAGCACTACTTCGCCCGTATTGACCCCGATTCGAGCTTCAAGTGTCACAGGCTTCAGCCCGCGACCTTCGCGGTTGACGAGTCGCTCACGGTGTTTTTGCAGTTCCTGTTGGATCGCGAGCGCAGCATGAAGAGCACGTTGCGGATGGTCCTCATGGGCAACCGGCGCGCCGAACAACGCAAAAATGCCGTCGCCGGTGGACTGCACAATGTAACCATCGTAGCGGTGGACAGCATCGATCATCAGCTTGAGTGCCGGATCAATGATTGTGCGGGCTTCTTCGGGGTCGAGGTCTTCCATTAACTCCATCGACCCTTTGATATCGGCGAAGAGAGCGGTGACGGTCTTACGCTCACCTTCGAGGTCTTGTGGGTTCGGCGGGTCGGCTACCCGAATCGGCGCATCATTCGATGTCTTTGTTGATCCAACCACAGGCGCTTCGAGCGGCGCGCCGCAATCCTCACAGAACTTCGCCGTCGAAGAGTTGTCGGCACTGCACTTCGCGCAACGCCGCGAAAGCGGACTGCCGCATTCCGCACAGAACTTTCGGCCGGATGTAATCTCGGTTCCGCACTTAGGACAGCGCATGTTAATGGCTCAGCTCGTCCAGCAACGCCTTCGCATCTTTCAAATCGGCGGTGTCAAAGCCTTCGGTGAACCAGCCGTAGATTTCACCGAGCATTGTATGTGCCTGTTGCCGATGGCCCTTTTTCGCGAGCAGCCGCGCCAGGCTCGTTGTGGTGCGTAACTCCCAGGCCTTCGCGCTCATGCTCCGGGCTAGCGAAATCGATTCGCGAAAATCGGCCTCAGCAAGGTCGGTTTGTCTCCTTTCTAGGTGCAGTTCGCCGCGCAGCCTGAGGGTCTCAGGGCGCTGGACGCGTTCCTCGGGATTAAACTCGAGAGCCTGCTCTACCGTGACAAACGCTTCCGGAACTCCGCCATCGAGGGTCTGCGCCGCTGCCAGATTGTTGATCTGAGCAGTAACCCCTATACGACCGCCTACCTTGAGTAAGCCGGCTATTCCCTCCCTAATCAGTGCAACCCCTTCAGATGTATGGCCCAAGCGCGCTTGTGCAATTCCGAGAAGAGTACGCCCCCAGGCAGCTTCGTTCGGAAATTTGTACTTCTCACAGGCCTCGATAATCCGTATGGCTAACGCGGCGGTTTGCTCGTTTCCTCCGATCAAAGAACACAGTCCTGCGGCGTAATATTCCGCCCACGGCAGATCATGCGGATTAGTTGGGTTCACGAGCGTCAGCATTTTAGCCATTCGCTCACGGGCGAGGTCTGCGCGGCCCAGCATCCACGCGCTGTAGCTTGCGTGGCCGAAAGCCGCTATGGCGCCACCGTTGGGGTTCTGTCGGAAGCGCGAATCTTCAAAAAATTCGAGCCCGCTTGTGAAATACTCTTCAGCGCCGGCGAGATCACCTCGCTGAAAGCGAATCATCAACTGCATCATATGGAGGTGTGCGAGAGCGTTGGGATTCCTCTTCCGCAAGGCGAGCTCAAGCGCCTGGTCGGCGAGCGCAGCTGCCAAGGGAAGTTCGCCGGCGATATAGGCGTGAAAACAGCGCGTTATCATCGACGCAACCAGCTGTCCTAGATTGCCGCTCCTTTCGGCCAGTATCGCTACTCGCTCGGCCGCGGCGACTGATTCTGGCGCCGCCCAACCGCGAGTCACATGAAGCATGGAAACGAGAGAATGCCTGAACTGCAATTCGCGAGCGTCACGCTCGGCTGATTCCGGCAGCAGGTTCAGCAGCGCGAGTCCCTGATGATAACTCTCCTGCGCTTCGTGGAACGCGTTGTGCGCCTCAGCGGCTTTGCCCGCCCTTGTCCACTGGCTTATTGCCAACTCGGTTTCGCCCGCCTCCGTCCAGTGACGAGCAAGGACCTCAGGCTGTGTCTCCGCGAGTGCAGTGAACTTCTGAGCGATCGTTTGTGCGACCAACCGATGCATTTCTCTGCGGCGGCTCTTGAGCAAAGCGTCGTAAGCCGTGTCGCGGATGAGAGCATGCTTGAATTGGTAGGTGGCGTCGGGCGGGACGCCGCGTGGATAGATCAATTCCGCATCGGCGAGTTTAGCCAGCGCCGCCTGCAATTCACCTGTTTGGCTGGATGAGACTGCCTGAAGAAGTTCGTAGGAAAACTCCGGGCCGATTACAGCAGCCAACTGCGCGACTTCTTTTGCCGTACCTAGCCGGTCCAGCCGCGCCATCAAGGAATCATGCAGAGTTTCGGGGATGCCTCGTCCGCCGGGCCCTGCATCGCCGCTCTCCAACACAGCTCGTGTCAGCTCCTCGATGAACAGTGGCACCCCGCTGGTGCGCTGGAGCAACGCATCGAGGGTTTCGCGGGCAAGCGCATGACGTGCAGCCAACTCAGCGATCATCTTTTGTACATCGCGGACGCTTAGCCGGTTGAGTGTAATTTGCGTATGGTGCGAGCGCAGCGGCCATTGCTGACGAAATTCCGGCCGTGCGGTGTACAACAGCATTAGGGGTGCGATGGCGCCCTGCTCGGCCATTAGTTGCTGCAGCTCCAGCGTTGATGGGTCCAGCCAATGGAGGTCCTCTACCACCATCACCATCGGCTGTAGCCGCGCGGCTCCCAAGGTCCAGCCGGTCAGCACTGCGAGCAGCCGCCTGCGCTTCTGCTCAGGTGTAAAGCTTGCTCCCGGGTAGCGGTCGCCGCCCACTGGTAGTCGCAGGAGATCTGCGATCAGCGGTGCGGCCTCATTCGCCTTGAGGCCGGCCGATGCCAGTGCCCGTTCGAGATGGTCCAGTTGTTCTGTCTCTGATGCGCACCTCGCAGACTCGTTTGCCCGGCTCCGCTGCGCTCCGCCTAGTGCTTGCAGTTCCAACCACTGGGTGAGCATCTGGCTAATCGCATGGAAGGGCGTATTCTCGAACAACTGCTCGCCCGCGCTCTCCATCCAGATATGGGGAGTGTCACGGATGCGCTCGTGGAACTCCGCCACAAGGCGTGACTTCCCGATCCCTGCCTCGCCTATCATCAGGGCCAGCTGGCCCTCGCCCGCGCGAGCCCGTTCCCATCGGTTGAGTAAAAGTTGCAACTCCTCCTCGCGGCCGACGAACGGAGTAAGACTTCGTGCGGCGCCGATGCGTCCTCTGACCCCGGTTGGCCGTACCACGCGGAAGAGCTCGATTGTCGAGGCTACGCCCTTGAGTTCGCGTGCGCCGATTTTTTCGACGACGAAAAGGCCGGAAATGAGCCGATGCGTCGCAGCGCTGAGCAGCACCGTGTCCGGTTCGGCGCCCGCTTGCACCCGCGCAGCGATATTCGGCACATCGCCAAAGACATCGGCGTCCTTGCCGGCGCCCGTGCCGACAACCACTGTACCCGAGTCTATCCCGACGCGAGCAGATAGTTTTGGATGAGACGGCTGTTCGTTGAGTCCGGTGATTGCCTCGAGTATTGCGAGACCCGCCCGCGCCGCCCGCTCCGCGTCATTGTCGTGAGCTTCGGGCCAGCCGAAGTACGCCATCACACCGTCGCCGAGATACTTCGCGACGTAACCGCTAAAACGGCTGATAGCCTCGGCCGCGACTTGATGATAGCTGGCCACTAGCTCGCGCCATTCCTCGGGGTCGAGATTAGCTGCGAGGGCGGTCGAGCCCACCAGGTCACAGAACAACACTGTCAGATGTCGTCGCTCCCCACCGCCGGAGATGGCAATGGGCGTCATTTCGGTAGCCGTTGGACCAGCAGCCTGAGCTAATGCAACACCGCATTCGCCACAGAATTTTTCGTCTGGCTGGTTGGAGGCACCACACTTTGGGCAGGTAACAGCCAACGCCGCACCGCAATTCGCACAAAATTTGCGCCCTTCGCGATTATCACTGCCACATTTCGAACAGCGCATGTTGCCTCAATAAAGACTCAGGGTTTCTGGAGTGGCACAGGCTTTAGCCTGTGAGGTCTTCAATCTGAAGAGTGACAGGCTTTCCAGCCTGTCACTCTTTGATCCACAGCTGAGCGAAGACGACAGGCTCGAAAGCCTGTCCCACTTCAGGCAAATCCCTGCTACAGCCAGTTGAGGTCGTTTTCCACGCATGTTGCTCATTAAAGCCTGGTCGCGATCGGTTCAAGACACAGGCTAAAGCTTGTGCCACTCATGAGCAGCCCGATACGATAAGGAATATAGATTTCCTAGCCTCATATTCTCTCCAGTTCATCGAGCAGTGCCCGTGCATCTTTCAAATCCGCGGTATCGAAGCCTTCGGTGAACCAGTTGTAGATCTCGGCGAGCATCGTGCGGGCCTCGTTGCGGTGGTTGGTGTCGCGAAGGAGTCGTGCGAGGCTGGTCGTCGCTCGCAGCTCCAATGATTTAGCATTCTGCTTGATAGCGATGTCGACCGCCGTTCGGAACGATTCTTCGGCTTGTTCTGATCTCGATAAATCTTGCGCGAGCAGCAGTTCTCCCTTGATCCGGTGAGCCTCGACTTGAAATGCGTGCTCGCCGGTTTCCTCAATCAGCGTGAGCGCCTCACTGATCGCGACCAAGGCTTCGTCGTACTGGTCAAAGCGACCTTGCGCTAGTGCAATGAGTGAAAGGAACAATGGCACGATGGTTAACGTGCCGGTCGCCCTGTATTCGGCCAGCGCGCGCTGCATTCGCTCTATAACCTCCGGGCGGTCGTGCTCGACTGAATCCAACCAGCCCAGGTAGATTTCTGCTTGGGCACGCGAGGATAAGCTACTCAGCTTAGTGGCCAAGGTCACCAGCGCGCCGGCGTGCTCTCTCATTCGTTCTCGTTCCCGGAGTAGGAAAAAGAAAAAGGAAGCGTAGGTGTGGAGGTTGCTTTCAATGAGTTTCGAATTCAAACCCCGCGCCAAGGCGAACAGCTGGTTCATCTGATTCGCCGCGCGATTCGGGAAGCCAAGGAACCATGTGTTCCATGCCGATATGCCGTAAGCTATTATGTGCCGTCCCGAGGTAAGACCCCCAGTCGCCTTTGGTATCGTTTCGATCAAAGAAATTGCGCGATCGATGCATTCGGCGGCCCGACCGAACTTGCCTGCATGGATTTGCGAATACCCCAGAAGTTCGAGGGATGCGGCTGTGAGATCAGTGTTTTCGTGCTGCTCCGCAATCGCTAGCATCTGCGTCGCCAGTTCATTAGCCCTTGAAACACTGGCTCGGAAACTAGCGGTTAGCCAAACACCGCGAAGCGCCCTCCAGGATTTCTCCCAGGGGACGCCAGGACGTCGAGCAAGCTCTATTGCGCGCGCCGCCGACAGTTCGCCTTCTCGCGCGCCCCAGCCCTTGAGCATCAATAAAGCCCAGTGAACCGTGTTTCTGAGGTCCAACTCGAGCTCTGCCCGCCGATCGTCGTCAGGCAGTTCTTGCAATCGAGCCAGAGCGGTCTCGAATTGCATGACTGCCTCCGCATATGATCCCCGGTCGGCACTTTGCTCACACGCGCGGCGGCAATATTCCACGGCCTTCGCCGAATTAGAGCTGCGCGCGTAGTGATGCGCGAGTTCGGCCAGATGGTCGTCAAGTGAGCTCCTATATAATGTTTCAAGCGCCGCACCGATACGTTCGTGCAGATGCTTGCGGCGTTGGATCAACACAGAGTTGTAGGCGGCCTCCTGCGTCAGCGCATGCTTGAAAATATATTCGATACTGCCGGAGGCCGGCTGCTCGTAGATGAACTCGCCCAGTTGCAGGTCATTGAGCAGGCGGTTGAGTTCGTCATCCGATTTCGTCACCATCGCTCCAATCAGCGATAGTGGGAATTCTCGGCCGATGACGGACAGCGTTTGCAGTAGCTCCTTGGCATCGGCGGGCAGGCGGTCGATGCGCGCGGCCAGAATCCCTTGCACCGTCGGCGGAATCTTGAGCGCATTGGCCGGCTTGGTCAGCTTCACCGCCGCCCCCTCGCGTACCAGCGCACCCTCGTCGAACAGCACCTGCACCATCTCTTCCATGAAGAACGGGTTGCCTTCGGTCTTGTCGATGATCAGGCGCCGCAGCGGTGCAAGGTCGTCCAGCACCCTCACCCGGTCGGCGACATTAATGTCGCTTCCCGACCCTTCGACTTCGCCCCTCGCTGCGCTCGCGGCCCGCTCAGGGCGGGCTCTCTCCCGGCTTGCGCCTGCCGACGAGGTCGCAGGCGCGGGCGAGGTCAACAGCGCAGTCAGCATCTCTTCGGCACTTTCCCTGCCGAGGGGGTCGAGCCGCAATTGCGTGTAGTAAGTCTTGCTATTCCACTTATGTGAGTATTCCGGACGATAGTTGACCAGCAGCAAAAGCTTGGCGGTGCCAAGCGAGTCGGCCAGCAGGTTCAGGAATTCCTGGGTCGCCTCATCGATCCAGTGCAAGTCCTCGAAGATCACCATCAGCGGCTGATTGAGACTCTCGCGCAGCAGGATCCGCTTGATCGCCTCCAGCGTCCGCCGTTTCCTCAATTGCCCGTCCATCTGCGCAAGCGGGTCATCGCCCTCGACAATGCCGAGCAGATTGAAAAGGTAAGGCAGCGTGTCTTCGAGCGTCCGATCCAAAGTGACAACTTTCCCATTCACCTTTTCGCGGCGGGTGCGCTCATCGTCGCCGCTCGCGATCTTGAAGTAGCCCTGCAAGAGATCGAGCACCGGCAGATAGGCCGATGCCTTGCCGTGCGAGATCGAAACCGTCTCCAGTACCATCCAGTTAGTGGGAACTGTGGGACCGGCTTTCGAGCCGGTCAACGACAGCCTGGAAAGGCTGTCCCACCCTTCAATCGCCTTGAACTCGAAGTACAGCCGCGATTTGCCGACGCCGGGCTCAGCCATCGCTGCGACGATCTGGCCGCGCCCTTGGCGCGCGAGTTCGGCCGCATGCTTAAGCGCATCCATCTCGCGCTCACGTCCGACGAACTTGGTCAGCCCCCGCCCGGCCGCGCGTTGCAACCGCGTGCGTAGCGGCCCCAGCCCGGTCACCTCGTAAACGTTGACCGGCTCACTTGAACCTCTAATGCGGGCGGGCCCGAGCGCCTTTAGAGCGAAGTAACCCTCGACCAGTTTGCGCAAGCCATCGCTAATCGCGATTGAGCCCGGATTCGCGAGTGTCTGCAGACGCGACGCAAGGCTAATAGAATGACCGATCGGGGTATATTCGACCTGCTTCTCGCCGGTCTGAATCGAGCGGACCACCACATCGCCGACATTGGCGCCGACCCGGACCTGGAGATTCATTCCTTTTTCCGCACGTAAGCGTTCAGCGAAACGGCGCATATCTTCCTGCATCCTGAGCGCCGCATAGAGCGCACGCTGCGGATGATCCTCGTGCGCCACCGGCGCCCCGAACAGGGCGAGAACCCCGTCGCCGGTAGACTGGACGATGTATCCGTCGTACCGATGAACAGCATCGATCATCAGCTTGAGCGCGGGATCGACAATGGCGCGCGCCTCTTCCGGGTCGAGGTCCTGCATCAATTCCATCGAACCCTTGATGTCGGCGAACAGCGCGGTAACAGTTTTGCGCTCGCCATCAAGGTCTTGTGCGGTGGTTGGTTCAGCTGTGACGATTGGAGATCCGTCGGATTTGCTTACCGAAACCGATTGAGGTGGCAACAGCGCAGTGCCGCATTCGCCGCAGAAATCTTCGCCGGGCTCATTCAAAGCGCCGCATTGCGGACACGAGCGCGAAAGGGGAGCGGCGCATTTCGCGCAAAACTTGCGTCCTTCGCGATTATCGTTTCCGCATTTTGAGCAGCGCATGATTCCCCGGCGGGGTAGCTAAGCGCTCAACTTATCGAACGCTTGGGCGTTTTTCGGATCGAAGTGGAACCGCGCAAGCATTTCGGAGAGCACCACAGTCAGGCCTCATGTTGCGAAATTCAGCCTCTTCATCAACGCTATAAAGCGCGGCTCTTTTCGCAGCGGATCGAAGATGCGATCCATCTTGAGCCAAACGAGCCACTGAGAATGCGCTGAATAGGCGTGTTCAAGGTAATCGAGTGCTCGCTCGTGGTCACCCATCCCGAGATACACGATCGCCAGGTTGAACGGCGGAACATAGCCGTGGAGAGCGTTACGATTCATCTCTTCTATAACTGCCATGGCTGCGGCGCGGTCTCCCGACGCCCCATAAGCATACCCGAGCCAGGCTTCACTCCATGCGGGGGAGTCGCTAGTATGCGCTCGTTGCAGTTCCGGGATGGCTGCGGTGATGTTCCCCGTTGCGAGATGAATCCAACCGTTTCCCCAATGCGTCATGACGGAAGCCGGATCGAGCTGAGCAGCCTTATCCACCAGCTCCAGCGCTGCCTGGTATTTGCCATCCCAGGCGAGCGCGAATACACGGTTAAGCAGGATCTGTGGAGACAGGGGGTCGAGTTCAGCAGCGCGCTTGCCTTCGGCCAGCGATTCCCGAAGCCTGCCTTGCGCCGCAAGAATAAAGCCGAACGAATCGTGGGCGAGCGCATAGCTCGGGTTTAGTTCAAATGCGCGACGGAATTCGTTCTCCGCGCCGGTCCAATCGAATTCATAGCAACATTTGAATACTGCGAGCGACGTGTGCGCTTCGGCCGATTGAGAGTCCAATTGAACCGCCCTCAGTGCCGCCTCCCTTGTTTTAGGCATCGCGTCCGCTGACGACATAATGCCTTCGTTGAAACCGGCCCAGAGGTAAGCATCCGAGAGGCCCGAATACGCGGGTGCGAAATTTGGATCCAGCCTGACTGCCTCCTCGAATTCCGCGATCGCCGTTTTGAGGTTTTCGTCACTCGGGCGGCTGAAGAAATAACGGCCCTTCAGATAGGCGTCAAATGCTTCCGGGGTTATGGCCGGGGCGCTGGTCAGACGCGCCTGCTCCGCCGGCGCCAGCTCAAGATTGATTTCTTTCGCGATGGCGGATGCCACTTCATCCTGCAGCGCGAGCACGTCGCGCGAGTCGCGCTCGTAACTCCTTGCCCACAGATGCTTGTCCGCCGGCGCATCAATCAACTGGGCGGTGATCCGCACCCTGTCGCCGATTCGCAGAACCGAACCTTCTACTACCGCATCGACGTTGAGCAGTTTGGCGATCGCTGGAGTTGACGGCCGATGCTCTCCCTTGAACTGCATTACCGACCCACGCGAGATCACGCGAAGTTGACTCATAGTCGCGAGATCGGTGGTCAGCTCATCTGTCATCCCGTCCGCGAAATACTCCTGGTTCGGATCCCCCGAATAGTTATCCAGCGGTAGCACTGCAATCGACCGGATGATATGGGAGCCCGCCGAGTTCGAACTGCCAAACCTGCGGATTGCGGCGAGATACACCAGGACAACGGCAGCGATCGCGACCACACCTGTCACCGCCATTCGGCGCATGCGCTCGCTGATACGGGTTGAGGATCCGGCAGCCACCCGGTTATCCGGATCCTCCGAAAGAAGGTACACACCGATGGGACGGCTGACATTCTTGAGGCTTTTCCGACCCAGATTCTTTGCCGCCATTCCGGGCTTGTTGCGGACCTCGTCGTACACAGTCGCCGAAACGCAGATCGAACCGGGCGGCGCGAGCGCGTGGATGCGCGATGCGATGTTCACACCATCACCCCACGCGTTGTCGTCCGTGAATAGCACCTCGCCCAGATGTATGCCGATGCGTAGTTGCAAGCCTCGCGAGTGGTGGAGTGCGGCTTGAATCTCGCGCGCGCAGTTAACCGCTTCCGAGGCGCTGCGGAAGCTGGTAAGCGTGCCGTCGCCTATCTCACCCAGCATCCGGCCATTGAATTTCGGCAGCAGCGCTCGCAAGAGTTCGCGATGTTCCGCGAGCGCGCGGATCGCCCGCTGCTCGTCGCGACCCATAATCGCGGTGTAACCGGCGATATCGCTGAACATGATGGCGGCCAGCTCGCGTTTGGATGACGCAGCTTCCGCATTCGGAGGTGTCGCCATTGCGATAATCGCTCTATTGCCGCTTGAGACGCGACAAATAATGCCGAATATTACTCTGTCGGGCAGTCGAAGTGCGAGACGGCTGCGGTCGGCGGGCCGGCGCCCAACTCGCGCCGGTCTTGCGGATCGAGCTGAGGAGCAATTTCACTCGAGCGATCAGATCGCGATTTCTGAGAGTGGCACAGGCGGCACAGGCTTTAGCTTGTGATGCTCCTGGTAAACAACCACCGATGGCGACCCGGATCAGGCCCTCCTGACCGGGTTACTGCCCATTCTTGCCTTTTATCAAGCAGCAGAAACACAGGCTAACGCCTGTGCCACTTAAGACCGGATGTCAGCGCCGGTTTCAAATGCCCCTCCTCAATGAAGGACTTGTCTCGGTTTACGGGGATTCCAGTTCGTCGAGCAGTGCCTTGGCTTCTTTCAGGTCGGCAGTGCCGAACCCTTCCGTAAACCAGTTATAGATGTCAGCGAGCATCGTATGCGCTTCATCACGACGGCCCTGCTTCATGAGTAACCGCGTAAGGCTGAGCGTTTGCACGCAATTCCCACGATTTCGCCTGCTGGCGCTGCGCGATGGTGATAGCCTTGCGAAAAGAGTCTTCCGCGTCCGTCATTGGTGCGTCGTCAGCCAGGAGCAGCTCGCCCCTGAGCCGATAGAGCTCAGCCTCACGCGATCGCACGCCGCCTGCAACACATTTTTCAATCGCTCCTTCAACGATCGCGAGACCCTCCTCGCTTCTGCCTGCTTCCAGGTATGCGGTTGCTGCAAGGTGTTCATGCAGGTCCAAGTTCACCAGGTTACCAAGCCGCAGTAAGATATCTCTGCCCTCGGCGACGGCTTCTATCCCACGATCGACGCTTCCTTCAGCCGCCATTGCCCTACCCATATAAATCATTCCGATGCCCAAGATCATTGAGATGCCGCTCGCTCGCGCCAGGGCAACCAGCCTCTCCGCCGCCTCAAGCATCCGTCGGCTGTCGCGCATGAAGTCGAACATGAGTATCTCGTAAGCCATCCCGTTGCTCCGTGAAAAGACATCTAGCGGCGCGCCAAGAAGATCGATCACGCGTTCATACTGCTTGCGCGCCTGTTCGGGATAACCGAGCATCCACAACGACCATCCTAACTGCCCAATGCAGTTAACGAAGGCGACCGCGGTATTGGGATCATTGATTAATGCGCGGCGCGTATCATCGCCTAGATGCATCGCCCGTTCGTAATAATCGCGCGCCGAAACATGATCGCCGGTCGTACTGCTGAGAACTCCGGAAGTGAAGCGGGCGAGAAAGCAGGTAATCTGGTTGGAAGTACGCGCCGCAAGATCCTCGAGCTGTTCCGTACATTCTCTGGCAAGGGCGAAATTCTTCACGAACCAGTGCATGAAAAACTGGAAGTTGAGGATCGGAGCCAGAAATTCTGACTGACCAAGCTGCTCGCATAAAAGGCGGGCCCGCGAAACATTTTGTTGATTTGCAGGCGCTGCAATTTCGTTGACATTACCCAAGGGCATCATTAGTGCCATTCGAATAGCGAGTTCCTGCCCGTCGCGCACCGAAGCATTCTCGAGCTTGGGCAAAAGGCCCAGCGCTGTTTCTAGCTGGTTAATCGCTTCTTCAAAGAATCCGCGCGACGCCGCCTGCTCGCCGGCGCGTCGCACGTATTCGATAGCCTTGACCGTATTGCTGCTGCGGCTGTAATGGAGCGCGAGGTCTTTGAGGTGGTCGTCGAGGTGCTCCGCGAACAGCGCTTCGATGGCTCCTGCGATCTCCTCGTCCAAGACCTTGCGCCGTTCGACCAGCAGGGAATTGAAAGCCACCTCCTGGGTCAGCGCATGCTTGAAGATATATTCAACATCGGGAAATGCGGGCTGCTCATAGATGAATTCCGCGCGCTGCAAGTCGGAGAGCATTGCGTCGAGTGAGGCCGTAAACTTCGGCGCCGCTCGTCTTATCAGTGCCAGCGGAAACTCTCTACCGATGACCGCGAGCGTTTGCAGCAGTTCCTTTTCCTCAGCCGGCAGCCGATCAATGCGTGCAGCGAGTACGCCCTGGACGGTCGGGGGAATGTGCAGCAGTGACTGCGGACGCAGGACCGTCGAGACGGTGCCATCACGCATCAGCACCCCGTCGTCGAACAGGACCTGCACGATCTCTTCGATAAAGAACGGATTGCCCTGAGTGCGGTCGAGGATGAAGCGTTTGAGCGTGGCGAGATCTGCACCCTCTCCCGCGCGCGGCTTATCGCCGCGCTTGCCCTCTCCCGCAACAGAGCGGGCGAGGGGCATTGAGAGCAGCGCGTCGAGCATCTCGTCCGCACTCTCCTTACCCAGCGGGTCGAGCCGAAGCTGCGCGTAATGCGTACGCTGACCCCATTCATGGCGGTATTCAGGCCGATAGTTCACCAGCATCAGGATGCGTGCGTTGGCAATCGAATCGGCCAGCAAGTTGAGAAAGGCCTGGGTGTCGCTGTCGATCCAGTGGAGGTCCTCGAAGGCCATGATCAGCGGCTGATTGAGGCTCTCGCGGATGAAGATGCGCTTGAGCGCATCCTGCGTCCGCTGCCGCCGAATCTTGGCATCCATGCGGGCCAACGGATCCTCGCCTTCCTGGATTCCCAGCAGCGTGAAGAGATAGGGCAGGATGCTTTCCAATGAACGGTCGAGTTCCAGGACCCTACCGATTACCTTCTGGCGGCGCTGGCGGGGATCGTCCTCGGGGATGATTCGGAAGTAATCGCGCAGCAGCTCGATTACCGGCAGATAAGCCGAAGCCCTGCCGTGCGACACCGAGTACGCTTCAAGGATGAGGCAGCCGCTCTGCGCGATCGCCTTGAACTCGAAAAAAAGCCGCGATTTACCCACGCCGGGCTCGCCCATCACGGCGACGATCTGACCGTGCGCCTGCCGTACGGCTTCCAGTGCGTTTCGCATCTGTGCGAGTTCCATATTGCGCCCGACGAATCGGGTCAGCCCGCGCCGTTCCGCGACTTGCAGTCTGGTCCGCAGCGGACCCAAGCCGATAACCTCGTAAATCGGTACTGGGTCTGCGACGCCTTTCACTTTGGTCGCACCCAGCGCATTCAACTTGAAGAAGCCCTCGCACAGCCTGCGGGTCGCCTCCGTAACCGCGATCGAGCCTACCGGCGCCGCGGTTTGCATCCGTGCGGCCAGGTTCGTGCTGTGGCCAATCGGCGCATATTCAGCGTGCCCATGCCCGGTTTCGAGCTCCCGCACCACCGATTCACCAGTGTTCGCGCCGATCCGCGCCTGAACCGGAGTACCACCCTGGCTCACGACCTTGGCCGAATAATGTCGCAAATCCTCCTGCATCCTTAGTGCTGCGTAGATTGCGCGCTGCGGATGATCCTCATGTGCGAGCGGAGCACCGAACAGCGCAAAAATGCCGTCGCCGGTCGATTGGACGATATAACCGTCATAGCGATGGACCGCATCGATCATCAGTTTCAGCGCGGGATCAACAATCGCCCTTGCCTCCTCCGGATCGAGCTCCTCCATCAGTTCGGTCGAGCCCTTGATATCGGCGAACAATGCTGTCACCAGCTTGCGCTCACCGTCGGTCGCGTCGGTATTAACCGTTTCCGCCAAGCGAATCGGCGAGCTGCCAGATTGCTTTGTCGCGGCCGCCCTCACCCCTCCGATGGGTGAACCGCAATTCCCGCAAAACTTCGCGGCCGGCGCGTTTTCGAACCCGCACGAGGCACATGACGCTTTGAATGCGGCGCCGCATTCGTTGCAAAACTTCAGACCGTCAGGATTTTCGGTTTTGCACTGCGCGCAGATCATATGGCTGCGGGTGCTTTTGGGGCGCTCAACTCATCGAGCAGCGCCTTGGCGTCTTTCAAATCGGTGGTATCGAAGCCTTCGGTGAACCAGTTGTAGATCTCGGCGAGCATCGAGCGAGCTTCGTCTCGACGCTTTTGAGAGGCGAGTAGTCGCGTCAGGCAGATTGTAGTGCGTAATTCGAAGAATTTGGCTTCTTGCTGCTGAGACACCTGAATAGAGCGGCGGAAGCACGTTTCTGCTTCGGCCGGATCAGGTACGGGCTGTGCCAAACATAGATTGCCTTGCAGCTTCAGCAGTTCAGCTTCATTCCACGGCTCCGCATTGCTCATGGCTTCAGTGAGTAGCTCTTGGGCGTTTTCGGGTTGGCCGACTTTGGTATACGCGCCGATCAGCGGCATGGAAATGATAGTCAGGTTGTTTAAGGCGCCGAGTAGACGATACTCGCGCACTGCGTCGGCCATTTCATCGATTCCTTCGTCGCGTCTTCCTTGCGCGAACAGCGCATGACCTTCAAGCCCCCTCGCCCAGCCAGACAACTCAGCAAACCCATTTTCTGCCGCCAGTGTATCGAGTGAGTGTGCTAATTCTTGCTGGACTTGCCACCGGCCCCGGTAATGCTCGATCCAGGCCCGCGAAAACATCTCGTACGCCAGACTTAGGGCGTGACCAATCTCACGCGCATAAGCAAAGGTCGCCTCCGTGCGGGTAACCGCCTGATCGGCTTGACCCAGAAAGACTTCGATCCAACAGAGCATGGCGGAAGAAATGACCCAAAGGTCGACTCCATAATTAGCTGCCAGAGAGCGGTGTTGTGGCGCGTCATACAAACCGAGTGCGATGTTAACGTGCGCGGCGGCTTCACCGAACCTGCCTAAACGGTATAAGCACTCGCCCATATTGTAGTGAGCAGCGAGAAGCTGTTCGGGCTCATGTGTGCTGTCGGCCAGCCGGAGCGATTCTTCCGCCAGCTCGAATGCTTTGGCCAGCCCGTTGGCTGCCTGCGCGATGTTCGACTGACATAGATTCCAGAGCGCGTGGAAGAGTTCATTGGTGTCACCGAGCCGCTGGCTCAGCTCGTGTGCGCGCTCATAGCTGCGCCGCCGTTCTGGCGAGTCAAAGCTTACGGTGCCGGACAGCACACTACCCAGCGCCAATTGCAGGCTTAGCTCTCTTTTGTCGCGCTCAACGCCATCGTGTACGTCTTTGAGCAGCGCCAGCGCGGCCGTGAAATTATCTTGAGCCTGGGCATAGGCGGACCGCCGAAGCGCCAGTTCTCCGGCGCGCCCAAAGTATTCACTCGCCCTGTCTGCGTTGCCTGCGCGACGGTAATGATGCGCGAGGTCGTCGAGGTGATCGTTGATGGTTTCGCCGTACAGCGCTTCAATCTCGCAAGCGGCCCGTTGATGCAACTGCCGGCGCCGTTCGACCAGCAGCGAGTTGTAAGCCACCTCCTGGGTCAGTGCGTGCTTGAAACTGTATTCGGCAATGGGAAAGATTGGTTGCTCATAGACGAACCCGCCGCTCTGCAGATTTCCAAGCATCAATTCGAGTTCAGCTTCGGAAGTAGCGGCGACGCGCTGGATGAGCTCCTGCGCAAACTCCCGGCCCATTACCGCCAGGGTTTGCAGCAATGCCTTTTCGTTCGGCGGCAACCGATCGATACGCGACGCGAGCACCGCCTGCACGGTCGGTGGGATCTTGATATCGACCAGTGATCGGCTGAGCTTAACACGGCCATTGCCTGTCAGTACCCCTTGCTCGAACAGGGCTTGCACCATCTCTTCGACGAAGAACGGATTGCCCTCAGTCTTGTCGGCGACGAGCCGCTTCAGCGGCTCCAGCTCGGGCTCGTTGCCCAACAGCGCCGCCAGCATTTCCCGCGCGCGCTCTCGGCCGAGTGGGTCCAACCGTAACTGAGTGTAATGCATCTTGCTGCCCCACTCGTGATGATATTCGGGCCGGTAGTTCACCAGCAGCAGGATGCGCGCGTTTGCGATAGCATCCACCAGCAGATTGAGCAGGGCCTGGGTCTCGGTGTCGATCCAGTGCAAATCCTCGAAGATGATAAACAGCGGCTGATTGAGACTCTCCCGCAGAAAGATGCGTTTGATTGCATCCAGAGTGCGCCGCCGTCTGATCTGCGGATCCATCTGCGCTAGGGAATCAGCGGACTCAGCAATGTTGTGGAGTGAGTAAAGAAAGGGCAGCGCATCCTCGAGATTGCGGTCGAGTCCCAGCACTTTGCCGAGGATGCGGTCGCGGCGCTTGCGCTCATCGTCGTCACGGCTGATCTCGAAGTAGTCCGAGAGGAGTTCGAGCAGCGGGAGATAAGCTGAGGCCTTGCCGTGCGACACCGAATAGGCCTCGAGTACCATCCACCCTGACTGAGAAGTCGCCTTGAATTCATGGAACAGACGCGACTTGCCGACGCCGGGCTCCGCCATCGCCGCGACGATCTGACCGTGCCCCTGGCGCGCGAGTTCGGCGGCATGCTTAAGCGCATCCATCTCGCGCTCACGTCCGACGAACCTGGTCAGCCCGCGCCCGGCCGCACGCTGAAAACGCGTGCGTAGCGGCCCCAGCCCGGTCACCTCGTAAACGTTGACCGGCTCGCTGAGGCCTTTGACTCGGGTTGCGGCCAGCGGCTTGAGAATAAAGTAGCCCTCGCACAGCCTGCGGGTGTTCTCGCTCACCGCGATCGAACCGACGGGAGCCGCCGTTTGCATCCGCGAGGCGAGGTTGGTGGTGTGTCCGATCGGCGTGTATTCGACCTGACTCGCACCGGTCTGGATCGAACGCACCACGACTTCGCCGGTATTGATCCCGATGCGGCCCTGAATCGGCGTGCCGCCCTCGGCCAGCACTTTGGCCGAATAGCGTTTCAGCTCCTCCTGCAGCCTGAGCGCCGCGTATAACGCCCGTTGCGGATGGTCCTCGTGTGCCACCGGCGCTCCGAACAGCGCAAAAATGCCGTCGCCGGTGGACTGCACCACGTAACCGTCGTAGCGCCGTACCGCCTCGATCATCAGCTTCAGCGCCGGATCGATAATCGCGCGCGCCTGCTCCGGGTCGAGGTCTTCCATCAACTCGGTCGAGCCCTTGAGGTCGGCAAACAGCGCGGTCACCGTCTTGCGCTCACCATCGGTCATGTCCGTTGCGGTCTGCGCGGCGAGCACGCGAATTTCGGCTTCCGAGGATGACTTGGTGGGAATCGCCTCCGAGCCCGTCGAGGTGGGGCTCAGGCTGGTTCCGCACTTTCTGCAGAACCGCGCGCCGGTGCTAACGGGTGCTTGGCACGTCGGGCAAAGCAGCTCAAGCTTCTGACCGCATTGCTCACAAAACACGGAGTCGGCTGGGTTTTCAGTCCCACATTTTGAGCACCGCATCGGGCCACCAAAAAGAGCGATGAACGAGCTGTTTGTATCACCGAACTCCGGGTCAAGACTACCACGGCTCGTGGCCTGCTACGATCGGGATTTGCAGAAAAGCTCAGGTCAGGATGAAGTCGCGCAAAAGGTTGAAAAACGCCTCTGGCCGATCCTGGTAGACGCCGTGTCCGGCACCGGCGAAGCGCTCGAATCTGACCAGGTTAGGCGGCAGCGCGCTGACAATATCCTCCATGTCGGCGATCGGTGTGATCGGATCATCCTCACCCCCGACAACAAGGGTAGGACATTTGATTCGATGCAATTGTTGCAATAGATGCAGCTGCTCCAGCTCCGGTTCGACGAAAAACAGCCGCATCGCCGGATTCCGTTTCGCACGTTCGTAGTAGCCGACCGGTGGTGGGGTGCGCGTGTAGAGCGGAATGCACAGCTCTTGATATGCCGCTGCCGATGAATCGTTCGGAGACTGCCAGAAGGCGGTCGCGGCAGCGCGCGCCGCGGGACCGCCCAGCCGGTCAAATACCTCGAAAGACCGTTCGCCGATCGGCTGAGTCGAGGTGCTGCTGAGAACGAGCTTAGAAGGATGATCGACGAAACGCGTCGCATACACCATCGCTACGATGCCGCCAAACGAATGGCCCAGAACAATCGGAGAATCGATTGACAAAGCGTCACAAAAGGAACGGACGTCCTGGGCCCATTGCTCAAGTGACCATTTGTTGGTTGGCCCTGAGTCGCTGCGTCCATGACCACGGAGATCAAGATAGATGACCTGCGCGCACGCGGCCATCTCGGTGAACGCTGGCTTGAACCCGGAATGGTCGAACCCGGGACCGCCGTGTAGTAACAACAGTGTCGGCACCTCGCGCATCACCGCCCCGTCCGGCCGTAGTTTTGCTCCTTCGACATCAAAGAACAGCTTCACGTCGTTGACGAGGAGGTACATTCAGTCAGCTCAGGATTTTAGCGCGCGTGGTGATAGAGCGATTGGAAGATTCCCCACCGGTCTATCGAGGCTCGACGAACTGAGCATCGTGATCATGCAGTCGGCCTGGGCCAGCTTAATACCCAAAGATCGGCAGCTGATGGGAACTAATCATGCCACCGAAATCTTTCCAACTTGCTGACCGGATATCAGCCAACTTACAGCCCCTGATATTGCCGCCTTTGCTCGCGTTTAGTCGCGCGAGCACAGGCGGAATCTGAATGTCGAATGGACTCGACGCAGCACGCACGACAACGGGCTAACCCGGCGATGACGATAAATCGCGAAGCTGCGCCGCAGCTGCTTGTTCTATAGCCGTGCCTTTGAAGAAAGCAGGATTACCTTCGGCCCAGAAACGTAGCGGGTTGGTGAACACGAATTCGCGGAAGTCGCTCTCCGTGATAAGACCGTCATCGACCAGCTCGTAGGCTTCCTGAAGCACCTCGTTCATGTTGACCACGTCGAAATGCCCGATATCCGAGCCGAGCAGAGTCCTGATGCGGGCCTGGTAGGGATTGACGCGGGAATTAAACGCCCACGCATTGATCGGATCGTCAGCCTCGCATCCGAAGTAGAAATTGCGCGTGAACAGCTCGCGGATGTCCTCCGGATGTTCGATGCTGCACGCCGAGAAGTCGTCGAGGTCTTTCACGTTGCCGGTGCCGGTCGCGCCGAGCCCCTCAAAGATCGAACTGTGCTCCAGGCGGGCGGCTAGATGGCCACCGCCGAACCGTTCGAACAACTCTCGCATCAGCTCGCGATCGAGGTTTGCGGGATTCACCTCTTCGAGCGCCTGGCGGTTGCGCTTCTTCCAGTGCCCGATCAGATCTGAGTAGAGGCTGCACGCCCAGCCGACGCCGCCCTCGAGAAAGGCGAACTTGAGGGTCGGGAAGCGGCGGGTGACCCCACCCAGGAATATCCCCTTGGCAACCGCTTCGCCTGCTACCGCGAAGTGTCCGATATGATTGAAGACGAAGTTGGTCGGCGACGTGCGAAAGCCGGTGCCGCGCGTGCCGGCGTGGAAGGTCGGCATCAGCCCTAATTCGACGCACTTCGCCCATACCGGATCGTAATCGTAGGGACTGTCGATGCCGAACACGTCAGGCCACGTCCCCAGAGGCAGCCGTCCAACCTCGGGCGCCTTACCTTGAACTGCGGGAATCGGACGAGGCACCAGGCTGGTCATCACGACGACCTTGAGGCCCAGCTCCTTGACGATATATTCCAATTCGTCAACCGCCTCTTCCGGTGTATGCATGGGAATCGCCGCGGCAGGCGTCATGCGATCGCTGAATTCGCCGAATTGGCGCGCGATATACAAGTTGAATGCGCGGCAACTGGCGCGGCGCAGCTCGTCCTCGGGAATGTAACCGATCGCGAGGCCGGCGGTCGGATAGAGGACGGTGAAGTCGAAACCAAACTCGTCCAGCCGCTCATAGAGCAGGCGCGGGAGCAAGGCGGTGGCGCGATCCAGAGTGTTTTTGGCAGGCACGCCCCAAAACGCTTCCTGCGCGCGGCGGGTCTGTGCGCGCTCTTCAGGAGTCATGCCCAGCGACTTCTGCACGTAGCCACCGCGGCGGCGAAACGCATCGACGGCCCCCTGCCCGGCGACCTCTTTGAGGCAATCATTGATTGACGGCCCGAATTCGAGCCAGTGTCCGTCGGCGTCGATCACCGGATGGCCGATTCGCTTGCGAATATCTTTGGAACTTGGCCTTTGCGACATAGAACAGCCTCCACCAGGCTAATCGAGATTGCGGCACCCGGAGGGCCGTACGCCGTCAACAATATCGCGATAGTATTGAATCGCAAGCGCATCTCAGGCGGCGGGCATTGGCTAGGGGTTACCGCGGCGTGGCGAGCCGCAAGTCGTGGCCGGTCATTTCCGGGGGCTGTCTGACTTCGAGCATCGCGAGCAGCGTCGGCGCGACATCGGCGAGCGTTCCACCTTCCGCCAGTCGTCCCTTAAACTTGGGGTCGTACAGGATGAGCGGAACCGGATTGGTGGTATGCGCAGTATGGGGCTGGCCGGTTGCCGGATCTGCCATGAATTCGGCATTGCCGTGATCCGCTGTTATCAGCGCCACGCCACCGGCACGTTCGAGCGCATCGATTACCATGCCCAACGCAGTATCGGTTGCCGCGACCGCCTTAACCGTCGCTTCCATATTACCGGTGTGGCCGACCATATCGGGATTGGCGAAATTCATCACGACCAGACCGAATTTGCCGGCCGCGATCGCCTCGGCAGCGCGCTCGGCAATGTTGCGCGCCTGCATCTGAGGTTCGAGGTCGTAGGTAGCCACCTTTGACGAGGGAATCAGGATGCGCTCCTCGCATGGGAAGGGTCTTTCCACCCCCCCGTTGAGGAAATAAGTCACGTGCGCGTACTTCTCGGTCTCGGCGACGCGTAAATTGCGAATGCCCGCTTCCCCGAGTACGTTGGCCAGCGTTTCCTTGACATCCTCGGGGCCGAAAGCGAGCGGCAGATCGAAGCTGCGGTCGTACTCGGTCATGCAGACATAACCGACCTTGGGGAATCTCGCGCGTTGAAAACCGCTAAAGTCCTCGAGCGCGATCGCCGCGGTCAACTGCCGGGCGCGATCGGCGCGGAAGTTAAAGCACACCACCTGGTCGCCCTCGCGCATTTGATGGGGATCGGAAACGACGGTGGGCTCGACGAATTCGTCGTCCTGGTTCGCGGCATAGCCTGCTTCCACCGCAGCCCGTGCCGTCGCGGCCCGTTTTCCCTCGCCCTGCACAATCGCGCCCCAGGCGCGCTCAGTACGCTCCCAGCGCTTGTCCCGATCCATCGCGAAGTAGCGTCCGGAAACGGTCGCGATGCGCCCACGGCCGAGGGTTTTTCGCTTGGCTTCAAGTTGTTCGATGAACGGCAGCGCGGAGCGCGGCGGTTTGTCGCGCCCGTCGAGTACCGCGTGCACTGCAATCTCGTCCACGCCCTCCTTGACGGCCATATCGAGCAGCGCCATCAAATGGCCGATATGACTATGCACGCTGCCGTCGGACAGTAGGCCCCACACGTGGAAGGTGCGGCGATTGTCCCGCGCCGCATGCATCGCGGCCAGTAAAGCCTGATTGCGGAAAAAGGCGCCGGTCTCGATTGCCTTGCTGATGCGCATCACGTCCTGGTAAATGACGCGGCCGGCACCAATCGTCAGATGGCCCACTTCCGAATTGCCCATCACTTGCGGAGCCAGGCCGACGGCCTCGCCTGACGCATCGAGTTGGGTGTGCGCCTGGGTCTTGTTGAGGCGCTCCATCGTCGGCGTGTGAGCCGCCAGTATAGCGTTGGCATCACGCGCCGTGCGAAGTCCCCATCCGTCGAAAATTATCAAGGCGGCGACCGGCGGGCGGCTCATCGCGCGATCTCCTGCGTCACGGGTTTGCGGCTGGCCGGCTTGAACGCGCCGGCGCCAGGGTAAACTGCCCGATGGCCTAGTTCCTCGGCAATCCGCAGCAAACGATTGTATTTGGCGGTACGCTCGCTGCGGCTCATCGAGCCAGTCTTGATTTGGCCGGCTCCGGCGGCGACCGCGAGGTCGGCAATCGTCGTATCTTCGGTCTCGCCCGAGCGATGCGAAATCACCGTGGTGTAGCCGGCCTTATGTGCAATCTCGATCGTGCGAAGCGTTTCGGTCAGCGTGCCGATCTGGTTGAGCTTGATGAGAATCGAATTGCCGACGCCTTCGGCGATTCCCCGCTGCAAGCGCTCGGAGTTGGTGACGAAGAGATCATCCCCGACCAACTGTGTCCGCGCGCCGAGTTCGCGCGTGAGCATTTGCCATCCCTTCCAGTCGTCCTCGGCGAGTCCGTCTTCGATGGAGACGATGGGATAGCGGTCGAGCAGGTCCGCATAGAAACGGGTCATCTGTTCGGCATCGCGTGCACTTTTATCTGAACGTGCGAAGACGTAGCGGCCGTCTTCATAAAATTCGCTGGAGGCCGGGTCGAGCGCGATCGCGATTTGCGTTGCGGGCTGGTAGCCTGCTTGCACGATCGCTTCCATGATCATTTCCAGCGGCTCCTCGTTATTGCGCAGGCTCGGCGCAAAGCCGCCCTCATCGCCGACGTTGGTAGGATAGCCATGCTTCTTCAGCACGCGCGCCAGCGAATGGAACACCTCGGCGCCCATTCGCACCGCATCGGGAAAATTGTGCGCCCCGAGCGGCACGATCATGAATTCCTGCATATCAACATTTGAATCCGCATGTTTGCCGCCATTGAGCACATTCATCATCGGCACCGGCATCACATGAGCGTCGGGATTCAAATGGCGATAGAGCGGCAGGCCGCTCGCAGCCGCAACCGCATGAGCAGTCGCGAGCGAAAAGCCGAGGATCGCGTTGGCGCCGAGCACGGCTTTGTTCGGAGTGCCGTCGAGCTTCAGCAGAGCCTCGTCAATCGCAGCCTGGCCGTCGGCGTTCACCTGGATAAACTTCGGCGCGATAATGCTGTTGACATTGCCGACCGCCTTAAGCACGCCCAGTCCGCCGTAGCGTTGCGGATCGCCATCACGCAATTCCAGCGCCTCGTGCGCCCCGGTCGACGCGCCTGACGGAACTGAGGCGCGGCCCAACGCACCCTCACTCATACGCACATCAACCTCGACCGTCGGATTACCGCGCGAATCGATTATTTCCCGCGCCCGGATCTCGCTGATAATCGTGGACATGTTTCAAAGGCTCCCTTATCCGGCAAGCGCGATTTCTCCGCCGGCAAGAGTCGTTTCAGCTACTGACCGGCATCATCCCGTAGCGTCCGTCTTATTCATGCGTGCGAGTACGCGGCTGCGTACGGGCTCGTCCCACAATGCAGACAATGGACGCGCCAGGCCGAACACCTCGACCATTGTCTTATGAATCTCAATGTCTTCGGCCGTGAGCGCATCGAGCGCGAGGAAGTAACGCACAATTTCCGACGGCATCGACGAACGCGTGCCGGTTGTCTGCGGATAGGCAAAATCGAAGTTTGCGGCAAGGGTCCAGGGTGTATTAACCACCTCGGCGGCTTTGGTGAAAAATGGGGCGGCTATACCGTCCAGCCCCTGCGGTGAGTTCGTCCGCTCCTCCAATAATCGCCCCAGCGCACTAGCTTGAAGCGCAGCCGAACTCATCCCCTGCCCATAAACCGGATTGAAGCTGCTAATCGCGTCGCCCAAAACCAGGAAGCCCTCGGGGAAGGAAGGCAGCCGTTCATAATGGCGGAGTACGCTGGTCGGAAAACGAAAATGGGAAATCTGGTCAACTCGCTCGGCGCCTTTGATAAATTCATAAAGCTGGGGCGCCGGCAGCCCCTCGGCGAATGCCATGAAACCGGCTTCATCCTGCGGCGGATAGTCGCCGAAGCGTCCCCCCAGACTTACCAGCCACACATCATTTTCGATGTGAGCCAGAGCACCGCCGCGGGTGAACTGGGGCGCCGGTCCGCCGAAAAGTGCAACGCGCCCCAGCTTGCCGTTATCGTCCGAGATGCGAAATCTGGTGCTGGAATAAGCGAAATCGACGCCGATAATGGTTTCCTCGGGCGCACTGAATCCCATCTCGGCGAGCCAGCGGGGAGCGTGGGAGCCGCGTCCGCCACAATCGAGCACCAGCTCAGAGCGAAGCGAGCGCGCTTCACCATTAGACTTATAGGACACGCCTTCGACTCGGCCCTTAGTCTCTAACAAGCGCGTCACGGGCGCATCACATTCGGCGTGGATATTAGGCAACGACAACGTAGATTGACGCAGGCAATGCTCCAGCAGGCCGCGGCTTTGACTATAGAGTTGAATACCCAAATCGCGCGGCTCCTTGACGCCGCCGGTGAGGGAAAACGCCACGCCGTCTGGACCGTAAATTGGAGAATCCTGGCTAAGGCGCACCGGTACCGCGCCCATCGCATGCAGTTTCTCGCCGAAGCCGGGGTAGAGTCCCGATAAGACCTGCAACCCGCCCATCAAGACGACATGGAGATGATTCCCCTGCGGAGTGGACTTATGCACCACAGGGTGCGGCTCAATATGGTCGCGCTCGAGAATTGTGACATGATCGAAATAGTCGGCGAGGACGCGTGCACTTATCAGTCCTGCAATACTTCCGCCAATCACGACCGCATGTTCGCCTAGCCGACCCGCCATTGGGCTTCCCTCCCTGCGGCAGCCTGCCGCAATGAGAAACTATCGTCACGACGCCTGTAACGCTAGCTGCCCGCTGAAATGCAGAATTAGTGCCTGAAATGACGGATGCCGGTGAAGACCATTGCCAGGCCGAATTTGTCGGCAGCCTCGATCACCTCGGCATCGCGAGTCGAGCCGCCTGGCTGAGCGATTGCCGTAGCACCGGCTTCCGCAGCCAATGTCGGTCCGTCCGGAAAGGGGAAAAGCGCCTCAGATACCAGCACTGAGTCCTTCAGCGATACGCCCAAGCGGCCCGCCTTTTCGCGCGCGGCATAAACCGGGTCTATGCGCGAAGTCGCGCCGCCCCCGATCGCCAGCGTGCGATCCTCTGCAACGAATGCGATCGCGTTGGATTTGATGTGCTTGCACACCCGGATGCCGAAATTCATTGCCCGCAGTTCCGCTTCGCTCGGCGCGCGCCGGGTCACAACGCGGGCCTGATGCGCGTCCTCGATATTCAAGTCCGGAGTCTGCACCAGAAGTCCGCCGATGACCTTCTTGAGGTCGAGTTCACTTCGATTGATCGCTTCACGATGGAAGCGCATCACGCGGCGGTTCCTTTTTTTACGCAGGAAATCAAGCACCTCGGTTGAGAAGTCCGGGCCGATCAAAACCTCGGTGAAAAGCTCATCGACGGCGCGCGCGAATTCGAGGTCCCATGGCCGGTTTGCGATTATGATCCCGCCGAATGGCGAATCGGGATCGGTCGCCAGCGCTTTACGCCAGGCCGTGGTCAGCGCCGATGCAACTCCCACCCCGCATGGCGTGTTGTGCTTGAGGATGGCCACTACCGCATCCCGATAGTCATTGAAGTCAAGGATGAGGTTGATCGCCGAGCTGATATCGAAGACGTTGTTGAATGAAAGTTCGCGGCCGTGCAATTGCTCAGCGACCTTCGGAAAATCACCATAAAGGGCGCCGGTCTGATGCGGGTTTTCACCGTAACGCAGCATCTGCGCGCGCACCATTGCCAGACTGAAGCTTTCGCCGAGCGGCGCCGACGGTTCGTCCACCGCGCCCAGCCAGTTTGAGATCGCACTGTCGTAGGCGGCGACGCGGGTGAACGCCTTCCGCATCAGGCGCCATCGGGTGGCCGCTGATAACGCGCCGCGGTTGTCGTCGAGTTCACGGATTATTGCGGGATAGTCAGTTGGGTCGACCACGGCCGCGACGCTCGCGAAATTCTTGGCGGCTGCGCGCACCAGTGCGGGGCCGCCGATATCTATATTTTCGATCGCATCGTGAAGCGCGATGCTCGGGTTCGCAACCGCATCTTCAAATGGATAGAAATTGACGACAACGAGATCGATTGGCGGCAGGTGATGTTCGTCCATCTGGCGCCGATCGCCCGGATCGTCGCGTCGCGCCAGAATCCCGCCGTGAACCCTCGGATGCAGCGTTTTGACGCGTCCGCCGAGAATCTCAGGGAAACCCGTGAACTGCTCGACCGCGACAACTGGCACGGTCGCAGCCTGGAGCGCGGTTCTGGTGCCGCCGGTGGAAATCAACTCGACGCCATGGCGCACGAGCGCACGCGCGAGTTCGACGAGGCCGGTCTTATCCGACACCCCGAGCAGAGCGCGTGCGAGCTTGATCTTATCGGCCATCGGATTTCTCTTTCCCCCCGAGTGGTTCTCCGGCAGCCCTTCTAGCGAATGCCCTGAGCACTCACCTCGGCTTTTGGAAAAATTCCCTGTCTCTTTCGTTAGGCGGCAAAGAGGTTGCTAAGTCTTGTAGAGGCGCGGTACGCGGCGGCCCACCGTGCAGAGCATCTCGTAGGAGATCGTTTGCGCCAGACGCGCGACATCGTTGACGCTGATCAGGGCTTCGCCGGCGCCACCCCACAAGATTACTTCGTCGCCGACCCGAGCGCTTGGCACCTCCGTCAGGTCGACCATCGTCAGGTCCATACAAATGGCTCCGACCACCGGTGCGCGGCGTCCGCGAATCATGACTTCACCGCCCATCTGCAGCCCCCGCCGGTAACCATCCGCATAGCCGACCGGAAGCACTCCGATGGTGCTCGTGCGAGAGGTAATAAACGTATGGCCATAACTGACGCCGCATCCGGCCGGCACCTGTTTGAGTTGCATCAACCGCGTCTTGAACGTCATCACCGGCCGCAATTCGAGCCGGTCGCGAACCGCGTGCACCGGCGGCAGGCCGTAGAGTGCCAGCCCCGGACGAGTCAGGTCGAAATGGGCGTCGGCCCGCAGTACCATCGCGGCCGAATTCGCCACGTGATTCAGCCGCAAATCGAGTCCCGCCTTGCGCAGCCGATCAATCGCCTGCTGGAAAACGAGCAATTGCTGCTCGGTTACCGGACTGGCTGGATCGCCCGCGTTGGCCAGCAGGGTGAACACGCCTTCGAGCTTAAGTGAGCGGGTTTGGCACAGCGCATCGACCGCGGCATCGAGGTCCCCGGGTAAAATGCCAAGCCGGGTCGCCCCCGTATCGAGTTTAAGATGGACCGGAAAGTCGCGCCGGCCCAGACGTTCAGCGGCACGGTCAAGCGGCGGAATCACCGATAAATCAAAGAGCGAGGCGATGAGGTTCAACTCGACAATGCGCTGCGATTGTTGCGGGAAAAATCCGCCCAGCAGATAAATCCGTTCGCTGATGCCGGCGGCACGCAATTCGGCGGCCTCTTCCACGGTGGCGACCGCAAAATGGCCGCAACCTTCGTCGCGCAGCGTACGGGTTACCTCCACTGCGCCGTGCCCATAAGCGTCGGCCTTCACCACAGCCATCACCCCGGCGCCATCGGCGAACGCGTTGAGTGCGCGATAGTTCGCCCTCAATGCGCGCAGGTCGATTTCGGCCACGGTCGGCCGTCCGAATTCGTCGCCAAGCTCAGCCCCTGTCACGCTTTCTCCCCCTCATTTTGACAAAGACCAGAAAATCTTTTCGTCGCTCCGCAATTATCATCCAATGGTGGCTGATGGCGCGCAAATGCAGACAGCCGGAACACCAATTTTGCTCCACAGCCGCATTTCTTTGCCTGTGGAGGAGGATGGGCATTTTTGACACCATTGCGGCGTCGGTGGTATAAAATTATATCGGCTGGGGGCGTGCGAACAGCACTGAGAACTCGCAAGAGGACCCCTCGAACCTGATCCGGGTAATACCGGCGTAGGGAAGCCAGGCCCGTCGCAGTTGAGATCGTCTTCGCGCACGAAGCCGCTTCCCCGGTGTTACGCCTGGAGCGGCTTTTCGATGGCCAACGATTCCGACCAAGGCAACTTTTCCATTCAATTGAACGGTGAACCTTATTCCATCGACGGCGACGCTCGCCTGATGGCGTTGATTGAAAAGCTTAACCTGCGCCGCGGCCGGATCGCGATTGAGCTAAACCAGTCCGTGATTCCCAAAGCCGAATGGCCTGACATTTCGCTTCGGCCGGGCGATAAGGTCGAAATCGTAAATTTCGTGGGAGGCGGTTAACGGCACAACCGAGTGTGGTGCAGCCGCTCCGGAGAGCAAAATGGTTAAGGATCAACCCTTCGTACTTGCGGGCCGTGTATTCAACTCCCGCCTGATTCTCGGTACCGGCAAATATCGCGACTTTGCAGAAACCAAAGCGGCGCTCGAGGAGAGCGGGGCGGAAATCGTTACCGTTGCTGTGCGCCGGGTTAATATCACCGACCCCAACAAGGAGAATCTGCTCGACTACATCGATCCCCGCCGCTATCAGATCCTGCCTAATACCGCCGGATGCTATACGGTCGAAGAGGCGGTGCGTACCTGCCGTCTGGCCCGCGAAGCCGGGGTCGGCGACATGGTCAAGCTGGAGGTGATCGGCGACCAGGCTACCCTCTTTCCCGATGTTCCGGGCACGATTGAAGCTGCGAAAATCCTGGTTAAGGAAGGCTTCAAGGTCCTGCCTTACATCACCGATGATCCCGTCGCGTGTCTCAGGCTGGCCGAAATCGGCTGTGCTGCGGTGATGCCGCTGGCGGCACCGATTGGCTCCGGGATGGGCATCCGCAATCCCTACAATCTTAGGATAATCCTTGAGCAGGCGCGCCTGCCGGTAATCGTCGATGCCGGGGTTGGCACTGCTTCGGATGCATCCGAGGCGATGGAGCTTGGATGCGATGGCCTGCTGATAAATACGGCGATTGCGGGAGCGAAAGATCCAATAGCGATGGCGCGGGCGATGAAGCTTGCGATCGAGGCCGGCCGGCTTGCTTATCTCGCCGGCCGCATCGACACCAAGCTTTACGCGACCGCGTCGAGTCCGCTCAGCGGTCTTATCCGATAACGGCGCAATGCCCGAAGAGCGGCGCAAAGCCCGTTTTCTGCTCTACCTCATAACCGATCGCCGGCTTGCCGTAGCGAGGGGAGGGTTGATGGCCGCGGTGGCGGCTGCCCTGGCTGGCGGCGCCGAATTCGAAAGCTCAGGCACCATGGCGGTTCAGTTACGCGAAAAGGATCTGGAAGCTCGCGAGCTTTATGAGCTCGCGGTGGCCCTGAGACCGATATGCACCCGGTTCGGTGCGCCGCTGATCGTGAACGACCGCATTGATGTCGCAATTGCGGCGGGCGCCGACGGTGCACATCTCGCGTCGGCTTCTTTCGTTATAGGCGACGCGCGGAGGCTGCTCGGTCCATCGCGATTAATCGGGGTCTCCACCCATCATCCGGACGAAGTCGCTGTCGCGGCCAGGGATGGTGCCGATTTCGCCGTTTTCGGACCAGTCTACGACCCTTTGTCCAAGGGTATGTATGGACCCGCCAAAGGCTTGAACGCCCTGACGGACGCCGTGAAAGCCGCAGGTGGAATGCCTTTGTACGCGTTGGGAGGAATCAACCAATCTCGTGCAGCCGAAATCGCAACCCTGGAGCCTGATTCGCGCCCGTCGGGGGTGGCGGTGATTGGTGCGGTCTTCGGTACGACTGACCCGGGCGCCGCTGTGCGCGAGATACTGCGCTCTCTCGCGCGGCTCTGAAATTGTAAGCAAGCCAATCGAATCCAACTCAGGGGTGCGCAGACAGGATAGCGCGCACTTTGGCAGCGATATCCGGAGCACGCACGACGTCGGTGATAATAGCGGCCGCGTTGGCTCCAGCAGCGAGCACCTCAGGCACAGTCGCCTGAGTGATGCCGCCGATAGCGACAATCGGCAACCTCACTGCCGCGCGGACTTCGCGTAGCCGTTCGAGTCCTTGGGCGTTGCGGACATTCTTCAGCCCCCCGGTGTAAATCGCGCCGAAGCCAATGTAATCGGCTCCGCCCTGCTCAGCGGCGAGTGCTTGCGCGAGGGTGTGGGTGGAGACGCCGACCACTTTTCCGGCGCCAACGATTTGACGCGCCGCCGCCAGCGGCAGGTCCTCCTGCCCTACATGAACCCCTGCGGCATCCACCAGCTTCGCGATATCGGCGCGATCGTTCACAATCAGCATCGCCTGGCGGTCCCGGCACAAGCGCGAGATGGCACCTGCTACGGCAAGGAAATCCCTGCTGCTGGCGTCCTTCAACCGTAACTGCATGATCTTTACGCCGGCGTCGAGCAGAATCTGCGCCAGCGTCACAGGCTCGTGGCCGCCTGCGGTATCGACCATTGCATAGAAGTGCGACGGGATTTGCATCTTCGATTTGGCCCGCGCAACGGCGCAGCGCGGATTTTTCTCAGGCAGGCTGTTTAGTGATCGGGATACCGTGCTCAACCAATTTTTTGCGAAGGGTGTTGCGGTTCAGGCCGAGGATACGCGCCGCATGAACCTGGTTGCCGCGAGCGCGCTTGAGCGTCATTTGGATCAAAGGCCGTTCAAGTTCGGTAATCAGCTTTTGATAAAGGTCGTGGGGCTCGCCACTGTCGGTTTCGAACATCTGGTTAATTCGCAGTCCAATAAGATCGGCCAATGAAGCATTATTGTCGGCCTGGGATGGACGCGAATGCAGCAAACTGCGGCCGAGTTCGATGTCGTCGGACCTGATCGTATTGCCCGGCGTCAACAAGGCCGCGCGCAGGACCGAGTTTTCCAGTTCGCGCACGTTCCCGGGCCAGTCATAGGATTGCAGTCTGGCCCGGGCTTCAGGAGCAAGGTAGCGTGCGTGCGCTCCCATCTCACGCGCCGCCTTCGACACGAAATAATCGGTCAGCTCAGCGATATCTTCGCGGCGTTCGCGCAACGCGGGCAGGCTAATCGGAATCACGCGCAGACGGAAATAGAGATCCTCGCGAAACTTACCCGCGATCACCGCCGCTTCCAAATCATGGTTGGTCGCCGCGATGATCCGCACCTGTGCGCGCAGAGTTTCCAAACCCCCGACCCGTGAAAATTCGCGCTCCTGCAACACACGCAACAGCTTGGGCTGAAGCTCGAGGGGCAGGTCGGCAATTTCGTCGAGGAAAAGAGTACCGCCGGCGGCTTGCTCAAATTTACCTGTGCGCCTTTCGCTGGCGCCGGTGAAAGCGCCGCGTTCATGGCCGAAAAGCTCACTTTCGAGCAGACCCGGAGGAATTGCTGAACAATTGACGGCAACAAAAGGTCCGCGCCATCGCGGCGACTTGAAATGTATTGCCCGCGCCACCAACTCTTTGCCGGTGCCGCTCTCACCAGATACCAATACCGTAGCGTCGTTGGTGACCACCCGGCCAATCAGCTTATAGACTTCCTGCATGGCGGGGCTGCGGCCGATGATCTCGCCGCCGACAAGCTGGCGGTTCACGTCTTCGCGAAGACGGCTGAAGTCAGCCGCCGAGCCGGCCAGCCCTTGCACAAATTTCTCGAGGCCCGCCACGTCGATCGCTCGTCCGACCGCCACCGCCACGAGATCGAGGTTTTCGAACGGCTTGGTCAGATAATCGTGCGCTCCACGCTTCATCGCCTCGACCGCATTATTCATTGTGCTCGCGGCCGTGATCACAATCACAAGTGTCCGGGTGCCATCGTTACGGGCCTTGGACAACACTTCGAGACCACCCATGCCAGGCATCATGATGTCGACCAGGGCAACGTCGTAACGGTTGCTTATCAGCGCCTGGAGCGTGCTCTGGCTGTCTGCGGTCTCCTCCACCTCGTAGCCGGCGGCTTCGAGCCGGTGGCGCAAGACCAAGCGAATGCCTGGGTCGTCGTCGGCAACCAGGACCAGCGCCTCCCCGGGGGTGCTGGTGGGCGTCGAGTCGTTAGCGGGAGCAAAATCCATATTCCATTTAGTATAGCTGGTTCAGCGCGGCTGAACGCAATCCGACCGCAGGCAAACCGGTGCCCGAATATCCGCTGTGACATACGCTCTGTTGGCGGGGTTATTTCTGGAACCGTCGAGGCGCTCGCCGGCCAAAATCGCAGCATCAAGCATCCACAATCCGGAACGAATCGTCTAATCAGGACCGATCGGCAAGGTGACGCAGAAGGTCATCCCCGGCGAGAGCGACTGCTCGCTGCTTTGCGAACTCACTCCGTTAGTCTCATGCCCCATGCCCCCGATCTGCGCCCACAGCTTGCCCCCATGTTGCGCGACGATCCGCTGACTGAGTACGAGTCCGAGACCTGTGCCAGAGGCCTTGGTCGTGAAAAACGGGGTGAAGAGCTGCTGGAGCTCTTCCGGCGTCATTCCTTTGCCGCTGTCAGTAACCTCAACCCTGAGGAATTGCCGGCGGCGGCCGTGGGCGTTCATTCGAAATTGAGGTTCCAGTGCCGTTTTCAATCTGAGTTTGCGCCCTTGCCGAGCCACGGCCACGGCGTTCGAGGCGGCCTCGTCCCCAGCGCCGTTAGTCGCGGCGCTCTCATCCGTCGATTGCGACACGGCCGCGATTGCTTCGAGCCCGTTACGGATGAGGTTCAAAAAAACGCGTTCGAGCGCCGCCGCATCACCGCTAACTTCGGGTAGACTCGGATCAAACATTTGTTCTATCGCGACCCCCGCCGGAGCCTCTGGATGAGCGCCTGCCATCCTGAGCGCCTGATGGAGTACCTGGTGAATGTTGATCGGCTCGCGCTTGAGGCGCAGGGGCCCGGACACTGCCAGAACCTGTTCAACCAGTGAGGCTATTCGTTTGACGCCGTCGAGAATGAGACCGCAGTACTGTCGGGCGCGCGGGTCGCCCGGAAACATCGCAGCCATCAACTCGGCCGCACCCTTGATTCCGGTTAGCGGGTTCTTGACTTCATGAGCAAGCCCGGCAGAGGACAGGCGGAGTACATCCGGGTCTGCGCGAAAACCCGGTTCTGCCCCCTGCTGATACGATAGATCCTGCAACAGGATTACGACCCCTTCAGTTTCGCCGCGCGCGTTCATGAGCGGCGACACCTCGGCCCGCACGACAGCCTCACGCCGAGCGAGCTGAAGGCCCGTTTCCGGATAGTTCAAACTTTGGCCGGAGGCGAAACACTTACCCACCATCGCGGCGAGCCACAGATTACGTCTGAACAAGCGATCGAGAAGAGACCGTCGAATCTGGGAGGCGCCCAGCAGCGTTTCTGCTGCGGCGTTAGCCGCCAGCACATCCAAATCCGGCGATACGGCAACAACCGCATCGGTCAGGCTATCGGCTACTTCACGCCATAGCTCGTCGCTTGCTCGCAAGGCCATCGATCCGAGATTACCACAAAGTATCAGGGCGAGGTGTGGTGCGGGTGCGGAAAAGGCGCCGAGCGTGGTTTATTTGCACGCCAGATAAGCGGTTTTGACTTTGAGTTCCCTCGACAAGTTGGTAGAGTTGTTAATAATTACTAATCAATATTAGTTTTTTTAATGGGAAACTGGTTGATCGGCCCGTGCGCCGCGATTAGGGTAAGCCCCCATGGAGGGGCTGTTGAAGTGATGCGGTGGAAACTCTTCCCGGTAGCTGGTCTACTACTGATACTGCCGCTGTTCGGTTGTGCTCCCTCAAGCGACGTCTCGTCAGACACCGCCAGTCAAATCTCGGTCACCGGCATCCACGATGAAACCGCGACCAGTCCCGCCCGAGCGGCTGAACTATTGTACGCAGGTGAAACCGGCACCGTGTCATGGTCGCGGCCGGTCGTGCCGGCCCCCGGCAGCTTGCCTTTTGTTCGCAGCCAGCCGAAATCAGTGCCGCCCTTTCCGTTAGTTCTCAACCGGGCCGTCCAAACCTATATCGATCGCTATCTGGCTCAGCCGGAGGGATTGCGTGAATCCTTCCAACGGAGCGGTCCCTTCATGCCTGAGATGCTCTCGCTGTTCCAGGATGACGGGCTGCCACCGGACCTGGTGTACTTGGCGTTTGCCGAAAGCGCCTTTTCTCCGGACGGTGCCGGTCCATGGCAACTGAATAAAGATACGGCGCGGCGTTACGGCTTGACTATTAACCAATGGCTGGACGAACGGCGTGACCCGATAAAATCGACTCGTGCCGCAGCTGAATACCTGGCGGAATTGCATGACCAAACCGGGCCTGATTGGCGGATGACGCTGGTTGCGTGGAACAACGGTGACGAGGGCGTTTACCGCTACCTGCGGCTCATGACCGCCCCCTACGAGCGCTTGATACGACGGTTGCCGCGCCGGACGCGGTCGCTGATGAACCGCTTCATGGCCGTAGCATTAATTGCGCGTCACGCAAAAGAGTATGGGGTTGACGCGGCGGTTTGGACAGACGCCCCCCAGTATCGCCTGGTCGCGGTTGATGGCGACACATCGTTGCGCGAGATTGCAGCATCCAATCGTACCAGCGTCGAGGAGTTGCGGCGCCTCAACCCTGCCTTGCTCGCCGACCGCACTCCTCCCGGCCCGCAGAGCTATCCCGTTCGAGTGCCCGACAACTCACAAGCGAAGCTCGTCTCGACCAGCTCCTGAAGGAAACCGGCCGGCGAACTCAGGAGCAGCCGCGGCTACTTCAACTTCCGGCTTTCCTGCACCCGGGATGCGCTCTCACCCAGATTTTGCGGAAGAATCTCAATTGCGCCTAGATTCAGGCCTGCCCAACCACCAGCGCAAGCGGGGCTGAACTTTTCGCCAAAGCTTGGTAAGCATGATGATTTGACCTCCTCGCCTCTTTAAGTTGGGGGGGCGACTGAGCCATTTGACTTCGGTTGACTTGCAACACGCAGGAATGAACGAACCCCGGTTGGCCTCCCGCACACGCGGCCCAGTCTTTACTGAAAAGAGCTTTTACCTCGAAGAGTTCTATGGCAAAAGCCTTCTGTTTGCGCTGGTGCCTCCCAGCGGCGAACGGCTCTCCGAGCTCGATTCCTTGAACCGCACCGTGCGCGAGTTGAGACGCAATCAAACTCGCTGCATCGTTATCGCTTCGACACGTGCCCTGCCGCGTCTGACGCGGCGGCTCGGCCGCCTTGCGCCGCGCCATAGCCCGCTGCGGTTTAATCCCGCTAGCGGGTTGCGCAGCCGGCCTTATCCTCCAGATTCCGCGATCAGCGCGTTGTGGCAGTCGATGCGAGCTGGTCCGATCGTTGCCGCCGAGGCTGAGGCCGACGACCCTCGGGACTTCGTTATCTTTGCGCAACAATTGGCTTCGCGATTGCGCGTATTCAAGCTGCTGTTGCTGGACCGTGGGGGCGGTCTCGTGGATAGCGCCGGCAATCGTCATTCGTTTGTCCAGGTCGGACGAGTGCGGCGCATCTTAAAGGACGTACATTCAGCTCATCGTCGCGGGCTCGTGCGCGCTGCCTATCGCGCGATCGCGGCCGGCGTCGCTTCGGTCAGTCTGGTGTCCCCACGCGAAGTCTACGAGGAGCTTTTCAGTTTCAGCGGCACCGGGACAATTTTCACCAAGGGCGGCTATGGGCACGTGCAGCAGATTTCGATCGAGGATTTCGAAGAAGTCGAGGCGCTAATTGTTCGTGCCCAGAACGAGGGCTTCCTGCTGTCGCGTAGCGAAGGCGAGATAGCGCGTCTGCTGCCGTCCTGCTTCGGGTATCGTATCGGCGATGAACATCTGGCCGGGGTTGTCTCGCTTTTGACAGAACCGTACCGCCGCGAGCGCGCGGGCGAAATCACTGCACTATACACGCTTACGCGTTTCCAGGGGGAAGGCGTTGCCGCCGAACTGATGAACGAGGTAATTAAGGAAGCCCGAGCCCGCCGGCTGCGTTATGTCTTCGCCTGCACCACAGAACAGCGCGCGGCCTACCTTTTCGAACATTTGAGGTTTCGCCGCGTCCAACCACGGGCGGTCTCACCTGCCAAGTGGCGCGGCTACGATAGAAAGCGCATTGGGTTGCTGACCATTTTCCGCTGCGATTTGACTCACTGACCAGCAATTTCCGGCTGGTATACGCACGCGATATTTCTGCCACAACCTGGAGAGGACCAGGCGCGTGACCTGGCGCTGAGCGGCAAGCGGCGGGGCAGAATGAGGCATTGACGTAAATGTTACCAGCGAGGACATGCCCCACCGCGCATCGCTCAGCGTCGAGCGCTAATCAATAAATGTCGTGGATACGAGTGCGTGCCGCAATGATTTTTTCAATTCTGCTCTTCCAGCAGCGCCTTGGCATCTAGCAAGTCCTTCGTGTCAAATCCTTCGGTGAACCAGCCGTAGATCTCGGCCAGCATCTGCCGGGCTTCGTTGTTTCTGCCTTGTCGCTGCCGAAGGCGGCTCAAACTCATTCCTGCTCGCAATTCCCAGGACTTGGCTTGCTGGCAGCGAGCGACGTCAATGGCCTTGAGAAGAAGTTCTTCCGCTTCGTCGACTTTGGACTTCGCGATCAGGCCCGCTTCACTGTAGTGGCGGGCAACCAGTTCTGGTTCCGTCTCGCTTATTTCTGGAAATCTCGCCTCCAATATCTGCGCTATCTGTTCGTTTGGGCCAAACTGCAGGATTCGCTGGAGCTGCTCAATTATCGGATAGAAAGCGCTGTTTTGATGATAAGCCGAGCAGCGAAATTCAATGCGCGTTGCCTCTTCGCGTGTGAGCTGGTCCTTGAGCTCTTCGACCAGCCGCGATTTGCCTATCCCAGGCTCGCCACTGAGCAACACCACCTGACCTGATCCCTGCCTGGCTCTCTCCCACCGTTCGTGCAGCAAACCCATTTCGTGTTCGCGCCCGATGAGCGGCGTTAAGCCGGTGCGGATAGCGACCTCGAAGCGACTCTGCGCCTCACTCTCCCGTACGACCGCGTACACTTCCAGGGGCGAAGAGAGGCCTTTCAGTATTTGGGGTCCCAGTTCCTCATATTCGAACAAGCCGGTGACGAGCCGATACGTCGTCGGGCTGATGACTACTCTGTTGGGCAAGCCTTTCTCTTGTAGGCGGGCGGCAATATTGGGCGCTTCACCCACGATGGCCCGCTCTTCCCGGTATTCCCCGCTGCCCATCTCGCCAGCTACGACAACGCCTGTATGAGATCAGTTCCGCAAGCTGGTTGAAGCCCGGCTTCCGGACGACTTCCTGGAAGGAAATCAGGTCGGGCTTGAGGCGGCGGATTTCGCGGTTGATCAGCGCTGTCAGGTTGTCGCTTCCTTCGTCATTCCAGACATTAAATGTCAGGACACGCAGTTTCATGTGCGGATCATATTGGGCACTGATAGATGATTATTCGGGCAGTGACCGAATATCTCCCCTCGTTCGGGGTCGCCGTCAAACCTGTACAGTGTCACAAGAGACTACGGAGAAAAGCTCTTCCATACTCGCGACAAAGTATGTCAATAGAAGAAGATTATGACAATTAGCTGGGAAGTGACAGGCACCCTGAGGTGGACCCAACATGCCCTTGCAAATCTGGGACAAAGCTCCCTTAATCCACAACACCCGGGCGTTCATCGAGCACCTGGCCAGGTTAGAGGCACAAGGTTGCCGCTGGTTAGTCGTTCCATTCACCGCAGATGAGGCGTTCGGAAGCTTTAAGTGCAGCAAGTGCAGTAGTGATACAGGTTTGGCGGCCTTATACTCGATCGCGGCGCACATAGCTTTCGAAGAAGAGGTACTGCGAGCAATTGAGGTAAGCCGTTCACAAGCTGAGTATGAGACTCAGGTTTCCCGGATCATCGAAGAAGAAGCAACGCCGATGGTTTGTAATAGTTGCTGCCCGCGCGGAAGGCCTCACCGGCATGACCTGAACCACGCCTTTTAGCTACGAATGTTGGCCGAATCAAATCACCGGACCGATGCACCTATCGCAAGCGAGCGCGCACTATCGGGTGAAGGCATGTATAGCTCTCGCTGCTCGTTGCCCTGACTTTTAGTTGAAGTCGCTCGGAACTATGTCGCGCCGAAAACACTCGGCCTTGCGCGTGAGACGGTCTTTAAAGGATTTTGAGATGAGCTTTACCATGCTGCTGCTCGGACCGGAGGTTGACCCATCCTGGCCGCGGAAAATCATGCAAGCAGTTCCTGGTGTTGTCGCCAAGGCGTTCAGCAACCCTAACGATGCCGCTGCCGACCTCGAAACCGCCGAGGCCGCCTACGGCACCGTGCCGCTGGAGTTGTTCGCACGGGCGAAGAATTTGCGCTGGATCTGCGCGGCGCGCGCCGGGCTTGGCGGCGCGTGGTTCTACGACGCGCTGGTCAAGAGCGATGTCGTCGTCACCAACATGCGGGGCAGCTACAACGAGCACCTGGCCGCCCATGCCGTCGCCTTCCTGCTCGCCTTTGCCCGTCGATTCGATCATTACTTGCCACAGAAGCATTGGCAGCGCGGCCCCCAGATGATCGATCTGCCGGCACAGACGGTACTGATCGTCGGGGTCGGCGGGGCCGGCGGCGAGGCCAGCAAGCTATGCGCCGCATTCGGCATGCGGGTCATTGGTATCGACCCGCGCGTGACCGAAGCGCCAACCGGCATGAGCGAGCTGGCTGGCCCCGAAGGACTAGAGTCTCGGCTGGGCAAAGCGGATTTCGTGATCCTAACGACACCCGAAACACCGGAAACGGTCGGCATGTTCAATACAAGGCTGTTCGCACAGATGAAGCAGGGTTCATACTTCATCAATATCGCCCGCGGCCGTTGCGTTATGACTGACAATCTGGTCGAGGCATTGCGCTCCGGACATCTCGCGGGCGCCGGGCTGGATGTCGCCGACCCGGAGCCGTTGCCGGCCGACCATCCGTTGTGGACAATGCCGAACGTACTAATCACGCCGCATGTTGCGATCTACGGCACACCGTATCGTGACAAGTGGGAGGCGATTCTGATCGAAAACTGCCGGCGCTTCGCCGCCGGCGAGCAGTTGCTGAACGTAGTCGACAAGGAAAAATGGTTCTGAACGGGACCGCTGAGCTGTCAAGACGCTGGCCCAACCGACGCTGAGGAGGCTATGCAGAACCTAGCCAAATTGATTCGTATCGAACCAGCGTTCGACTACCCGATCGGGTGATGAGTATTTTTATCGCTGACCTGCGCAAGCGAAAAGTTGATTTTCGTGTCCCAGGGGACCCGCCGTCCGGTAAGGCATGGCTGGCCACCTTGGATGGGGCCTACGGCGCGGTTACCCATGTGGCTGACGTGAAAGAACGAAACGAGGATTAAACCCGGGCAGAATTTTGTACCTTAAGATCGCCCGATCGCTGTCGCAACAATGGAGTCCAACCTCATGTCGCTACCCAGATCCGGATTGCAGCGTACATGTCGAACCGCAGCGCTTGCAGAGGATTCGAACTACACCTGGCGATGCCTCATACCGGGTAAGCAAATCCTTGCCTATGACCCATAGTCTGATAGGGGTACCGATCATTGCTGGCAGGTTTAAATTTCGGTAAAGCGTTTTCTGCGACAATCGGAACAGAGGAGTGAATGATGATTAAGCGACTGGCGCTTCTATTCTCAGCAATTGTGGTGCTCGGACTAGGATTCAACCATGGGGCATGGGCGCAGGAGGCTAGCCCCGCTGCGACC
>Ga0306920_100000536_pt1 | contig 44223 bp, 40 predicted proteins | sample flu12Cox44000170_FD_204666 | JGI IMG/M metagenome (GOLD analysis project Ga0306920, IMG submission 204666) | Lab enrichment of tropical soil microbial communities from Luquillo Experimental Forest, Puerto Rico - flux4day.12C.oxic.44.000.170 (v2)... | ecosystem: Environmental > Terrestrial >... | reverse complement strand
CGCGGTCTCATTGGACAGGACCCAACATCGAGGCAATGCCGATGCGATCGGCTCCGCGGCCCCGGAGTGTCATTTCTACTTTGCGCGCCCGGTGCCATTTCTATCTTGCGCCGACACCCTAACCGGGCAATGCCCGTCGACTCTGCATTCACCAGGGTCTTCGCATACGTGGTTACACGTATTGCTCACGGCCACCAATAGCGCAAGTATCCAGAGCACCACCCCCAATACCGGCCAGACCCTGCCCCCAGGACCTGCCTAGCTCAGCGTAAATACGTCGCGATTCTCGGTCTGATATGCGGCAGCCTGCCGCGTACAGGGAATGTCGGATTGAGCTGTTTTGCCTCGGACAGTTGACGGATGGACCGTCCACCGGGGAGCCGTCAGCAAAATTGCGACTACCCTTTTCTGCGGAGGAACGTGCCGGATCTGACGAAGCCAAATTCAGCGAACACGGTCTTAAATATTGTACCGAGAGGCGGAAAAGCCATGACACTCCCTCCCAACACTCGTGCACGGCTGCATCTCAGTGGCGACATCGACATCGAGAATGTGGACAATTCGGGCGCTGTTTCTCCATCGCCCGAGACGGAAACGGTCACCCTCACCGGACGCGTCGTGCAGGCCCGCACCGGAACCGCGCTTCGCGGGCTTCGCGTCTTCGCGACGGCCTGCGTGGGACCCGAGGAACCGATACACCTTGGAGCCGCCACGTCCGGAGCCGATGGCCGATTCCGCATCCAATTCGAGGACCGGGCAGAGGTGAAGGAGCGTCTGTTGGCGCTGCTTCACCTGCCCGATAGCCGGCTCATGCTGCGGATCGAGAGCCCCGAAGGAAAGGCACTTCTCAAAAGCGCGCCCGTCCCGCTCGGCCGGGCAGAAATCGATATCACCATTGCCGTTCCTCTGGACGACAAACCGGTAGCCGCAAAGGCGTGGGCTGCCCTTGGCAAACAACTGCGCGAGCATCGCATCGCACGCCTGAGCGATCTGGTGCGGCTGCTGAACCGCGACGCACCGGCCGACGGCCTCGGCACCGCATCCGGCGCCGTGCAGATGCTCACCCGGCAGGCGATGCTTGATCAGCTTGAGCAGGCCTTCGTCGATCCGGCGGGCATCCTTCGAAAGACGGGCGGCGGGGTTCCTTCGCTACAGATGTTGCAAGATCCCGAGGAGGTCGAGGCCTACGCGCACGCGCTAACGTCGGGCCTCAAGAAGCCCGAGGTCGCCGCAGCGTTTAGCGACATGCAGGCAAAGGCCAGAAGTTTTGCGACTCTGGCCGATGTGGACTGGGTGATTGACCCGGCAACGCTGGAGCACGGCGATATCGGGGCCGCGTTGAACCGCTTCAGCGACAGCTACAAGTTCGATCACAACTTTCCGCATATCGAAACCAACCTCACGCTTTACCGCGATTATCTGCTCGCCATCTGGACCTCGAACGCGATCAAGATCGTTTACGACTCTTCGAAACTGCTTACCGAGCAGCAAGCCCTCCGGCAGCTCGGGGCGCGCTTTCACCAGAACTTGCAGACCTTCGACGAAAAACCAAGGAGCGCGAACGCGGTTCTGATCATCATCCTCACGTCAATCCTGACGGCGGCAAAAGGCAAGGGTTTCGGCTTCGGCGTGGCCGCCAGCGCGATCAAACCAGAGGGCACGCGGACCCCACGCGCCTATCTTGACGAACTGATCGGCCTGACCGGACTATCCGCGGCCGAGCTCGGGCTGAGATACCGGCTCGACTTCACGCGCTCCGACGCAGATATGTCGAACCCCGTACAGGAGAACATCGCCACACTCCAGGGGTTCTTCCGCGATAGCTTCCAGTCCGTCCTCGACCCTGATCACGTGGATCCGGACATTCACGATCAACCGATCATCCCCGACAAATGGATCGGGAACGCCCCGTTCTTTCTGTACTACGATGAATGGTTGCGGCAGCAACAACCCTTCTATCCCGAAAATCACCTCGATGTCCGACGTGTCCTGCCCGTGGAGATCGACCAGAAGGCCCGCGACCAGCTCGCGAGTATGGTCGCCGGGGCAGTATCCGCCCAGAAAGCCAATATCCCGATCTGGAGATTTTGCCAGAACGTCCTGGCCGTCTGGGACCGGCTCCAGGCCGGTCACGCGCAATTCTATCTAGGGGAGTACAATCTTGCGCTGATCGACTACCGCCAGGCACGCGCCGTGGCCTACTCGGCAATGGACGACAACGTGCTCCAAGGCCTGCCGATGAGCGGATTGTATAATCAGCGCAGAAAGCTCCCGCTTGCCAGCATGAGGGACCTGGCTAACTTCATGAACCCCAGACCGGAACTCGCCGTCGACGGACTAGGCTTCGCCGACAAGCCCGACTGGGCGCGCGATCGGCTGGCGCTGCGCCTCGCTTACTACGCGCTCTTCACCATTCCCGTCTGCATCGGTGATGCCGAAGCGGCGCTGGGTGACTTCGAACACGCGATTTTCCACTACGGGCAGGCGACCCGGTTCCAGGTCGCGATCGCCCGCGAAACCGATCTCGACGGGTATCGGCGAATGCAGTCGGATTGGCAGCCCTTCTATCGGGGAGACAAGCCTTACACTGTCCGACTCCCTGGTCCCACCGATCCCGATGCCTCAAAGACTTACTTCCGTGAAGAGGATGATCCGCAATACGATGAGTTTTACAAGCGCATCACCACCGACTCTATCTGGCTCTACGCAGAGACCTGGAGCACGCGGATCCCACATCTGGCGGAAAGCCGCTACTGCCGGCTCCGTCAGGCGAACGCGATGCTCGAATGGGCCGATGCGCTCTATCGGATCGACGAGCCGACGAGCAGCGCCCGGGCACGGGAGCTCTACAAGGGTGTCCTATGGTTGCATGGCCGCATCCCGCCGATCGATCCGTCCTGGCCGCAACGCTCTTTGGGCGGCGGCGGGATTAGCGGAGTGTTCCATCCGGCGGGCATTCCGACCACCTTCTTGCGCCATGATGAGAACCCGGCCCTCACGTCGCAGACGACGCGAGCCCTTCGGGGCCTCTACCAAATCGATCTCGGATTGAATTACTACGGGGAGCGTCCGGACATCGTTCCCATCCTCCGCTATCGGACGCTCAAGAACGCCGCCGACCGAGCGGCCGCCATGGCTCGCGGCGCCCAGCAGGATTTCGTCCAGTACACCGAACGGATCGAGGATTCGATCAGAGGTAACCTCCAGCTCTCCAATTTTCTTCAGAAGGCGCGGCTCCAATCCGCTATCGCAGACGAGCAGCACGCCATCGCGCTACACGACGTCGCGGTCGCGCAGGAGCAGGTGGCCGCTGTGGAGGCCGCCATCAAGGCGAAACAGGACGAAATCGCCAAGCATGACAGCCTTTGGGGACAGATCGGCGACGCGATCAAAGGGGTGAAGTCGATCGTCGAAGATATTCCGGACTCGACCAAATCCGCGGTGGGGGCCGGGGTCACGACCGAAGCGACCGGCGACGCGATGGTCGGTGAAGGGATGCTCGGCCTCGGCGCGGGCGCCTCCGCCATGACGGGAATCGGAATCTTTGCCGTGGTCGGGTATGTCACGCTGAGTGGAATGGCCGATGCTGCGAACCAGCGGTTGGCTGATCTGAGCACCCTTGGCGGCAAGGCGCTCCCCGCCGCGCAGTCCGCGGTTGACGCAAGGCAGCACGGCGTCACTATCACAAACTATCAGAAGCAGATCGCACAGGCGGATATCGATCTAGCCCAGCTTCTTGTGGCGTTCGAGCAGAATCGAACGGAGAACCAGGCATTCTGGCTGCAATTGGCACAGGTGGCCCGACGGCTTCTGCGCCGCTATCTCGAAATGGGAGCCCGGCTATCGTGGCTCGCGGAAAGGGCGCTGGCCTACGAGCAAGACCGCGTTATTCGGGTGGTCCGAATGGACTATTTCCCGGCCCTGCTACAGGGTGTGACCGGAGCCGACATGATGCAGGCCGACCTGGCGGAGCTCGAAATGACCCGGGTCGAGCGAATGAAAAGCACCGTGCCGGTACGGCGAACCCTCTCGCTCGCACGCGAGTTCCCGGTACAGTATGGCCAGTTGAAGCAGACGGGCCGCTGCGGCTTCCGCACCGAGGAAACCTTCTTCCGTCGTGCCTACCCGGGCACGTCGGCCTATCGTCTCCGCGCCGTCTCGGTCGCCGTGCAGCAGGTTGATTTCAGCGAGCCGCTCCGCGGCAGCCTCATCAATCGTGGCGTGTCGATTGCCAGGCCGGGGCTGCCGGGAGAACACGTGCTGGTCCGGCCCAGCGAAGTGCTGCCGCTGAGTGAGTTCCGACTTCAGAACGATATGCTGCTCTACGGCCTGCCCAACGAAATGCTTCTCACCTTTGAGGGGAGCAGCGTCGAGACGTTCTGGGAACTGGGTTTCCCGAAGGCTGCCAACCCGATCGGACTTGACGGACTGGTGGATGTGCTGGTCACGTTCGACGCCTACTGCGAGTATGCACCCGAGCGATACGAGACCGACCTTCTGGCCATCCCCAACACGGAGCGGAAGTGGCTCCTGATTTCCGCCGCGCAATCGCAGGCGGCTGAATTGGCCGGCCTAGCCGGGGCGGCTCCTAAGACGGATATCGTCTTCGACCTTCGTCGTCTCCGGCTTTTCCCGAGGCAGCAGACCATGCGAAAACTCAAAAATGTAGCCGCCTATGCCATCACACACGACGACATCAACTTCATCGCGACACTCGCCACCGTAAGCCCAGCCACTTCCGCCGTGGTGACATTTCAGCATGGTTTCGCCATGTCCACGCTTCAGCCAGACCCCGCAATGCCGCCTTTGCCGGCCTCACCGCTCAACGCATTTGCCGATCTCGATCCGGACCAGACATTCACTCTTTCGATCAGCAAGGCGACCAATCCTAGCGTCGATTTCCAGCACGTGACCGACATGGTACTGGCGCTCGAGTACGAGGCGACCGTGGCCTGATCTCTACTGTAGCCACCATGGTCCAACGGGATGGTCACCCTTCCGAAACGAAATCGAACCTGCCAGGGTGGAGGACGCCGTCTTTCGGTGGCTCGATCGATCGGGCTCGATTTTTCGAGAAGGCGGTTTCGGTCGACCTGAACCAAATCAGTGCCCGCTCACCATGGCCAATTCGCTGAACTTGACGCACAAAACTCCGGCAGGGCTTTGATACGGGTGAATTCTTACGACGGCTTGTTTGACATGATGATCGTGCCACTGGCGGCGAACATGCCGCCGACGCCGTGGCAGACCGATATTTTGGCGTCGGGGATTTGCGCCGGGGCGATGCCGCGCATCTGGCGCACGCTCTCCTGCAATGCGTACATGCCGTACATGCCGGAATGCATGTACGAAAGACCGCCGCCATTGGTATTGAGCGGCAATTTGCCACCGGGAGCAGTGTTGCGCTCGGCGATGAAGGCTCCGGCCTCGCCGCGCGGCACGAAGCCGAGGTCTTCGAGGCCGTAGATCGGCAGGTGGGCGAAGGCGTCGTAGATCATCAGATGGTCGACGTCATTGTGGGTAATGCCGGCCTCAGCGAAGGCCTTGGCGCCGGCGACGCGGAAGGCGCGCGAGGAGGTGAAATCCTCCATTTGGCTGACCATCGGCGTCTCGACAGACTCGCCGGTGCCGATCAGGTAGACCGGCTTTTGCGGAAAATCCTTGGCGCGCTTGGCCCCAACCAAAATCAATGCGCCGCCGCCATCGGTCACCAGGCAGCACTGCAACAGCCGGAACGGGTAGGCGATCATCCGCGAGTTCAGGACGTCATCGACGGTAATCGGCGTCTTGAAGGTGGCGCGCGGGTTCTTGCCCGCCCATTCGCGCTGCACGACCGAGACCATCGCCAATTGCTCGTGCGTCAGGCCATAGGTCTTCATGTAGCGCAGGACCGGGACCGTGAACAAAGTCGGTGGCCCCATCGGCCCATAGGGCTGCTCGAACTGGCCGGCGAGGCTCGCCGGCGACACGACGTTGCGGGTGCGCCCGACCCCGGAGCGGCCGCTCTCGCCATGGGTGATCAGCACCGTCTCGCACAGGCCAGACTCGATCGCCGCGGCGGCATGGCGGACATGGATCATAAAAGAGCACCCACCGACCGCGGTGCCGTCGACCCATTTCGGCGTCAGGCCCAGATAATGCGCCACTGTCACCGGCGTCTCGCCGGCGGTCGCGATGCCGTCGATGTCGGCGGGTTTGAGCCCGGCATCGGCCATCGCGTTGAGTGCCGCGTCGGCGTGCAATTGGATCTGCGACATGTCGGGGATCACGCCAAGCTTTGCGGTCTCGGCGGCACCGACGATGGCGATCGATTTCGGCTTCATCTCGCTCACCTCTCAGCCGGGCGGAAGAGGGGGAGAGTGATCTCGTCATCGAGCTTCTCAAAGGCGACCTCGACAGGCATGTCGAGCTGCAATGCTTCGGGGGTCTGTGGGCAGCCGGTGATGTTGGTCATCACGCGCGGCCCCTCCTCGAGCTCGACGACGGCGATCGCGTAGGGCGGGGTGAAGCCCGGCACCGGGCGGTGGTGGATCACATAGGAGTAGAGCTGGCCCTTGCCGCTCGCCGCGAAGACGACGACGTCGCGCCCAGCGCAGGCGGGGCAAAACGGCCGCGGCGGGAAATACACCTTGTGGCAGGTGTTGCAGCGCTGCAGGCGCAATTCGCCGGCCCTGGTGCCGTCCCAGAAATGCTGCGTCTCTGGTGTCGGCTGCGGCCGCGCGCGTCTTCCTTCGGACATGCTTCCCTCTCCGTCAGAGCTTCCGATCGGGACTTTGACGCGTGCCGCGGATTCGGGCAAACGGAATGGGCGAGACCGGTTGCTCAGGGTCGGGGCGTCCACGGGTTGATCACCTCAAGGCCCGCGGCCTGAAACGGTGTCTCGTCCCGTGATGCCACCTTCAGATTGCGCGAGGCTGCGACAGCTGCGATTTGGCCGTCAGCGACCGAGATTTCATGGCCTCGTTTGCGGGCGTGGGTGACAACCTTCGCGTAGGCCTCCGCGGCGGCGACATCGAACGGGATAATACGGCCCGCGAAGAGACTTGCGATTTGCTTCCCGAACGCCGCCGCGAGCGCCTGTCGACGCTTGCCCGTTGGCAGGCTCTCGATGCCCAGCAACAGTTCGGACAGGCTGATCGTCGAGAGATACAGGGTTTCGATGGCCTGATCATCTAGCCAATCCTGCACCTGCCGATCGGGATGTTGCCTCATCGGCTCAGAGACCACGTTCGTATCCAGCAGAATCATCAGAGCGTGACCGGCTTCGCCGGGGTCTTGTCTCTCGAGATGTCGAGATCGAGCCCTCCAAACGGCTGCGCGAGCGCGGCCAGCGCCGAACCCAACTTGACCCGCACGGTTGGACGGACGGCCTCGTCAAGGATCGTACGAGCTTCGGCTTCCGTGCTGCGTCCGTGGCGAGCTGCACGAGCCTGCAGCGCGCGATGAGTTTCCTGGGAGAGATTGCGGATCACGATGGCGGCCATATTGTCCTCGCACAACCACATACGATATCGCTAGCGTGATATTGATATCAAGATTATCGAACCATCCGGCCAGAGTTCGCCCCGGCCGAATTCGATTGTTTTTCGATTGATAAAGCCGCTTGAATTCGTTGTTCGGCGACGAAATTCCATTGATCCGCTAAGTAACGAATTTCTCATTTAAAGCGTTGAAATATAAAGCAGTTTTATCCGGCCACCGTGGCCATCTCATTGCAAAAAGCACGATTTTCGTTGTTTTCGCCCCCGCTCGACGCGGGTGCAGCCCTCATCCGCGAGGCTTTGACGCGCCCGGAGAATTCGGGCAAACGGATTGCGCTTTTGCAATAATCTCCAGCCCCCTTGTCTTCCCGGCGGAGGCCGGGATCTATTTCAGCTGTAGGCATCGGCCTTCGCCGGTGTGATGAAAGGGGGAGCCGGTATGGAGGGTGCGATCGTTGGAACGGCTGGTAACATGACGGCGGCGGAATTGCGGCGGCGGTACCAGGCCGGCGGCGAGATCGCGATCGTCGATGCCCGCGAGGAAGGCAGCTTCCACGACCGGCATCTTCTGATGGCGTCGTGCCTGCCGCTGAGCCGGCTCGAATTACTCGCACCAGGCCTGCTGCCGCGACGCTCGGCGCCGGTGGTCGTCTGCGACGACGGGGAAGGGCTGGCGGAGCTCGCAGCGGCTCGGCTGGCCGAAGGCGGCTACACCGACGTGTCGGTGCTGGCCGGCGGTGTGGCGGCGTGGGAGGCAGCCGGCTTCCCGGTCTATAGCGGCGTTCACGTGCCGAGCAAGGCCTTCGCCGAGGTGGTCGAGCACGAATACGGCACACCGTGGATCAGTGCCGAGGAGCTCGCCGAGCGCCAGCAGCGCGGCGAGCGGATGGCGATCTTCGACAGCCGGTCCTACGAGGAATACCACTCGAACAGCATACCCGGTGCCGTCAGCGTCCCCGGGGCCGAACTGGTCTATCGCTTTCAGGAGCTAGTGCCGTCGCCCGAGACTTTCGTTGTCGTCAATTGCGGCGGGCGCACCCGCAGCATCATCGGAGCTCAGTCGCTGATTGATGCGGGCGTGCCGAACCGGGTCGTCTCGCTGAAAGACGGCACGATGGCCTGGCACCTGGCCGGGCTCGGGGTCGTGGCGGGGGCCACCGGGCGCGCCCCCGAGGTGTCGGGCGATGGTGTCGCCGCCGCTCGCCAGCGCGCCGATGCGGTGGCTCGGCGATATGGCGTGCCGGTCATCGATCGCGCCACATTGGCCGAATGGCAGCGTGAAGCCAATCGCCGCACCCTCTATCTCATGGACGTGCGCGACCCGGCCGAGTACCGCGCCGGCCACTTGCCCGGAGCGCTGATGGCTCCCGGTGGCCAGCTGGTCCAGGAAACCGACAGCTGGCTCGGGGTCTGGGGCGCGCGCGTCGTGCTGGTCGACGATACCGGGGTCAGAGCGCGCATGACGGCCTCTTGGCTGCGTCGCATGGGCTGGGACGCAGCCGTGCTCGAGGGCGGGCTCGATGGTGTGGAAATGGAGCGCGATACGCCGCCCGTGCCCAACGACATCTTTCCGCTCGCCGGCCCCGAGCCGGCCACCCTCCTGCCCTCGGAGCTGCAGGCCAACCCGGCCGTCGTGGTCGACCTGGCGCTCAGCCGACATCACCGCCAGGGCCAAGTTCCGGGCGCCTGGTTCGCGATCCGCGCCCGGCTCGCCGAGGCGCTCGAAAAATTGCCCGCGCACGGCGATTTGGTGCTGACCAGCGAAGACGGCACGATCGCGCGCTTTGCCGCCGCCGAGCTGCGCATCCGTCGGCCTGTCAAGGTGCTCGCCGGCGGCACGGCAGCGTGGAAGGCCGCGGGGCTGCCACTCGACACCGGCATGGGGAGGCTCGCCAGCGAGCCCGACGATGTCGCTTTGTCGGCGCGCGACCGGCCGCCGGCCGAGCGCGAACGCTACATGCGCGAGTACCTCGCCTGGGAGATCGGCCTGATCAACCAGATCGCTCGTGACACCGACTGCCGCTTCCGCCTCGCGCCGGCGGAGTGATGCCCTGAATTAGTCGCGCCGCTACGCTTCCAGGTCTCGTTCCGCGTCCGTCAGGGCCTGCGGCTCGACCAAGAGACCCTGTCGTTCGTAGCGGCGGCGGCTCCGGCTGAAGCGCACCACGACGGCAGATCTGGCGCTTTTCGCCTTGGCCCGGCGCGTCGCCAGCGCATCTCCCGCCGGCAGGAACTCAAGATCGTCGAGACCGACGCAGCGCAAGCATGCCGGGCCAGGATTTTCCATCACCAGGAGACCGCCGCTGCCGCCGCACCGGTGGCAGGCCCATTCAGTGTTCAATGGCTGGATCACCACCAGCTCCGGTGCACGGCTTGCCTTTTCCGCCAAGCGCTCGCGCTTCCGCTCGGAAAGCTCGGGCGAAACCCAATGGGTCCGGTACAGTCGTTCGATCGTCGGGTTCCCGCTCCGGCTGAAGCGTAACCTCTGTCGCTGCGGCGTGCGCGCCACATAGTCCGTCTCGCTCGCGAATAGCCCCTTTCCGGCCGCCCAGGATCCGAACAGCCTCATAACTTCGGAGATGCGCGGCAGGTTGGTCTGGACCACGCGTTCGAGGCAGTCGATTTGCCCCTGCCGCCAGCGCTTGACCGTTCCAGGGTCGAGCCAGCCGATCCCGACGAGCACGTCGACGGGACTCACATAGTGCTGGGCTGCGAGCGCCGTCTCCGCAGCTTTGCTGACGCGATCAGTAAGCTTGGCGCGATTCTTCGGCGTCATCGGCACAAAATAGCACCGGACGCTGGGGAGTAGCAGCCGAGTATCAGTCGTCTATTCGTCATTCACCACGTCAGCGTCACGACAGCGCAAGAGCGATCCAGGCCCGGTGTCACAGGCCAGGCTGTCGATGAAAACCACCGCCCCTTGTCGCATCACGGCTCGTCGTGCACCCGTCGCCGCTTTCATCGCACAAGCGCTTCACCCTTGATTGTCTTTCGCCGCTGCACTTCGTAAGCTCGAATGATCGCCGCAATCGAGGGAGCCGAGAAATGCGCTTGTTCCATCTAATCGTCGGGCTGGCCGCGCTTGGTCTCGTGATGGTGCGGCTCGTCTATGCGGAGGATGCCGTGAAGGGTTCAGTCTATACCGTCGTCTATTTTGAGGTCGCCCCGCCGGCCGCGACGCAAAGTGCCGCCATAGCCCGGGAATACGCCGAAGCGAGCCGCAAGGAAGACGGGAACAGTGCCTTCGAGATGTTCCAGGAGATCGCGCGGCCGAACCGATTTGCGGTCGTGGAAGTCTGGCGCGACAAGAACGCTGCTGAGGCGCATGGCAAAGGGGCAGCCGCGACGATGCTCTTTCAAAAGCTGCAGCCCTCGCTGATCGGCGGGTTCGGGGTACGGCCCCACGGCGGTCTTTCGCTGGCGGCGCCGAAGGCTCAGATCCCGCCAGAGGCGGTCTACGTCATCACCCATGTCGATGTCTTTCCGACCGGAAAGGACCAGGCCGTCGAGCTCGTCAAGGCGCAGGCTGAGGCCGCACGCAAGGACGACGGCAATTTGCGGTATGACGTGGTGCAGTGGGACGGGCATCCCAATCACTTCACGTTGGTCGAGGCGTGGCGCGACCGCAAAGCCTTCGATGCCAGCGCGGCCGCACCCCACACCAAGGAATTCCGCCAGAAGCTGACGCCGCTCGAAGGCGCTCTCTACGACGAGCGACTGTACCAAGTGGTCCGCTAGCGCGGTCTCCTTCACCTGCCGCCTGTGAGGGTGATAAGGCACCGCTGGCTGCTCGGCGTGCTGGCCGGATCCGCGATGCTGGCCGGCGCGACCACGAATGCGGCGTCGCCCGCGGCGGTCGAGGCCGAGCACGGCATGGTGGTTTCGGCGCAGCACTATGCCTCCGAGGTCGGCGCAGGAATCCTAGCCCAGGGCGGCAATGCGATCGATGCGGCTGTCGCTGTCGGCTATGCGCTCGCCGTCGTCGACCCGTGCTGCGGCAATCTCGGCGGCGGCGGGTTCATGACCATCCACCGCAAGGATGGGCGCGACACCTTCATCAATTTCCGAGAGACGGCACCCGCTGCCGCAACCACGGCGATGTATCTCGACCCTGCCGGTCGACCTATCAACGATCTCAGCCGCTCGGGCTATCTGGCCGCCGGCGTGCCGGGCACCGCGATGGGGCTCGAGCGCGCCGCACAGGAATACGGCAGGCTCGCCCGCCGTGCGCTGCTGGCGCCGGCTATCACGCTGGCCCGCGACGGCTATGTGTTGAGCCGGGCCGACGCGGACATCCTCGACGGCAAGAGGTTCGCCAAAGACTCGGTCGCGGCGAAAATCTTTCTGCGGCCCGACGGTACGCGCTTCGAACCGGGCGACCGGCTCGTGCAAACCGAGCTGGCGGCGACGCTCGAAACAATCGCGCAACAGGGCCCCGACGCCTTCTACAGAGGTCCGATCGCGACGGCTGTCGAAAAGGCCAGCAGCGAGAACGGCGGCATCCTGACCGCGCGGGACTTTGCCGACTATACGGTCACCGAGACGACGCCGCTGATCTGCTCCTACCGCGGCTACCATATTGTCTCGGCGCCGCCGCCGAGCTCCGGCGGCACCGCGATCTGCGAAATCCTCAACATCCTCGAAGGCTATGATTTGCGGGCGCTGGGCTTCCGCTCGGCGCAATCGGTGCACCTGCTGGCCGAGGCGATGCGCCAGGCCTATCGTGACCGCAACACCTTCCTCGGCGACCCGGCTTTTGTGAGCAACCCGCTGGAACGGTTGCTGTCGAAGGAATACGCCGCCGCGCTTCGCACGGCGATCGATGCCGGCCCCCACCCTAGCCCGCCCCCGCTCGCGGTGGAGGGAAGCGGAGGGGGCGTCGCAATCCAACCACCGAGGGAAAAGGCCGAGACGACGCATTATTCCGTGGTCGATGGCGAGGGCAACGCGGTTGCGGTGACTTACACGATCAACGGCAGCTTCGGCGCCGCCGTGATCGCCCCGGGCACCGGCTTTTTCCTCAACAACGAGATGGATGACTTCACCGTCAAACCCGGCGCGCCGAACCTCTACGGCCTCGTCCAGGGCGAGGCCAACGCGATCATGCCGGGCAAGCGCCCACTCTCCTCGATGTCCCCGACCTTGGTCGAGAAGGATGGCCGGGTCTTTCTCGTGCTCGGCAGCCCAGGCGGCTCGCGCATCATCACGGCGGTGCTCGAGACGATCCTCAACATCGTCGATTACGGCATGGCGCCGCAGGAGGCGGTCGGGGCACCCCGCCTCCACCACCAGGGGCTGCCCGACGAAGTCGCCTACGAGCGCTCGGGCCTAGCGCCGGAGACGATCGCCGAGCTCAGCGGCATCGGTTACAAGCTCGTCGAACAGAGGCCGTGGGGTGCGGTGGAGCTGATCGAGATCGCGAACGGCCGGCTCTACGGCGTCAACGACCCCCGGCGGCCGGCAGGAGCTGCTATAGGCTATTGAACGGGAGGTATCGTGCGTTTCTCGCCGCTTGTCGACCGCATCGCGGGCGAAGAAACCGGCGCCTGGCGCGTTCACTGGGAAGGCGTGCGCCGCCGCGAGGCCGGCCACGACGTGATCTTTCTGACCGTCGGGGATCCCGACCAGGCGGCACCCGAGGCGGTTATCGGGGCGACGATCGAGGCGTTGCGGCGAAACCGTACCGGGTACACACCGATCATCGGCTACCCGCAGGTGCGCGCCGCGGTCGCGGCGCGGTTCGAGCGCCGCACTGGCCGCCCATGCAGCGCCGACAACGTCGTCCTGACACCGGGAACGCAAGGTGGGCTGTTTTGCGCGCTCAACTGCCTTGTCGGACCCGGCGATGAGGTGATCCTGCCCGAGCCGATATACGGTCCCTATGCCGGGGTCATCGGGGCGAGCGGTGCGCGCATGGTGAATATACCGTTGCGGGCCGAGAGAGGTTTTCATCCCGACCTTGATATTCTCGCCCGAGCGGTGACGCCGCAAACCCGCGTCATCTGGATCAACAGCCCGCACAATCCAACGGGAGCCGTGTTCACGGCCGAGGAAATCGCCGGAATCGCCGAGTTGTGCCGAGAGCGCGATTTGTGGCTCCTCTCCGACGAGGTCTATGAAGACCTCGCATTCGCCCGGCCGCATGTCAGCCCATGGTCGTTGCCGGACATGGCGGAGCGCACGGTCGTCGCCTCCAGCCTGTCGAAATCGCATGCGATGGCCGGCTTCCGGTTCGGCTGGGTCATCGGGCCGTCGGTGCTGTCACGGCATCTCTTTAATTTTCTGCTTTGCATGCATTTCGGCGGCCCGGCGTTCATCCAGGACGGCGCCTTAGCGGCGCTCGGCGGCGAGCTTCCCGAGGTTAGTGCGCTCCGCGAAACCTATCGCCGTCGCGCCCTATTGCTGGCGGGCATTCTCGCGGACGCTGCGAATTGTCGGGCTATCCCTCCCGAGGGCGGCATGTTCGTGCTGTTCGATGTCCGCGGCAGCGGGCTTGGCTCGGAGGATTTTGCGCGGGAACTGGTGGTCCGAGAGGACGTCGCGTTACTGCCGTGTGACGGCTTCGGGCCGAGTGCTGCCGGTCACCTGCGCATCGCGCTGACCGCCCCCGAGGCGCGCCTCGAAGAGGCGGGGCGGCGGATCGTCCGCTTTGCCCGCGAACTGGCGGCGAAGCAATGAAGCTCGCGTGGTTGGCCAGATTGATCGTCGTCGCCGGGCTTGCTCTGATGCCCGCATTACCGGGTGCGGCGCAACAAGGTGCCGCTACAACCCCTGCGCTTCGTCCCGCACGCCGACCTCTCGATCCTCGATCCCTATTTCACCGGCACCTACATCACTTGCAACTACGGCTACATGGTCTATGACACGGTGTTCGCAATGGACGGCCAATTCCGCCCGCAGCCGCAAATGGTCGATAGTTGGAAGGTCAGCGACGGCAAGCTGACTTACACATTCACGTTGGGCGATGGCCTCAAATTTCACGACGGCCAGCCGGTCCGAGTGGCCGACGTCGTCGCCTCGCTGAAGCGCTGGGGTCAGCGACCAAGAGCCGCCATGGTCCGTTTCATAAAGCCGTCCATAGCCGCCGGATCGGTCCAACGCAGCACCGCGACGACGTCGTTATCCGGATCGATCCAGGTCAGGTTGCCACCGGCGCCTCGTGCGTAATAACTGGCGGCTGGGGCGCTCGGATAGAGGCCCCGGCCGGTGTTGAGCCACAACAGATAGCCGTATTGCGGGTTTAGTGGGCAGGGTTCGAGCATCTGCTCGATCCACGCTTCTGAAAGGATGCGGCGGGTCCCCCACGTGCCGCGGCGGAGCAGCATCAGACCGATCCGCGCTTGATCGCGCGCATGGATAAAGACGCCGCCGCCCCAATGGCTGCCACCCGGTACGGATTGCACGCGGCGGCCGTCGATCTCGACCCAGGAGTTGCGATAACCGGCCCATTCCCAATCGCGCGAGGCGCCGAGCGGCTCCATAACCAATTCGCGAAACACCTCCGGTAACGGACGGCCCCACAGCCGCAACAGCGCAAGGCTCAGGCGGTTCACCCGGACATCGTTGTATTCCCAGAACCCGCCCGGCGGCCGGAGATCGCGATGCGTCCCCTTCGGTGCGGCGCTCTGCCGGCCGGCGACAGCGCGGTTACGGTCGACGAGATCGGGCTTATCCCACAGCACGCCCTCCCATTCCGAGGTCTGCTGCAGGAGATGATGCCAGGTGATCGCGTTGTTGTGCGGCGGGTCAAAGCCGCCGTCCTCGACCTTTGCGCACACCGGCTCATAGGGATCGCCGATCAATCCGCGATCCCAGGCGAGCCCCGCGAGGATCGCGAGATAGCTCTTGGTGACGCTGAAGGTCATGTCGGCCCGCATCGTGTCACCCCATTCGGCGACGATCCGGCCGCCGCGCAACACGACCCCATTCGGCGCCCCGCGCGGCCGTACCGGTCCGAGGGTTTCGTTCCACGGTGGGCACTCCCGGAAGTCACTTGTGACCATGATGGCGAGATCGCGCTCCCACGGCGTTTCGCACTTGCAAGCGTGCGGCACGGCGGCGGCGATAGCCTCGGCATCGAGTCCGGGCGCGCCAGGGGCAACGGTCACCCAAGCTGCAGGATGCGCCGGCGGAAAATAACTCATCAATCATACCCCTCGATCGGCGGCCTTGAATCTGTCGGCTAGTTTGACGACCTCGTGACTAGCCGATGCAGGCGGCGGAAATACCTGCTAGCATAGGCGTCAGTCAGTCGTCCGGGGTCGTTGTGATGGGTTCGTTCAGCTTGATGCATTGGATCGTGGTCCTGGCCATTATCCTGATCCTTTTCGGAGCCGGGAAACTACCCCGGGTGATGGGTGATTTCGCCAAAGGTATCAAAGCCTTCAAGGCGGGTATGAAAGAAGAGGATGAGACCGAGACGGCGCCGCCGGCACAAGTGCCGCCGCCCGTCGCTGCAGCGAGTTCGGCCACTCCGGCAGGTGCCACCGATCGTCCGCGCGAGCACGTCTGAGCCCGCCTCGGCGGGTGTCCGCCGCAGCGGTGATCGGCCTCTTGCGGCCCATCCCCAACCACCGCGTTGAGGTTCGCGTCAGCTCGGTGCGAGGTCGCGGGGTCTTCGCGCGCACGGCGATCGTGTCCGGGACATTGATCGAGGCGGCGCCCGTCATCGTCATCCCGATCGCCGATTGTGCGGCCCTCGACCGGACGATCATCCACGACTACTACTTTCACTGGGATGGGGATCCGGAGGGCGAGGGACGAGGCGCGCTCGGACTAGGCCTCGTTACCTTGTGCAACCATGCGAACCGCCCTAACGCGCGGGTCGAGCGCAATTTCGCCCGGCAGACACTCGATCTGATCGCGTCAGCCACGATAGGACTGGGCGAAGAGGTGACGATCGATTACCGCTGCACGCTATGGTTCGAGCCGTGCGACTAGTCGTGGGCCGGCTCCTCAAAACTCGTAGGCGTCGATGACCATCGGCTCGTTGCGGGCGGCGGCGGCCCAATCCTGCAGTCCCGGGAGCGCCATGATCGTCTCGCAATAAGCGTGCGCGTCGCGCTCGAGGTCGATCTTGTAGGTCCGAAAGCGCGTCACGACTGGGGCATAGGTCGCATCGGCGATGCTGAAATGCCCGAACAGGAAATCGCCTTTGCCTTCGCCAAAGCGTTTGCGGCAATCGCGCCAGATCGCCATGACCCGGTTGATTTCGGCCTGAACCTCCGGGGTGACGCCGCGGTTGGGAAAGCTCGAACGAATGTTCATCGGCAGATGGGCGCGTAGGGCCTGAAACCCGGAGTGCAACTCCGTGCAGACCGAACGGGCAACCGCGCGGGCGTCGTGGTCCCGCGGCCAGAGGTGGAAAGTCGGAAAGGATTCGGCGAGATATTCGCAGATCGCCAAACTGTCCCACACTACGAGCTCGCCGTGCCTCAATGCCGGGACGGTTCCCGAAGGCGAATACTTCATAATCGTCGACTTGCTCGTCGCCTCATAGAGCGGGATGACGACTTCGTCGAAAGGGACCCCCGTCTGCTTCAGCACGAGCCAGGGCCGAAGCGACCAGGAAGAATAGTTCTTGTTCCCGAGATAGATCGTAAAATCGGCCATGCGGCGCCTGTATCAAGCGATGAGAGGTTAAATGTGGCGACAATCAGGCCGGTACGCAACGTTCACCCCCACCCTTCCCTCCCCCGCTTGCGAACCCGCTTGCGGGGGAGGGTTAGGGAGGGGGCAAGCTGGGGCGGAGCGGGCGTAGCGACTCGGAACCCGACGCACGGTTCTTCTTTGCAAGCCGGCGAGGCGGCGGCATTCTGCGGCGCCGCAACCGGGCTCCAAGGGTATCGAGATGGCCTTTTCGCTGATTGACGACGCCGCCGGCGTGATCCCCGTCGCCGCTCTGACCAAGGATCGGCTCCCCGCCTGGCTCGCCGAGGCGCTGGAGCGTGAGCGCAACTGGCTGACCGCGATCGGCTTCTCCGCCGAGCAGGGGAAGCTTGCTCTGGTCCCCGCCGACAACGGCCGGCTCGCTCGGGTGGTGGTTGGGCTCGGCGAAGGGAGCGAACCGGGTGCCGGGATGTGGGCTCTGGCGGGGCTGCCGGACGCGCTCCCGGAAGGGAGCTACCGGCTCGAAACCGCGCCCGACGGCGCCGATCCGACGCGACTGGCTCTCGGCTGGGCGCTCGCGACCTATGCCTTCACCCGCTACCGCGAGAAGAAGGCTGCGGCGACGGCACTCGTCTGGCCCGACGGTGCCGATCGCGGCCGCGTCGAGCGGATCGCCCGCGGCGTGTTCCTCGCCCGTGACCTCGCCAACACGCCCGCGGGCGACCTCGGGCCGGCCGAGCTGGCAGCCGAAGCCGCGCGCGTCGCCAAAGTTGGTGGAGCTCGGCATCGCGTGATTGTCGGCGACGAACTGCTCGCCGAGAATTTTCCGACGATCCATGCCGTCGGCCGAGCCGCCGCGCAGCCGCCGCGTCTGGTCGACATCGTCTGGGGCGAGGCGGCGGCGCCCAAGGTGACATTGATCGGCAAGGGTGTGTGCTTCGACACAGGCGGGCTCGATCTCAAGACCGCTTCCGGCATGCGGCTGATGAAGAAGGACATGGCGGGGGCGGCGATCGTCCTCGGCCTCGCCCAGGCGATCATGGACGCGAACCTCCCTGTGCGCTTGCGCGTGCTGCTGCCGCTCGTCGAGAATGCCGTCGCGGGCAATGCCGTGCATCCGATGGACATCGTCCGCACCCGCAAAGGGCTGACCGTCGAGATCGGCAACACCGATGCCGAGGGCCGACTGATCCTGTGCGACGCTTTGGCCGAGGCGACGACCGAAAGGCCGGCGCTGCTCGTCGACATGGCGACCCTGACGGGAGCGGCGCGGGTAGCGCTCGGCCCCGAGCTGGCCGCGCTCTTCTGCAACAATGAGGGGCTGGCTCAAGGACTGCTCGAGGCTGCCCAGACGGAGGAAGACCCGATGTGGCGGATGCCGCTGTGGCGTCCCTACCGCAAGATGATCGACAGCAAGATCGCCGACCTGAACAACGTCTCGGAATCGCCGCATGCCGGTGCGGTCACCGCCGCACTTTATCTGCAGGAATTTGTCGAGCCCGACGTCCCCTGGGCGCATCTCGACGTGATGGCCTGGAACCCGCGGAGCAGGCCCGGCCGCCCTGAAGGTGCGGAGGCGACCGCGCTGCGCGCCCTCTACGCCTATATCGCCCAAAGGTTCGGTTAGGAAGAAACCCTTGCAGCGCTATACCCGGCTGTTGACGCGGTAAAAGGGCCGATCGAGCATGGTCTCGTGCCAGGTGCCGTACCACGCCTGGACATAGGGCTTGATCCTCGCGAGGAGGTCGGCGCGCGCCCGCTGTTCCGGGGTCAGGCCCTTGGCGCAGAACCGGCGTACCTCGCTATAGAGGGCGTCGACGTCGATCGTTTGTGGCCGGTGGTTCTCGACCACGATCGTGCCGCCAACGACGACTGTCGCGACATCGGCGCCCATCGCGCGTTCGACAAAGGCCTCGGCAATGTCGAAATTAGGGTCGATCCACGGGTCGCGTGTCACCCGCTCGAGATCGACGAGGATCGCGTCGCCTTTCATGCCAGGCAGCAGCGCGCCGACCTCGCCCGCAAAACCTGCCGCCTTGGCGCCGTTCAATGTTGCGATTTCCAGCGCCTCATAGGCACTCAGCGTCGGTGTTGTCAGCTCGAAGCTGTGGATGCGATGCACCTTGTGCATCATCCGCAGCTCCATGACCGCGTCCTCGTCATCGTTGATGGTCTTGTCGTCGAGCCCCATCGCGACATTCACTCCCGCCGCACGTAATGGCATGACCGGTGTGATGCCGTTGCGCATGTGGAAGTTGCAGCTCGGATGGCTGGTGACGGAGACCTGCCGGCGGCCCATCAGCTCGATTTCGCCCGCGGTGACGTGAATGGCATGGCCATAGGCGACATTACTCTCCACGAGGCCGAGCTCGTCGAGCCAGAACACCGTCGGCTTGCCGTGCCGGCGCAAGCCATAGGCCTTCTGCACCGGCGACTGGAGCAGGTGCATGTGGATCATGACGCCGCCGCGCTCCTCCGATTTGGCGCGCACCCGGCGCAGAAATCCCTCGCTCGCACCGTGCGCCCAGCACGGCGCCAGCAGGATCCGCGTATCGGAGTTGTCGTAGGTGCCGTAGAGCTCGTCGAACAGGCGGAAATATTCGTCGGCGAATGCCTCCTTGTCGAAATAGACGAACGTGCGCGCCACCTCGTTAAGATCGGGCGGCAAGGTCGCGACGAATTCCTCCCCGCCCATGGCCAGCTTGCTCTCATCGCGGACGCCCGGCGAAAAGGACAGCCTGATGCCGGTCGAGAGGTACGTCTTGATCGCGGCGTGGGCGCGCCTGGCACCCTCGGGACCGTCGTCGTCGAAGCCGTTGTGGTGCAGCAACGTGCAGCCGCTGCGCAGGTGTCGCAGCGCGCAGAGCGACGCGGTCAGCTCGGGCGGCAAGATCGGCATATACGCCCAGTCGAAGAGGGCGTTTTCGAGAAAATCGTTGTGCACCCCTTTCTGGATCGGCGAGAGGCCGCGCCCGTGGCTGTGAGCGTCGATCAGACCGGGCATCAGGAGCTGGCTGCCGTCGCCGATCACCGGCACTCCGGGATATTTCGGCGCCAGCACGGCGAAGGGTCCGGTCTCAGCGACCGAGCCGCCGGTGATAGCGACGGCCCCACCCGGGATTACGCCGGCGTGGCCCATCCGCGGATCGGTGATCGCATACGCGCCGCGCATGATGATCGTTTCAACCATGGTCTTGCTCTCCCGCGACATTATTCACGGCCCCAAGCGCCCTATTCGGCTAGGGCTTCCCAAATGTGGCGATCCGGTCGATGCGGCAGACGAACAGCACCCACTTCTCGTCGATTTTCGGGTCGCGCAGCCCGTAAGGCGGCGGATTGCCGGTGTATTTGGTCCAGATCCGGTCAAGCTGCCGGGTGACGTACTCTCCTCCGGGCTCCCACTCCCGCAGTTCCTTTGCCACCGTGTGCTTGATCTGGATCCAGTGATAGGTGTTGTCGGGATTGACCAGCAGGCTGGTCATCCGTGGGTTTTGACGGATCCACTCGCATTTGGGCCGATGTGACGCAGTGTTGACCAAGATCTCGTCGTCTTCGTAGTCGAACCACATCGGGGTCAGGCTGGGCCGACCGTCCGAGCCGATGATGCCGAGCGTCTGGGTGATGGGCCGGTCGAGCAGCTGCCGATAGATCGGGTCTAGTTCGTCGAGGCTGGCCGCCCGCTTGCGCTCGCCGATCGCGAACTGACCTTCCTGCAGACCGTCGGCGACGTGCCGGAAATTGGCGATGACGAAGGCCATGCGTTCACCTCCCTAAGCGTGTAACGTATTCTGCCTTAGCGTACTTCACGATGCTGGAGGATATCATCATGGCGAGACTCCCTCCCATCACAAGCAAGGATCAGGTCGCAGCCGAGCACCGCGCGGTTTTCGATTCGATTGTCCAGAGCCGCGGCGCGGTTCAAGGGCCGTTCACGATGTTCCTCCACTCTCCGGAACTAGCCGGCCGCCTCGCGCATCTCGGCGCTTTTGTCCGCTTCGAGGGCTCGCTCGACATGCGGGTGCGGGTGCTCGCTGCGATGACGGTCGCCCGTGAGTTCGAAGCGGTCTATGTCTGGGGAGCTCAGACGGGTGGCGCTCGGCGGCTCGGCGTGCCGGAGACGACGATCACGGCAATCCGCGAGAACCACTCGCGCGGTATCCCGCCGGAGGACGCCGAGATCGTCGAATTCACCCAGCAGCTGCTGCGCAAACATCGCATCGACGAGGCGAGCGCGAAGGCGCTGCAGAGGCGCTTCGGCAATGACGGGTTCATCCAGCTGACCGGAGCCATCGGCTACTACAGCATGCTGGCCATGACGGTAAACGCCTGCGAGCTGGAGGCGGGTCCGAACGCCGAGGTGCTCAAGATCTGAGGGCGGTGACCCGTCGCACTACTCCGGCATCATCGGGGCCACTGCGTTAGGCCCCGCGAAAAACTCGAAATGCACGGTCCCTACCGGCCAATGGGCCGATGCCGTTGCGGCCGCCGCCATCATGCCGGCCGGACCGCAACAGTATAGGTGCGTGCCGGGCCGCCATTCGCGCAACGTCGCGGTGATGTCGAGCCCGTTCGCCGGGTAGCCGCCGTCGTGGTGGAATTGCACGCGACCCAATGCAGCGAGCACCGCAAGGTCGTCGAGAAAAGCCGTTTCTTCGGGCGAGCGCGTGCAGTAATGCGCGTGGAACTCGGCGCGCAGGCGACGCAATTCCGCGATCATCGCCATGATCGGGGTGATGCCGATGCCGCCGGCGATCAACAGGTGGCGCTCGGCCTCTGGTGCGAGCGGAAAGTTGTTGCGGGGCATCGACCCGGCGACGAAGGCGCCAACCCGAATCTCCTCGTGCAATCGGCAGGAGGTGAGCCCCTCGCGCAGCACCGCAATGCAATAGCGCGTGCGCTCTGCCGGGTCGTTCCACAGAGAGAAGTCCCGCACGACCCCCTCGGCGAGCTGCACCGAGATGTGGGCCCCGGCGGTGAAGGGCGGCAAATCCTGTCCGTCCGGATCGACGAGTTCGTAGCCGTTGATTCTCGCAGCGAGATAGGTGATCGAGCGGACGCGGAGCAGCATGTCGAGGCTCGGGAGATCGAGCGGCCAGCCTACCGCGTCGGCGTTCCCTCGGCGAGCGCCGCCTGGAGTTCCCGGGATCTCTCTGCGATGATACCGAGATGACCAAGATGCTGTCTGTCGCGGGCGCCTCTCTCGAGGTGGTCGAGCGCGGCCAAGGGCGGCCCCTGCTGTTTCTGCATGCCGGCGAGGGTCTGGCGCCGGAGCGGCCGTGGCTCGACCTCCTCGCCCGCCGTTACCGGGTCATTGCACCCTGGCATCCCGGTTGGGGCAACTCGCCACTTATCGACGGCATGGGTGTCGTCGACGATCTCGCTTATCTCTACCTCGACCTTGCGGCCGAACTCGGGCTGGACGATGCGGTGCTGGTCGGTGTCTGCTTTGGCGGCTGGGTGGCGACGGAGATCATGGTGCGTTCGACCGCGTGCTTCTCCCGCCTGGTCCTGGTCGATCCCCTCGGCGTCAAATTCTCCGGCCGAGACGAGCGCGACATTACCGATATGCACGCGCTGTCCCGCGCCGAATATCTAAAGCTCGCCTGGGCCGACCCTGCCAAAGGCGAAGTTGATTTCACCACGCTTCCCGACAGCGAGCTCGCCGGCATCGTGCGCAGCCGCGAGGCTTTCGCCCTCTATGGCTGGAAGCCCTACATGCACAACCCGCGGCTCAAGCGCTGGCTGCATCGGATCGACCGGCCAACCTTGCTGCTGTGGGGCGCCGAAGACCGGATCGTCACCCCGGCCTATGGCGAGAACTGGCGCCGGGCGATCCCCAATGCCCGGCTCCAGCTGATCGCAGGCGCCGGCCACTTCCCGCACTGGGAGCAACCCGAGGCGTTTGTCGACAAGCTCGCCACCTTTGTCGACAGCAACCGGTAACAGGAGGCCCGCCATGCGCGTCTGGTATTTCTCGGAAATGGCCTACCATCCGGCCTGGGAGGAAGGGCTGCAGCGCGGCTCGTTGCGGGTCGTGTTGCCCAACAGTAATTACGATCCGCAGATCGGCCACCAATTGCTGAACCGCTACCTCGACGAATTCGCGCTGTGCGACGAGGTCGGTCTCGACATCATGGTCAACGAGCACCACAGCACCTCGACCTGCCTGACCATTTCGGTGCCGATGGCGCTGGCGATCATCGCCCGCGAGACCAAGCGCGCGCGGCTGTTGTCGCTCGGCACGCCGATCGCCAACCGGCCCGACCCGGTGCGCGTCGCCGAGGAGATGGCGTGGCTCGACGTGTTGTCGGGCGGCAGGCTCGAGATGGGCCTCGTCAAGGGCGCGCCTTACGAGATCGCGCCGGCAAACAGCAACCCGGCCAATCTGATGCGGCGCTATTGGGAGGCGCACGATCTGATCTTGAAGGCGATGTCGACGACCGACGGCCCATTCAGTTGGGAGGGCGAGTTCTTTCACTACCGCAATGTCAACATCTGGCCGCGGCCGCTGCAGCAGCCGACCCCACCGGTGTGGATGACCGGTTTGAGCGTCGAGACCGGCCGGATGGCGGCGGAGCGTGGCCATGTCGTCGGCACTCTGCTGTCGCTGTCGGCCGCCGGGCCGATGTTCGAGGCCTACCGCCAACGGGCGCGGGAATTGGGCTGGACCGCCGGCCCCGACCGTTTCGCCTATGCCGGGGTGGTCGGCGTCGGCAGCACGCGTGAAGAGGGGCGCCGCCGCGCCAATCTCGCCACCGATTATGTGCGGACCTCCCCGGTCGTGGCGGAGCCGTTTACCAATCCACCCGGTTACAACTCGCTCGCCGCCAATATCGCGATGCTCAAAGCCGGCGGCAGGCGCGGCGGCTTTGTCCGGGACCGCCACGGCAATCCCGTCGACCAGACCACCGCAACGATCGACCAGCTGATCGAAAGCGGCACCTGCTTCGCTGGGACCCCGGACGACGTCTACGATCAGATCAAGGCGCTGAGCGACAGCGTCGGCGGTTTTGGCAATTTGTTGATGTTCGGCCAGGGCGGCTTTCTCGAACACGCGGACACGGTCGCCAACATCACCCTCTTCGCCAAGGAGGTCCTGCCGCGCCTGCGCGAGCTCAACACGGAGCCAAAGAGCGCGGCGCTGGCGGCGGAGTAAGCAGGCCGCATGGCGCTCGAAGAGTACCGGCGCAAGCGCGATTTCCGGAAGACACCGGAGCCGGCGGGTAAAGCGCCGGCGCGCAAGAAGGCCACGGCGCCGCTCGCTTTTGTCATTCAGGAACACAAGGCGCGACGCCTGCATTTCGATTTTCGTCTCGAGCTCGATGGTGTGTTGAAGAGCTGGGCGGTGCCAAAAGGCCCGAGCCTCGATCCCGGCGAGAAGCGGCTCGCCGTCGAGGTCGAGGACCACCCGCTCGATTATGGCGGGTTTGAGGGGATCATTCCCGAAGGACAATATGGCGGCGGCACGGTGCTGCTGTGGGACCGCGGCACCTGGATCCCGGCCGACCCCGATCCGGCGGCGGCGCATGCTAAGGGCATGCTCAAATTCGAGCTACATGGCAAAAAATTGCACGGCAACTGGGCGCTGGTGCGGATGGGCGGCAAGGCCGCCCGCGAACGGCGCCCGAACTGGCTGCTCGTCAAGGAGCGCGACGAGGCGGCGGTGCCGCATAGCGGCGATGCCGTCGTCATGGACAACCCGCTCAGTGTCGAGACCGGCCGCTCGCTCGAAGCGATCGCCGAGGACCGCGACCGTGTGTGGAACTCCAGAAAGGGCGAGGCGACCCCCAGACACCCACCCGACCGCATCCGCGGTGCGCGAAAGGGCCGGATGCCCGGCAATCTGAAGCCGCAGCTCGCCACCCCGGTTACCGCGGCGCCGGCCGGCCCCGAATGGCTGCACGAGATCAAATACGACGGTTATCGCCTATTCGCCGATATCGAGCACGGCGAGGTCCGGCTGATCACTCGCAGCGGGCTCGACTGGACCGCCAAATTTGCCGAACTTGCTCGCGCCTTCGGGCAGCTGCCGGTGGACACGGCGCTGATCGATGGGGAGCTCGTCCATCTCGCCTCGGACGGGACGACGAATTTCTCCGGCCTGCAAGATGCGATCGCCAGCGGCAAGACCGGAGCCTTAAATTTCTTCGCCTTCGACCTTCTTCACCGCGACGGCTGGGACCTGACCGGTGCAACGCTCGAAGACCGCAAGGCGGCACTCGCCGACATCATCCCGCCGGACACTGAGGGGATATTGCGCTACAGCGACCACCAAGCGGGCCAAGGTCCGGCCGTTCTTCGCCAGGCGAGCAGCCTCGGCCTCGAAGGCATCGTCTCGAAGCGCCGCGACGCGCCCTACCGCCCGGGACGCGGCGGCGCTTGGCTCAAGGTCAAATGCCGCAATCGCGAGGAAATCGTCGTCATCGGCTTCACCGACCCCGAAGGCAAGCGGGAGGGCTTTGGCGCCCTTCTCGCCGGTTACTACAATCCATCGGGAACATTGCGGTATGCAGGACGCGTCGGCACCGGCTTTAGCGCCGAGCGTCTCGCCGATCTGCGCAAAAAGCTCGACGCTCTGGTCGTCAAGGCCCCTCCGGTCACCCCGCCCAAAGAGGCGCCGCGGAAGGGCGTCCATTGGGTGCGGCCGGCTCTCGTCGCCGAGGTGGAATTCGCCGGCTGGACCGCCGATCAGATCCTGCGCCACGCCTCGTTCCAAGGGTTGCGCGAGGACAAGAGCGCGCGGGAGGTCATGTATGATCCGAGCATGGCGCGCGCGGTCGAGCGTTCGGCGATACATATGAGGCCGAGCTCCGCCGACCCCGAAATCGCTCCCCGCGCCCGCGACGGCAGCATGATGTTCGAGGGGGTGCGGCTGACCCACCCCGAGCGCGTGCTCTATCCCGGGGAGGCGCTGACCAAGCTCGATCTGGCGCGCTACTACCAGGCGGCGGCCAAATGGGTGGTGCCGCATCTCGCGCATCGGCCATTGACCCTGGTGCGCTGCCCCGGCGGCCAGGGCAAGCCGTGCTTTTATCAGAAACATCTCGGCAAGGGTGCCCCCGAGGCGATCGGCCATATCGACATCACCGAGGACGATGAGACGGTGGCCTATCCCGTCATCGAAGACCTGGCGGGGCTGATCGGGCTGGTCCAGATGAACGTGATCGAGCTCCACCCCTCGGGTGCCGGTGTCGACAAGCTCGAGACCCCCGATCGGATCACCTTTGACCTCGACCCGGACGAGGGCCTGGCATGGCCGCGGGTCACCGAAGCGGCGATCGATATCCGCGACGCGCTGCGGGCGATCGGCCTAGAGAGCTTTGCCAAGACGACCGGCGGCAAGGGCTTGCACGTCGTCGTGCCACTCCAGCCCAAGCTCGGCTGGGACGAGGCCAAGGCCTTCACCAAATGGGTTGCCGACAGCTTTGTCGCGCAATCCCCCGAGAGGTTTACGGCAAACCAGGCCAAACGGGCGCGGCATGGCCGCATCTATATCGATTATCTGCGCAACAGCCGCGGCGCCACGGCGATCGGCGCCTATTCACCGCGAGCGCGGCCGGGTGCGACGGTGTCGACCCCGCTGTTCTGGGAAGAGGTCGAGAACGGCGTGCGGCCCGAGGGATTTACGGTCGCCACCGTCCGGCAGCGCCTCGCGGCACTCGATACCGATCCGTGGGCCGAAATCGGCAAGCTCCGCCAGTCGATAAGCGCGGCCGTGCGGCGCCAAATAGGGGCGTGATCGGGGCCGTAGCGGCGGGGAACGATCTGAGGTATTGATCCGTTAAAATTTGCCCGGTCTACGCGACAAAACAGGAGGTCGACATGCCGCGCGCAAGCTGGAACGGGTTTTTGCGCCTGTCTCTGGTGACCTGCCCGGTCTACCTGGTCCCGGCGACGACAGAGGCCAAGCGCGTCCGCTTCAACCAGTTGAATGCCGAGACCGGTAACAGGGTCGCGCAACAGCTCGTCGATTCCAAGACCGGGGATCCCGTCGACCGCGATCAGATCGTCAAGGGATACGAGTATGAGCGCGGGCGCTATGTCACGATCACCGACGACGAGCTGAAGGATCTGCAGATCGAATCGTCGAAGATCATCGATCTCGACCGCTTCGTCGAGCGCGACGAGGTCGATCCGATCTATCTCGACAGCCCCTATTACGTTCATCCCGACGGCGAGATTGCGGCCGAGACCTTTCGGGTCATCGGCGAGGCGATGGCCAAGACGAACAAGGTCGGGCTCGGGCATGTCACGCTCTCCAGTCGGGAGCGCCTGGTGCTGGTCGAGCCGCGCGACGGCGGTCTGGTGATGTCCACCGTGCGCTCGGCCGACGAGGTTCGCCCCCCGGAATTCGGCGCCAATCCGAAGGGCGAGTCCGATCCCGACATGGTAGCAATTGCCGAGACGATCATCGAGCGCCGGGCGGCCAAATTCGACCCGGGGACATTCCGCGACCGCTACCAGGATGCGCTGCGCGAGCTGGTAGATGCCAAGACCAAAGGGCTAGAGCGCGCGCCGCGTGAGGTCGGCGAGCCACCCAAGGTCATCAATCTGATGGACGCCCTGAAGCGCAGCCTCGCGCAGGAAGCTGGAGCGGAGCCAAAGCAAGCGGCCGCGAGCAAGCCCGCGCGTTCGAAATCCGCTCCCGATCGCCGCCAGGCGCCGCTTCTGCTGCCGGTCGCGGGCGGCCGCAAGAAGAAGGAAACTCCGACGGCCGAGACGGTGGCTGCACCGGCGCAAAGGGGCCGGAAAAGGGCGAGCTGACCCTCGACCGATCTGCGTTTTCGCAACCCCGAGCAGGGAGGAAGATACCTCTCGAAATTCCCGGATTTACCCGGGTCTCAGGGAGAAAATCGCGTGTCCGGGCGTGATCGGCGGTATTTGTTTTTTATAAATCAATAAGTTCAGAATCTGGTTGGACGCGGCTCGGACGCCTTATCCGGGAAATTTTGACGATTCGAAGAACATCTCGCAGAATGCCAGATTCATAATTGATGTTTTCTAACGGCCTGCCGTATATAGGGCGGACTTTCGCGTTGGCAAGCCGGGGCGCCGGCGCACGGGCAGGGTGGCGGGTCGATGTGTTCGCGGTCCTGTCCCGCGCCGGGAAGGACCGGGAGCCCGAGTTCGTCGCGTTGGGCAATGGTGAGGCAGCGGGTCAAAGCTGCGCGGGCAAGCGGAATCAACTCCTCTAGCGGCGGCGTCACCCACACCCGCGCCGAGCTGTCAGCGGACCCGGTCACCACCCGCTTCCCGTCCGGGCTGAACGCCAGGCTCCCGACCGCGCCGCGATGGCCTTCGAGCACGGCGGTGACGGGGGTTGCACCCGGCAGATCCCACACCCGCGCCGAGTTGTCCCCCGACCCAGTCACCACCCTCCGCTGCGCGCGTATTTGGCGGACAAGCAGAACCGCAGTCTCCCAAACGCCCTGCACAAACTTCTGGCGCGGACAGAGCAGCAAAAGCCAATGGCCATCATAACGACGAATTACGACGATCTGGCCGAGCAAGCGCTCGCTGAACATAAAGTACCATTCGACCTATTCGTTGTCGCAATCGATCGCCCCAATCCGCCAGCGATCGAGCAGGCATGCCCTTCGCGGCTGACGCCGACGAGGCGCAGGGACGACTCGCCCTTCATGAGCTAGTAAAGCCAGTTGGTCTCGCTGTCCGGCAGCCAGACGACGTGCGTCACGCCGGTCCTTTTCACCTCGCCGAGAACCGTCTCGGAACTGGGCGCGATCACCGGTGCGTCATTCATCAATCGCCTCCGCCAGAAAGACCGGTGTACGATAGATTAGCGCCTCCGATAAAACGACCGACGCGGGTTCCTCCCGGACAGCTTGTATGGAATTTTCTGCAGAGCGGCCCCCATCTTCGACGCCAACGTCAACCGCTGCGGCGAAGCCGAGTCGTTCGACGATGCTTGTTGAAACATCGCATGTCCAAGACATTAACCCCCAACCCGCTGCGCATGATTCCGGGGCTACGCGACCGGAAGATGGCCCTTGGAAGTAGCGCTGCTTCACGTGGTCCGGCACGTCTGCGCTCCACGGAAGTTACCGTTTGAGCTACTCTACCTCTAAACGTGTGCAGATTAGCTCGTCTATCTGGGAAATGCCGTTCAATCCTGGAGGCGTGATGCGCGTTTTGCTTGTGCTATTGTTTGCTCTGGTGGTGGCAGCGTCGCCGGTCGGAGCCGAATACAAAAACCCCATGAAATTTTCTATTGGTTACCTTGGTATAATCTTTGCCGATCGCGAGATTGACAGTGATGTGGCGACGCGGTTCGCCGCTTTCCTTAAGGAGCATAAGACACGCGATCGATCGTACATTATTCTGAACTCGCCGGGCGGTGATCTGGATGCCGGCTTCGCGTTTGGAAGGTTGCTACGCGCCCACAAATTCCAAGCGAACGTGGGGATTGAAAATCCAGATATTGCTGATATAACAAGCGGAAAAAAGGAGGGAGCGCCGACCCTCGCGGGGGAATGTATCAGTTCATGTACGTTCGTATACATGGGTGCTCAATTTCGATCTTTGGATCAAGCGTCAAGATACGGCATCCATCAGTTCTATTTCGATGGAGAACTGAAGAATCCAGCGCAAATAGCGCAAGTATATTCAGGCACGATCGCGGCATATCTCAAGGAAATGGGCATCCAACCAGAATTCTTGACGATGATGTCGCGGGTTAACCCTGAGAATTATCTCTTTGTGGGCCTTCCTGACCTGCGGAAATTAGGCATCGTCAATGATGGTGCCCTCCCGACTTCCTGGACCATAGATAGCTTCCCCGATGGCAAGGGCTTGTATCTCAAAGCCGAAAAGGAAGAACTTGATGGCCCGATAGGGGTGCTGTTTTCGTGCGGCGATAAGGGGCTTGTCTTGGTTGTATCGATGACACGCGACAACATCAACAACCCCCCAATTCTCGCGACAAAAGCCCATCTACTCATGACAATGCTGCCGTACGATCCCAACCGTCCCTTAGGTGGTTTCCGGGATCTGGACATCGCTCCATGGTTTCAGCGGTTTCAGGTACAAAGCGATACATATGTTGCGTCGTTCCTAATACCCGTTACATCTGCTGGCCTAGTAGCAGAGCAAGTTGCCTCTGCCGCGACGGTGGGCTATCAGTTTGACACTGAAGAGCATCAGCGGCAATTTCTGCGGGAACTGGATCTCCACCGGCTGGTTGATCGTTGGCGGCCCTCGAAGGAAAACTACGAATTCTTCATCTACGGCTTGAGCGCTGATGACAATGACCGCCGGAAAATAAAAGGATTTTTCGACTCGTGCCATTTTCCGGATTGGCGATCGCATTTAACTCAGCCGAAAGAGTCGCAATGAAGCCTTGGTCAACAAACGGCATCGCATTGGCGATGGGAATGCTATTGGGAGTTTTGTCAACGGCAGAGGCGGAAACGGGTTTTCAGGAAAGGTACGGGGCGTGGACCGCGGAATGTAATAACGTTGAGCAGCGGATGGGCTGCGGTCTCTACAGCATCGTCAAAGAGCAAGAGCCTTTATCAACATCCCGTCTGACCTATACGCTCTTCGTCTACACCACAAGTCAGCCGGTGATCGCGCAACTCATCGGCGATCAACGCACAGACTGGCAAAACACGAAGATTTTCTACCATCTTGACATTACTTTTCGACCGAATCCGCACTCGACGACCCCGATAATTCCCGACACGCATCAAGCGGAATTGGGTTGCAAGTATATCAGCGGGAATAGCTGTACCCTCAATATGCTTGCCGCGAACGATATGATCCTTTACGTCGAAGGCGGCAAGGTGCAGTTCACTTTGACACATTCGAATACACCTAGGATCTATGAATTCTACTTGAATGGATTTGCGCAGGCACTCAAAGCGGTTCAGGGCGCGATGCAGAGATATCTACCGGCGCAATAATGGCTGTCCGTTGGCTCGACGCTATCTAAGTTAAATTGCGTAGCAAACACCAAACCGAGTCTTCAGGATAACAGCCGACGACAGGCGTGCCATCGACTCCTATCATTGACATAGCGGGCATGCCCTCTACCTAACTAAAGGGCGCAATACGCGGGCAGAAATCGGTCGGCCTGGTGCTCCGGCATGCCGCGCGCAATCTGGAACGGATTTCTGCGCCTGTCTCTGGTGACCTGTCGGGTCTAGCTGGTCCCCGCGACAACCGAGGCCAAACGCGTCCGATTCAACCAGCTGAATGCCGACACCGGCAACCGTGTGGGCGCAGACTGGCGATCCTGTCGACCGCGATCAGATGATCAGATCGTCAAGGGATACGAGTACGAGCGCGGGCGCTATGTCACGATCACCGACGACGACGTGAAAGACCTGCAGACCGAATCGTCGAAGATCATCGATCTCGAACGCTTCATCGCCCGGGATGAGGTCGATCCGATCTATCTCGACAACCCTATTACGTTCATCCCGACGGCGAGATTGCGGCCGAGACGTTTCGGGTCATCGGCGAGGCGATAGCCAAGACGAACAAGGTCGGGCTCGGGCAGGTCACGCTCTCGAGCCGGGAGCGGCTGGTGCTGGTCGAACCGCGCGACGGCGGCCTGGTGATGTCGAGGTCCGGTCGGCCGACGAGGTTTGCCCGCCCGAGTTCGGCGCCAAGCCTAAAGGCGAGGCCGACCCTGACATGGTGGCGATCGCCGAGACGATCATCGAACGCCGCTCGGGGGCATTCGACCCGGGGACGTTCCGCGACCGCTACCAGGACGCGCTGCGCGAGCTGGTAGATGCTAAGACCAAAGGGCTGGGAGAGCGCCGCGTGAGGTCGCCGAGCCGCCCAAGGTCATCAATCTGATGGATGCCCTGAAGCGCAGCCTCGCTCAGGACGCCGGAGCGGAGCCGAAGCAAGCGGCCGCGAGCAAGCCCGCTCCCGACCGGCGCCAGGCCCCGTTGCTATTGCCGGTGGCAGGCGGTCGCAAGAAGAAGGAACCCGCGGCAGCCGAGCCGGTGGCCGCACCGCCGTCGATGAGCCGGAAAAGGGCGAGCTAGCACCTCTCCCTTCCCTGCAGACACAGGAAACCCCGGGGAATTTTTTTCGGCTACCGGGCATACAAAAAGTGATGTAACCTCAAAGCTGTAGGACCGACGCTCGGCAAAAACCCGACGCGTGGCAGGGAACCGGCAGGGAAACGCAAAGACCGCCGGATGCCGGCTCGGCATCGACAAGCGGGCGGCGGTGTCGCCCCCGCCATGTGGGATGACAAAGATAGCAACGGCCCCCCATGTCCGCGAACAAGACGTCCGAGAACAAGCGCGATTACGAGGTCGGCCGCGGCAAGCCGCCGGTGCACAGCCGATTCAAGAAAGGCCAATCCGGCAACCCGCGGACCGCGCCCGAAAAACTTGCCGGCGCGGCTGGTCGATGCGCTCAACGAGAAGGTGGTCGTGACCATCGACGGAGAGCGCCGAGAGATCACCAAGCGCGAGGCGGTCGTCACTCAGGTGGTCAACGAATCGGCCCGCGCCAATTTGCGCGCGACCAAGATGCTGATCGACATGCTGAAGGATGCCGAGAAAAAGGCCGGTGTGATGCCGCCGCCCGAGCCCGCCCCGTTCACCGCGGCGGACGAGGAGGTGATGCGACCTTCATCGCTCGGCTGCGGCAATCCTGGGAGGAGGAACTTCAACAAAGAGGCACGCGGAACGGGCCAAAATAGCTGCTCGCCCATCCCGCGCGGATGTGTGCCGCCACCACGGGAACTTGGGGCGACACGACCACTGGTCGGTGCTCTTCAGTAACCGATCGCGGTTGGCGCAGTTTCCCGTCGAGTTAATCTATTTGCAAGCCGCCTCGCTAAGTAGATATCGCTGACTCATCCATCCCGAGGGCGTCCGCGCAAGTCCCACACCAGGCCACATCGCGAAAGCAGTCGTAAGATGGCAAAGTTGACGTCGAGCTCCCACCACCGAAAGCCGTGGCGGGCCGATGTTGGACAGTAGTGGTGGTTGTGATGCCAGCCGTCACCTAGTATCAACAGCGACACGACAAAATTGTTACGGCTTTGGTCGGGCGTGGGGTACCGGCGAACCCCAAAGCGATGGCAGAAGGAATTGGCAGACCAGATAGCATGATACGCCCATACCGTACTGATGACCAAACCCCAAACGCAGAACTGAAACCCGCTGACACCAGCAGTGGGATCGACGGCGTGCCAAGCCTCGCCGCAGCTGTATAAGAACACCGCATATGCAAAATTGAACAGGTAAGAATACTGCTCAAGTCGTACCAATTCCGGGAAGCGGGCGAGATCGGCCACAAGGTTGTGCCGCACTGGCACGCACGTTGGGGAAAACAGCCAACCCATATGGCTCCAAAAAAAACCGTGCGTCGGCGAATGCGTGTCCTGCTCCGAGTCGGGGTGACGATGATGATGCCGGTGATGCCCGACCCACCATAATGGCCCGTTCTGCCCAGCTAACACACCGAGCAGCGCGAGCACGAACTGGAACGCCCGGCTCGTTTTGAACGAACGATGCGCCAACAGACGGTGATAACCCACGGTGATACCGAATACCTGGAGCATGCTCGAGACGAAAAAGACAGCGAGCAAGGGCGAACTGATCCCGGTTACGAAAACAAGGCCGCAGCCAAAATGCAGAAGGATCAAGGGCACGACAAACGCTATGTGGCGCGGTGAAACAAACGCCACACGCCTCCCCGAGGCGTCGGCGCTACTGTCCCCTAGACCCCCCCGCCATTTTCCTGTTAACCTTTGTAGATTGCAACTCGGCACCTTATACTGGGTAACTCCGGGCGAGAGCGTATCAATCGGTAATTATATCAGGATGGGACCCCCTGATTCAGCCAAAATACGAGGGTAAGGGCTGCATCGCGGCTGATCGGCAACGCATACGAGGAAATTCATGTCACCCGAGGCATTCTTTCGTGATCTGCTCGGTAAAGCAGGTATCACGATCAACGGTAATCAGACATGAGACCTGCAGGTGTGTGACGAGCGCGCCTATTCGCGGATGCTGCGCGACGGCACGATGGGCTTTGGTGAGGCCTTTATGGAGGGCTGGCTCGGCTGCGAGCGCTTCGATCTGCTGGCCGAACGCGCCTTTCGGGCCGATCTCAGCAGCCGGTTCGAAGTCCGGGCAGCGCTCGTCACAGCTCTCAGGGCGAAGTTAAACCCGTTTGGCTCGCGCCGTCGTTCGTTCGAGATCGGTGATTTGCACTACGACGCGGGTAACGACTTTTTCGAATCACTACTCGATCCGACGATGGCGTATTCGTGCGGTTATTGGGAGCACGCAGACGGCCTAGAGGCGGCGCAACGCGCAAAGCTGGATCTGATCTGCCGTAAGCTGAAACTGGAACCGGGGATGCGCGTGCTCGACATCGGCTCTGGCTGGGGCAGCTTTGCGCGCTATGCTACCGAGCATTATGGGGTCAGCGTCCTTGGCATCACCGTCTCGCGCCAGCAGATCGAGTTTGCCGGTCGGTTCTGCGCGGGCCTGCCTGCGAAGTTCCACTATCTCGATTACCGCGACCTTAACGAGACTTTTGACCGTGTGGTTTCCGTAGGGATGTTCGAGCATGTCGGCCGCCGCTATTACCCGGAATTTTTCGCGGCTTGCACGCGGTGCCTGAAACCTTCTGGCCTCCTGCTGCTCCACACCATCGGCCAGCAGCATGAGCAGCCGGTGAATGCCTGGTATGACAGATATATTGCGCCTGGCGCCGAGATTCCGACCATCGCTAACGTCGTGACGACTGCGGACGGCGCTCTTCTGCTTGAAGACCTGCACACCATTTACGGCAGTAACTACGACAAGACGCTAATGGCGTGGGCGGCCAATCTCGAAGCCGGCTGGGACAAACTCAAGGCAAAATATGCACAGTCGTTCTATCGGATGTGGAAACTGTACCTGCAAGGCTGCGCCGCCGGATTCCGTACCGATCTCTTGCGGGTATGGCAGTTCGTCTTCTCGCGCGGCGGTTACCCTGGCGGCTACGTCTCGGCGCGTTAAGGGGTGCCCGCGCACCCGCGCCTTAGAAGCTTCTTGAGCGCGCGCAGCCAAGCTGCAATGTTGGGGCGGCATCGCGCTGTAATGCCCGTCGCCTTGCACTATCGCATCAAGAAAAACCGCGCCGACGTGGCGGCGACGGGGACGACACAGCGGGCGGTCACGGCGCCAAACCCTAGAGGCCTCAGCAGCATCTTCGCCGCCATCGGAAAGGGGTAATGGCCCTCATCATCCTGAAGCTGGCGTCGCAGACCGCCTCGTATTCGCTCCTTTGCCAGCGGATACCCGGATTGCGCATCCGCAAGATGTGTTTAATGGCGTATACGAGGTCTTCCGTGTCGATCTCGGAAGAGCGCGCCCAAAAGCATGCGCAACAGCGCTGCCCGTCTAGGCTTTTCGAACTCTTTGTAGCGTAGATAATACCGACAGAAGTGCTTGTAATGGCGTACCTCGTCTGCGCTGATTCTGCTCGTCACCTGCTTCAAGACCGGCTCAGGGGAGAGCGTCGACAGCGTCCGGTAGAAGGTCGCGGTGTCCCTCTCAACGAAGCGGCACGCCAGCATTTCGAGGGCGCGGCTCGGCGCCAGCGGATCGACCGAATCGAACGGGGTCAGCTCGGCGATAAGGCCTTCATATGCGGCATCCCAATCGAAAGCGGGCCATGCCGTCTTCACATAGCGCTTCAGCGCCTCCCATGCTGGAACTCCTCGCTCTTCCAACATTGGACCAGCCAATCGGCAATTTCATGGTTTTTATTGAAGAAATTGGCGAGAGTTCCTGCATAGACGCCGGAGGCGAATTCGACGAGTGACGCCGAAGCCACCGCGAAGAACAGCACGGCATCATCGCCAACGGATGCCCGGTAGAGGGCATCAAAAGATATCCGATCGACAGACCAGGTGGTGCGGCCGGGCTAGTGGTGCAAATCATACGGTTGGTACGCGGTTCGAAGGGCAGCTCGCGACCCTTTGCGGCCATTCGCTTGCGTCGGCCGCAATGCCGGCCCAGGCCCCATCGCGGTTATTGGCGCGCGCCATAGGTTGGGTGGAACGCGTCTATGCAACCTACGTGACCGGCCGAGGAATGGGCACGGGCGGCTTTATCGCATCGGCAGGTAGTAGGTCTACTTCAACCAGCGCCGATTTGATGCGAAAGGAGTGGAACCCTTCGTTGACCCACAAGCGCAAAATTGCGCCATCCAGACCGATCTCATGAAGAATCAAAACGTGGAAGAGGTAGGAAAGCGCTTCGCTTTTCTTGTGCATCGCGAGCATGAACTCGTTGTAGGTTCTCTCCCCGTCCCGATGTTCGCCGAAATGCGACATGTCGTTTCGATCCCTCGCACATCCGATCGCAAAGCGCCGTAGCCGGTCCGGGTCGAGATCGAGCGGCACCTCGCTGAGCGTTTCAAAAATCCGCTGTTCGAGATTGAGTTCCGGCGTGTAGCGGAGCCACTTCGCCAGGTCCCTTCGATCCTTCGGGTCGGTCAGCTTCTCGATGATTTGCTGTATCCGCTTTTCTGTTCGAGTCGACCGCTTGGCGCCGTGTTTCTTCCTGTGAAATGCCTCGAGACCCCAGATCAGCATGATAAAGCGATGCTCAGTATACATGAGCATGCCCCGTCGTGTAGCGATGTAGAGATTAAAACCGGGTCCAAAGGACTCCCGCTTTGTCCACCATGTGGCAAAGAGGGTTCCGAAGGTATCCCGAAGCTGAATGAAATTCGTTATGGATTCATAATGCCGAGGACTGTCATCGGGGCTCGTTATTCGCTGAAAAAACAAAGTAAACCTTTGATCCTTTTTTGTAGCCACCATTGGCCATTCGAGGTTGTGGCCTGAATCGCTCAGCAAGATGAACAGGTCTTGCAGAAGAAAGAAATAATTGATCGCATCTATGATCGAAAATCGTCGGTTCCGCTTAAAACGTATTGTGGCTGCCTATCGAATATTCAGTGTGTCGTGCCTACTTTTTCCTAAATACGGCCCGTATAAATCGTAAACGAACGATAAATTTCCAGCCTCCAGCGCATAGTCAACTTGCTTTGGATGATGATATTTTGTGTGTAGTGCCACTTTGCTCCGCGTCGTAAAAAGCGAGCCAAGGCGCAGCCAATCCTCAAACCCCTTGAGGTCAACATCAATGTAGGCGAAAGAAATATTTTGGGTTTTAGCCGGAAGGCCTTGGTCTCCAACAAGACATTGAGCAGCATGAAAGCCCTCGTAAGATATGTTTGATGTTGCGAAGTGACCGCCTCGTCTTGTGAGGTTGCAGAGCAGGACGCGTTTGTTCGAGTCCCTGAGCAGACCTCGAATCTGTCTGGTTTTAAGCTGTGCATCATTGGAGGTCCCGAGCGCCGCCATAGCGGAAGCCCCCCTCCGTCATGACGCGCTCCAGATCGAGCGTCACCCGTCCTTCCCGATTAATTTTCAATTCGCCAAAGACTGATGTGTCCGGCGCGAATTGAGTTGACGGGACCGGATGATCCGCCCACCAGAAGAGCCCCCGCTCTTGCAACAGGAATGTGGGTTCTGCGGCCTTTTGCTCATACCGTGGTCAACTGCCCCTGGCTCGCCCCACTTGTGGTGCTCTCGCGAACTTTCCAGGGCGGAAGGCCTCGGTGGACTCTAGCGCGTATGTCGTGATCTCGCGAGCGGGCCGCTGTCGGCGCTCCGAGTTTGACAGCCCAAGGTCGGCTTTCCCACCCACTGCGGCCGATTTCCGCACGATACAGGATGGACCGCCGTCGACCCAAAGCGGTCGCTCCCGCCAACCGCCGACTTGGGGTGCTCCTGTTCGGGATCAATGCCCTAAAGCGATCCGAGCGCGGGGACCGCATATGCCAATAGCAATTCGCCCTTACCGCCACCATTTCACGTCCTGCCGCCGTTTGCCGACTGGTGCAGGCACACTTACGCACGGCAGCCAATTTGGCGGGCCTTGGTACGGAGAGACTGCTAGCCCGCGGCGCCATCCTGAATCATTCGGGGGCTGCGATACCCAGGAGGCGCGTTTGTCGGCAGTCCGAGAGCGACAGCCGGCTCCCAGGAACAAAGGATCGAGATATGGCCGCGTGCCTCATCTGCCCGTTGGAAGCTCACTTTAGGAGCGATGCCTCACTCAAAACATATGAGTGTCCTAGATGCGGGCAATACGAACTGCCGGGCTCCGGCAGCTGGGACACTGTTGAAATACCTAATCAACAAGTCCCAATTTCGGCCTGGATACGCCAGCAAAATGCGATGGGGGTTGTCCCTTTCATAACCTTAGAGACGTTACGGCGTGTACGCCGTATCCCAATTCCGAACCTCAGGGATCGCGCCAACCTTCTACTCGTCGCGCTCGTAAAGAAGTACCCGCGATTTAACGACGGCTTCGTCATTTCAACATTGTGCGACGATTTGCTGCTGCAGGCGGTCACTTATTCTGCCGACCAGCGCGAGTTGAACGACCTGTTTGCCGTTCTGCAAAACCACGATGGCTTCGTAGAACTCCGTGCCACCGGATCGCCGCCGCATGCCCTGACGGTGAAAGGGTTGCTCGCGGCCGACCAGCTGCAAACAATCAGCGCAGCGTCGTCGCAGGGTTTCGTAGCGATGTCATTTGATCCGGGACTCGTTGCCGCGTGGACCAACGGCTTTGAGCCAGCGATAAGAGCAGCCGGTTACGCTCCATTGCGCATCGACGCCAAAGAATATATCGGCGGAATTTCAGACGAGATTATGGCCGAAATTCGCCGATCTCGCTTTGTCGTTGCAGATTATACTCAACAGAAGAACGGAGTGTATTTCGAGGCTGGCTTTGCCCTCGGCCTCGGCCTTACGGTAATCCCTACCTGTCGAGCAGACGAAATCCACCAGCTGCACTTCGACATCAGGCATCTGAACACGCTGGCTTGGACCAAACCGGAAGACCTTACCGTCAAGCTGAGCCAGCGCATTAGGGGCGTGATCGGGACGGGTCCAAAGCTATAACCGATCTCAAGCGCGCCCCCTTGGCGAGGGCGGACGGGTAATCGACTGGATTTCGGCGCAACCCTGTGACCCCGATGGGTCGCGGCGAAGGACAGAAATCCACCCAGTGAAGCCGTTCGCGGCCCGTCGAGCGCATCGACCGCCCTCGATCCGGGCCAATGGCTCAAGCCGACCCCTAGCGGACCTTCGACCCGGCGTATGAATGGGCATTGATCAAAAAAGGACTTAGAGGAGGTCATGTAAAAGGCTATGTAAAAAGTTATCCGCCGCCTCCGCTCCGCTAACGGCGGCGGTAGTATCTCCGGCGCGATGATTAAGATAAGATCATTTAGCGTGGTGAGGGCTCATCAAGACCAATATTTAGCATCTTATAGGCATACCCATTGCCTTCTGGTACAGCCACTACAGTATAATGGTCTTTGATTTCTTTCTGGTTGCGACAATTGTCGCATGGCCAATATACCACACCGTTCCATCCGGCAACGCATGCAACTCTTCTATTTGTACTTGGAGGTCTTTGGTGCCGCCAAGACTGCTTATAAACGTTTTCGTCCCCTGTTCGATTTCTTGCTGGCCGCGTAAGACCTTACCCGTCAAAGTGACCAGGATGCCGTCGCTCGTAAAGGCTCTGGCATATGCGGCAGCATCGTTCTTCACATAGGCGTCACGAAGTTTTGCGATTAAACTATCCACCTTTTGCTTGACATCTGGTGGTGGTTGTTGCGCGAAGGCGGATACGCAGACAACGGCGGTAGCCAGAAAACTGAGCCATGCCTTCATTAGTTCTCCTCCCAGTAGATAACTCATACGTTTGATACCCGTGGCCTTCGGCGGTATCAGGTAAAGGCGGCCTACGCTTCGTCTACCCCACATTATCATTAACTCCCTGTGAGGCGCCTAGCCCCTCCGGCTTTCAAGGAAGTATGTCAAAACTCGTATATACTATCATGTCAAGATTTTCGTACCGCGGCGCCAGCAACGGCGGCACAATCACTTAGCTCGCGCAGAAAATCTGGTGCGAATGTCCACAAACCACCCCAAGCGGACCCCTAGCATAGGTACCAAGCGTCAGATTTTATCCACTAGCTTATTTACGAAAGGCGAAGCCTCACGCAGCATCCCATCCAGCAATAACCATTCGGCCGCGTGTGACATTCCCGCCGACCAGCGGGTGCCATCTGCGCCGATACGCGACGGCCACACCCGACCGGATCATAACGTCGATCTTTCCAAGGTCGAACACGCCTAGGTATCGGCTGTTATTCATGTGCAAGTTCAAGTCAAGATCATTGGGGAGCACGCAGAGCCATCGGCGCGAGGCGCAGAGAAGAGCACGGCGAGAACCGAAAACAGCAACTGCGACCACGAAAGAGAAACGAAATAGTAGGTTCACCGTGAGCACCCAATGAGTTGCTTCTCGCCCGCGGATGGTAGGCCCCGCTATCTCTGGCAGTTGTAATCTCGAGCAGTGGGACTCTTGACCGCGCGTACGCTAGCAAAGCTAATTCGCTATAAATTCAGACCACCGAATTTGAACCCGACAAGGCCGATATCTAAGCACCAGCCGAGGCAGAACGCGTGTGAGAGAGCGGCTGCTGGTTAACCTCTCATTAAGCGCTCAGGGCGCATCTTTAGGACGCGATATTGACGCAATTTTGACGGGTGTGTCGTCCGATGGCCACAACGGCACGCATATTGCTGTACGCCCGTTGGCTCGAGAATATCGCGCCTGGGTTTATAGCCACGGTCATCTTGTGCGAAACCGGTGAGGACTATCGAGACCGAGACTTGCTCGACCAAGTGGCCCGTCTTATCGAGATGTTCGGCGTGGTGGGCGCGGCGCAGATCGTCGGGTGCCCACCGTAATCGTGATCGCCTCGTCTGCGGTGCTTTACCGCGACGCGGCGACGCTCGTCGCTGTTGTTTTGGAGGCAGGCTTGCCAACGGGATAATCGGCTCAGCCGCCGGGCGAGGCTTCGACCGCCACCGCGCTCGCGATGGGCACAGACCCGTAAGCCTGTTCCTCGGAGATGTCGCGGTTCGTGTAATCCGGCAGCGGGACGGTCGCTGCGACGCTGATAACCGCGCTGACCAGAATGTAGAGCGCGATTGCATAGCCTGAGCCCGTCCAGGCGAGCAGCGCAGTCGCGATCAATGGCGCCGGCCCGCCGGCAACGATCGATGCCAGATGAAAGCCGAGCGAGGAGCCGCTATAGCGCAGCCGTGCCGGGAAGCACTCGGCGATCAGCGCCGCTTGCGGCCCGTACGCCATGTCGTGCGGGATGAAGGACACGACGATCGCAAAGAAGATCACCCAGGGAACGGCGGTGTTCAACAGCGCGAAATAAACGAAGCTGAAAACCCCTATCGTCGCGATGCCCGTCAGGTACATCCGTTTTCGGCCAACGCGGTCTGAGATGTGTCCGGCGAGCGGGGTGGTGACCGCCGACAGCATGGTGGCGACCATCACTGCGGCCAGCAGCAGGTCGCGGCTGCTGTGCAACACCGTCGTGCCGTAGGTGAAGATGAAGGCGGCGAAGATGTAGAACGGTCCTTGCTGCCCCGTCCGGGCCAAGGCGGTCAACGCGACCAGCTTGGGCTGCTGCTTGAGCACTTCGAGCACCGGCGTGCGCTCTACCCGCCTCTCCTCGAGGATGCGGGTGAAGGTCGGCGTCTCGAGAATGCCGAGGCGGATATAGAGCCCGATCCCCACCATGGCGATGCTGAGCCAGAACGGCACGCGCCACCCCCAGTCGAGAAACTGGTCGCCGGAGATCCAACTGAAAAGCAACACCATCAGATTGGCAAGAAACAGGCCGGCCGGACCGCCCCATTGCGGCCAGGAGGTAATGAAGCCGCGATGCGCGTTGGTCTTCGCCCATTCCATCGCGATTAAGGTCGCGCCGCCCCATTCGCCGCCGATGCCCACGCCCTGGATGAAGCGCACGATCGTCAAGATGACCGCGCCCCAGATGCCGATCGAGGCATAGCTCGGGACGAAGCCGACCGCGAAGGTTGACAAACCGGTCAAGAGCAGAGTCGCGATCAGCGTCACCTTGCGTCCGACGCGGTCGCCGTAGTGGCCGAAGAGCGCCGCGCCGAACGGCCGTGCGACAAAGCCGACGGCGTAGATGCCGAAGGCCTGGAGGGTTCCTACTAGCGGATCGGATGACGGAAAGAAGAGCTTGGCGAAGACGAGCGGTGCCACTTGCACGTAGAGCAGGAAATCGTATGCCTCGATGATCGTCCCGACGGTGCTGGCGACGACGGCGCGGCGCAACTGCACGCGGTGCTCAGCATCGGATAGGCGTGGGGCGGAGATTTCAGATGTCGTCATCACGTGGCCTTCCTCGATCGTGCTCTCTCGGCGGCGGAAGCCGCGACGGGCACTTTGCAACCGGTGAGGTTATCAGCCGCGGCAGCGCGCGAACAAGCCGCCGAGTGGCTCGTCACCAAAGACCTTTTGTAGCGACTCGGCCTCAATGTCGAGCTGGCGACGGCCGAATGGAGGACGGTCATCAAGCGGGTTCTGGTGCGCGAGCCGGTCGAGCGCGGCAGGTGCAGTGTAATCAACACCGTGCCCGCCTGCTACGACATGATCAACCCGACGACCAACCGGTTCCTGCGTACCGGCGGTCTCACTGGCTCCGCACCTAGCTGCCCGACCGACGAGGAGATCGAGGCGTTGCGCGGGGCATGGTTCGCGACGACCGACGATGCGCGGCGGCGCGATCTCGCCGATCAGATCGAGCAGCGCGGGTTCGAATTCGTGCCATACATTCCGACCGGGTAACTCGTCGGCAGACAGGCCTTCCGCGAGAACCTCGCGGTGTGCTTGACGCGCGGCTCCCATTCTTGTGGAACATCGAAAAACTCTGACGTGAGTATCGCCGTCGGTTTCAGCGTTCCTGCCACGAATCGATGACGACCACCGCATTTCCGGCGAGCGGGGTCGGCGTCCGGTCGCGCGTTTCGTGCCGCCGAGGCATCCGGTTCCGACAGCACGGGTCGAGCCGGGTCGTCAACTGCTCGTCAACCATCATCTGGCATCACATTGCTATGCCAGATGAACACCATCTAATATTGCGCCAAGCGACGGAAAACATCCTTTCTGCAGTTGCCCCGATACGACAACACCGCATCGCGCTCGCGGGGGAGCGATAGAATAAATGCGAGGTACTGAATTACGAATTGAGATGACTGTGCGAGGCGCTATAGCTGTCTTCGCGAAATTTGGGGTCGATGTAAAGGGACTGTACCCTACTGGCGATGAAGTTAAAAATCTATCGCCCGATGCCATACAAAGCCTGTTCCTTGCTAAACTAAAGAAAGCCCGCAATGGAATTATGATAAAGTATCACCAGGATAAGACAGGTAACAAGGACGCAGCGCAGGAGATCAATCCCGCTTATGACATCCTAAAGCAACCGGGTGCGATACGAATGCCAGTCCTAACCGCAGGCGGCGTGGATTGGTCGCAGGGTTGGGAGAAATACGAAAATCAGCCGCGACCCAGCGTTAGCACCGAGACGCCAGTCTGGGCCATGGCCGGGTTCTCTGGTGGCGCTCCACCAAACGCCAGTATCTACCGGCAGAATTACACCGACGACAATTTCGTCAAAAAAGCCATGTGGGAACTTTCAGGCCAGTCAAAAGAAGAGTGGACTATCAGCGTTTTTGACGGAAATTTTTTCCGCAATTCCATTACCGTTTATGGTTCGCCAAAAATCTTCAACAACATGGCCGACGCCATGATCCAGTGGCAAACCAAAGGCGGAAACGCCTATCCCATCCGCGCCGTCTTCGTCTCGCGGCGGCGTAGCAGTGATCTACTATTGATCTGGGCTGACGGAACCTACTACGGCGACAATCCGATCAAGATGGAACACCACTCGTTCAATGATAATCCAGGAAACGACCAGCAGTTCCAGCGCGAACTACCGGCGCTCCTGGATCAATTGAAGGCGAAGAGCGGCGTCACTCACTAGTGGTACAAATCAAACACTTGGTACCCGGCTCGAAGGCCACTCTCGTTAAGGGTTTTCGGATGCCTGCCAGTCACTGGCGTGGGGGGATGCACGGAGGCAGGCGTCCGAAAAGCCTCGAGGGAGGAAACCGCGGCGGGAGTTTGCGCCAGCGGTGCTGTCGGGCTATGGG
>Ga0306920_100000534_pt1 | contig 44241 bp, 36 predicted proteins | sample flu12Cox44000170_FD_204666 | JGI IMG/M metagenome (GOLD analysis project Ga0306920, IMG submission 204666) | Lab enrichment of tropical soil microbial communities from Luquillo Experimental Forest, Puerto Rico - flux4day.12C.oxic.44.000.170 (v2)... | ecosystem: Environmental > Terrestrial >... | reverse complement strand
GGGCGCGAAGCCTTGTCGAAAGCAGCCGAGGGGCCACCGGCCGGGCGTTTGCCAAAATTGCCGTCCATCTGAATGGCGCGAAACGATGAACGCCAGCCCCTTGCAGCGCGATCTTCTTTGGCCGCTCTCATTGCTCTATGGCGCCGGCGCGCACGCGCGCGTGTGGATGTACCAGAAAGGCTGGCTCAAACAGAAGCACCTGAAGGCCCAGGTCATTAGCATTGGCAACTTGACCGTCGGCGGCACCGGCAAGACGCCCATGGTGATCTGGCTGGCCGAAAAGTTCCTCGCCGAAGGAAAGCAGGTGGCCATTTTAAGCCGCGGCTATCGGGGGCCGAAGGGCTCGAGCGACGAAGTCGAAGTGATGAAATTTCGTCTGCAGAATCGCGCTGCCTTCGGGGTAGGGAAGGACCGCTTTGCCGAGGGTCAGCGGCTCGAAGCGCAGCAGCCCGTGGACATTTTTCTGCTCGACGACGGTTTTCAGCACCTGCAGCTCGCGCGCGATTTGGACATTCTCTTGCTGGATGCCTCGCGACCGATGCGAGGCGAGCCTTTGCTTCCGGCTGGGCGTCTTCGCGAGCCTCTTTCCGCGATGAGCCGTGCCAACGTTGTTGTATTTACGCGTACCGAGGCGGTGCCCGGAGCCGCGGAGGCCATCGACAAGCTCGGTCATTTTCCGGTTTTCGCTGCCACCACGCGGTTACTGGGATTCCGGCGCTATGGAGGCGGTATAAGGCTGGAATCGGCGGCCGAAATCGGCGGAGGTCCGTTTTTCGCTTTTTGCGGAATCGGCAATCCCGAAGCTTTCTTTCGAGATCTTCAAACCTGGGGCGTGTCGGTTTGCGGCCGGGCCGTGTTTGCGGATCATCACCGGTATACGGACGGGGACGTTTTGTCGATTAAACAGGCGGGAACAAAAGGCGGCGCCAAGGCTTTTATCACCACGGAAAAAGACGCCCAGAATCTTGCGGCATGGAAGTTCGAAGCGCCTCCCGTATTCATTTCCGTGATTGATATCGCGGTTAGTCCGGAAGCAGATTTCCTCAACGTCCTGGAACGCTTGCTCGCCGCAAAAATAGGTGCCGCCGCGTGAAGATTCTCATTCGCGCAACGAACTGGGTGGGTGACGCCATCATGGCGGTGCCGGCGTTGCGAGCGGTGCGCCGCCGTTTCCCGGAGGCGGAAATTGCCATTTTGGCTCGCCCCTATGTCGCCGACGTCTACCGAGATCAGGGGATCTGCAATCAACTCATCGCCGATGATTCGCGATCAAAACATTCGGGCATCCTTGGCCGCGAGCGCTTAAGCGCAGAATTGCGCGCCATGAGTTTCGATGCCGCCCTTCTGCTGCAAAATGCTTTCGACGCTGCTTGGCTGGCTTGGCGCGCCAAGATCCCGGAGCGCATCGGCTATGCCCGCGATGGCCGGGGCTTTCTCTTGACTCGCCCGGTTGCTGTTCCGAAATCCAACGAAATTCCGCCGCATGAACGGTTCTACTATCTGGAACTTCTCCGCCGCGCCGGATGGATCGATGCGCTCCTGGATGAACCGCTGATCACCTTGTACGTCTCGGAGCAGAACCGCCGCAGGGCTGCCGAGTTTCTCGTGGCGTCCGGCGCGCGCCGGGATGCGCTGCGCATTGCGATTGGCGCCGGCGCTTCCTACGGTTCAGCGAAATGCTGGCCACCCTCCCGATTTGCGGAGCTCGCAAATCGGCTACAGGCGCAAACCGATGCAGACGTGATTCTCTTCGGAACCTCGAGCGAAGCAGCCGTTACCCGTGCGATCAGTTCGGAGCTACACAGACCCGCCATCGACCTCACGGAAAAAACGGCTATCGGCGATCTCCCGCCGCTGTTCTCCCAGTGTCATCTTTTCGTCGGCAATGATTCGGGAGCGATGCATGTTGCCGCCGCCGTAGGCCTGCCTGTCGTCGCAGTGTTCGGCCCGACCGATCCGCAGGGCACGGCGCCCGTGACTCCGCGCTCCACCATCGTTCAGCAAAAGCCGTATTGCAGCCCATGCTTTCTTCGCCACTGTCCGACCGACCATCGCTGCATGCGGAGTATTACGTCGGACATGGTGGAGGAGGCCACGAGACCCTGGCTCCACGCCGCGGAGGTCGAGCGTGCCTGAGCCTTCTTGTTTGCGTGCCGCGGTGTTTCTCGACCGCGACGGCACCATCTGCGAAGAGGTCGGCTACTTGAATCATGTCAGCCGTTTTCGTATGTTCCCGTTTGTCCCAGACGCGCTGCGGCGCCTAAACGAGTCGGGCTACCGGGTCATTGTCGTGTCCAACCAGTCGGGCGTAGCTCGCGGATACTTTCCCGAATCCTTGTTGCAGCAAGTGACCGGACTAATGCAACAGCAACTCGCCGAATCCGGCGCAAGGGTCGATGCGGTCTACTATTGTTCGCACTCTTCCTCCGAAAACTGCCCGTGTCGCAAGCCCAGAACTGGCATGCTGGAGTACGCGGCGCGCGACCACGCCATCGATTTGCTGCGTTCCTTTGTTGTTGGAGATCGCTATACCGACATCGAACTCGCTCGCAATGCCCGCGCTCGTGGCGTCCTGGTTCGCACCGGCTATGGGGAAGGCGAACTCGCTTGGCAGGCAGGAAAGTGGCCGGCCCGGCCGGATTTCGTTGCCGACGATTTGAGCCAAGCCGTCGACTGGATTGTGAGCCAGCCGCGATGAAGCGCGCGCCTGCTAACGGCCAAGCGTCTGTAGATCTGCGCGATCTCGCTGAATGTGTAGAGAGATTCTCAGGAAAAACCATCGTTCTCCTCGGCGATTTCGTTGCCGACGAGTTTCGCTATGGCGACATTTCCCGCGTTTCACGCGAAGCTCCGGTTTTAATCTTGAAGCATCGCGAAACACAGGTACTCCCGGGCGGAGGCGCGAATGCGACCAACAATCTTGCTTCCCTCGGCGCGAAAGTGTTGCCGGTTACCGTCGTCGGTGACGACTCCGCAGGGGAGGCGCTCGTTCAATACTTCCGAGGGAAAGGCATAAGCACGAGCGCCATCCTTCGCGCGAAGGGGCGAGCCACGCCCACCAAGACGCGCTTTCTCGCTGGCTGGGCGCACACCGTCGCACAACAAGTTCTCCGGTGCGACTATGAACCGGGCCCTTTGCCAGACGGTATTCTTCGCAAGATTCAACAAAAGGTCTCCGCAAGTTTGCGCAACGCCGATGCGCTGGCCATCTCGGATTACGGCTTTGGCGTGGCCACGCCGGAGCTTGTCCGACAGGCCGCTGGTAGGCTGAAAAAATCAGTGCCGATCACGCTTGACGCCCGCTATCAACTTCAGGCCTACGCAAAATCCGGCATCACCTCCGCAACGCCGAACGAAGCGGAACTCGAAGCCGCACATCACACGACCATCGGGTCGGATGCCGCGGAACTGATGCGAGCGGGGCGAGCAACGCTGTCCGCCATGAAGTTGCAGGCTCTGTTGGTGACTCGCGGCCGTCACGGGGCCGCGCTCTTTGAATCCGACGACCGCATGACGCACATCGCTATTCACGGCTCCGACCAAGCGGTGGACGTCACGGGTGCGGGAGACACCGTTCTTGCTGCTTATACGTTGGCGCTCTCTAGCGGCGCTTCGGCTCTCGAGGCCGCGCACATCGCCAATATTGCCGCCGGTCTTGTGGTTATGAAACGCGGCACGGCCACCGTCTCGGGGCAAGAGCTTCTCGAGGCCATTCGCAGCGAGATCTCCGGAGCTGCTTCCTAAGTCATGCGCGAAGCCGCCAGCAAGATCGTTCCGCGCGCCATGTTGCAAAGTAAACTCGCCGAACACAGGCGCTGCCGCGAGCGCATCGTCTTTGCCAATGGATGCTTCGACACACTGCACGTCGGCCACATCCGCTATCTCGAAGGCGCGCGACGCGAAGGCGACATTCTCGTTGTCGGCGTCAATGACGATTCGGGCGTGCGCCACTTGAAAGGCCCCGGACGGCCCATCCTCGATCAACAGGCCCGCGCACACTTGGTTGCGGCCCTCCGCTGTGTCGATTATGTGGTGGTCTTTTCCGAAGCCACGGTGGAAGCCCTGCTCGAAGAGCTACGACCCGACGTCCACGCCAAGGGCACCGACTACACGGCGGAAACCGTGCCGGAACGTGCCACCGCGGACCGTCTCGGTATTCGCGTGGCCATCGTGGGCGACCCTAAGGATCACTCGACGCGATCCCTTTTTGATGCCGTCCGCAAGGCAACGCATGACTGAGCCGTGCTTTCTCGTCGTGCGCCTAGGTTCGTTGGGGGACATCGTCCATGCGTTTCCCGCCGTCGCGGCGCTGCGCGAGTCGTTTCCCGGAGCCGAAATCGTTTGGCTCACTCATCCTCGCTGGAGAGAGTTAGTCGAAAGCGGCGAACTCGTTTCGGAAACTTGGGAAATCGAAACGCGTTCATTCGCCTCGGTCCGAGACATCCTTGCCCGTATCCGAACGAAGGGGTTCACGGCCGCGATCGACTATCAAGGGCTCTGGAAATCCGCGGCGCTTCCGTTTCTCGGGGGCGTGCCGCGCCGCATCGGGTTCTCTTTGCACTCGGTTCGTGAATTCGGCGTGCCGCTCCTCTACACCGAGCGTGTCCGCTCGACCAAGACTCATATAGCCGACCAAAACGGGGAGCTTTCGCTGCGCGCCGGGGCGAGAAACAGCGTTGCTCCTTTGTCGCTGCGGGTGCCGCCAAAGTTCGACGACGCCGTTCGCGCTGTCTTGAAACAGAAAAAGATCGACACGTATGTGGTGCTGAGCCCGGGCGGCGGCTGGAGTTCTAAGTGCTGGCCTCCGGAGCGCTATGGCGCGCTCTGCCGGGAGATCCGCGCTAGCCTTGGTTTGCGCTGTGTCATCAACTATGGTCCGGGCGAAGAGGAACTGCTATCGGCAGTGAAGGCGGCGAGCGGTGATTCTAATCCACTAGCCTGCCATGGCCCCCTGGGCGCTTTGATGGCCCTCGTAGGCAACGCGCTTTGCGTCGTTGGCGGCGACACTGGGCCTCTGCATCTCGCGGTCGCGCTGGGGACGCCGGTGGTCGCACTGTTCGGGCCGACAGACCCCGCGCGCAACGGCCCGTATCGACCGAGCGGTGATTCGGCAAAGGACCTGGTTTTGCGCAGTCCAAAAGCTGTGACTACTTACAAGCGCGGAGATCAACCCGACCCTTCCTTGCTCGAACTCGATGTTGCCGTGGTTTGCGACGCCGTCCGCCGCCAAGTTGAGCCGCGCGCATGAGCCTTCCCGGCGCCTTTTTCATGCGTTGGCGAGTGCGCCTAGGGTATCCACTGGCGGTCGTGGTTGTTTGGTTTTCCCGCCCTGCGCCTCGGAGCATCTTACTGGGCGGCTTGGTCGGCGGGCTTGGCCTTTGCTTGCGCGCTTACGCCGCCGGCTATCTGCATAAGCAGGAAGTGCTCACGGTGAGTGGCCCTTACGCCTACACCCGCAATCCGCTCTATCTTGGCAGCGCCACGATGGCCCTTGGCGCCGCGGTCGCCATGGTGTCGTGGATTTCCGCATCCCTTCTTCTTGTCTATTTTGCGATTTTTTATTTCACCGTCATGCGCCGCGAGGAGAGAGAACTGCACACCCGTCACGGTGCCGCCTTTGCCGAATATGCCCGCGCGGTCCCCCTGTTTCTTCCGCGTTTGCGGCCCTCGAAAGTACCGGCGGGGTCGTCGGGAGCGTTTTCGTTCGCGCAATACAAGAAAAACCATGAATGGCAGGCCGCTCTCGGTTTTGTGCTGCTTCTCGGCGTTCTTATCCTGATTTGCTATCTTCGCCAGCGCTGACACCGTCAGAAAAATGCCGCAGGAATCGTGTCGCGGGGAAGCCTCAAGGCGCTTTTCGCAACCTCACCAATGTCTCGATGTGAAATGTCTGCGGGAATAGATCGAACAAATGCATTTCCGCGATTTCATAGCGTTCGCTCGGGGCCTCCATCTGTTTCGGCTTCCGAGCGGAATTTGTCAGAACCGCCAAATCACGCGCCAGCGTGGACGGATCGCACGAAAGATAAACAATTTCTCTCGCGCCGAGCTCTGCGAGATGTTTCGGTGCTTGAGCACCCAGCCCCGCCCTCGGGGGATCCAAAACCACCAGCTCCGGCCGTTCTTTGGTCTTCTTCAGAAACTCTTCGGCGTGTTCGTTATGACAAGTGATGGAGACACCGGCGAGTTCCGCATTCGCTTGCAAGTCGCGCGTCGCGGCCAGGTTCGCGTCCACGCCCACGACCTTCGCAAAAGTCTTCGCCAAGGGCAGTGTAAAGAATCCCACGCCGGCGTACAAATCGAGCGCCGACTCGCCGCTGGCATCTGCCACCACGGTCTTCAGCAAATCCTCGACCAAAAACCGGTTCACCTGAAAAAACGACAAATGGCTGACTTGATATCGATACCCGCCCGCTTCGTGAACCAAAAATCCCGGACCGCTAAGCTCAAACTTGTTTTTCTTCTGATCCAGCAGCAACAGGCTCTCGAGCTGCGGAAGCGCGTGGTGGAAAGCGGATGTCAACTCCGCGGCGGGCTTCAAAAACCTCTCAAACGCCACGTTCAGCGCTATTTTTTCGTCACGCGAATCCGCAAACGCCTCAATCTCTTGCACCCCCACCGGCAGCCCGCCGGACCGCGTCATGTCCTGCAGTTTCAAGAACGTCTCGGCGAGCAGCGGCGAAAGCACGGGACAGTTGTCAATTGCCAGGATCACCGAGCTTTCCGGCAAAAAATATCCCAGCGAACGGGGCATCCCTCCACGCACCGCCCACTGCGCGCGATTGCGGTAGCCATACGGCTCCGCCGCGTGCTCTAGAATCGGGCCGTCCCAAGAAACGCCGCCGAGGCGCGAGAGTGTCTCCCGCAGGATTTCTTTCTTCAGCCTCAACTGCTCTGCGGCTGAAATATGTTGATAGTGGCACCCGCCGCACTTCTGGAAGTGCGGACACTCCGGCTTACCGCGCTCTTTCGCAGGGAAAATGACCTCCAGCAAGTCCGCCCAGAGGAGTTTCTTCTGCCTTTTCTTGGCATAGGCGCGCACTTCTTCTCCGGGCAAGACATAAGGCACAAAAATGGTGTTTCCGTCTGCGTGCGCCAAGCCCTCTCCTCCATATACCAGCTTCTCGATTGATAATCTCAACTCATCCATCGGCAAACCCTATTCCAAAATGGAGCACGATTTGGAGAGCGCGGTTTTTCAGTTTCAAACCAAGGCGCTCAGCCCGGCAACCCTAAGACATGTAAAACAGACTCAGCCGAGGCATGCCGAACTCTGCCAACAGCCGCTTCTGTAGGAATTGCTTTTCGACAAGAGCAAGCTGCTCGACTTTCATCTTTCGCCGGTAGGCCGCTAGTTGCCCGTCCAATTCGCGGCGGATCTTCAGCATCAACTCTTCGGGAGCGCACTTGGTCAGGGTCGCCTGCAGCTTTTCGTCCAGAATTGTCAGCCGTCGCTCCAAATCTTCCAAATCGAGTGTCCCCGGCGTGTCCAGCACCCCGGCCGTGGCCTCGACCGATCTGGCGATTTCCCCGAGCGTCGCAGCGAGTTCCGCATGCACGTTCTGGCCGCTTTTCGCTGCTTGCTTTAATTGCGCGGCGTTCCGCGCAAAGTATTCTTTCATCTCTTCGCGCGAGAAAGGCTCTTTCTGACGCGCCTGCTTCGAAGCGGGCGCCTTGCCCGTCGCCGCTTCCCATTGTTCCTCCGCCGCTTCCAACACCGCGTCCGTGCAATACGCCATGCTCTTCAGGGGTTTGCTGGCACCGCGTCGCGATCTTGCGTAGCTTTCAAACGCGCGATCGATTCCCTTGAGCACCGCTTCGAGCGGCACGCCCGCCTTTTGCCAGGCCTCCATAATTGCCCAATCGAGTGGAGACACGAGCAAGTGCGCCCCCCGCTTCTTCCAAAAATATTCTTCAATTTCCGTGAAGTAATTGAAATAGTTCCAGCTGTGCATTTGTTGGGTGGAAGCGTCGCCTGTGTCAAAGCCAACTCAATCAGCCCGCGCTGCGGGCCGGCTTGTGGTCGTTACCTCTGGGCCTTTCTCGCGGGAACCGCGCTGCGCGTTCCCGGCGCGTCCGCGGCCGCGCTTCTGTTGTGCTCGGCCGGCTGGTTTTTCTCCCAGATCAACCGCAGACCGGTCAGCGTCAGAAACTCGTCGGTGTGCTCGATATACTTCGAGCCTTTCGCCACCAGCCGCGCTTGTCCTCCGGTGGCCACCACTTTCGCGTTTTCACCAAGCTCCTTTTTCATCCGCGCGAGCATGCCGTCGACCATGTCGACCGCGCCATAATACAAACCCGCCTGCATGTTCGTGACCGTATTCGTCCCCATGATCTTTCCCGGGTCTTTGATTTCCACGCGCGGCAATTTCGCTGCGCGTGCAAACAAAGCCTCCGAAGCAATTCCAAGTCCTGGTGCGATCACTCCGCCCAGATACTCACCCTTTGCGGAAATGGCATCGAAGGTAATCGCCGTTCCGAAATCCACTACAATCGACGGTCCGCCGTATAAATGAAACGCCGCCACACCGTTCACGATGCGATCCGCCCCCACCTCCGACGGATTATCGACCAGCACTGCCATCCCCGTCTTTACACCCATCTCAACAAAAAGGGCCTTCTTGCCCAAATACACACGCGACATTTCTCCAAGTGTCCAATTTACAGGCGGCACCACCGAACTGATGATCACTCCGGTGATGTCGTTGCGGTCGAGCCCGGCGAGGGTAAACAGATTCCGTGTCAGCACGCCGTATTCGTCGACGGTCTGCTCGCGTGCCGTCGTCAGACGCCAATTCGCGATCAGCTCTGGGCCACGAAACACGCCTAACACGGTGTTTGTGTTTCCCACGTCGATGGTCAGCAACATCTACCGCGCCTCCGCCACGTCCCCAGCAATCACCATCACCACCCGCCCGTCGTCACGCTCCACTTGCAGCAAACCTTCAGGCCCCAATCCTACGGTGGTGCCCAAATAACTCTCCGTGCCGTTGGTCACGCGGACGCGCTTTCCATGCGCATAACTCGAGAACACCTCGAAGCGCGTCACCACGCTCGCCACTCCTTCGTGTACGAATCGATTGTAGTCGCTCTCGAATTCCCGCAGCAACCGCACCAACAATTCCATGCGCGACTGCGCTTTGCCCGTCTCCAGCCGCAGCGAAGTCGCAATGTTCGCGAGCTCACCCGGGAATCTCTCCTGATTCACGTTCAATCCAACTCCCACCACGATAAACCGTATCTGTCCTGGCTCGGCATGCATTTCCGTCAGGATGCCGCCTACTTTCTTTCCCCGAATGATCAGGTCATTCGGCCATTTCAAGTCCACCGTCAGCCCGCTGACTGCCTCCACCGCCGTATGCGCCGAGAGCCCTGCCATCATTGTCAGCAAGGGGGCCTGCACCGGCGCCAGCTTCGGCCGCAGCAGCAAGCTCAGGTAAACTCCGGTGGCGCGTTCCGAGTGCCACAGGCGGCCGGCGCGGCCTCGTCCTCCCGTTTGCTCCTCTGCCAGGACTACCGTGCCTTCCCCTTCCCCTGCATGTCCTAGCTCAAGCGCCACGCGATTTGTCGAATCCGTCTTGAAAAAATGATACATGCGCTTGCCAAACAGGCTGCCTTTCAATCGTCGTTTGAGTTCCTCCGCGGTAAGAATGTCAGGAACCTTTTCGAGGAAATACCCGGTTGCGGTCTGGCCCCGCACCTTTACACCGAGTTCGCGCAGCCGCTCCACCCACCGCCACACCGCCGACCGCGACACGCCGATTTCCCGCGCAATGCGTGCCCCGCTGATCACGATAGTGGCGTTTCTCGCGAGCAGCGTGAGCAGCCCCGCCACTCTCCGGTCTGTTGTCCCGGGCAAGGGTTCTGGATTCATTGGGATGTCGTTGCGCCTCGGCGCCGCCTAAGCTTACGTTTCCTCGACGCCATCCACAAGCAGGCTCAGGTTTGCGGCAGGGGCCGAGTGGGTCAGCATTCCGGAAGAAAGAAAGTCCGCCCCAGCTTCCGCGTAGGCGCGCGCGTTTTCCAGTGTAATCCCTCCGGAAATTTCGATCACACAATCCGGGCGCAGGCCGCGCGCGGTCTTCACGCACTCCGCTGCACCGACCGGCGTCATGTTGTCCAGCAGCACCGCCTCCGCTCCGGCTTCGAGGGCCTCAATCAATTCGCGTTCGTCCCGCACCTCAATCTCGACCGCCAGCGGTGCGGGCCCCACCACTTCGGGATCCAGGCCTGCCGCATCGTAAGCGCTCGCCGTCCGCGGCGCACGTGAGCGGGGCGCGACGTAGGTATGCGCCTTGTCCAAGGCCGGCTTAATTCCCCCCGCCAGGGCGATGTGGTTCTCTTTCAACAGAATGGCATCATAGAGCCCCAACCGGTGATTCAGCCCGCCGCCCATTTTGACCGCATACTTTTCGAGTGACCGCAAGCACGGGGTCGTTTTCCGTGTGTCGCGAATCCGTGTCTTCGACCCCGCCAGTTGTTCCACAAATCGCCGCGTGTAGGTGGCAATCCCACACAAACGAGACAAAAAATTGAGAGCCGTGCGCTCAGCGGTCAAAATGGCCGCGGCATTTCCCCGCATCTCGACCAGTTTCGTGCCAGGCTCGACGAACGATCCGTCTGCGTGCAGCCAAGCGACTCCCACCTCCGGATCCAGCGCGCGAAACACGTTTGCTGCCAGCGGCAACCCCGCGCAGACCAGCGTTTGCCGCGCCAGGATGTGTGCCCGCGCCACGGCATTTGGTGAACTTATCGCCGCCGTGCTTGCGTCGCCCGGCCCGATATCCTCAGCCAGCGCGTTTCGAACGATTTTCTCGATTTCTTCCGAATGCCAGTCCACGAGCTCAAGTCCCGGCGGCGTGACTGCCCTCTAGTTGCTGCAGTTGCGCGCTTAGCTTTTTTTGCTCAACTTGTCGCTCGACTTTGGTTGCCCTGAGGTTGTTCACCACCTGCTCCGGAGCTTTCCTAGTGAAGTCGGGGTCCGCAAGGCGATCTTCCTTTGCCTGAATGTCCTTTGCGAGCTTCTCGATTTCCTTCCTGAGTCTACGAATTTCGGCTTGTCGGTCGATTCCTTCGCCATACGGAATTAGCAAATCAAACAGCGCGCTGGACTTCATCACGCCTCGAGTGGGGTCAAGGCTCGTTTTAGCAAAATGAATGTCGGAGAGCGTTGCTAGCCGGAGGACCGGCTCAAGGTTCGCCTCCATCAGGCTACGAGCTCGCGGGCTCTGGACTAGGCATTCCGCTTTCACCATGCACTTCGCATCGATTCTCAGTTCTGCGCGGATACTGCGCGCCGCAACAATCAATTCCTGCAGGAGGGACATTTGCTCTTCGGCGGCTCGGTCTTCCACCTCGCGGCTCACAACGGCGTAGTTCTCAAGTGCGAGGGAACGATACGGAAAGCCCATGGGCTTACCGTATTCATACAACTGAGACCAGAGTTCTTCGGTGATAAAGGGCATGAAAGGATGCAGTAATCTCAGGCTGGCGCTAAAGACTGTGATTAGACGCTGGTAAGCATCCCTTTGCCGAATGTTCGGAGCTTCGCGCGGGCTGATGTCTGGCTTAACCCACTCAAGATACCAGTCGCAGAAATCATCCCAGAAGAAGTGATAAATCGACTGAGCCGCTTCATGAAAGCGGTAGTCCTCCAAGGCTTCGTGGATCTGTTCGCTGGCACGCCACAATCGCGAGTAAATCCACCGGTCACACAGCTTCTCTTCAGGGCCATGGGTACGCGGAGACCAGCCGAGGTCCCAAGCGGGGCTCAACATGTCGGTCGTGTCGACACCCATGTCGGCAAACTTTGAGATATTTGAAAGAACAAATCGCGCCGCATTCCAAATCTTGTTTGCAAAATTCCGCGCGCTCCCGAGCTTGTCGTCCGACAGGACGATATCCGTTCCTGGCGCCGCCATGGATGCCAAGCAAAATCGCATTGCATCGGTGCCATACTGCTGGTTCAGGGCCACGGGATCGAGTCCTGTTCCTTTGGACTTCGACATCTTCTCGCCGCTTCCCGTGCGTACCAGCGAATGTAAATACACCGCTCGGAAGGGAACGTTGCCGGTAAAATGAAGACCCATCATGATCATCCGCGCCACCCAGAAAAACAGGATGTCGTACGCGGTGATCAGCAAGCTTGTCGGATAGTACGTCTGGAAGTCTGCGGTCTTTTCGGGCCAGCCCATCGTCGAGAACGGCCACAGCGCCGAGCTAAACCAGGTGTCCAGAACGTCGGGATCCTGTTCCAGGTCTGCCGACCCGCACGTTGCGCACTTTGACGGAGTTTCTCGCGCCACCGTGACGTGCTTGTTTTCCTTGCAGTACCAGGCAGGAATGCGGTGTCCCCACCAAAGCTGCCGCGACAGCGTCCAGTCGCGGATGTTGCGCATCCAGTTGAGATACTCGGTGCGTCGGTTATCGGGGAGCATGGAGATGTGGTTTTCCTTGCCCGGTTCGTATGCCTCGACTGCCTGGATCGCGGGCGCGGCAAGGTCCTTCATTTTGCAAAACCATTGCGTTGAGATGCGCGGCTCCACCACCGTCTTGCTTCGTTCGCAGATCCCGATCGCGTTGACGTGATCGGTAATCTTTTCAAGCAACCCTTTCGCCTTCAAATCCTCCACGATCTTCTTCCGCGCTTCGAATCGATCCATCCCGGCATACGCGCCCGCATTCGCGTTCATGCGCGCCTCGTCGGTCATCACGTCGATTTCCGCCAGCTGATGCTTTTTCCCAAGCTCAAAATCGTTGGGGTCGTGTGCTGGAGTGACCTTCACCGCTCCCGTCCCGAACTCTCGATCGACCATTTCATCCGCGATAATCGGAATCTCGCGGTGGATCAGTGGCAGCAAGGCTTTCTTTCCCACCAGGTGTTTGTAACGTTCGTCTTCCGGATGCACGGCCACGGCCGTGTCGCCCAACATCGTTTCTGGCCGCGTCGTCGCAACGGTCAAAAACTCCTTTGTTCCCACAATCGGATAGTTGATGTGCCACAAATTCCCTTGCCGTTCTTCGTGCACCACTTCCAGGTCGCTAAGCACCGTCAGGCAAACGGGGCACCAGTTCACCAGCCGCGTGGCCCGGTAAATCAAGCCCTCTTCATAGAGACGCACAAAAACTTCGCGCACCACCTTGGAAAGCTCTGGGGACAGAGTGAATCTTTCCCGCGACCAGTCGCAGCTTTCCCCAATCTGGCGCATCTGCCGCAAAATCGTGCCGCCGCTCTCTTCCTTCCATTTCCACACGCGCCGCTCGAATTCCTCTCGTCCCAGCTTACGGTAGTCGATCCCTTGTTCCGCCAATTGCTGCACCACGACGCGCTGCGTGGAAATTCCTGCATGATCCATTCCCGGCAGATACAGCGTGTTGTATCCCCGCATGCGGTGCCAGCGCGTCAGGATGTCGATCTCCGTGTGGTTCAGCATGTGCCCGATGTGCAGCGAGCCTGTAACGTTCGGCGGAGGTATCACGATGGAAAACACGGGTCCCGGTGCGCTTGGGTCGGCCTTGAACAGGGCCTCCTTCACCCAAAATTCGGCCCAGCGCCGTTCAATCTGCTGGGGTTCGTACGCCTTTGCGATCTCCCGGGCCATGCGCGGCGAGTTCTCCATTTCGGGCGCGGACCGCGGCTTGCGCCCTTTAGGGTAGAATCAAATCTTTCAGAGTAATCTTCGACTATACGGGGCAAAAAGCGGCTCCGTCAAATACTCGCGTCACACGGCAGAAATATCTTTTGTTCGAACGAGGGAGAGTTTGCCCGGGAGTGCTAGCCCCAAGGCTTTGTTTTTGTTGGGTTTAACAGGATAGTGCCGAAATCCAGGGCAGGGAGCTACGGTTTTTTCGCCTTCAGCTCTTCTTTGACCATCGCTTCCACGACCGGCTTCAGAATTTCTCGGGTCACCGCTTGCAGCACTTCCGGGCTCATCTTGGCCAAGACCTTGCTAACGAGATCATCCATGTTGGACGCTGCCGGTTGCGGGGATGTCGGCGGTGGGCCGTTAGGCTCTACAATCACTTCTTCCCCTTGCGCGTAAAAGCCGCTTCCTTCTGACGCCAATCCCTCGGTCTCCACGACGAACGTGGCGTCTTCGGCGACCTGCGCCGCTTCCTCGCGGATCGCTTCGACCGTTGCCGGCGGCAACGCCGCTTCCTCAATGACCGTGTGGACCACCTGGCTGACCTGTTTCGCTTTTTCCGTTCCGTTCTTTGGTGCGGCCGCCGGATTTGCAACCGTCGGCGTATCCCAAGTCGAAGCCAGTTGGTTGGCCTTCTGAATCTCGCGCTCCCACGGGCTTGACGAGACCGCCAACCACGGGTCCTTTCCGTTTTTCCTCTCCGCCACGGGCCTTGGCTCGCTCGCTGGTTTTGTCTTATCTTCAACTACCGCCGGGGTCGTCTCTGGTGAGCGCTTTTCCCTTGAAGCCGCAGGGGAGAAATCCGCTGCAGGCGGCGGAACCGGTGGCGCCCAAAGCTCCGCCGGCGGCCGGCTCGAAACTGGTGTCGGTTCTTTCACCGGTGCTGTGGGAACCCTGGGCGCTTCCGGCACACGACTGCTTGCCACCGGCGCGGCTTCCGCGGGCTGAGGCGTCTCTACCTCGGGCGCCCACTCCGTGGTTCGAGACTTGCTGGCGGCAATCTGCTCGAACCCGCCTGTCCGCCAGTCGTCTGCGCTGCTCTTTGACTTCGACTTCTTGGCCTTTGCGGCGGGAAGCTCTTCTTCGTCTCCGGTGGCTTCCGGCCTCCAGGCCGGCGGCTCTTCGTCTTCCTCTTCTTCGACCACCTCTTGGTCGTCCCGGTCGCGCCAATCGTGTTCCATCGTGAATTCCGGCGAGCGCGAGGTCGTAAAAGTCGAATCGTCTGCGGATTCCTCCGCCGGCGTTTCCAGCAGGTTTCCAAACGCCACCGGCTGTGAGCTCGCATCAATCTGCAGCGGTTCCGGTTTCGGAGGCACTTCCTCCACAAAGCTTTCGTTTGCCGTTTCCAGGCCGCTTTCCACTTGAAATTCCGGTACCGGCGCGGGGCTCACCGTCGGCGCGCTCGCGGCCCCCGGCATGAATTTGTCCCTGGTGCCATAAGCGGCTTCTGGCTCGGAGGCTTTCGCTACGGGCGCGGTCAGCTGTCCTGCCCCGGAACGTTGCAAAGCGGACTTCACCATCGAAATCAACGGGTCGGGCGGAATAAAAGGCTTCTTCAGCACCCCGTCCGCCCCTACTCTTTGCGCTTCCTGTTCATCGAGAGGATCGAATGCACCCACCAGCAGGATTACGGGGATATGCGACAGCGCGGTATCCATCTTCACAAACTGGCAAACTTCATAGCCGTTTCTGACCGGCATGAACACGTCGGCGAGCACCAGATCCGGTCGCACGTCGGCGATTTTGCGCACGGCCGCTTCGCCATTTCCAACGGCGACCACGTCAATGCCTTGATCTTTCAGGGCAAGACCGACCATCTTCTGGATGTTGCTGTTGTCGTCCGCAACCAGAATCTTCGGCACTAAACGCCCTCCGCCGATACTTCACCCACGCAAGCCACTCCGGCTGCACCGCAGCCCAAAAGGGGTGCTCTACCTCGTTTTATTGGAGCATTCGCGGGCGTGCGCGTCAATCACCCTGGGGTAGGATTGTGTCGCAAAGCAATACTGCCCAATTGTACACTGCTACCCCTGCGCGACCCTGCGAAAATAGCAAAAGGTGCGGATTACTTCGCCGCACCTGCCACGATTCCAAACCGGTTCCCACAAACAAAAAGGGACTACCACGGAACGATTTTCTTCAATCCCTTTTTCTTCTTGCTGCTCGACTCCTTTTTGCTGTCCTTCTTGCCGGACACACCTCCCGTGTGCTCCTCGGCCGCTGGTGTCGAGTCTGCCTTGGTCCCGCCGTCGTTGGTTTGGCCGACCGTGGCCGCCGCCCCATCGGTTTTCACCGCGCCGTCGGTGGTTCGAGTGGCGTCGCCGTTTCCTTCCGTCTTTGGCGAATCGCTACTCCCCGCCGCCGTTGGCGCCTTCCCTGGGTCGCTCGCCGCCGCCGACGCCGCCGAATCCGGCTGTTGCGCCTGAGGCTTCCCGTCGCCTCCCTCGGAAGCCGGCGTTACGTTCTCTGCACTGCCGGTGGTCTCCGCAGCGGGTGTCCCAGGTTGTATTGTTGCCACGATGCCTGTCCCTGACCCGCCAATCCGCGGTTGATTCCCGACGGTGAGAATGTCCACTCCCTCTTCATTCTCGGACTGCGGCGTCATCGTTGGCGTTCCCGATTTAGAAGCCTGGTACAATTCCTGCCTCGGGCTCGTGTGTACCAGCGCCAAAGGTTTCAAGACCATTGGGTCATGTTTCCGCGGCGCATTTTTCTCTGCGGTCATCCACCTCACCGCTTGCGGGTCCGGCTGGGGCACCGGTGCCTTCAGCGCCTTCAGCCTTTCTGTCGCTGCCGGAACCAAGGGCGAAAGCGGATATTCGCGCACGATTCTTGCGTAATAGGGCGCAGACAGTTCCTTCTTTTCCGTGCCCTCCCAGATGTTTCCCAGCATCCACAGCGCGTGATCCGCCTTGCTGTACAGCGGATACCGGTTCACGAGCGCGGCCAGTCTCGACGCTGCCGCCCTTTTGTCCCCTCGCGTGGTGTAGTAAAAGTAGCCGATCCGATAATCTCCCTCCGCCAGGACTTCTTGCACTTCCCGCAAATACTGCTCCGCTTTCGCGGCCAGCGGATCTTTCGGGTATTTTTGCAGGAAGGTTTGGAAAGCGTCCTCTGCGTCGAGCGCTTGCGACCGGTCGCGGTCCGGCTTTTCCATCTCACGGAAATGCGCCATGGCCACCTGCAACTGCGCGTAGGCCGCTTCCGGCAGCATCGGGAAGAACACGCCGAAGTCTTGGTATGCCTGAATCGCCTGCGTGGTGTTCGCGGTTCCGCCTTCTTTGTAATAGGAATCCGCAATCGCCAGCTTTGCTTTGGCCAGGTATTCGCTGTCTGGATACGTATTGATCAGCGTCTGCATATTCAGCCGGCCCACTTCGTGTCTTCCGTGCTTGATGTCGCCCATCGCCCGTTCGTAGAGAAGCTTGTCGGGCTCTGCGGTATTGTCCGCGGTCGTGGACTTGTTGACCTTTTTCTTCTTGTGCAAGAACTGCGCACGGCCGGGTGCGGCCAAGAGCAGCAGCATTCCCGCGATCACTGACCCGGCAAGCCATTTCGTCCCTACTTGCCCTCTCCCGCCGCTCATCTCTCGCCACTTTTCTCTTAGGCGCACTCCTCACCTCTCTCGCACGATTCTTGGATTCCCCGCGGCAGACCGGGAAGAGCAAGCCCGCAATCCTCCCAGTTTAAGCCGCTTGATTATACCTGAACGAAAGGCCAGGTTACACCTTTTACATCCTGGGCGGGCCCCCGGCTGGCTGTTCCCCTTCTTTCTGATGCCGGGGTGGTCCGCCAGGGGTTGCCTCGCCGCTTACTCTTTGAGCTTCTTGCTGGGCGTTGCTTGTTTGTCCCTTTGCAGCTCGATGACGTCCGCCCCGGTGTCCGTGCTGCCCAGCAACCACTTGCTGAAAAAGTCGCCCCGCGCCACGATGACGTAATTCTGGATAGGCATGTAACTGTGCCGCATTCCCGGGAACATCAGCATCTCGAATCGTTTGTTCGCCCTAATCAACGCGTTCGCCAAGCGCATGGTGTTCACCATGCTCACGTTATCGTCCATGTCCCCGGTGGTCAGCATCAAATGCCCTTTCAGGTTTTTTGCTATTTCGGAGTTCTTATCGATCTCGTAGACGAATTTCTCCGCCCCATCCTTTTGCTTCTCTTCGCGCACCCCGTGATATTTCTCGCTCCAAGTACTGTTGTACACGTTGTTGTCATGGTTCCCCGATTCCGACCATCCTGCCCGGTAAAAGTCCGGATACTGCAGCATCGCCGCTGCGGTCATGAAGCCTCCGCCGGAATGGCCCCACATCCCCACGCGGCTCAAATCCATGTACGGATGCGTCGCCGCGAGTCGCTCGAGGGCCGCCTTTTTGTCCGCCAGGCCATAGTCCCGCAGATTCCCGTACCCATAGGCGTCGTACCATTTGTCTCGCTGAGGACTTCCGCCACGGTTGCCTACCTCAATCACTACAAACCCCAGTTGCGCCAGGGGCACGTTGGGGCTTTTCGGTGAAAACGCCTTGGTGACCTGCTCAACCTGTGGCCCGGGATACACGTATTGAATCACCGGATACTTGCGGTTGGCATCGAAATCGAACGGCTTGTAAATCACTCCGTAAAGGTCCGTCACGCCGTCATCCGCCTTTACTTTGAACATCTCGGGATATCGGAACCCTGCGGCCATCAATTGCGAAACGTCCGTCGTCTCAAGGTCGCTGAGCGGTGCTCCTTGTCCGTCGAGCAGCACCGACTTGGGCGCAGTATCCACCCGCGAATAGGTATCCACGAAATACCTGCCGGAATCCGGCCAGCCCAAGGTGTGCGTAAAATTCCCGGGCGTCAACAGTTTCAGCCCGCTTCCATCCAGGCCTACGCGGTACAAGTGCGCGTAATAGGGATCTTCACCGGCCTCGTGCCCGTTAGCCGTGAAGTACAGCGTCCGCGTTTTCTCGTCTGCCGTCACAATCTGATCCGTCACGTATTCGCCGGAGGTCACCTGATTTTTCAGCTTCCCCTGGCCATCGTACAAATAAAAGTGGCCCCATCCGTCTCGCTCCGACCACCACAACATTTCCTTGCCGTTTTCGAGGAGCCGCAGCGGCCTTTGCGTCATCCACACGTTCGAACGCTCTTCCATCAGCTTCAGCACTTTGCCGGTGGCGGTGTCCGCAACATCCACCTCCACTTGCCGGAAATCCCGGCTCCGGCTCGTGAAGTACAGCTTGTCCGAGGTGTCCGCCGCCCACTTCGGGCTCAACCGCGAAAGCGGCGCCGGATTCTGGCGGTCTTCCTCTTGTTCTTCGCGCAGCTCTTCCCGGTCGCGCTCGGTTTGCGCGGCATCAGCGATGTTCAGAACCTCGTCAACAAAGCTCTTCGGCTGCACCACCACGCGCTGCTTGCTGGCCACATCAAAGATGTCGATTTCGCCGATCGGCAGGTTCACTTCACCCGGCAGGGCGTAGCTGCGCGTCTCGAGGATCGGGCGCGGATTCGTCAACGAATGAATCACCCAGTAGTCGCCTACTTTGCGGTCGTCGTTGCGTTCCAGAGCAAATTTCTTGGAATCCTTCGACCAGTGAAGCGTCACCGCCGGCGTCCGCGGTCCCGCTTTGTTCGTGTCGCCCTTGTCCTGTTTCTTCAGTTGCTCTTCCTGCTCCGGCAGCAACACTCGCGCATAGCTGTATTTCTCCACTCCGTCTGTCGTCAATTGGGCTTCCGCCACGCCCGTATCGCCCGCTTTCTTCAGCGCCTTTGCGTAGTTCTCGGCATCCATCAGGTAGAGGTTGGGCCCCCGGGCGAATACCACGGTCTTTTCATCGGGTGACACGGAAGCCCACATTGGTTTTTTCTTGGCTTCAAAACTGTCCAGCCGCGTGGTTTTTCCTGTTGCCAAGTCATATGCAAAGTAAATCGTACGTGTTTCCTCGGGCTTCTCCGCGGCCGGGCCCGTGGCTTGCCCCTCCTGCTCCCCCTGCTTGGTCTCTCCTTCCTTGCCTTGCTCCTCGATGTCCTCCTGGCTCTTTTCCCTTTTTGGTTCGTTTGGCACCACCGCGTCTTTTCGAATCTCGACCTCAAACCGCATCCGCGTGTCTTTGTCCACCAGCTTCAGCCGCTTCACCGGAAGATGTTGCGCGTCATACGGGAAATTCGTCAGCATCGAGAGTGCCGCCGCCAACTTCGCGTTGTCCCACAACGGCGTCTTGGCTTTTCTTACCGGGTCCACCACGTAGTACCGTGTCCCTTCGGGCGTTTCGTAGCTGTACCAGAATCGGTCGGATTCGCTGAACCAATGCGGCGTCAGCGCCAGGTCAAACACCAGCTTGCTGACTCGATCGGGGAGAAACCGCTCTTCGAGGTCGTAGTTGGGCGCTACGCGCGCCATCCGGTCTCCCGAAGAAGCCCCTGCTTCGGCCGCCGACACCGCGTTCTCCTGCCCGGCCCACGCACGCGCAACCAGCAGAATTGCCGCGGCCAACCCCGCATACACTCCCACCCGGGCCACGTGATTCCATTTGCGACACACCCTCGGTGCCGAATTTGCCGCTCTCATCAATTTCCTCCACCTCGAACCATTTCCACGCCCAAAGGCCGCACATTATAGTCCGAATCGCCCGGAGGAGCGTGTTTTCGTGGCTTCCTAGAAAGTGCGGCCACGTAAGACGTAAAATCTTCCCGGCATCAGGGAATATTCTTGCCCTTTGCCTGGTCCTGTAGAAAAGGCTGGGTGTCATTCGCCAGCTGGGGGATCTCAGACCTTATGATGAAACGCGCACTCGTTGCCGGCTTACTCTTGATTGCCGCCGCTGCGGCTCCGCCGCTCGCCCATCAGGTGCACAAATCCCAGGTGGCACGCACGTCTCTCAAAGTCGGCGACCTGGCTCCCGACTTTACGCTTCTCACCGATGAGTGGAAGACCGTGAAGCTCAGCGAATACCGCGGGAAGAAAAATGTTTTCCTCGCGGTATATGTGCTCGCGTTCTCCGAAGGCTGCACCAGGCAAATGCGCGCGGTACAGGCGGGCATCGACTCCGGGCAAATCTCCACGGGCGACACTGCCGTGTTCGGCGTCAGCCTTGACAGTCCTGCAGCCAACGCCGCCTTTGCCGAGCAGAACGGCCTGCAGTTTCCTCTGCTCAGCGACATGAACCACAAAATGCTTACCTCCTACGGGATCTTAAAAACCTACAGCGTCGAAAACGAGGACTATCAGTGGGCTCTTCGCGCCAACATCGTCATCGACAAGCAGGGCATTATCCGCCTCATCGACGAAGGCGACGACGCCGTCGATCCCAACACCGCCCTCACCGTGTGCACGGCTCTCCACAAACAAGCTGCTTCCGACTAGTTTCGTGTCAAGGGGCGCGCTTCGGGTCAACCGGGGGAACAAAAGGGCGGGTCGCCGCGGCAGGGGGTTACCCACGGGGGTGCCGATCACCGGTCTCGGATCTCAAATTGCCAATCCGTTAGTTCGAGGTGCCTGTTGCCGCATAGCTATCTTTCGCGGCGTCCCCATACAAGTGCAGGAGCTGCGACGCGCGTTTCAGCAGATCCGAGGGCATGTCCCCTGACTGGTAGTCCACCCACCCCGTGGTGTAGGCCAACGAAATCTTCTTTCCGGCGCATTCCAGGTCCATCGAACCCATGCGGTTCAACACCTGGCTCACTTCGCCGACATTGCATTTCGGCAGCACCAACAGGAAATCGTCGCTAGCCAGCCGCACCGCATAGTCCGACCCGCGGCTCACTTCCTTCAGCCGCCGCGCAAACTCTTTCAGCGCCTGATCCACTGCTGTCTTGCCGTACTGCCGGTTCAGGTCTGCCAAATCTTCCAGGTGAATGGTGGCCAGGCTCAGCGCCGTGTTCTGCCTTTTCGCCCGCGCGATTTCTTTTCCGAGATGCAGCAGCGCCGAAGTGCGGGTGTACAGGCCGGTCACCGGATCCACCGCCGCGGTTTCCTCCACCCCGGTTGTCGGACCTTCCGAGCCAACGCCTGGTGCAGTCGCTCGATTGCGCAGCTTGCGAAACATTCTCTGTCGGTACACCATCCACAGGTTGAAAACAAGGAGCAAACACAAAACTCCCCAACGCGCCTGCTCGGGGCTCACTTCATAAAAATGGTCTTTGTGCCGGAACAGCCTGGAGAAAGCGCTAAGCAGCAAAGTCCCCGCGGAAAGGGTGGTCACCGTGAGCGCGGAAAACCACAGCCACCACTCGGTTCGCCCCAGTTTTTTTAGATCGATTTCCGCCGTCTGCCGGTAATAACTCGCTGGCCCTTCCAGGGGGGAGGGCTTGGCCGATAAGCTTACCCGGTCTCCGAACTCAGATATGGCGGTTCTGTCGGGCCGGCCGAACATAGCCTTTAATGTAGGCTGCTGCTGGAAAGTGAAGCAATCCCCAATAGGGACAGGCTTCGCGTTTCAGGAACCTGCACCAAAGTACTGTCGGGAGGAAAAGCGGAATCTTCGAAGGCCTCTTCGAGTATGCCTTTTATTTTCAACACATTATACGGAATACCACTGGTTCTCAACTGCTTTGAACGAGGAAGCGCCCTTTTAATTCTTCGTGGGCTTGTTTGGCAGCTTTCCCGACCTTGTCCAATCTTCGGTCGAAGGATACAGTTCGAGCCCCAACTCATAGGAGCCATCGCCGCGCGTTTCGCAGTGCGCAACGCGGCCGCGCGAAGCGAGGCTTCCTCGGATAGGCTGGACGCAGAGATCGCGGTTCGTATTCCAGAGGCTCTTGGTCAACACGCGCGCTCCATGGCAACTGACATCGATCGTGGAGGTAATTTCGAAGGCCCCGGTTGCAGGGTCTGACAGCTTGACAAATATCTTGAGCGAGATGCGGCTTTCCGCCCGGCGTAGAAGGGGAGCGTCCACGAATGCGATCCTGAACAACTGTATTTTTCAGGGAAATCAGGCAGGGCTAATTTCGCGGCTATCTTCCTTCCGGTTCGCGCTCGCCGTCAATAGTACTTTGCGCCGAATTTGCTCTCCTGTTAAGCAGAAGGACTCTGTCTTCCGTCTTGTAGAGTGAACAGGCCTTTAATCACTTCAGCGTCCTTCGCCCCGACGCGAAGTGGTAGTTCATCTTCATTTCCTCCGTCGCTAGGGTTTGCCTCTCCCTGGTAATTTCCTTGCAGCTTGCACCATGGCCGGGCATTAGCCACGGTGAAGGGCTGAAAGTCGCAAGGTGAGATCCACACCGGACGTCGGAAGGGCGCTCGTTGATAGCAGAAGCACAAGCAAGAGGGCCTCTGCCACGAGAGCCCCGTACGGACTTTTGCGCTCGGGTTGGAGCCCTGGGGGGACGGGTGAGTGGATCAGAGTGACGCCCGGGGAATTCGCTCGTTCAACACGGAGTCGAATCAATTGGCGATCGTGAGTTCGATGGTGGCGGTGGAAGGGGTTTTTGAGCCCGCCGAAGGCGACTGGTCAATCACCGCGCTGTGCGGCCATTGTGGAGCGGAGACGTAATTCACTTTGTGGCGCATTTGCACCTGGTCCAGCCGTCGCTGGGCCTCATTTTCGCTCAATCCCACCAGATGCGGCATGACATAATCGGTCTCCCGCGGTCCCTGTGAAACCAGGACGTCGACGCGAGGCGTGGCAGCGCCCGAGCCGGGTTTGGGGTTTTGCAGCACGATGGTATCGGCGGACTGGTCCGGCATGTTGATAGCAGAGACTTCGCCAACTTGCAAGCCCTGACGAAGCAATTCAACGCGTGAGGCGCGCAGGGAATTTCCTTCCAGCATGGGAATCTGCAGCTGCCGCTGGCCAAGGCTAAGGACGACATGCGCTTGCTGGGAAACCTTCATGAGAAGCCCGGCCGGGGGAGTTTGCCGCAAAACCACGTTGATGGGCTGGTCGCTGTAGATGCGGTCGGCCACGCGCAGCACCAGGCCGCGGGATTCGAGCATCTTGCCGGCTTCAGAAACATTTTTGCCCACGAGATTGGGCATGGTGACTTCGCGGCCATGAATGGCGATGCGCATGGCCGTGATGGCACTGAGAAAGGCCGCTGACGCAAGGATGAAGACGAGCAGCGTCACGCGGGTGAGCCATTCGAGTCGTTCGCGCAGAGTCATCTTTGAGCCGTGAGTCCCAAGTCTTGAGTTAGCTCTAAGTTTGGCAGAAAACCGAAAAAAGAAAACGGGAAACTGAAGGTCTTTTGTCGGTTTTCCGTTGCCATTGCATGTTGAATGACAGCGAGAAAAAGAGAGAAGGGAAATCACGAGTCGACGCGCCTCGGTTTGCAATTCTCTATTTTGCCGGTGTCGGGGCAGCAATCACCCGCCAGGCGCTGCCAGTGCTTCCGTTCAGCCGTCGGAGAGCCGATCCCTTGATGCACATTTCTAATGAAGGTTTTCCTGCCGAAAGCTCCTTCGACCGGCGCGAGCATCCCGAAGTGCTGCTCGCAAAAAAGACGCATCCGACCCGGCAAGCGTTCGATCCAGCAGCACCCCAGTGAAATGGGAGGGTAGGTTACTTCCTCTGCCAAAGGGACAGAGCCTTTCGATACTGGATCGTGCAATCACTTGCTGAGAGGGGGAGCGGGATACTCGGGCAATTTGTCCTTGCTGGTGTCGGCGCGTTTGACTTCCAACTCGTCGAAAAGCAGCGATGGGCTGATCACCGTAGTGGGAATGCTGCCAGGGCGGTTGCTGACCAGAGGGTCGTTGCCCGCGGCAATCACATCTGTGCGCAGGGCGCGAGTGTCCAGTTCGTTGAAGACCGCGCCACGTACGAGTTCTTCATGGCCATCGCTCGCGTAAACGCGATAGAGCAGGCGGGGAGTGTTGCCGGGGAAGCCCAGAGTTTCGACGCGATAGCCGTAAGCCATGCCCTGTTGCTTCACCATTTCAATGACTTTCTTCTTCAAATCCTCGGGCGATTGCGGTTCGGAACTCTTCAGCAAGAGAACGCCGAGGTTCGGGCCGGCGGCCGCGCCGGTGGCGGCGCGGCCATGGCCGTTCGAAGCAGGAAAGTCGCGAAGCGGCTGCCGGCCGATCAAGTAATGGGTGAGTATGCCTTTTTCGATGGCGTCGACGGACTGAGCCTTGACGCCTTCGCTGTCAAACACGTAGCTGCCGATGAGACTCTTGCCCTGGAAATCCTTCAACGTGGGGTCGTCAATAACAGAGAGAAAAGTCGGGAGAACGCGCGCTTTGTAGCTGGTGGCAAAGGCGCCGGTAGTACGGTTGGGCCGGCCGAGCGGCGGCTTGCGACCCACGAGGTTTTGCCCGATCAGGGAGGCAACGATGTCGTTGGCGGCGTCGGCGGAGAACAAAACCGGGCCGCGATACTCTTCTTCGACGATCGGTGCTTTACGAAGCGCAACGATAGTGTCGAGCATTTGCTTGGCGTTGGTCATCAATGCGTCGTGCGAGGGCAATTCTTCCAGACGCGCGACGACGTAAGCGGGGCTGCGGCTAAGGCGCATGCCGTCAGCGGCTTGCCCGGAGCCCTCCAAGGTCACGGAGTAACTAGTCTTGCCACAACGCGTGACGGTACCTTCGGTATTGACGAGGTATTCGTTAACGACGGAGAAGCGTGCGGTCGCGGTGACCGATTGCACATCGGGATACTGGCGATACAGGTTGGTAACGTCCTCGAGAGTCTTCTTCCAATACGCTTCATCGAGCTTCAGGGAAATGGTGGGCTCGACGGCGATGAGTGGAGAGGATCTGGCGAAATCGTCGACCGGATTGGCGTCTGTCGTGAAGCGCTTGAGTTCGGCTTGCTTTTCGGCGAGCGCCTGGCCCGCGGCCTTGTAGGCCTCGTCGGTCGCGAGCCAGATTTGGTGCCGCAGGGCAATGGGATCGTTGTCGAGCGGAAGAACCGTGGATTCACCCTGGCCGCGCGCGTAGAAGCTGTCCTCCCGGTAGTCGCCGATACGAACAATTACGCGTAGAACGCGAACATGCGCGCGCCGGTTTTCGCGAAGCGCACCGAAAGCGGCGTCGGCCTCGTAGTCTTCGAGGTCATTGACACGATATTCGATGAAATAAGGCGGCTGAACCTGATCCATTTTGAGCTGCGATTTCGAGCGGTCGATTTCACTCAGCAGCGCTTCGAGCAGGCCGTCGCCTTTGGCTGCTGCGTGGGCGGCAGCCATGGCGGGATCGGGGGTGGGCTTGGAATCACCGGAAGCAGCCGAGAGCGAAGGCGCGCAGGGCGCGATGGCCAGCGCGAGAGTGAATACCAGGTTGCGGTGAAGAGTGCTCATGGCTTCACCTCGCCTTTGGCTTGCACGGCGGTCTTTGCGGGAGGGGCCAGGTCTTCGAAGCCGGGCGGAGGCAAGAGCGGCGGGCGTTCGTGCTGATGCGCGCGCTTTTGCACTTCCATTTCGGAGAAAAGCATCGAGGGAGCCACAGCAGCGACGGGAACCTGGCCGCTTTCTGCGCCGCAGACACCGTTGAAGACATGTTCCTGGTCACCGGTTGTGAGAATGCGGGTCAAAGCGGCAAGAGGCGTGCCGACAATGTCCACGCCGCGGACTAACTCATCGGGGCGGCCGTCGGGGTACACCTTGTAGACCATCACAGGCAGCACTTGAAACGCCTGCGGGAGTTGGCGCGTGGTGATAGTGAAGCCGCCCTGAATATCGTCGAAATACAAGCCGTAGGGTTTGCGCTGCTTTTTCACTTCGTCGATAAGTTTCTGGCGCATCTGGGCTTCGGGAATCATCTGCGTGGAGGTGACAATCAAGTTTCCTTGGCGGCCCGTAGGCATGAGTCCCGGCTGATTACGCCCATGGCCGTTGGAGTCGCTAAAATTCCTGATAGGCATGCGGGACATCAGGAAGTTCTTGAGCACGCCATCTTTGATGACGTCAACCCGCTCCGCGGGCGTGCCTTCGTTGTCGAACTCGTAAGCGCCGGCGAGTTTCACGCCCGCCATTTCGTGACGGGTGGGGTCGTCGACCACGCTGAGGAACTTCGGCAGGACTTCCTGGCCGACTTTCTTGGTGAAGGTTTGGCCTTCTTCTTCGTCGCGCTGGCGATGGCCTTCAAGACGATGACCGAGCACTTCATGGAAAAAGACGGCGGCGGCCCGCCCGCTCAGCAGCGCAGGACCGTCGTAGGGCTCAGCCACGGGAGCTTTGCGTAGTGCGCTGAGGTCGGCGGCCATTTTTTCGATTTTGGCGGTGAGTTCGGCCTCCGCAGGCAGGCCCTTGGCGTTGGGGGCCTGAAAGGTTTCGACACGGAGAAGGTCCATGCCGTCGTCGGCGCGGGTCTGTGCTTCCATCACCAGGCGCGTCGAGGAAGTGGGCGAAACCAGCGTGGTGCCTTCACTGGAAACCATGCGCGAATTGGAATTCGTGACCTGCAGAACAACCGAAGCGAAATAGACGTCGGGATACTTGCGGAAGGCCGCGGAGAGGCGCTTGATTTCGCCTTCCCAGGCGGAGCGGTCGAAAAGCCCTGCGCCGGCTTCGCCGATATGGGTTGCCGGTCTCTCCTTAGAGAAATCGGGGGATTTATCCTCTTCTTCGGCGCGGACAGCGGAGTCGGTACGCACGTTCAGCAGAGCGGGAACCGCGCGCTTGTATTCGCGGTCGGTGAGCTCCCACAACACGCGAGCGATGGCATCCTGGTCGCTGCCTAGAGGAAGCTGTCCGGAAGTGACGCCGCTCGAGCGGCTCTGCCCGTGGGTATTGTCGAGATCGGGAGTGCCAACGCGCATGGTGACGTCGGCGAAGCGGCGTTCGGAGGCCGTGTCGCCTAAAAGGCTGCCGAAGGCACCGGCAAGCACGACGAAATCCTGGTCGTAGACCGTGTAACTCACGTAGTAGGGAGGCTGGTCGGATTTGCTAAGTTCCGTGACAGCGCGGGACAGCTCTTCTCGCATGGCCTTCAAGACGGGATCGTCGGTGGATACCGGCGTTGGCGCCTTTGCCCCGATTGTCGGGGGAGGGGCCGGCTTATCGTCTGCGCTGGACGGGAGGGGGAGAACGGCCAGCTGGGCTGCGAGGAAGCAGGCTGCGGCGAGGCGCACAAGCTCTGACGGGCGAAAGTGTAGTTGTCCGCGACTTTGTGAGGATTCAGAAATAGCCATGAAAAGTGGACTCCCCCTAGTGTGGTCGATGAAACGGTCAGTCAATTCCAACTTTCAGGCCGATCCCTGGCAGTCAACCTGAACGACGCAAATTTCGAGTATGCCTTAGTGCTTTGACGCGCGCAAACAGGTCTCGCGGAAAGGTTACTCCCCATTCGGCCAGGCGGGCGCACAAAACGCGCACGTGACAAGAAGACTCGTCGCCATCGACACGTGGCCGAATTGCTATCCGCCTAACCCGCTTTCGGGCGCCCATGCCCGCTTCTGCTTCCACGTTGTCTGCCCAAATCCAACCGCGGCGTTTTGCGGCCTTGTTCCTGCTCGTCGGTGGGCACGCTCCTGGTTGAACTCGCGCTCGGGCTGCGAACAAGATCCGGCCAGCTGTAAATGCTATCTAGTTGGCGTCGAACATCGGGTCGCCGTGCCGGTCGTGGAATACCCGGCGGCGGGCAAGGACGCCGGCGCAATCAGTGATGTTCCTCGACTCCGGGGTGGCTGCCACAGGTTCGATCTCAGGCCCGGTGTTCGGGGAGAATCACGAGTCGAAGCGTTCGCCGGGTTTGAGGCGGGCGCCATTGGCGAATTCAGAGGCGCTGACCTGTTTGCGTCCTTCGAGTTTGACGGACTGCAACCGCAAGACGGTTGTCTTGCCGCAAGAAACAAACCAATCGCCCTTTCCGCCGAACAGAGTCCCAGGCACGGAGCGAAGGGCGGCGAAGGACGGATTGGCGGGGACTTCTGCCGAGGAAGCCCCCTCTTGTGGCGCGGGCTCGGCCCACAGGTGGCAGGTCTGGCCGCGAAACGCGGTATAGGCGCCGGGCCAGGGAGCGAAGCCGCGCATGCGGTTGTAAATTTCCTGAGCGGAGCTGCTCCAATCAATGCGGCCGTCTTCCTTCTTCAAAATGGGGGCGACGGTCGCCTCGGCGTGGTTCTGTGGTCTTGGAGCGATTGTCCCCGCCTCGAGCCCGCGCAGGGTTTCTTCAACGAGAGGAGCGCCCGCCTCGGACATGCGCCGGGCCAGTTCGGGCGAGGTTTCCTGGGGACCGATTTCGATTTCGCGTTGAAGAAATATGTCGCCGGTGTCCATTCCCGCGTCGATGCGCATGGTCGTGAGGCCCGAGCGCGTTTCGCCGTTAGCGATCGCCCAGTGAATGGGAGCTGCGCCGCGATACTTCGGGAGCAGCGAAGCATGAAGATTGATCCAGCCATGCTTGGGAATGGCAAGAAGCCGCGCGGGAATGATTTGCCCGTAGGCGATGATGACCACGACGTCGGGCACAAGCCTTTCAAGGAGTTGCTGGACTTCCGGCGCGCGAATTTTTTCCGGTTGGTGCACGGGAAGGTGCGCCGCGAGCGCAACGTCCTTCACCGGGGAAACGGAAAGTTGGTGCCCGCGACCGCGAGGACGGTCTGGTTGCGAGATTACCGCTAAGACATTGAACTCGGACCGTGCCAGAAGATGTTTGAGCGTGGGGACCGCGAATGCGGGCGTGCCACAAAAGAGCAGGCGCATGGTTCAGGCAGTCCGAGCCGAAATCGAGGGTTTGCGAAATGCCGCGGGGACGGGCGTTGACATCCTGGCCAAAGAGGGCACCGCAGTCCTTTGCCAGCGCCCGGGATAAAGCTGCGCCCTTAGAGTATGAACTTGGTAACTGAAATTACCACTCTCCTTGTTTGCGAAGCTTTTTGATTTTGCGCTTGATGAGGTCGCGCTTCAGCATTCCCAGATGCTGTAAGAAGAGGATGCCATTGAGGTGATCGATTTCATGGCAGAAGGCCCGCGCCAGGAGATTCTCACCGCGAATTTCAAAAGGCTCACCTTTGACGTTTTGCGCCTTGACGGTGACGAATTGCGGACGCACCACGTAGCCGCGAAAGCCGGGAATCGAGAGGCAGCCCTCTTCCTCACGGACTTCGCCTTCGGCGTGCGTGACTTCGGGATTGGCCAGAACGATTTTGGCTTCGGGATTTTTCCCGCCGGTGACGTCCACGACCGCGAAACGTATGCTTTTTCCAATTTGCGGGGCCGCCAGGCCAACGCCCTGCGCGGCGTACATGGACGCAAACATGTCTTCGGCAAGTTCTTCGAGTTCGGCGTCAAATTTTTGCACCGGCGCACCGGGCCTTTCGAGCACCGGATCGCCGTACTTGACGATGGGATAGATTTTGCGCGGTGGCGAGGAGACCTGAGGCGTCTCGGTGGCGGTAGCCGCGGGTGTTTTAGAACTCGTTGATTTGTTGGACATAACTGTCGAAATTCCGCCGGATCTCGGCGAGGGAGTCCCCACCAAATTTTTGCAGAAAAGCATCGGCTAACACAAGAGCAACCATTGCTTCGCCTGCGACCGCGCCGGCCGGCACCACGCACCAGTCGGAGCGCTCATAGGCTGCCTCCACCGGTTCCTTGGTAACCATGTTGGCGGTGTGCAGCGGCTTCCGCAACGTGGAAATGGGCTTCAGGTAGCCACGAATGACGAGGTCTTCGCCGTTAGTGATGCCGCCTTCGAGGCCGCCGGCACGGTTGGTAAAGCGACGAAAACGGTGCGCGGTCTTGTCGTAGGAGATTTCGTCCTGAACGTCGCTGCCGTGAGCGGCGGCGATGGAAACGCCCTCGCCAATTTCGACCGCTTTGACCGCCTGGACGCTCATGAGCGCCTGGGCCAGCCGACCATCAAGCTTTTCGTCCCACTGTGCGTGGCTGCCGAGGCCGGGCGGAACATTGTGGGCGACAATCTCGAAGATGCCGCCAACGGTGTCGTTGGCCTTGAGAACCGCGTCCACTTCGGCTTTCATTTTTCCCTGCGTGGCAGCGTCCGCACAGCGCAGGGGGGAATCCAAATCCGCGCTGACGGCGCGAATTTCCTTCCACGTGGCGGGACGCTCCGGACGAATGTTGCCTACCTGAATGGTGTGGCTCGCGATTTCCGTGCCGAACTCCTTCAGGAGGGTTTTGGCAAACGCGCCTGCCGCAACGCGCGCGGCGGTTTCGCGGGCGGAGGCCCGCTCGAGAACATAACGCGCGTCGTGATAATTAAATTTTAGAGACCCGGCCAGGTCCGCATGCCCGGGCCGAGGTGCGACCAGCTTGCGCGCGCCGGGGTCGTCCTCGGCGGGTTCCACGGGAAGGATCTTTTCCCAGTTGGCCCAGTCGCGGTTCTCGATGCGCAGCGCGATGGGTGCGCCGATGGTCTGGCCGTGGCGAACGCCGGCAAAAATCTCAGCTCGATCCTGCTCGATTTTCTGGCGGCCACCGCGTCCGTAACCCAGCTGGCGGCGGTGCAACTCGGCATTGATGAACTTCAGGTCGATGGGAAGCTGCGCGGGAAGGCCGGAAAGGTACGCGAAAAGCGCCTGTCCGTGCGATTCGCCGGCGGTGTAGAATTTCAGCATCCGCGCCCCTATCCTCGCGTGTCACTTGACCATGCAATCGGGAGGAAGAGACAGTCTAGCCACACCGGGGTTCCTCGTCCAGCAAGCCATGCGGGCCGTGCGTGTGGCAGTTCCGCGCGTTTCTGGCAGAAGGCCGTTTCCACCCGTTATTAATTCAGCGTTGGGTTTCTTTGCCGCCTACGTAGAGGGGCATGAGGATTTGGATGGCGATGCCGCGGCGGCCTTGCCCCAGGTCATCGATGCGAACCACTCTGCCTAGCGATTCGCGATTGAGGGAACCAGGCGAGTCCGCATACGGGAAGGTGATGAAAACGCGCATGCCCTCGAAGTACGTTCCGTTTTTGGAGGCGAAGTACACACTTTCCCGGGTCGTGTTCAGCGTGGGGAGGATCTCATCGAAGTTGAGGTGTGCATCCGAAGGCCGCACGCGAACCACTTGCCGAAGCTTCAGTCGCGCGCGCCGCCGGCGCTCTGGTGGATAGCCCATTCTGTCCTCTTGAGAACAGATTACTGGACAGGGGGCGGCTGCGACACGACCGATGTGGCGTAAGTTGCTCAGTTGACAAAGGGAGCAGCCTTCGAGATCGGTGCCCCGGAACGGCGGAAGCCTTGCTGGCTGAACAAGATACCGGAAGTGGGCGTGAAGAAATGCCGGAGGCGGGAAGGTTTGTGCGAATCGCTTACTTGACGCACGGTTGCCGCGAAGCTACGCTTCCCGGTGGTGCTGTTTCGGCGAGAGATCCGACGCAGAAAACGGGTGCATACAGGAACTTGTGGCCGACACTCCGCTCCAGGTAACAGGCAACCACGCAAAGCCGGAAGAGGTCCCTTCGGTCGTTGAAGTACTGCAAGGTGCGACGAAACGGGCGGTATCCGCCCTCCAGGACTACTCGCAACTTTCCTTCCGCGCGCTGACCAATCTTCCGACTCCCCCCCATTATTTTCAAGACACGCTCGAGCAGATGGATGACGTAGGCGTTGGCTCGGTACCGATCATTCTGCTCTCCGGATTCTTCATCGGTGGCGTCATGGTGTTGCAGACCGGGGCACAGTTCGTGCGGTTTGGGCAGACCTCGTTGACTGGAGATGTGGTCTCGCTCGCGCTGGTGCGCGAACTTGCCCCTGCCATCACCGGCCTGCTCACGGCAGGGCGCTGTTCCTCGGGAATGGCTTCGGAGCTCGGTTCCATGCTGGTGACCGAGCAGGTGGATGCCATGCGGGCGATGGGCACGGACCCCAGCCGCAAGCTCGTGACGCCGCGAGTGCTGGCCAGCCTGGCGATGGTGCCATTGCTGACGGCCATGATGGTGTTTGTTGGTCTGCTCGGTGGATGCGTCTCTTCGGTTTTCTCGCTGCAACTGAGCGCCGTGGAGTTTTGGCGGCGCGCGATCGACATATTGGAATTCTCGGACCTCATGCAGGGCTTTACAAAAGCCGTAGTGTTTGGGTTCATTCTCTCGACGGTGGGCTGCTACAAAGGGTTAACCGTGCGTGGCGGCACGCAAGGCGTTGGCCGCGCCACAACGCAAGCCGTTGTCATTTCGTCCGTGTTTATTATTGTGGCAGACCTCTTTTTGACCAAGCTCTCTCTCTACCTCGCCAACCGAGTCTTCTAAAGCTAATCCGCAGTGGCAACCGATTCGCCTTTGACGAGAACCCGGTCGAAGAAGTCCGCACAGGCTTTGTAGCCGCGCACCCAGGAGCGCCACAGCAAAAAATCGTGGATCTCGTCGGGAAAGACAAGCTGTTCGAAGGAAACCTTCTGTTCGCGAAGACGCTGCACCAGGTCCACCATCTGGCTGAAGTCCACGTTGCGGTCGTCATCGCCCTGAATCAGGAGCACCGGCGATTTCCACGACTTGATGGAGGCGTTCGGAGAAGACTCGAACGCCAGGCGCATGGCCTCGGCGCGGTCGGGAGGGCCACCGCCCTCCGGCCCGCCGCGGAAAATGCCGCGCGCGGACCAATCATGCACGCCGTGGAAGTCCACGCCCGCTGCGAAGACATCGGAATTGCGCGCTAGGCCCATGGCCGTCAGGAAGCCGCCGTACGAGCCGCCCCAGAGCCCGATCTTCTTGGTGTCAACGGTCGGGAGCGTTCGCAGATATTTTGCGGCGGCGACGATGTCCTGATATTCTTCGGCGCCGCGCGGCCCGCCTTTCTCACGTTCGCGGAAAGCACGGCCGTACATGATGCCGGTGCGGTAGTTGACCGAGAGAACTACGAAGCCGCGCGAGGCGAGATACTGATTCTCGGCGTACGCGTTGTGATAGTACTGCATGTAGTGAAACCCGAGCATCATTTGACGGCGTGAGCCTCCGTGCATGAAGAGCAGCGCCGGTCCGGCCGCGGTGCGCCCGCGTGGAACAAACAGTTGGCCGTGAATCTGCAGTCCGTCTTCGGCGGGGAAAATGACTTGCTTGGGAACCACCAGCTGCGCGGTGGGAAAATCGGCGGGAAGCTGGGAGCCGGCAATCATCTCGCGTCCCGAAGACGTGAGCTGATAAGGCATGGCCGGGGAGACGGCGGTTGAGCCGAGGCAGACGATGGTGCGGCCGTCGGCAAGTTCCACAGGAGTCCACTCCATAGTTTCGCCTCTACTGAGCGGTTCGGGCTTGCCGCCGTCGATGCGCACCCGCCACAGATGGCGCCGGTCGATATCGTCCTGGTTTGAGGAGTAAATCACCGAGCGCGCGTCGCGCGACACCGCGACGTCTTCGATCTCGAACTCGCCGGGAGTGAGCAGCGTGGCCGCACCGCCGGACGCCCCAACGGAGTAAAGATGGTTCCAGCCATCCTGTTCCGAAGCGAAAAGGATGCGGTTTCCGACGAAGTGAAACGATTTGTTTTCGGTGAGATTCGGAAGCGATCCGTTGAGTTCTTCGGTGCTGCGCCAGATCGCGTGAGCTTCACCGGTGGAGGCATCGGCAACGTAAATAGCCCAAGGATTGGGGCGAGTCTGAAGAAGGGGGAGGCGCTCTTCGAGGCCGCGAATGCGGACAAAGGCAATCCGCTTGCCGTCGGCGGACCAGCGCGGTGTGGAATCACGATCTACCGAGGGCGCTAGGTAGCGGATCGATTCCTGCCCGAAATTGTAAATAGCGACGAAGCTGTGATCGCCGCGACGCGAGACGAACGCGATTTCCGCTCCGTCGGGCGACCACTTCGGTGAATCATTTTCACCGCGCACGAACGCAAGTTGATGTGCGGGCGTCGCGCCAGACACCGGGGCGACCCACAGCTGGCCGCGCGCCGCCCACACCGCCATGGTGCCGTCCGGGGAAAGCTCGACGTCCTCGCAGCCTTCGCGCGTGCAATCCAAGTCGCCCAGATAGCGCGGCTCACCCTTGTCCACGGCCACCGCCCACACCTGCTGATTGGGCCGCGTAACGCTGCTGGTGGGGTCGGCAACATCGCCGACGGAGTTGAGTTCGCTGCCGCGCGAATAAACCACCGTGCGGCCATCGGGAGTGAGCCTAAGGCTGGCGAGGGCCATCCCATCGTCTTCCGAGTAATGCGTGACTTGGCGCGCCGCGAAGCTGGGAGCGTCCGCGATCCACACGTTGCGGACGCCCCGGGCGTCGAACACCCAGGCGACGCGCGGCGCCCGTGCGGCGGCGGTCAAGTTGTCGGGAAACGGCGAGCTCATAACCTGCTCGACGGTGAAGCTTTGCGCCAAGGTAATTCGCGGAACAAGCAAGGCACACAAGCCGCCAACAAGAAACGCGACACGATCGAAGAAGGCGCGCAGTTTAGACGAGCCGGAAGTCTTTTTCACCGATAATCTCCTCTTCAAAAGCGGCTGTATTGTACGCCCATCTCGCCGGTTCAGGCTTTGGGCTAACGATTGCACAACCGGCGCTCTTTCCGGAAACCCGAAAGCCAATTGCCGCTATAATCATAGGTATGATCGGAGGCGGGTCTTTTCCGTTCGGAGAAGCGAGATCTGCGATTGTTTTTGAGAACGTGCGCATCGGCTTCGACGAAGGAGAGATTCTGCGCGGGGTGTCATTTTGCGTGCGCGAGCGAGAGACGGTGGTCTTGCTCGGCGAAACGGGGACGGGAAAGACACTCACGTTGAAAATGGCTGCGGGGTTATTGCGGCCGGACAGCGGAGGCGTTGATGTACTGGGCCAGAAGGTTTCGGCAATGGAAGAGAAAGAGCTGCTGGCGTTTCGTCGGAAGATCGGTTTCATGTTTCAGGAAGGAGCTTTGTTCGACTCGCTGACGGTCGCGGACAACGTGGCGTACCGGCTGCATGAAGATGGCATGCCTGCAGAACAGATCGAGCCGCGTGTGAGAGAAGTGCTGCGCTTTGTGGAGTTGGAGCACACCATGGACCAGCTTCCTTCCGAGTTGTCGGGCGGCATGAGGCGGCGCGTTTCGATTGCGCGAGCCCTCGCGAATCGGCCTCCCATCGTGCTGTATGATTCGCCGACGGCAGGCCTCGATCCGGTTACCTCGCAGACCATCATCACGCTGATCTTGCGTCTGCGCGACATGTACGGGGTGACCGCCCTACTCGCCACGCACCGGCTTCAAGATGGATTCGCATTGGCGAACTTCCATTTCGAACCTCGGGCGGAACGCGTGGTGGCCAACTCGCCAAATGGGAGCGGGCGGGAAGCAAATGCCGCGCGCACGCGGTTTCTTGTGTATCGGGACGGTGAGATTTATTTCGAAGGGGAACCGGAAGAAATTGTGACTTCGAAGGATCCCTATCTGAAGCGTTTCTTGGTGTGAATTTGCAATAGTGTTCTTCTTGGAACTCGGGAGGAAAGAAGAAAATGCCACAACGAAAACAACTTACCTGGACGGAGTTGCGGGTGGGGCTGTTCGTGCTGGTGGGCTTGTCGGTGCTGGCAGCCGGAATCTTCTATGTCACCGGCCAAGGAATTCTGGGGCCGAAGTACCGGTTGAAGACCTATTTGCCGGAAGTCTCGGGGCTGGCCAAGGGGGCCACGGTGCGCGTGGACGGCGTGGAAGTCGGAAACGTGGAAGCCATCACTTTTTTGCCGCGCACCCCGGGGAAGGCTACGGACCGGAACAAGAATATCGAGGTGGTGATGCGTGTGGACCGAAAGTTTCAAGGCGATATTTTGACCGACTCGGTGGCAAGCCTCAGGACGGAAGGCCTGTTGGGGAACCGCTACGTGACCATTTCGCGGGGAATCACCGGGAAGCCGATTCCCGATGCCGGGGTCATTACCGGGACGGAAGAAAAGGCCATGTCGGAAGTGGTGGAGAGAAGCGCGGAAGTTCTCGGCAATCTTTCCGCTTTGTCTACCGACGTGCGTGAGCTGATTGCCGGCGTGCAGGAAGGCCGCGGCTCGCTCGGGAAAATGCTGACCGATGATCAGGCTTACAACCATTTGAACGGGATCCTGACCAAGGGCGACGCGATGATGAGCGGGATTCGAGATGGCCAGGGCACGCTTGGAAGACTGGTTGCTTCCGATGACCTGTATGCAAAGGTGGATAAAGGGATGGACGACGTGAACGTCATGCTGGCGGATGTGCGTTCCGGAAAAGGCACGCTCGGGAAACTGCTCTACGACCCGACGCTCTATGACCAGACCAAAGAAGCGGTCACGAATGGCAACTCCATGCTGAAGGACGCGCGCGCTGGCAAGGGCTCGTTAGGAAAGTTCATGACCGACGACACTCTTTACGACAAGCTGCGCGAAACCAGCGCGAACGTGGCGTCTGCCTCCGCAAAGCTGAATGACAACACCACCACCGCGGGAAAATTGTTTACCGACCCAAAGCTCTACGACAATCTGGCGGGTTTGACCGGAGATATGCGCCTGCTGATTGGCGATTTTCGGCAAAACCCGAAGAAGTTCCTGCACGTCAAGATCACCCTGTTCTAAGCCGCCGGGCTTTGCCGTAACCACGGTAATGTGCTGTAATGCGGCTGTAACAATCGGTGCATAGTGTTGCCGTGTGAGTCGCTTCTCGTTCGAGGCCCATGGAAACTCAGGATGTAGTGCAAAAACCGGCGCGGACCGAGCCGGCAAAATCCACCCTTCCGCAGCCGGGGCGGCCGATTCCGAGCCGCGCCTATCCCGGCGCGTTGATCGTGGTTGAGGGCACGGACGGCTCCGGAAAAAGCACGCAGTTGTATTTGCTCAAGCGCTGGCTGGAAATCGGCGGGTACCGGCTGCATTTCACGGAATGGAATTCCTCGCCTCTGGTGAAGTCGGCGACGCGGCGCGGCAAGCAGCGCCGGTTGCTCACCCCCACTACTTTTTCGCTGCTGCACGCCGCGGACTTTGCCGACCGCTGCGAGCGGCAGATCATGCCGTTGCTTCAGGGAGACTACCTGGTCCTGGCGGACCGCTATATTTACACGGCCTTTGCACGTGATTCGGCCAGAGGCTGCCCGCCGCGCTGGCTGAGAAATCTCTATCGCTTTGCTCCCGTGCCGGACATCACGTTCTACTTCCGCGCGCCGCTCGACGTGGCGGTAAACCGCATTTTGAGCGGACGTCCCAAGCTGAAATACTACGAAGCAGGCATGGACCTGGGACTGTCGTACGACCGCGCGGAAAGTTTTCGTTTGTTCCAGGCGCGAATTCTCGAGGAATACGACAAGATGGTAGATTCCGACAGTTTCGTCGTGCTGGACGGCACGATGCCCGTCAATAAATTACAGAAGCAGATGCGCGAAATCGTCGCTTCGAAAATCGATCTCAAGCGTTTCGCTCCCCGGGCTGAGGAAGCGGAGTAAGCATGCCCGATCAGGAAAAAGAAAAGCCTGCGGCCACGGTGACCGCGACAGAGACGGTTGCGCCCGCGCCCCCTTCTCCATCCCCGGCGCCAGCAAAACCGGCTCCAGCCCCGGAAGATACCGGGCCCCAGTATTTTTTCGGCGAACCTCTGGTCGGATTCGATCCCAGCGAAATCTACGGCAGCCTGATCGTGATCGAAGGCATGGACGGCTCGGGACGCTCGACGCAAATCACGCTCTTGCAGGAATGGCTCGAATCCGAGGGCTTCGCGGTGCAGACCAGCGGCTTGCGGCGTTCGAATCTCGTGGGACGGGACATCGACCAACTGCTGGCCAAGAATGCGGTGACGCGGCTGACATTGGCCTTGATGTATGCGACCGATTTCTTCGACCAAGTCGAGCACCGTATCCTTCCCGCGCTGCGTTCCGGGACCATCGTGCTCGCCGACCGTTACATTTTCACTTTAATCGGCCGCGGCGTGGTGCGTGGCATTAACCGTGAGTACATGAGTGGGCTTTACGCCATGGCGCTGCGGCCACATCTTACTTTTTGGTTGAACGTCCGCCCGGAGACGGCCTTCGGCCGCGAATTCCGCAAAGCGCAGGCCATCAGCTATTGGGAGGCCGGGCGCGACATGTCACTTTCGCACGATCTCTATTGGTCCTTCATCCGCTACCAGACTATGATTAAGCGGGAATTCGAAGTCATGGCCAAAAGGCACAATTTCATCGAGCTGGACGGCGAAGCCAGCGTGCCTGCCGTCAATAAACTCCTGCGCCAGCGGATTGCGGAACAACTGGGCATTCGCTCGACGAAGTACACTCCCTCCTCAGCCTTGTCTCACCTTTGGCGGTAGCATCGCCGATGCCCGAGCCGGTCCACATCGCGGCTATCGACGCCGGCTCCAACGCCGTGCGTCTTCTGGTGGCGCGCGCCTATTCCGCGCTGGACGTCGAACCACTGCAAACGGAGCGCTACCCGCTGCGGCTGGGTGAGCAAGTTTTTCTCCGACAGCACTTCAGCAAGGATGTCTTCAAGAAGGCCACAAAGGCGTTCCGCTATTTCCGCGAAGTCATGGACAATTTCGGAGTGGCGCGGTATCGGGCAGTGGCTACCAGCGCCACGCGAGAAGCGGAAAATCGCGATGCCTTTGTGCGCGCGATCAAGCGAAAGTCCGGAGTTGCTTTGGAGGTGATCAGTGCAGCGGAAGAGTCCCGTCTCGGCCGGGAAGCCGTGCTGGTGGCCATGGGGCCCGAGGCTGCGCCGCGCTGCATTGTAGACTTGGGCGGCGGAAGCCTGGAGATCAGCATCCTCCGAGATCACGACGTGGAACAAAGCGCGCAGTTGCCGGTGGGCACGGTTCGGCTCATGACCACTCTGGATTTACCGGGTGTGATTCGTCCCGCGCAAACCGAACAGGTGCGCAAATACGTGCGCGCCTTGCTCGAGTCAAAACTCGTGCCGCGACCCAACCTGGGTGAAGGAATCGCCGTGGCCCTGGGCGGCAATGCCGAAACGCTGGCGGACGTCGCCCCGGGAGAGCGAGTGCACGGCTTGCAGACGATCGAGCTGTCCCTGTTAAGGGAGCGTTTGCCCGACCTGCTCGAGCGGGACGTGCACGAACGAATGAAGACTTATGGAGTGCGCCGGGATCGCGCCGACGTGATGGGCATCGCCGCCATTACTTTCGTCACCCTGGGACGCTACCTGAATCTTCGGCTTTTTGCCGTTCCGGGGGTCGGCGTGCGCGAGGGAATTCTGCAGGAACTCGCGCACGAAACGTTCACGCGCAAAGAGCCGCACCGCTACGACGGCGCTGCACGTCAATTGCTGGTTGGGGCGCGTAGTTTTGCGCGCCGGCTGGAATACGATCAGCAGCACGCGGAGCACGTGCGCGAGCTGAGTCTTCAGCTCTTCGACCAGTTGCAGCCGGTGCACCGTTTGCCGGCGCAAACGCGCGTGCTTCTCGAAGCCGGAGCGCTGCTGCATGATGCGGGTCACCTGATCAGTCACCGCGGGCATCATAAACACGGAGAATACCTGGTTTTGAACAGCGATATTCCCGGGCTAGAAGGCCGCGAACGCGCCATCGTCGCCGGTCTGGTGCGCTATCACAACCGCAAGTCGGAACCAGCTGGCCATCACGCCGCTTATTCCTCACTGAACGACGCCGATAAGCCCATCCTGCGAAGGCTGGCCTCCATTTTGCGGATTGCCGAAAGTCTCGATCATTCGCACCGACAGCGCATCGTGAAAATTCGCGCTTCGTTTCAGCGCGGCGCGGTTGGCTTGGAAGTCCAGGCGCATGGCGACGCCGGCGAAGATTTGCGCGACGCCGGGCGCAGTGCAGAATGGTTTGAAAAAGAATGTCATGTCAAGGTTTATACGCGGCGGGCTCCCGGCATTCTCAATCGAATCCGACGAATGTTCCGCCCGTCGTCGGCGCTCGGAGATTCGTGAACGACTCCCTGGATCGCGGAAAACCTAGGAGAAAAGGATGCAGCTCTACATCGTTCGCCACGGCATCGCCATCGATCGCGAGGACCCGAAATGCCCTCCCGATCCGGAAAGGTATTTGACCGAAGAAGGGCTCGAGAAAACCAAGGCCGTCGCGAAGGGGCTGGCTTCACTTCGCGTATCGCCAGGTTTGTTCGTAACCAGCCCTTACACGCGCGCGGTACAAACCGCGGAAGTGTTTGCAGACGCCTTGGATTACTCCAGGCAGAAAATCCGGCGCAGCGAGCTGTTGTTACCCGGCGCCGAGCCTACGCTGCTCTTCCGTGAGCTCGCGCGGGAAAAGCAGGCTTCTTCGATTTTTTTGTTTGGTCACGCGCCGCATCTCGACGATGTGATTGCCACCGCGGTGGGCTCCAAGAAGCACATAACGACTCTGAAGAAAGCCGGCGTCGCCCTGATTGAGCTGAAACGGATTTCTCCTCCGGCCGGCGTTCTCGCCTGGCTCGCTACTCCCAAAATGTTGCGCCGAGTGCGGAGGTAATTCCCGGGGGATTCGTCGGTGGTTCGCTTAGTCGGAAGCTACGGAGAACAAAGGTGCTTGCGGAGGCGGCAGAGGTACAACCTTTCCCGGCTTGACCGCGGGCTTTAGAATCAGGGGCAGGCCCAGGTACTCTTCGAGCAGATGCTTGCCGGCCGCAAGGCGCGCGGCGGTCTCCACGTCGTCCGTCAAACCTCGAACACGAAGCACGATGGTCTCGGCGGACTTTTCCGCATGAAGCCCCGCGCCGCTTTCCACTCCACATTTGCGTAGCGCAAGGGCCAATCGCAAAACGCCGGTCAATGCGCGAACACGATTCCGCTGCTCCTCAGACAACTTGGAAAACGGCCCGCTCTTCTTAGATGGTTCTGCGCCGCGGTGATAACGGATCACCGTGGCGAGCAGCTCCCATTCGTCGTTGCTCCAGCCGGGAGGAAGGGGAAGACTGAGGATAAATTTGCGCGCGGCCTTTTGCGGTGATCGATCCGTGTCAGTTTTTCCGAGTCCCTGCAATCGCGTCGCAGCCAACAGGATGCGAGTGAGCGCCGGCTCGCAAAAGGCGGGACCGGCATTGGCTCGTTTCAAGGCCTGGTAAACCGCCACGGCAATGCGGGACACCTGCGAGGTGCGGCTCAGATCGGAATCGACGGCCCGCGCCGTGGCGCGCAAACGTGCCTCTGCGGCGGCCTCGACACGGCCATTCGTGGGCAACCCAGCACGCCACAAATTCCAAAGGCTGGTCTTCCCAAGCGTGAGCTGCCGATAGGTTCGGATGCATTGCTGGCGTTCCTGGCCAATCGTTTCCATCCACACGCTCAAGGAATCTTCCGTCTCCACGAAATCCGATCTCTTGACGATGTCCAGGAGCACGTCGAGGTCGTGCACTTCTCCCAGCAAATCCTGGACGCGCTTCAAATTGTCGCTCCAGACCGCGTAATGCTCCGGCAGCAAGCTCTCAACCGTGTAGCGGAAGCGTTTCAGTCCAATGCGCAGCGCATGCCAGGGCTTCGGTTTCTCCGTACGCAGGGCTTTTGCATGCAGTTCCTTGGCGGCTTCGAATCGCTCGAGCGCCATGCACTGCGCGGCCAGACTACCCGCGGGCACCAGTCGGTTGCGTTGCCGGAGCCGACGCGCCAGCCTTCGCCACGATCTTTGGTCGAATTTGGCCACGGCGCGCACCGCGGTCTCCCTTAGCTCGGGCTCCTTGGACTCAAACAAAGTCTGCAGGTGCGCGCGGACTGGATCATTTTCCGGCCCGAGCTTTTTGACCCACTCGTTCATCACCTGGGCGTCGCGCAGTGCGCCCAAAGCGCGGAAAAGCTTGCGCGCCGCTTTGCGCATCGTCGGCCAAGCGGGATCTGGATCGATTTCCTCCATGGCTGCAGCGACCGAGCGGCAACGCCGAATGGCCACACGGAGATCATGGACCGCTTCCATCTCAGCCGATGAGCGAACAGAGTCCAGTTCCTTCAGGACTTGGTCCATCCAGAAAGCCAGATCTCGGCGCTCTAGGTGAGCGCCGGCGGAAAACGGAGTTACCGTCGACAATGACAACCTCGAAGTGTCCGCCCGGATGTTTCCCTGTGGTGAGAAAGCCCCTGCCGAGCGGGAAGCATAGAGTAGCTCTTGGGAACCTGCGCGTCCAGTCGGGCCGTGCGTACCTTGTGGAAATCTTTATAGAAATCAGAAGCTGAATGCCCAAGGAGCGTTTCTTGAGTGCCGCAAAGACGCTAGTCTGGATTGTCCACATGCATGGGCGGAACTGCCAGACGCGCTGGACTCAAAAACCAAAACTGGCGTGTGGAAAACTAAGCATCAGCAAGAAAACTAAGCCAGTTAGCTCGCGGAATACAATGGTCCTCAAGGGCCTTCACCGATAGGTGGGCGAAGCAATGTGCTTAGCTGTCCCAGGCTATTCGTTGTAGTGGTTACAGTACTTCGGGCTGTCCTTCACAAGCCCAAGGCGTCAATCGGCGGAGCGCAAGGGAACCGGTGGCTTGCTGTGCTGACACCGCAGCGCGGGCAATCTGCTGGGCCCTGCGCCCCGCTCCGACGTAGGAAGCTCTCCTACTGCAATGCGGGGCGCTGAAGCACCCTACCCTGCTCGAAGTCGCTCACCTCCTTAGCTCGTGAAGCTGGACAGATCTTGTGCCGGTGCAGCGACCGGGATTTCGCGGGAACCAGGTAAACTTCGCTCCCCGTTTCCGCTCGCGGACTCAAATCGGTGAGCGGAAATACGCAATTCTGCCACGGTCGCATCTAGCGCGTGCACGTAATGTCCGGTAATGTGAAAGATTGAATCAGACGCGCGCTTTGTAGTACCCTGCCATTCCCATGAATGTCGAGCACTTGAACCTGCTGAAACAAGATGACTCGAATAGTCAGTTGGCAGTCTTCAAATTGCATGGAAAGCTCATCCTGGAGACGGTCGGCAGTTTTCTTCAGACCATGCGTCCGGAGTGCGCACCCGAGTTAGTTCTCGACATGAGCGGTGTGAAATTTCTCGATTCCGCCGGCATCGGCGCGCTGGCGCAACTCTTTGTTCACCGCAAAGGGCAGGGGCAAAAGTTCGCGCTCGCAGCGCTTACGCAGCAGGCTAAGGCGGTCATGGAAGTCGCCGGTTTGCTCAAGCTTCTGCCCGCGTATGCCTCGGTCACCGACGCCATACGGGCCGAGTCGTAATTAACTTTCGGACTGCACTTCGCAGCAACAATCCTGGCAGCGCGAAAACTGAACTGAACGAGACCGCAAGCAGGCCATGCCCGGCGGCGGAGTGCGCCGTTTCCGACGCTATCTCAAACGCCGAGCTGATTCTCAAGGGGCTCGACGAGCGCTGGCCCGCGGAGACGGTCAGCCAGCCGCGCGGGTGCAGCTCGCGGATTGCGGAGACGTACGGGGTTTTCATCAGTTGGTCAGGCGTCTGGTCATGCCGCGGAGATGGTGGGCCATTGAAGGAGCACAGGGCAGGTGGGGTACACGACGTACCTCAGCACCGCTCGCCGGGCTCTAAGCGACCCAGGTAACGCACAGGGCCAGGCCACATCTGTGGCAGGCGTCCGTTGCGCGTGCTGGCGTCCGTTTTATATACTTGCAGCCTTCCATGCCAAATTCTCTCTCCGTTGCTGGGTGGAACTCTAAGTACAAAGACCGAGGCGCAGATCCTGCCGGCTTTTGGGGCGGACTGTGGCATGGAGTAATCGCTCCGATCACCTTTATCGTTAGCCTGTTTGTCGATGGTGTGAGCATCTATGAGACCAATAACAACGGCCGATGGTATGAATTGGGATTCATGCTGGGAATTGGCGCCTACGCTGGAAGCCAGGGAGTGCGCGGCCTAGTCAGATAGTGAAACAGCCAGGGCGATCACCTTTTTCACCCAAGAGAACGGGAGCATGTACGTCATTTCTCGGAACCTG
>Ga0306920_100000530_pt1 | contig 44383 bp, 37 predicted proteins | sample flu12Cox44000170_FD_204666 | JGI IMG/M metagenome (GOLD analysis project Ga0306920, IMG submission 204666) | Lab enrichment of tropical soil microbial communities from Luquillo Experimental Forest, Puerto Rico - flux4day.12C.oxic.44.000.170 (v2)... | ecosystem: Environmental > Terrestrial >... | reverse complement strand
GACGCCGGCCGCGATCCGCCGCGCATGCTCCGCGCCCAGCTCGCACAGCTCGGCGACCACCGCCGCGCCGCGGCGCGCCACCACGTCGAGCGAGGCGATGCGGCGCTCCTGCAGCTTGTCGCCCGGGGTCAGGTAGTAGCGCACCCGGAGCCACTCGGGATGCTGGCGCTCGAGCCGGTGGCGCAGCTTGGCGTGCAGCCCCTCGGCGAGGCGGGCGAACTGGTAGTCGACCTTGCCGCGCGCCGACTCGACCAGCTGCGGCAGGCTGGCGTCGACCTCGCGCGCCGACTCCGCGAAGCGCTGCAGCCCTTCGGCCGCGGCGGCGCGGGCGCGCGTCAGCGCCGCGGCCACCGCCGCCGGGGTGCGCGCCTCGGCGAGGCGGCGTACCACGGCGTCCGTCCCGGAGATCACCTCGAGCGGCGTGGCCCCCGAGGTCTCGATGAGCGAGATCGCCGCGTCCGGCAGCCAGGTCGCGCCGAGGCGCATCACCGGGCAGGCGGCGTGCACCTCGAGCCCCTCGAACAGCTCGCGCAGCTGGGCGAGGTAGGCGGCCTCGCCCGGACCGCACGCCATCGCCACGGTGGGGAACACCGCGTCCTGGAGCGGCGGTCGCAGGGCGACGCTGGGCGAGAGCCGGGCACCGGGACCCAGCGCCGTCGCCTCGGCCGGCGTCACCTTGCGGCGCGTGCCGTCTTCCACGGCGAACACGAAGGAATCGAGCGCCTGATCGGCGAGCGGCCGCCGCCCCGTCTCGCGCTCGAGCGCCGCGCCGGCGCGCCGCACCGCGGCGCCGAGCTGATCGGCATGCGCCAGGTAACGCTCCAGCACCGGGCGCGCCGCGGCGCGGAAGGCGGGCAGGCGCGGATCGACCACCACCACGCCCTGCTCGGCGAACAGCGCCAGCACCAGCGCGCTGTAGGCTTCGCCCAGATCGCGCGCCGCCTCGCTCCCCTGCGCCATCCGGGCGCGCAGCGCCGCCACACCCGGCAGGCCCTCCCACAGCGCCAGCGCCTCGCGCTCGAGCGCCCCGAGCGGCGCCACCGCGATGCCGCCCACCAGCGCGCCGTCACGGTGCGCGGCGGCGGGCAGAGCCAGCTCATGGATCGCGAGCGCGGCGTCGGCGAGCGTCGCCCCGCGGATCTCGGCGAAGTCCGAATCCTCGCCGTGCATCCAGAACAGCGGCACGCATGGCACGCCGGTGCGCGCCGTCACCACCGCCGCGAGGCCGACCGTGCTCGCGATCTTGTGGAGCGAGTACAGCGGGCCGCCGAGCGGCGCGGGCTGCTGCCCCGCCACCGCGCACACCGCTTCGCCGCGCGCCAGGCGCTCGAGCGCGGCCAGCGAGGCCGGCGCGGCGCCGAGGCGGCGATGGTACTCGGCCAGCTCTGCCGCCAGCTCGCGCGGCAGCGCCCGCCGCTTGGCGTTGGCGAGCGCCGTGAGCCCGCGGTCGTCGCTCCAGCGCGACAGGAAACGCGCGCGCGCCACCGGACCGTCGCGCACCAGGTCGTCGCTCAGCGGGTCGTAGAGACGCTCGAGCCCGGGCTCGTTCCTGATCGCGATCCGCGACCGCACTGCGAGCGTGCCCATCACGACCGGGAGTCCGGAAGCGGAGCGGGCGCGCACCGGGCGCCGCGGGCGGCCGCGCAACGGGCGCCGGGGGCGGGCGCGCCGCGACAGGAGGAGGGCATGGTCCGAGCCATGCTAGGCGTGGCTCAGGAGCCGGTCAACTGCGCCGCCGCGGAATGCGGAACGCGGAGCCTAGGTGCCGAACGCCTGCTTCCAAGCCTGCGCGGCCGCGACGCGGGCCCGTGATGGGGCGCCGGAAAGTCCGGCCGCGACGGCGGCCCGGATCGCGCGCCGCGACGCCCCGAGCCGCACGGCGCCGAGCAGGTGGCTCGTAAGCTGGCGCTCCCATCCGGTGGCGGCCAGCACCGTGACGGCGACCAGCTCGCGCGTCGCGGGATCGAGCCCGGTGCGTGACAGCACCCGCCCGTAGCCCTGCTCGATCATCCACACCGCCAGATCGGGATGGAGCGCGCGCACCGCGCGCCGCAGTCGCCCGTAGGCGGCGCCGTAGACCCCGGCGCAGCGCGCCTCACCGCGCCGCATCCAGTCGCGCGGCCGGCCCTCGCGGGTGCGGCGGGCGCGCCCCGGCCAGGTGAGGTTGAGCGTCCGCGCGCCCTCGAGCGCCGCGGGGTAGCCGGCGTGGAGCACCAGCATGAGCGCAGTCTCCTCGGCCGCGACCCGCGGCAGCCCGGCGCGGCGTGCGGCGAGCAGCGCGCGGCGCGCCGCCGCCGCCCGGCCCGACACCATCGCGGCCGCGAACGCGATCAGCGGCGCCGTGCTCCGCGTCCCGCGCCGCGCACCGCGCCGCATTCCGCTTGACGCCCTCATGGGGGTCCGACACTATCGGCGCGCCCGACCGTCCACAAGCGCTCGGCCCCGTCCCTGGCCCGCGCCCCATCCGGAGACGCGCGTGAACGACATCCTCGATCGCGCCCTCAACACCGCCCAGCTCGAGGGCGCGAGCTACGCCGAAGCGCGCACCGTCGAGTCACGATCCCAGCAGCTCGAGGTCAAGAACCGCCAGGTCAGCACGCTCGCCGAGGGCGAGTCGTTCGGCCTCGGCGTGCGGGTCATCGTCGACGGCGCCTGGGGCTTCGCGGCCAGCGCCGAGGTCAGCGCCGCCGACGCCGAGGCGTGTGCGCGGCAGGCGTGCCGGATCGCGCGGGCTTCGGCGAAGTTCCGGCGCGGCCCGGTCGTGCTGGCGCTCCTCAAGCCCGCGCTCGCCCGCTACACGACGCCGTTCAGGATCGATCCGTTCGAGGTGCCGCTGGCCGACAAGATCGCCCTGCTGGTCGAGGCGACCGGGATCATGAACCGCGAGCAGGCGGTGCGCGTGGCCCAGGGCGCCATGATGTTCTGGGAGGAGAAGAAGCACTTCGCCTCGAGCGAGGGGGCGCGTATCGAGCAGCGCATCGTCCACTCCGGCGCCGGGCTCACCGCCTGGGCGGTGGGGGCCGACGATCTCCAGGTGCGCTCCTATCCCAACTCCTTCGGCGGGCAGTACGAGGCGAACGGCTACGAGCTGGTCGAGCGTCTCGATCTGCCGGGTCACGCGGCCGAGACCGCGGCCACCGCGGCGGCGCTGCTCGAAGCCCCGGTGGGACCGGCCGGGGTGACTACCATCATCCTCGACGGCTCGCAGGTGAGCCTCCAGCTCCACGAGTCGTGCGGCCACCCCAGCGAGCTCGACCGCGCCCTCGGCCACGAAGCCAACTACGCCGGCACGTCGTTCCTGACCACCGACCAGCTCGGCAAGCTCCAGTACGGCTCGAAGGTGGTCAACATCGTCTCCGACGCCACCAGCCCGCGGGGTCTCGGGACCTTCGGCTTCGACGACGAGGGGGTTCCGGCGCAGAAGGTCGACCTGGTGCGCGAGGGCCGCTTCGTCGGCTATCTCACCTCGCGCGAGACCGCGACCATGCTGGGCCAGTCCTCGAACGGCACCATGCGCGCCGAGTCGTGGGGGCACATCCCGCTCATCCGCATGACCAACGTCAACCTCGAGCCGGGGACCTGGAAGCTCGACGACCTGATCGCCGACACCGACGACGGCCTGCTCATGATCACCAACCGCTCGTGGTCGATCGACGACCGCCGCTACAACTTCCAGTTCGGCACCGAGGTCGGCTACGAGATCAAGAAGGGCAAGCGCGGCCGGCTGCTCAAGAACTGCACCTACACCGGCATCACGCCCGAGTTCTGGAACCAGTGCGACGCGGTGTGCGACGCCTCGGACTGGGAGATCTGGGGCACGCCCAACTGCGGCAAGGGCCAGCCGAGCCAGACCATGCGCACCGCCCAGGGCGCCGCCGCGGCGCGCTTCCGCAACATCCAGGTGGGCGTGGGGACGCACTCGTGACCCCGCCGCCCCGCACCGCCGCCGCCGTGCCCGACGTGGCGGGGCCGCCGCTGTCGCGCGCCGAGGCCGAGCAGCTGCTGGCCGAGGCGATCGGCCAGTCGTCGGCCGAGGACACCGAGGCGCTGCTCGAAGCGCGGCGCGAGAGCCTGACGCGCTTCGCCAACAACGAGATCCACCAGAACGTCAGCTCGCTCGACCACACGCTCACGCTGCGGGTGCGGGTCGGCCGGCGTTCGGGCACCGTGGAGACCAACCGGCTCGACTCGAGCGGCCTGCGTCAGGCCGCCGACCGGGCGCTCGCGATCGCGCGGCTCTCGCCCGAGGATCCCGAGCTGCCCGATCCGGCGCCGCGCGCCGAGTACCGCACCCTCGAGGCCTTCGATCCCGCGACCGCGGCCTCGACGCCCGAGGAGCGCGCCGCGGCGGTGGGCCCGGTGATGGCCGAGGCGGCGGCGCGGGGCCTGAACGCCGCCGGGGCGCTCAGCACGCTGGCGGGTGTCACCGCGTTCGCGAACAGCCGCGGGGCGTTCGCGTTCCAGCCCGAGACCTACGCCCACTTCACCTGCACGGTGCGCAGCGACAGCTCGAGCGGCTGGGTCGACCGCCATCGCCGCGACGCCGCATCGCTGGGGGCCGCGGCGCTGGGGCGGGTGGCGATCGAGAAGGCGGAGCGCGGCAAGCAGCCGGGGGCGATCGAACCCGGGGCGTTCACCGTGGTGCTGGAGCCGAACGCGGTGGCCGAGCTGGTCCAGTTCCTGGCCGGCCTGGGGCTGGGCGCTCAGGCCGACCAGGAGGGGCGCTCGTTCATGGCCGGGCGCATGAACCAGCCCGTCACCGGCGCCCGCGCGACGATCGTCGACGACCCCTACGACCCGCGCGCCTTCGGGCGGCCGTTCGACAGCGAGGGCACGCCGCGCCGCCGGGTGGCGCTGATCGAGAGCGGGATCGCGCGCGCGGTGGTCCACGACCGGCGCACCGCGAGGAAGGCCGGGGTCGAGAGCACCGGCCACGCCTCGCCACCCCCGGGCGCCGAGGGGCCCCTGCCCTACAGCCTGGTGCTCTCGGCCGGCGATCAGACGCTCGAGCAGCTCATCGCCTCGACCGAGCGCGGCATCCTGATCACGCGCTTCTGGTACAACCGTGTGGTCGACGCCAAGAAGACGCTGATCACCGGTATGACTCGCGACGGCACGTTCATGATCGAGAACGGCCGGCTCACCCGCGGCCTGCGCAACCTGCGCTTCAACGAGAGCGTGCTCGGCATGCTGGAGCACGCCGAGGGCTGGGGACGGGACGGCGAGCCCACGGTGTTCGACTACATCGGCAGCTGCGTGGTGGCGCCGGCGCTCCAGGTGCGCGACTTCCGTTTCACCGGGGTGAGCCCGTTCTGAGCGCGGAGTGATCGGGAGCGGGAGCACGACGCCGGACCCGATGCGCGCCGCGCTCCAGGCGATCTGGACCTTCCCCTCGATCCTGGTCAGCGCCTTCCTGGTGGCGTGGGGCGCCGAAGCGGCCCAGTTCTACATCTCCCAGGGCCTCGCCCTCGCGCTGCTGGCGTGGATCCAGGTGCTGCCCGAGTTCGCGGTCGAGGCGGTGATCGCCTGGCGCCGCGACATCCCGCTCATGACCGCCAACTTCACCGGCGCGCTGCGGCTGCTGACCGGCCTCGGCTGGCCGACCATCTGGGTGGTCCAGGCCCTGGCGCGGCGCGCGCGCGGCGAGCGGCGCTTCTTCGCCGCCATCGAGCTCGAGGACGAGCACGCCGCCGAGGTCGTCGGCCTGGTGCCGCCGCTGCTCTACTTCGTGTGGATCATCGCCAAGGCCTCGATCGACCTGGTCGACGCGGCGGTGCTGCTCGCGCTCTACGCCGGCTACCTCGTCGTCATCAACCGCATCCCGCCCAAGGACCACGAGGAGCTGGCCGACGTGCCCAACGTGGTGCGATCGATCCTGCGCTTCGACCCGGCGCGCCGCGTGATCGCGATCGTCGGCCTGTTCGTGTGCGGCGGCGTGCTGCTCTACGTCACCGCCGAGCCGTTCCTCAACAGCATGATCGGGCTCGCGACCGTGTTGGGGATCTCGCAGTTCGTGTTCGTCCAGTGGGTGGCGCCCTTCCTCTCCGAGTTCCCGGAGTTCACCACCACCTCGTACTGGGCGCGCCGGCGGGGGCGCGGCAAGGCCGGCATGGCGCTCATGAACATGGCGTCGAGCAACATCAACCAGTGGACGGTGCTGGCGGCGATGATCCCGATCGTCTACTCCCTGTCGCTCGGCCACCCGGCGGCGGTGCCGCTCACCGCGCACCGCACCGAGCTCGTCCTCACCCTGCTCCAGGGCGCGCTGGGGGTGGCGATCCTGTGCAACTTCGACTTCCAGGCCTACGAGGCGCTGGGGCTGTTCGTGCTGTGGTTCGCCCAGTTCCTGGTGCCCGATGCCCGCGGCCCGATCTGCTGGGTCTACGCCGCCTGGCTGGCGGCCGAGCTGCTCTCGGCGCCGTGGCGCCGGGACCGGCTGCGCGCCTTCGTGGTGTTCCCGCGCCTGTGGCAGGCCGGGTCGCGGCGGCGGCGCGGACCCGCCGCCCCGGCGGCGCGGTGATCGCACCGCGTCACCTGATCGCCACGCTGCTCGCGGCGCTGGGGTTGACGGCGATGGCGACGCCGGCCCGCGCCCACGATCAACCCTTGAGCGACGCATATCTCGCGCTGGTCCCGGGGCGCCTCGAGGTCTCGCTCAGCGTTCATCGCGCCGACGCGGCGCGCGCGCTCGCGATCGCCGCGCCCGAGTCGCTGATGGTCCCCGCGGTGCTGAGACGGCTCGACGCGCGCCTCGCGGCGCAGCTGGCGCCGCGTCTCCGCATCGAGGCCGACGGCCGGCTGCTCACGCTGGTGTTCCAGGGCAGCGCGGTGCGCGCCGAGCGGAGCTCGATCCAACTCCGCTTCGTGGCCGACTGCCCGCACCGCCCCGGCCGTCTCACCGTCCAGGCCCGGCTGTTCCCCGAGGATCCGCAGCATCAGACGTTCGTCAGCGTCTATGACGGCGGGCGGCTGCTGCGCGATGACGTGCTCAGCGCCGAACGGACCACGACCACCATCTTCACCACCGGCCCGGCGGGAGTGCTGGCGGTGCTCGCCACCTTCGTGCCGGCCGGGATCCACCACATCCTGATCGGACCCGACCACATCCTGTTCCTGATCGGCCTGCTGCTGCTGGGTGGCGGTTTCGGCCGCGTGCTGAGGATCGCGACCGGCTTCACCCTCGCCCACAGCATCACCCTCGCCCTCGCCGCCCTCGGCCTCGTCACGCCGCCGGCCCGCCTGATCGAGCCGGCCATCGCCCTGAGCGTCGCGCTGGTCGGGCTCGACAACCTGCGCGCGGGGAGCCGGCGCCGCGACCGGCGCGCCCTCATCGCCTTCGCCTTCGGCCTGGTCCACGGCTTCGGCTTCGCCGGCGTGCTGCGCGAGCTGGGGCTGCCGCGCGAGGCGCTGGGCTGGTCGCTGTTCGCGTTCAACCTCGGGGTCGAGGCGGGCCAGGCGCTGATCATCGCCGCGGTGCTGCCGCTGCTGGCGCTGGTGCGCGCCTCGGCCCCGCGCCTCGCGCCGCGGGTCATCGCCGCCGGCTCGTGGGGGGTGGTGCTGACGGGCGGGTTCTGGTTCGTCCAGCGCCTGGTGGCGCCGCTCTAGCCGCGGCGCCCGCGCAGGCGCGCCGCCAGCAGCGCGAACAGCCCTTCGGCGGTGCGCAGCTCCTCGACGCGCAGCAGCTTCATGAGCCCGAAACCGGCGGCGAGCGCGAACACGAACGCGCCCAGCACCAGCGCCGCCTCGCCCAGCAGGTGGTCCTGCCAGCGCCCGCCCAGCGCCATCAGGGCCAGGCCGCACACCAGCACCACCAGCGACGCCGCCAGGGCGACCCGCACCACCGTGGTCACCATGCGGCGGCCTTCGATCGGGCCGACGCGGCGCCGCAGGTAGAAGCCGAGCTGGAGCATGTTGCCGATCGAGGTCACCGAGGTCGCGAGCGCCAGCCCGAGGTGCTCGAGGCCGAGGAAGCGCAGGGGCCCGATGAACAGCAGGTTGAGCGCCAGGTTGAGCGCCACCGAGACGAAGCTGGCCTGGACCGGAACGCGCGTGTCGCCCAGGGCGTAAAACGTGCGGGTCAGCACGCCGACCGCCGCGAACGCCGGCAGCCCGACGCAGTACATCACCAGCGCGTTGCCGGTCTGCACGGTGTCGAACCAGTGGAAGTGCCCGTGCTGGTAGAGCAACGCGATCACCGGGCGGGCCAGCACCGCGAGCCACAGCGCCGCCGGCACGGTGAGGAAGAACACCAGCCGCAGCGTCGCCGACAGCGTGCTCTTGAGCGCCGGCATGTCGCGCGCGACCGCGGCGCGCGACAGCGCCGGCAGGCTGACGGTGGCGAGCGCCACGCCGAACACCCCGATCGGCAGCTGCATGATGCGGAACGCGTACCACAGCCACGACACGCTGCCCTGCTGGAGCAGGCTCGCGATCTGGGTGCTGACCAGGAGGTTGAGCTGGGTGGCGGCGAGCCCGATGGTGGCGGGGATCATGAGCGTGGCGACACGGCGCACGCCCGGATGCCCCGCCGGCCACTCGAAGCGCAGCTTGAAGCCCAGGGCCGCCAACGCCGGGAGCTGGCAGCCGAACTGCAGCAGCCCGCCCAGCAGCACCCCGATCGCCATCGCCAGGATCGGCGGCTGGCCCAGCGCCTTGCAGGCCGGGATCAGCGCCACGCCGAACACGATCATGCCCAGGTTCAGCATGGTGGGCGCGAGCGCCGGCACCGCGAAGCGGCCGCGCGCGTTCAGCATCCCCATCGCCGCCGCGGCCAGCGCCACCGCGGGCAGGAACGGCAGCATCACCCGCGTCAGCATCACGGTGAGCTCGATCTTCCCCGGCACCCTGGCGAAGCCGGCGGCGAAGGCGCGCACCAGCCACGGCGTGGTGAGCCAGCCCACCACGCACAGGCCGAGCAGCACGGCCAGCAGGGTCGACATGAGCTGGCGCCCCAGCGCCCACGCCGCCTCCTCGCCACGGTGGTGGTGGTACTCGGTGAAGGTGGGCACGAACGCCGACGACATCGCGCCCTCGGCGAACAGGTCGCGCAGCAGGTTGGGGATGCGGAACGCCACGTTGAAGGCGTCGGACGCGAAGCCGGCACCGAACAGGATCGCCATGACCTGCTCGCGCGCCAGGCCCAGCACCCGCGACAGCAGCGTCGCGGCCCCCACCGTGCCGGCGTCGCGGGCGACCTGCAGCTCCTCGCCCGCTCCCATCGACGGCTCGCGTGCCCCGCTGGTTGTCATGCGCGGGCGTCCCTGCTAGCGTGCCGCGCCATGCTGCCGATGGCCGTGGCCGCGCCCGACACCCTGCTGACGCCCGCCCGGGCCGCGGTGCTGGGCGCGGTGCAGGGGCTGAGCGAGTTCCTGCCGATCTCGAGCAGCGCCCACCTGTACGTCATCCCCAGGCTGTTGGGCTGGCAGTACGGCGGGCTATCGTTCGACGTCGCGCTCCACGGCGGCACCTTGGTCGCGCTGCTGGTCGCGTTCGGCCGCGACTGGCTGCGCCTGGCGGCGGACGCGCTGGGACCCACCGGCGAGCGCCGTTCCGACGCCCGCCACATGTGGCTGTGGCTGGTGGTGGCCACGATCCCGGGCGCCATCGCCGGCAAGCTGCTCGAGAAGTCGGCCGAGGAGCACCTGCGTTCGCTCCCGCTCCAGGCCGCCCTGCTGGTGGTGTTCGGCTTCCTGCTGTGGTTCGTCGACCGCATGATGTCGCCCGGCAACGACGGGCGCCGCCCCGGCTGGGGCGCGGCGATCGGCATGGGGCTGGCCCAGATGCTGGCCCTGGTGCCGGGGGTGTCGCGCTCCGGGATCACCATCACCGCCGGGCGCGCCTCCGGGTTCTCGCGCCTCGCCGCCGCGCGGCTCTCGTTCCTGCTCGCCACCCCGATCACGCTCGGCGCCGTGCTGCTCGAGGGCCGCCACATGGTGCTCGACGTCGCCCCGGCCGCGCTCGCCGCCGGGGTGATCACCTCGGCGCTGGTCGGCATCCTTGCCATTCGTGGCCTCCTGCGCTGGCTCGCGCACGCGGGCTTCGGCGTGTTCTTCGCCTACCGGGTGGCGCTGGCGCTGGTGATCGTGCTGTCGATGTTCCGCCACTGACCGCCGCTCAGGTCGGCCGGTCCTTGCGGGTCATGCGGTCCGTGAAGTAGCGGTTGAGCCGGTCGCGCAGGCTCAGGCGCGCGCGGTGCAAACGCGACTTCACCGCCGCCACCGTGAGATCGAGCGTATCCGCGACCTCGGCGTTCGACAGCTCGTCGTTGTCGCGCAGCTGGAACACGGTGCGCAGCTCCTCGGGCAGGCGGCTGACGCTGTCGGCCATGACCTCCCGCAGCTCGGAGGTCAGCAGCTCATCGACCGGCTGGCTCGACCAGTCCGGGATCTCGAGCGTCTCGGCGTCCTCGTTCTTGCTCTGCGATTGCTCGAGCGACACCAGGTTGTCACGCCGCTTGCGGTACTTCATCAGGCTGGCGTTGGTGGCGATGCGGTAGAGCCAGGTCGAGAAGGTCGATTCGGCCTTGAAGTTCTTGAGCCCGCGATAGGCGGACAGGAACGCGTCCTGGAGCGCCTCCGAGGCGTCGTCCTCGTGGCGCAGGATCTTGAACGACAGCCGGTAGACCTTGTCGCGATAGCGCCGCACCAGCTCGTCGAAGGCGCGCGTGTCGTTCTGCTGCGCCAGCGCCACCAGCTCGGCGTCGCCGAGCTGCCGGTAGTCCGGGTGCCGCGCGGGCGGCGCGGGCGGCGCCGTGGCGGGCGCCGCGCGCCGCGTCGCGGCAGTCGCCGCCGCGGGCGCCGGCATCGCGGGCGCCGGGCGCGGCGCGGGTTCGGGCCTCGACGCCGGCGCCGCGGGAGACGCGATCGGGGTGCGGCGCCCCGGCCCGGCGGCGGTGGAGACGCGCTTCGGAGCGGGCTTCGCCCCCGAGCTGGCGCGCGGCTTCGCCGCCGCCCGCGCCGGGCGCCGCGTGCCGCTCTTCGCCCGCGTCCGGGCGCGCCCGCGCTCGCTCATCGGACCGCTCCCGAGCGCGCCGCCTCGACGCCGGGCGCCTCGCGGATCGCGGCCGGGGCCGGCGCTCCGGCCGCGGCCTCGTGGACCACCGTCCCCTCAATCACCGTGAAGCGCGGGAACGCCTGCAGCAGCGCCGCGGGCTCGAGGCGGTGGAGATCCGCGCTCCACACCACCAGATCGGCGGCGGCCCCGGCGGCGAGAATGCCGAGCCGCGGCCACCACCCGGCGAGCCGTGCCGGAGCGGCAGTGTAGGCGGCGAGTGCCTGATCGAGCGACAGGCGCTGGGCCGGGACGAATCCGCCCCGCGGCGTGCCGTCGGCGCGCTCGCGCGTCACCGCGGCGTGGAGCCCGGCGGCGATGCTCGGATCCTCGACCGGGGCGTCGGAGCCGAAGGCCAGCAGCGTGCCGTGGTCGAGCAGGGTGCGCCACGGGTAGCTCGAGGCGGCGCGCCCGGCCCAGAAGCGTCCCACCAGCTCGAGATCCGAGGTGCAGTGGACCGGCTGCATGCTGGCCGCCACGCCGAGGTGGGCGAAGCGCGCCACGTCGGCGGGATCGACCAGCTGGGCGTGCTCGATGCGCGGCGGCAGCGCGACACGAGCCGCCGCGGGTCCGGCGGCCCCGAAGGCTTCGAGCGAGGCGCGGCAGGCCCGGTCGCCGATGGCGTGGATCGCCACCGAGAGCCCGCCGGCGAGCGCCCGCCCCACGATCGCGACCAGCTCGCGGGGCGCGATCAGGTCGAGCCCGGTGAGGCTGGTGCCGTCGTAGGGCGCGAGCAGCGCCGCGGTGCGCGAGCCGAGCGTGCCGTCGGCGAACAGCTTGATCGCGCCGAGGCGGAACCATTCGTCGCCGGCGCCGCTCCGCTGCCCCTCGGCCAGCGCCTGATCGAGCGCGGCGTGCGGCAGGTGCATCAGCACGCGCAGCCGCGGCCCGGAGTCGCGCGCCAGCGTGCGCAGCAGCCGCTGCGCGTCCGCGCCCTCGAAGTCGTGGACCGCGGTGACCCCCAGGGCGTGGAGCCGGCGCGCGGCGCGCCGCACCCGCGCCAGGTCGGCGCCGTCGCCGGCCTCGGCCTCGAGCGCCGCGAACGGCCGCACCGCGTGCTCGCGCAGGATCCCGGTCGGCTCCCCGGCGGCGTCCCGCTCGATGCGCCCGCCCTCGGGGTCGCGGCTCGCGCGCGTGATCCCGGCGCGCGCCAGCGCCGCGCTGTTGACCCACAACGAGTGAAAGTCGCGGCTGTGGAGCAGCACCGGCCGGCCGCCGCTCACCTCATCGAGCGCCTCGCGATCGGGGGCCTCGCTCCAGTCGTTGGCGTCCCAGCCCCGGCCCACCACCACGCCCGGCCCGGGGCGCTCGGCGAGGTGGCGGGCCACCCGCTCGAGCGCGGCCGCGCGGCTCGCCGCGCCGGCGAGCGACAGCTCGTCGAGCGAGCGCGCCCATTGCAGCAGGTGGATGTGGGCGTCGCTGAGCCCCGGCGTCACGGTGGCGCCGCCGGCCTCGATGCGGCGGGTGTGGGGCGTGGCGAGCGGCTCGAGCTCGGCGCTCCGCCCCACGGCCACGATCGACCCGCCCGCGATCGCGATCGCGTCGGCGCCGGCGAGCGCGCCGCCCTCGGACCACGGGCGCGCCCCGGTGATCAGCAGATCGCAGGTCGTCGGCTTCACGATTCCCATGCCTCCACGGGATTGCGCAACACGCCCACTCCATCGACGTCGACCTCGATGACGTCGCCGATCTCGACCGGGCCCACTCCGGCCGGCGTCCCGGTGGCGATGACGTCGTCGGGCTCGAGGGTCATGATGCAGGAGATGAAGCTGATCAGCACCGGGACCGGGAACAGCAGGTCCGCGGTGTCGCCCTGCTGGCGGCGCACGCCGTTGACGCGGCACTCGACACGGCGGTGTTCGGTCGGCAGCCCGGTGACGACCCACGGCCCCAGCGGCGCGAAGCTATCGAAGCCCTTCGCCCTTGTCCATTGCCCGTCGGCGCGCTGGTAGTTACGCGCCGAAACATCGTTGAAACAGGTCACCCCCGCCACCGCCTCCCCCGCCTGCTCGGGGGTGACGCGCCGTGCGGTGCGCCCGATCACCACCGCCAGCTCGGCTTCGGGATCGAGCCGGGTGACGCCGGGCGGGTAGCGCACCGCCTCGCCGTGGGCGATCACCGCGCTCGGCGGCTTGAAGAACAGCAGCGGCTCGCGCGGCGCCTCGCCCCCGGTCGCGGCCGCCGTCACGCTCTCGGCGACGTGGGCCTGGTAGTTTAGGCCCACGCACACGATCTTGCCCGGCCGGACCGGCGGCAGCAGCCGCGCCCCGGCGACCGCGTCGCGCTCTCCCGTCGCCACGCCACCGCGCCACGGGCTGTCGCTGAGCCTCACGAACACGTCGCCCTCGCGGCGACCGACGTGGGACGCGCCGTTCGAGACGTAGCGCGCGATCACCTCCGGCGCCTGGCTCACCTTGCGACCCGCGCCCGGCGTGGAGCTAAAAAGAGGAGGTTCCCCGTCGCTGTCCGTGAGCCGATCCCGGTGTCGCCTGAAACGATGGCACGTCCGCTTCGCTTCAACAATCGGCGCCGGAACCAACACAGCACGGATCGGACAGGCAACCTCGCTCCGCTGGTCAAGAGTGTCGAAGCAACCCGCGCGGGAATCAAGTCAAAATCTCGCCTTGCATCCATCGGCCCTCGGCACGCTTGCGGTCGCGCCCGTAAAGCGGCCACGCGAGTGTGCCGGTTCGCTCTGCTTCCCGCAAACGCCACCCGGGCACGAGTTCGACCGGCGTGAACCCGCGCATCGATTGACGCTTGCGTAGTGGCTCTGATAGCGTGCTTCGCCTCATGCCGTACCGTTACCCACGCGGTCGCAACGCCGCCGCCGAAGCCCTGTCCCGTAAGATCGACAAACGTTCCGCCCGGCTGGCCGTCATTGGACTTGGCTATGTCGGCCTGCCGCTCGCGGTCGAGTTCGCCGAGGCGGGGTTCAAGGTCACCGGCATCGACGTCGACGCGCGCCGGGTCCGTAAGTTGCTTGCCGGCGAGTCCTACATCCGCGATGTGCCGACCGCCGAGCTGGGCGCCCTGGTGCGCTCGGGGCGGCTGACCGCGACCACCGACTTCGCGGCCTTGAAGCACGCCGACGCGGTCAACGTGTGCGTGCCGACGCCGCTCTCGAAGCAGCGCGACCCCGACATGTCGTTCGTGGTCGCGGCCGCCGAGCAGGTGGCGCGTCACCTGCGGGCCGGGATGCTGGTGATCCTCGAGAGCACCACCTACCCTGGCACCACCGACGAGCTGATCCTGCCGCTGCTCGCGCGCAGCGGCCTCAAAGTGGGACGGGACTTCTTCCTCGCCTTCTCGCCCGAGCGCGTCGATCCCGGCAACCCGCGCTTCAACACCCGCAACATCCCCAAGGTGGTGGGTGGAGTCACCCCCACCTGCACCAGCGTGGCGGCGCGGCTCTACTCGCAGCGGCTCGAGCACGTGATCCCGGTGTCCTCGCCCCAGGTCGCCGAGATGGTCAAGCTGCTCGAGAACACCTTCCGCAGCGTCAACATCGGGCTGGTCAACGAGATCGCGCTGCTGTGCAGGCGGCTCAAGATCGACGCCTGGGAGGTGATCGAGGCGGCGGCGACCAAGCCGTTCGGCTTCATGCCCTTCTTCCCCGGGCCGGGCCTCGGCGGTCATTGCATCCCGATCGATCCCTTCTACCTGGCGTGGAAGGCGCGTGCCAGCGGGTTCGAGACCCGCTTCATCGAGCTGGCCGGGCACATCAACGGCCAGATGCCCGACCACGTGGTCGACCTGGTGGCGGAGAGCCTCAACCGGCGCGGCAAGGCGGTGCACGGCTCGCGCGTGCTGGTGCTGGGCGTCGCCTACAAGGCCGACATCGACGACATCCGCGAGAGCCCCTCGCTCGACATCATGCAGACCCTGATCGACCGCGGCGCGCGGGTCGAGTACAGCGATCCGTTCGTGCCCACGCTGGAGTTCGCGGGCCGCCGGTTCCGCAGCGTGCCGCTGACCGCCGCCCACCTGCGGCGCTTCGACTGCGCGGTGATCGCGACCGCGCACTCGGGCGTGCCGTACGCCGGCGTGCTCAAGTACTCGAAGGGCGTGGTCGACACCCGCAACGCGCTGCGCGGCCGCCGCTCCCGCAAGATCGTCCGGCTCTGATCGGAGCGCTCGCCCGGACCCGGGGCATGGCCAACGATCCCTCCCGCGGCCACTGGCTGCGCCGCGTGCTGCTCGCGGCGCTCGCCGGCGCGCTGATCGGCAAGTGGCTGATGCGCGGGGCGCCCGCCCCCACGGCCCGCAACGCCGGCGAGTTCCTGGCGCGCGCCAGCGCCGCCGGCTACACGCCCGCGGTCCTGATCTCGCTGGTGCTGTGGTTCGGGCTCGGGATCTACTGGGAGGTGGCGGCGCGCGGCGCCGGCGCGACGCGCAACGCCGAGCCGCGCGCCTCGCGTCTGTTCCACCTCACGATGGTGTCGATCGGCCAGGCGCTGATCCTGTTTCCGTTCCCCGGCCCGCTGCGCGCCCGCTTCCTGCCCGAGGCGCTGCCGCTGGTGATCGCGGGGCTGGCGATCGAGGTGGCGGCGCTGGCGTTCTCGATCTGGGCGCGGCGGGTGCTGGGCCGCAACTGGAGCGGCGCGGTCACGACCAAGGTCGATCACGAGCTGGTGCGCAGCGGCCCCTACCGGCGAGTGCGCCACCCGATCTACAGCGGCATGTTCGGGCTGTCGCTCGGCACCGCGCTGGCGGTGGGCGAGGTGCGCACGCTCCTCGGCATCGCGTTCCTGGTGGTGGCGTTCCGGCGCAAGATCCGCCAGGAGGAGCGCCTGCTGGCCGGCCTGTTCGGCCCGGCCTGGGAGGACTACCGCCGCACCACCGGCGCGGTCATTCCCTGGCTGCTGTAGCGCGCCCGGTCGCGAGACGGTCGCGCAACGCGCCCCACCCCACCATCCCGTAGCCGGCGGCGAGCAGCGCCACGAACGGGACCGCGCGCAGCTCGCCGAGCCCGGCCGCCAGCGCGGCCAGCCCCGCGAAGTAGAGCGCGAGCACCAGCTCGCCGGGCCCCGCGAGCCCGCGGCTCGCGCGATAGCGTGGCGGGCCGGGCGCCGGCGTGCCATCCCCGGTCTTCGGCGTGCGTTCCCACTCGCCCACCTCGGGGCGCAGCCCGTCGAGCACGGCGCGCGCGTTGTTGAGCGAGAGGCCGGCGCCCAGCGCCAGCCCCGCCAGCACGTCGCGGACCACCACGCGACCGCGCCGTCCAGCCCTGAGCTGCCCGGCGGCGAGGAACGCCATCACTGGCACGACGCCGAGCAGCACCACCGTGGCCTGCAGGACCGGGGCCAGCGCGGTCGGCGCGCCGGGCGGCCCCAGCAGCACCGGGAGCGGAAGCAGCGGGAGCAGCGCCAGCACCAGCATCAGCGGATAGCCCACGTTGTTCGTGAGGTGAATGAGCGCCTCGAGCTTGACCGGAAGCGGCAGCGCGCTCCGCATGATCGCGGGCAGGAGCTTGCGCGCGGTCTGGATCGAGCCGCGCGCCCAGCGCCGCTGCTGCGAAGCCAGCGCCGCCACCTCGGCCGGCAGCTCGGCCGGCGCCTCGAGCCCGGGGTCGAACGCGAAGCGCCAGCCGCGCAGCTGGGCCCGGTAGCTGAGATCGAGGTCCTCGGTGAGCGTGTCGTGCGACCAGCCGCCCGCGTCCTCGATGCAGGCGCGCCGCCACACCCCGGCGGAGCCGTTGAAGTTGAAGAACAGGCGGCGGCTGGCGCGCGCCTCGTGCTGGAGCAGGAAGTGAGCGTCGAGCATGGTGGCCTGCGCCGCGGTGAGCAGCGAGCGGTCGCGATTGAGGTGGGCCCAGCGCCCCTGCACCATGCCCACGTCCGGATCGCCGAAATGACGCGCGGCGCGGCGCAGGAAGCCGGGCGCCGGGATGAAGTCGGCATCGAACACCGCCAGCCACTCGCCGCGCGCGCGCTCGAGCCCGGCGGCGAGCGCCCCGGCCTTGTACCCGGCCCGCACCTCACGATGGAGGTGGACGATGTGAGCACCCCGCGCCCGGTGGCGCGCCACCGCCGCCGCGGCGATCGCCCGGGTCTCGTCGTCGGAGTCGTCGAGCACCTGGATCTCGAGCCGGTCGGCCGGCCAGTCGAGCGCCGCCGCGGCGTCGATCAGGCGCGCCACCACCCGCCGCTCGTTGTAGACCGGCAGCTGAACCGTGACGCTGGGGAGCGCCGCGGCGCCGCGTTCTGCGGCGGCCAGGTCCTCCGGCCGGGTGCGCCGGCGCCGCCAGCAGCGCCACAGCGTGAGGTAATGGTGCGAGGAGTAGACCAGGAGCAGCGCCTCGGCGAGCGCGTAGAGCGCCGCCGCGGCTCCGCGCAGGATCGCGAGCGCGGCGCCGGGCGTCAGGGTGTTCAGGAGCATGGGTCTCGAGCAGCCGTCCCCGGGGTGAACCGCGTCGGCGACCGGAACGCGAAGACGGCGGGAGCATAACCGCTCCCGCCGTCCCGTGACACCCGGGTGGTTACTTGATGACCTCGAAGTCGGCGTCGACCGCCCCGCCGGGGCCGTCACCCTTGCCGCCGTCGCCGCCGCCGGCGCCCGGCCCGCCCGCCTCGCCCTCGCCCGCGCCCGGCGAGCCCGCGGCGCCCTTGTAGAGCACCGCCGCCGCCTCGTGCCAGGCCTGCTGCAGGGCTTCGGTCGCCGCGGTCATCGCCGCGGCATCGTCGCCCTTGAGCGTCTCGCGCACTCTCGCGACCGCGTCCTCGATGCGCGACTTGAGCGCGCCGTCGAGCTTGCCGCCGTGCTCCTTGAGGTTCTTCTCGGTCTCGTAGGCCAGGCCGTCGGCGCGGTTCCTCGCCTCGGCCGCCTCACGCCGCGCGTGATCCTCGCTGGCGTGCGACTCGGCGTCCTTGACCATGCGCTGGATCTCCTGCTCGTTCAGCCCGCTCGAGACCTCGATGCGGATGCTCTGCTCCTTGCCGGTCGCCCGATCCTTGGCCGAGACATGCAGGATGCCGTTGGCGTCGATGTCGAACGCCACGTCGATCTGCGGCATGCCGCGCGGCGCGGGCGGGATCCCGCTCAGATGGAAGCGGCCGATGGTCTTGTTGCCGGCCGCCATCGAGCGCTCGCCCTGCAGCACGTGGACCTCGACCTCGGTCTGGCTGTCCGACGCGGTCGAGAACACCTGCGACTTCTTGGTCGGGATCGTGGTGTTGCGCGGGATCAGAGTGGTCGACACCCCGCCCAGGGTCTCGATCCCGAGCGACAGCGGCGTGACGTCGAGCAGCACGACGTCGCGCACCTCGCCCGCCAGCACCGCGCCCTGGATCGCCGCACCCACCGCCACCACCTCGTCGGGGTTGACGCCCTTGTGCGGCTCCTTGCCGAAGATCGCCTTGACCAGCTCCTGGACCTTGGGCATGCGGGTGGCGCCGCCCACCAGGATGACCTCGTCGATCTGCTGCGGCGTGACCCCGGCGTCCTTGAGCGCCTGCATCACCGGCGGACGGCAGCGCTCGACCAGGTCGTCGACGATCTGCTCGAGCTTGGCGCGCGTCAGCCGGATGTTCATGTGCTTCGGACCCGCCTGATCGGCGGTGATGAACGGCAGGTTGACGTCGGTCTCGAGCGTGCTCGACAGCTCGCTTTTCGCCTTCTCGGCCGCCTCCTTGAGGCGCTGGAGCGCCATCGGGTCGCGACGCAGGTCGATCCCCTCCTGCTTCTTGAACTCCTCGGCCAGCCAGTCGATCACGCGCTGGTCGAAGTCGTCGCCGCCCAGGTGGGTGTCACCGTTGGTCGAGCGCACCTCGAACACGCCATCGCCGATCTCGAGGATCGAGATGTCGAAGGTGCCGCCGCCCAGGTCGAACACCGCGACGCGCTCGTCCTTCTTCTTCTCGAGTCCGTAGGCCAGCGCCGACGCGGTGGGTTCGTTGATGATGCGCTTGACGTCCAGCCCGGCGATGCGCCCGGCGTCCTTGGTGGCCTGGCGCTGCTGGTCGTTGAAGTAGGCCGGCACGGTGACGACCGCCTCGGTGACCTTCTCACCCAGGTAGTCCTCGGCGGTCTGCTTCATCTTCTGCAGGATCATCGCCGAGATCTCGGGCGGCGAGTACTCCTTGCCCTCGACCTTGACGCGCGCGTCGCCGTTGGGACCCTGGATGACCTCATAGGGCACCAGCTTCATCTCGCTCTGGACCTCGGCGTACTTGCGGCCCATGAAGCGCTTGATCGAATAGATGGTGTTCTTGGGGTTGGTCACCGCCTGACGCCGGGCCACCAGCCCCACCAGACGCTCACCGCTCTTGGTGAACGCCACGACCGAGGGCGTGGTGCGGAAGCCTTCCGCGTTGGCGATCACCTTGGGATCGCCGCCCTCCATCACGGCCACACACGAGTTCGTGGTGCCGAGATCGATACCGATGACCTTCCCCATGTTCACACCTGCTTTCATGAATGAACGGGCCGCCACGCCCGCGCCGGATCCCCGGGCGGGCGCGGCGCGCCCCGTTGAGCCTTCTCGGGTACCGCTTAGCCGGCCTGGATCTCGATCTCGCGCGGCTTGGCCTCTTCGGCCTTGGGCACGCGGATCTCGAGCACGCCGTCCCGGTACGTCGCCTTGACCGCGTCGCCGCGCACGGCGGCGCCGAGGGTGAAGCTGCGCTCGAACGCGCCCAGGTTGCGCTCGATCCGAAGCGCGGTGCCACTCTTCTCGGACTTCTCGTGCTTGCGCTCGCCACGGATGGTGAGCGTGTCGCCGATCAGACTGACCGTCACATCCTTCTGCGTCAGGCCGGGCAGATCGGCCCGCACCACGAACGCGTCGGACGTCTCTTCGATGTCGACCTCGGGCGCGAATCCGTTGCTCTGCAGCGGAGCGCCGCGGAAGAAGCTGTTGATGAAGCGCGTCACGTCGTCTTCGAAGTGAACCAGATTCCGTGCCGGATAACCCGGCGTCCAACGAACCAGCGTCATGTTCCGAACCTCCTCGGGATTCTAGTGGAGTTGGGGTGCAGCTGAACTTCCATGTTCCCCTAAAGCAGCCGCCGTACCAGCCCGCCCGGCCGGTCGCTAAGCCATTGACTGATTGCAGGGTCGAGCGATCACCTCAGATGTCGGGTTGAGCGCGTGGTTTCCGCCCGTCCCGCCGTGAAACGCTTCGCGTTCCATTCTGGCGCGACCGTTTCGGCGCGGGACAGCGGCGTGGCGGCGGGTTGGTCGGCCCGGCGCGCTCTGCTAGCGTGCCGCAGGTGAGGATCAGTCTGTTCCTGCCCCACGTCGGCGTGTTCGGCGGCGTGCGTCGTTTCATCGAGCTGGGCAACGCCTGGACCGCGCTCGGCCACGAGGTGACGCTGTTTCACCCCTGGGGCGAGCCGCCCGCCTGGCTCCCGTTCCGCGGCGCGGTGGCGCGCCTCGCCGCCGCCGCCGGGCGCCGGGCCGACCTGGCGCTGTGCGCCGACCCTCACACCTACGATGCCTTCGCCGCCCATCCCGCGCGCACCCACCTCTATTACTGCGTGCTCGAAGGCGATGAAGGGCTCAAGCGCGCGCTGCGCGACCCGGAGATGACGCTGGCCGCCAACTCGGGGGCCCTGCGCCGCGCGGTCACGCGCCGGACGCGCCGGCCGGTGCTGGATGGGATCGGCGGCATCAACGTGGCCCAGTTCCGCCCCGATCCGGCGCGCCGCGCCACGGCACCGCTGCGGGTGCTGCTCAACGGCCGGCGCTCGCGGCCCAAGAAGGGCACCGACCTGATCCTCAAGGCCCTGCGGGGGCTGGACCGCATCGCGCCGTTCGAGATCATCCTGTTCGACACCGTGAGCGAGCACAACCGCCAGGATCCACGCGATCGCGCGCCGCTGCCCGCCAACGCGGGCTTCGTCCTCGGCCCGACGCAGGACCAGCTGGTCGTGCTCTACCAGTCGGCGCACCTGTTCGTGGCCGCCGAGCGCAAGTCGGGGTGGTGCAACACCGCCCTCGAGGCGCTGGCGTGCGGGGCCGGGCTGGTGTGCACCCGCAGCGGCACCGGCGACTTCGCCTCCCACCGCCAGAACGCGCTGGTCGTGCCGCGCCACCCCTTCTTCATCCGCCGCGCGGTCGCCCGGCTGCTGCGCGACCCGGCGCTGCGCGAGCGCCTCGCCGCCGCCGGCCCGGCGAGCGCCGTACCGTGGACCTGGGACCAGCTGGCGCGCAAGCTGCTCGATCAGCTCCAGGTGCGCTGAGCCGCCAGGCGCGAACGGCGGACCCGATCGGCCCGCCGCCGGTCACCGCGGGGCTCGGACTCAGCGCGCCGGCTTGCGGCAGGACACGATCAGCATGCCTTTGAGCCGCTGGAGCGGCGTGCCGGTGGCCACCCGGCTCCCAAGCCCGGCGAGTGTGAACAGCGGCTTCGAGAAGCGGAAGTAGTGATAGGCGCTGGCGCCGTAACGCACCGTGCCCTCGATCTCGAGGCCGGCCCCGCGCACCGCGCGCGCCAGCGCCGCGGAGGTGTTCGCCCGATAGCGCGTCCCGAGGTTGTCCTTGCCAACCTGCGGGAACGCCAGGTGGCGCATCCAATTGTGAAACGCCGTCGGCGTCAGGCGCGAGACGAAGATGGCGTAGTTCAGGAGGTTCGCGGTCCACAGAAGGGCCCGCCCCCCGGGGCGCAGCACGCGCGCGAACTCGCGCAGGGCGGCGGCCGGATCGGCGAGGTGCTCGAGGACGAAGCCCGAGACCAGCAGGTCCACGCAGCCGTCGCGAAGCGGAACGCGGTCCGCGCTGCCGCGGACGAACTGATCCAGCTCGGGATTGCGCGCGGCGTCGGGATCGAGGTCGAGGCCGACGTGCAGTCCGCGCCGGGAGCGAATCCCTGGACCGAGCCCGCTGCCGCCGCCGCAGCCCACGTCAAGGATCAAGGGACGATCGAGCGGTTCCAGGAACGCCGCGGCATCCTCGCGCAGGACTTCCCACCACCTCCGCTCGCCGTCGGGCTTGATCCGCTGCTCGACCCTGAGCAGATCCTCGATATCGACCATGGTATAAGCGTATCACGCTCACCGGGCCGGCAGGGAAAGGCGCAGGGGTCGCGCGGCCCGGCGCTCAGCGCGCCGGCAGGTAGCCGGCCTTCTCGGGCCCCACCAGCAGCTCAGCCTTGGTGTAGATGAAGGAGTCGCGATCGTAGTCGGCCAGCTCGTAGTTCTTCTCGAGGTAGATTGCGTCCTCGGGGCAGGCCTCCTCGCACATGCCGCAGAAAATGCAGCGCAGCATGTTGATCTCGTAGCGCTCGGCGTAGCGTTCGCCGTGCGACCGGGGGTCGTTGGGGTCGTTCTCGGCCGCCTTGACGTAGATCGCGTCTGCCGGGCAGGCCACCGCACACAGCTCGCAGCCCACGCAGCGCTCGAGGCCGTCCTCGTGGCGCGTCAGGATATGGAGCCCGCGGAAGCGCGGGAACATCTCGAGCTTCTCGTTCGGGTAGTGGATGGTGTAGGGCTTCTTGAACAGGTTCTGGAAGGTGATCCCGAGACCTGTTCCCAGCTCCTTGAACATGGAGAGGCTCCTCGCACGGGACGATAACGGATCTGCGTCGCATTCTAACGGCGCCGCCCCCGCGGGCGCAAGCCGGTGCGCGTCCGGCGCTCGCGACCGGGGTGCGCCCGCGAGGCGGGGCGCGGCACTTTGCGACACAAAGTACTTTGTGGCAGACTAGACCTCACGCTCGGCCTTTCGGCAGGCCGGCGTCGGCAGGAGGCTCTTGTGGTCCGGCACATCATCGCCATCGTGTTCATCTTCATCGCCACCACCGTGGCCTGGGCGATTCTCGGCTCCACGCTGCTCTATCGCACCTATCGGTCCGACGAGGAGTTGCGCGGCCGGGTCCAGTCCACCTGGGGGACCGTCCAGGAGCAGCACCCACCCACCGCCACCTGGAGCGAGACGGTCCCGGCGACCGTCGAGTCGCAGGAGGATGGCCGCTCGGTGCGCCGCGCGACGCGCACCTCGACCACCGAGACCCTGCCGCTCGAGCGCACTCGCGTTCAGGTGGGGCTCGACCTGGCCCACCGGCTCAAGGGGTTGCGCTGGTTCAGCACCTACACGGTGGACTTCCGCGGCGCCTACACGTTCCACAACACGTCGGCCCGCGAACGTCGCGTCGACTTCCTGTTCCGATTCCCGGCCACCCGGGCGATCTACGACGACCTCGAGTTCAAGGTCGACGGGAAGCCGGCCGTGACCGAGCACACACCGGGCGGCGTGCGCGCTTCGGCCCCGGTCGGGGCGGGGCGGTCCGCCGAGGTCGAGATCGGCTACCGCTCCCAGGGCCTCGACCGCTGGAGCTACGACCTCCGTCCCGCACCGGGAGCAACCGGCGAGAGCCCGCTCCCGCCGTCGGACGTCGCCGAAGTTCGCGACTTCGAGCTCGTGATGAGCACCAACTTCGCCGCCATCGATTATCCCGACGACGCCCTCTCCCCCACCGGGGCGCGGCGCACCCCGCCGGGCTGGGCCCTGACCTGGCGGTACCGCAGCCTGGTCTCGGGCTTCAAGATCGGGATGGCGATGCCGGAGCGCCTGCAGCCCGGGCCGCTGGCGTCGCGCATCAGCTACTTCGCGCCGGTGTCGTTGTTCTTCTTCTTCTTCCTGATGTTCATCATCACCACGCTGCGCGGCATCGATCTGCACCCGATGAACTACTTCTTTCTCGCCGCCGCCTTCTTCTCGTTCCACCTCCTGCTCGCCTACCTGGTGGACCACCTTTCGATCCACGTCTCGTTCGTGATCTGCTCGGCAGTCTCGATCGCCCTGGTCGTGAGCTACCTCAGGCTGGTGGTCGGCATGCGCTTCGCCGCCGTCGAGGCGGGGCTCGCCCAGCTCATCTACCTCGTGCTGTTCTCCTACGCATTCTTCTTCAAGGGCATCACCGGTCTGGTGATCACGATCGGGTCGATCCTCACCCTGTTCGTGGTGATGCAGATGACCGGGCGCATCCGCTGGGCCGACAAGTTCGCGGCCGCGCCGGGCATGAGTCGCTCACCGCTACGCTGAGCGCTGCCGTCGTCAGGGCCTCACCCCGCTATGGACCCACGCCACCAGATCGTCGAAGCCCCGTTGCAGCTCATCGTCGGTGAAGGTGAAGTGGCCGTAACGGTCGATCAGGCGCTGGCTCAGGAAGTCCCCTCGACCCGCCGCCGCCACCAGATCGTGGTAGGCCGTCTCGTGACAGGCGGGAACCAGCGGATCGCGGCTGGTGTGCATGGTCAGCACCGGAATGCTCAGCCTCCCGGTGGGCTGGTAGTCCCGGTTGAGGAAGTTGGCCGCGTCGGGCGTGGCGCTGAAGCGCGCCACACGCGCGTTCAGGTCGTCCAGCAGCGGCTGCGGCAGCGCCCCCGTGTAGACGGTGCCCGAGTTGTCGAAGTAGACGTGGTCGTGAGTGTGCGACAGGAAGTCGCCGCCCTCGATGAACTCGAAGCCGAGGGCGGTGAGAATCGAGGTGACGATCTCGGTCGGGCTCGCGAACGGGAGACAGGTGTCCTGCGCGATGCTCACCATCGCGCCTGCGCCCTGCGGGTTGGCCTGGATCGCGCCCACCACCGCGGGAACGATGGTGCCGTTGAAGTCGGCGTTCGGAACCTCGATCGCGGTCCCGGGCAGCACCCCGGGATAGAAGTAGTCGAACAGGACACGCACGGTGCTGATGTAGTCGATCTCCAGCCGCGTGCCACCGACGACCCCCGACGCCAGCAGGGCGCCGTCGTAGTCTCGCGGGTGCTCTTCGACCAGCTTGAGCGCCGGGATCGCGCCCAGCGACACGCCGATCAGGAAGGTGTGGTCCGGCTTCTGAAAGCGCGATGCGAAGATGCTGCTCAGCTGGGCGGTGCGTTGCGCGGCATCCCTGACGTCGAAACCATTCTCGGAATAGCTCGAGTAGGCGAGCGCGTAGCCCTCGCCGAGCAGCCGCTGCCGCAGGCCCGCACCCTCGGTCGGCAGCATGACCGGAAGGAACGGCGGCACGTATCCGTGGGCGTAGACCACGAGATCACCGTTCCAGCTCGCCGGCAGATCGATCCCGTAGATCGAGCCCGGCCCGATCGAGCCCTCGACGTGCTGGGCGGTGACGTCGGTGTGGCGCGCCGCGGGGACCGGCGTGCGTGCGCCGGGCAGCGGCGCGGTCGCGGTGATGTCGGGAGACGGTTCACGTGCCACACGCGGAGCGAGCGGGGCAACCTTTCCGCATCCGAGCGTGAACGGAACGACGACGAGTGAGACGACGGCCACAGCGCGTTTCATGTTCGCCTCCGAGTCGACGACGGCCTCGAGCAAGGGAGCCGAGTCGTAGCACGTCAACCGAAGCGCGGACCACGGAAATCACGCCGACCTTAGGGTTCGTTCACCGGATTGAAACAGGCGCGGCGCCTTACAGCCTCGGCAGCGCGATGCCCCTGCCGAGTCTGATCGTCGACCACCGTTTGTGCGGCGGGCAACGAATCAGCGCGTCAGGGCCACTCGCAGGGTCCGCGTCCCGCCGCTGGTCAGGAGGCGGGCGAAGTAGAGCCCGGATGGAAGCGTGGCAATGTGCAGGGTGACACGCTGGCGGCCCGCGACCGGCGCCTCCAGCGGGCGTGAGCCGACCCTCCGCCCGGAGGCGTCGAGCAGATCGACGCGCGCAGGTTCGGGGGTGGGTAGCGTGACCCACAGGGCGAGGTCCGACATGGTCGCCGGGTTCCGCTCCGCTTCGATCGCCAGCGACGCGACCGGGACGTCCACGGCGACCTCGCCGGCGTAGACCACGCCGGATCCCTCGGAGACACCGACACGATATTCGTAGCGCGCGCCGGGGCGCACGTCGGTGTCGATGAGCTGAACCGCGCCGCTCGCGTCCGCCTGCACTGGAGGCAGCGCCGTCCACTGCGCTCCCGCCTCACGCCGTTCGACTGTGACCTGCCGGGTCCCGGCGTCTCCAAGCTGCCATACGATGCGGATCCGGCCTGGTTCCGCGCGCGCGCTCACCAGCGACACGAGGACGGGCGTTGCCGCGTCGGGCCACGCGAGCGACCAGGTGTCGCTGGCGAGGTCCGGCCCTCCGCTGAAAACGATCATGCGCGCCCCGAGGGGATCGTAGACCGCGACGTGGGAATAGCGGGCAGCGGGAGTCGGAGGAGCCGGCGCCAGCTCGGTCCAGACCCGGGGACCGCTGAGCGACAGCGCGAAGCTCCGATTGACGCTCGCGCCCCCACCGCCGTCCACGACCAGCCTGTGGAACACCGGCTCGAGGATGCCGGACTGTCCGATCTGCTGGGGCGGTGGAGTGCCTCCGGTCGCAGGGGCGCTCCATTGAGGCGAGGCGCCGAGTGAGAGCTCGAGCACGTTCGGCCGCGGGCCAGTGCTCTGCCCTCCATAGACGATCATCGCGTCGTCCCCGGGATCGTAGATGGCCGCGTGCAGGGCGCGCGGCTGCGGTCCGCCGGCCGGAGCGAGTGGGGTCCAGGTGAGCGGGCCATCGAGCGACAGCGCCCACACGTCGCTCAGAATTCCCCCCGGGCCGCGCCCGCCGTAGATGATCACGCGGTGGCGCACGGGGTCGTAGATCGCGGAGTGCTCCATGCGTGCGTCCGGAGGCCCCCCGGTCGGCGAAAGCGGGGTCCACGCGGGTGACGGCGTGAACGACAGCGCCCAGAGCGCGTTGCTCACGTTGCTCGATGCGTAGGTCGGCGAGCCACCGAAGACCAGCAGACGGTCTCCGATCGGATCGTAGGTCGCCGTGTGCCCCACCAGCGCGGGCGGGGCCCCGCTCGCTGCGAGAGGGCTCCATTCCGGCGCGAACCCGAGCGAGAGCGTCCACAGGTCGCCGAGCACGTGATCCGAGAACCCCCCGAACATCACGATCTGGTGCCGGATCGGATCGTAGTCAGCGGCAGCCTCCAGACGCCCGACCGGTTCGGGCCCCAACGGCAGCACCGGGCTCCAGCCCGGTGAGCCGCCGAGCGAGAACCCGGCCATGTCGTTGCGGGAATGGTCTCCGGGAAGCTGGCCGCCGTGGAACAAGACGCGACCCGCAACCGGGTCGTAGAGCATGAGGCCATCGCGGCGCCGCGCGAGATCATCGGCGCCGGCGAGCAGCGACCATGAGGGCGTTCCCGCGAGGCTCAGCGCCCACGCGTCGGTCGCGAAGCCGCTCGTGTTGGCGCCACCCGCCACCACCAGGCGGTCCCCGACCGGATCGTACACCGCCCTTGCGCCGGCGCGCTCGACGCCGCCCGGCGGAGACGAGAGCGCCGTCGTCAACACCGAGGAATCGAGAGACAACTCATACACGTCCCCGCGGTAGTAAGTGACCTGCGAGTACGTGTAGGGATCGATAAACCAGTTCGAGCCTCCGAAAAACAGCAGGCGGTGTCGTGGCTGGTCCATGACGACCGCCATGTCGGTGACATTCATAGCCCCCTGATCCGCGGGGCGGGTGATGTCCGTCCAGATCAGCGGACCTCCGAGCGGGAGCGACCAGACGTGGTGGAAGTAGTCGGGCCCGCGCTCGCAGCAGGGCGGAGTCGAGTCGATGGAGACCAGCAGCATCCGGTCGCCGAGAGCGTCGTACAGCAGCGACTGCGGGGTCTCGATGATCACCGCAGGCCCACCCGAGTCGAGCATCGTCCACTGCGGGTTCGGACCGAGGGACAGCGCCCAGATCTCGAGATTTCCCGCCGCGGAATGGGTGCAGAGAATCATGCGGTCCCGAGGCGGATCGTACGCTGCGGCGCCCCCATACTGTGGTGCCGGCCCTCCGATCGAAAGCAGCGACCAGGCGGGCGCCGAGCGCGGCCACGCCCACACCTTCCCTCCCTGGTCGTAGATCAGAAGGCGATCGCGCGCCGGATCGTAGACGCCGGTGTGCTGATACAAGGGCGGCCCTGGAATCGGGGACCACACACCGTCGGCAGGTCCGGAGGCGAGAGACGAGTGGGGCACAAGGGCCGTCGCGAACGCGAGAGCGAGGCAGAACACCGATACAACGCGGAGGGGAACCATGGGATCTCCGATTTTCGTGCGGCCACAGCGCCGCGGCCGGCGCCGGGCCAGGCCCGCGGCACCTGATAATGCTAGTCCTCGGGCTGCACGGCGTTCAATACTCGATATCGGGCGCCGACGCCCCCCGGAGGCCTCATCCGCCCGATACCCCTTACAGCCTCGGCAGCGTGATGCCCTGCTGGGCCTGGTACTTGCCGGCCTTGTCCTTGTAGGACACCTCGCAGGCCTCGTCGCTCTCGAAGAACAGCACCTGCGCGATGCCTTCGTTGGCGTAGATCTTGGCGGGCAGCGGGGTGGTGTTGCTGATCTCGAGGGTGACGTAGCCCTCCCATTCGGGCTCGAACGGGGTCACGTTGGTGATGATGCCGCAGCGCGCGTAGGTGCTCTTGCCGACGCACGTGCACAGGACGTTGCGCGGCACGCGGAAGTACTCGACCGTGCGCCCGAGCGCGAACGAGTTGGGCGGGATCACGCACACCGGGCCGCGAAAGTCCACCATGGTGCCGGGATCCATGTGCTTGGGGTCGACGATGGTCGAGTTCACATTGGTGAAGATCTTGAACTCGTCGGCGATCCGGATGTCGTAGCCGTACGACGAGAGGCCATACGAGATCACCCCGGCACGCACCTGCTTCTCCTCGAACGGCTCGATCATGCGCTGTTCGAGGCACATCTTCCGGATCCAGCGGTCGGGCTTGATCGACATCGTCAGCTCTCCATGGGAAGGCGGCCCAGCATCCGGACCACGTGAACGAGTTCGGGGAGGATCAGTCGTCTCATCGCGAGCGTCACCGCCGGGGTCGAGCCGGGCAGCATGAACACGATGCGTCCGCGCGCCACCCCGGCGGCGGCGCGCGACAGCCAGGCGGCGGACCCCACGTCGAAGGTCGAGCGCATGCGAAACAGCTCGCCGAAGCCGGGCAGCAGCCGCTCGATCAGCGGGGCCAGCGCCTCGGGCGTGACGTCGCGCGGCGCGACCCCGGTGCCGCCGGTGACGACCAGCGCGTCGACGTCGTCGCGGGCCAGCGCCGCGGCCGCCGCACCGCCGATCGCGACCCGGTCGTCGCTCACCCAGTCGCGATGGACGACGCGGTGCCCGGCGCGGACGATCAGGCGCTCGATCGCGTCGCCGCTCTTGTCCTCGGCGCCGCGCCGCGAGTCGCTGCAGGTGAGGATCGCGCAGCCCACCGGTCGTGCGCCGCGCCGCGCGGCGGCATGCCCGGCGCCGCGCTTCGGCCCCCTCGACCCACGCCCCGCCCTCATGGCGCCCGCCCGGCGAGGGCGTGGCGGAACCACTCGCGCGCGCGCTCGGCGAGCGGCGGCGGATCGATGCCGAAGCGCTCGAGCCAGGGGCCGGCCTCGGCCAGCCGGTGCTCGGCCAGCTCGGCGAGCGGCGGCTCCCAGGCGCGGCGCGACTCGCCCTCCGGGTCCTCGGGCCACTCGGCCGCCAGCGCCGCCAGCTCGGCGAGGCTCAGGGCCTCGGGTCCGGCGACCTCGACCCAGCCGGCCCATTCCCCGCCGTCGGTCGCCGGAGCGCCGAGCGCGCGCGCCACGGTCTCGACCACGTCCGCCTCGCACACCGGGTTCAGCAGCTGGCGTCCGCCGCGCGGCAGTGGCGGGCGGGCGGCGAGCATGAGCCACAACGGGCTCGCCGGCCCCACCATGGGAGCGATGCGCAACGTCAGCGTCGGCAGGCGCGTGGCGCGTGCGCGCTCCTCGAGCTCCCACAGCGCGCGCAGCGCGCCGGCGCGCGCGTCGGGGTGCGCGCCGATCCGGCTCAGGACCAGGATGCGGGTGCCGTGCGCGGCGCGCAGCGCGTCGGACATGAGATCCAGCACGCCGGGCTCGAGGCCCTCGCCGCACACCAGCGTCGCGGGCTCGGGATCCTGGGCCGAGACGTCCTCGATCCAGCGCACGCCGCGCGGCCCCAGCGTCTCGAACAGCCGCAGCGTGGCGCCGCGCGCGCACGGGGCGGGCAGGTGGATCACGTGAGCTCCCCGAGCGCCACCGCCATCTGGCGGCGGTGCCTGAGGTCGTGATTCGCGAAATAGCGCACCATTTCGGCGAGCGAGTACGGCCCGCGCAGGGTGTGGATGCCGCAGCGTTCCCATTCGGCGTGGCCGAGCGGCGCGAGTCGTACGAGGGCCTGACGGCGCGCGGCGCGCCACTCCTCGAACGCCTGCTGCGGCACGACGTCGCGGTAGCCGCCCGCCTCGGCGTAACCGGTCATGTCGATGTCGGGGAGCTCCGGCCGCTCCTCGTCGAGCAGCAAGCCGGCGCGCGGGAGCAGGGCCACGAGGTCGCAGTCGCGCAGATGACACAGGACTTCGCCCGCGCTCCAGCGGCCTGGACCCGGCGCCCGGCGCCACGCTCGTTCGTCGTGGCGCTCCAGCCGCCGGGCGGCCCAATCGACGCTCTCTCCCAGCACCGCGAGCAGCTGGCCCCACTCGAGGTAGCTCATCACCCCGGGCTCGAGCGCCGTGATGCCGGTGGCATGGTCGGGCCACGGGTGGGCGCGGGCGAAGCCGCGGCGCGCGTAGCTCGCCGCCAGCTCGGCGTAGTGGGCGGCGCCGTGCTCGATCGCCGCGCGGTGCGCCTCGGTCACCGGCCCGACGGCGCGCGCCGGAGCGCCGACCACCAGGCTGCCGGCCGCAATCGCCTGACCCTCGCGCACCAGCGCCCCGGCGCCGATCAGCGAGCCGCGCCCGATGCGGGCCCCCGAGAGCACGATCGCGCCCATGCCGATCAGGCAATCGTCCTCGATCACGCAGCCGTGGACGATGGCGCGATGGCCGACGGTGACGCGGCTGCCGATGACGGCGGGCTGGCCCTCGTCGACGTGGACCACGGTGTTGTCCTGGAGGTTGGTGCCCTCACCCACCTCGACCGGCGCGGTGTCGCCGCGCACCACGGTGTTGAACCACACGCTGGAGTGCGCGCCGATGGTCACGTCGCCCACCACCACCGCCCCCGGCGCCACGAACGCGCTGCCGTGGATGCGGAGCCGGGCGGTCCAGTCGCCGGGCGCGCGGGCGCCGGGCTTCACGGTCACACCAGCCTCGCCCGCTCGCCCACGAACGGGTTGTCGAGCCGCTCGCGGCCGATGGTGGTCGAGGGTCCGTGCCCGGGATGGACGCGCAGCCCGTCGCCGAGCGTGAACAGCCGGGTGCGGATCGAGCGCTCCAGTTCCGCGAAGGAGCCGCCGGGCAGATCGGTGCGCCCGATCGAGCCCGCGAACAGGGCGTCGCCGACCCACAGGTCGTCGCCGCCGCGAAACGTCACGCTGCCGGGCGAGTGCCCGGGGGTGTGGATGACCTCGAGCGTCTGGTCGCCGAGCGCGATGCGCTGGCCATCGGCCAGGTCGTGCACCACCGCGGGCGCGCCGGCCGCCGGCAGCCCGAAGGCGGCGCCCTGCTCGGCCAGATGGTCGAGCAGCCGCCGGTCGCCGGGGTGGAGCCAGAACTCGCCCCCGAGCTCGTCCTGGAGCGTGCGCACGCCGCACACATGGTCGTAGTGGGCGTGGGTGTTGAGCAGCAGGCGGGGCGTGAGGCGGCGCTCGTGCAGCAGCGCAGCCACCGCTTCGGGCTCGAAGCCGACGTCGATCAGCGCGGTGTCGCGTGTCGCCTCGCACACCAGCACGTAGGTGTTGGTCGCGAACGGACCGAGCGTGAGCGTGGCGTGGACGATCGGCATGGTCAGATGACGTTGGCCTCGGCCGGCGCCTGGCGCGCGGCGAAGCGCTCGAGCTCGAGCGGCGACAGGTCGAGGCTGGGGCGGCCGTCGACGATCCACTCGGCGATCAGCTGCCCGACCGCCGGGGCGTGCATGAAGCCGTGGCCGCTGAAGCCATTCGCGAGCATGAAGCCCGAGAGCCCCGCGGGCGGGCCCAGCACCGCGTTGTGGTCGGGCGTGGTCTCGTACAGCCCGGCCCAGCCGTTCGAGACCTGCGCCGCCTCGAGGGCCGGCAGGCGGTGGATCGCGGGCTCGACGATGCGCTCGAGGAACTCCCAGTCGACACTGGTGTCGAAGCCCGGTTTTTCGTCGCGATTGGCGAGCCCGAGCAGCATGCCGCCGCTCTCACGGTGCATGTAGACCCCGGAGGTCATGTCGACGATCATGGGCAGCTGGTCGTGGACGAACGACAGCGGCTCGGTGGTGAAGCAGTGACGCCGCAGTGGCACCACCGGCAGCGCCACCCCCGCCCAGCCCGCGACCTCGGCCGCGTAGGGCCCGGCGGCGTTCACGGTCATGGCGGTGGAGAGATCGCCCTGCGCGGTCCTGACCCCGGTCACCGCGCCGCGCTCGACCGTGAGGCCGGTGGCGCAGCGCCCGAACTCGAAGCGCGCCCCCAGGGCCCGTGCCCGGGTCACGAAGGCCTGCGTCACCTCGTGGGGGTTGCCGAGCCCGTCGCGGCGGCAGAACGTGGCGCCCAGCAGGTCGTCGATGCGCAGCCCGGGCACGATCTCGCGCGCCTGCTCCGGGCTCAGCACGTCGACCGGCAGGCCGAGCTGGCGCTGCATCGCCGCCTGGGCCTGGAAGGCCGCCCAGCGCTCGGGATCGCCGAGCAGGAACAGGTAGCCGACCGGGAAGAACACCGGCGGCGCGCCCAGCTCCTGCTCGAAGCGCTCGAAGTGCTCGACCGCGAGCATCGAGATGCGCACGTTGATCGGGGTCGAGAACTGGGCCCGGATCCCCCCCGCCGCCTTGGCGGTCGAGCCGGCACCCGCGAACGGTTCGCGCTCCAGCACCACGACGTCGCGCACCCCGCGGCGCGCGAGCTGGTAGGCGATGGCGGCGCCGACGCAGCCGGCGCCGATGATGACGACCTCGGCGCGCGTCGCCGCGGCGCTCACGGGAGCCGCCGGTAGGCGCGCTGCAGGCGCAGGGCGTCGCGCTCCATCTCGGGGCTCTCACACACCACCCAGCCCGAGACGCGCGCGTCCTTGAGGGCGCGCAGCAGCTCGCGATAGCGGAACTTCGAGCGCCGGAGCGGCAGGTGACGGCGCTCGCCGCGCGGTCCGAACTCGATGCCCGAGATGTGGACGTGGAGCCGCTCGAGCGCCGTGCGCCCGAGCCGCGAGCGCACCCGCTCGAGCAGGGCGGTGAAGTCGTCGTAGCGGTTGAACGCCCCCTGGCTGCGCGCGTACTGGTGCGAGAAGTCGATGCAGGGCCTCACCCCCTCGACCTCGGCGCTCCACGCCAGGATCTCGTCGAGCGAGCCCACCTGGGACGCCTTGCCGGTGAGCTCGGGACGGATGTCGATGTCGTTGCCCTCGCCGCGCAGGGTGGCCGACACCTCGGCGAGGCCGCGCCGCACCCGGCGGCCGGCCTCGGCCGCGCCGCGCGCCGGGTAGAAGCCAGCGTGGAAGCAGAAGCTGCGCGCCCCGCAGCGCGCGGCCAGCCGGCCGGTGTCGATCAGACGCCGGCGGCTGCGCGCCGCCACCGGTCCGTCGGCGCACAGGTTGACGTAGTAGGGCGCGTGGGCGGTGAGCTGGAGCCGGTGGGTGCGCGCGGCCGCGGCAATGCGCCGCGCCATCGCCGGGCCCATCCGCACCCCGTTGGACCATGCCATCTCCAGGCAGTCGAGCCCCAGGGCGCGCGCCCGCGCGATGCCATGATCGGTCCCCGGCCGCCGGCTCGAGAGCGGAATGCCCGAAGTGCCGAACCGCAGGCTCACCGCTTGTAGCCGATCTTGCGCAGGAAGGCGCGGCGCTGCTCGCGCGCCGCCGCGTCCTCGACGCCCAGGGGCGGCGAGCCGTCGACCACCCCCACCACGCCGCGCCCGCCTGCGGTGCGCGCGACCAGCGCCTCGACCGGGTTGGCCGTGGCGCAGAACACCTGTGCGACCTCGGGGCATTGCTTGATCGCGTTGAGCAGGTTGATCGGATAGGCGCCGCGCAGCAGCAGGTAGAAGGTGTGGCCGGCGGCGACACGCCGCGCGTTGCCGACCGCGGCCTCGATCAGCGCCGGGTCGTCACCCTCGATGCGGATCAGGCATGGCCCCGAGGCCTCGCAGAAGGCAAGGCCGAAGTGCGCGCCCGGCACCGCGGTGACCACGATCTCGGCCAGATCCTCGACGGTCTTGATGAAATGCGCCTGCCCGGCGACCAGGTTGCAGTCGGCTGGAATGTCGAGCGCGATCGCTTCGAGATCCACGGCGTGGGGCCTCCCTCGCGCGCACGCTACGGTCGGCACTCGTTGCCGTCAAGGGATGCGGACGGCGCCGTCCCGGCGCCGTCCGCGCTCAGAACGCCTGGCTCGACCCGAACGTCAGCACCGCCGCGTGGCCGCCGTCGCGGGTGGGCTGGATCGGCCACGCGACGTCGACCCGCATGACGTCGCGCAGCCCCCAGGTGCGCACCCCGACCCGCAGCCCCACGCCGGCATTGTAGAACCAGCTGGTGCCCTCGGCCCCCACGCCCCAGGCGCGCGCCGCGTCGAAGAATGTGGCGCTGCCGAAGCGCGCGACGCGCCAGCGGGTCGGCGACCACAACCAGCGCTCCTCGGCGTTCAGGCGCCACAGCTTCTGGCCTGCCACCGCGTCGATCGGATAGGCCCGCAGCCCGTCGAGCCCGCCGGTGCGCGCCTGGAAGTCGCGCGGCGTATTGGTACCCGAGATCCCGTAGGCGCCCAGCGCCAGGGTGTGGACCGAGTGGATCCGCGTGTACCAGCGCGCGTCCATCTCGGCGATGCGCTCGATCGACTGGGGCGCGAAGCGGCTCGAGCCGGTGCTCGCGAGCCAGCCGAATCCGAGCGGGGTGTCGACGCCGAGATCGAGCGTGATCCGCGCGTAGCCCTCGTCCTGGCTGCTGCCCAGCGCCGCCGGCGCGTAGCCGGCCTTGAGCTGAAGCTGGGTGCCGAGGTCGAAGTCCTCGATGCGCTCGAAGCGGTCGATGTTGCGGCGCTCGACGTATCCCGGCCGCCACAGGTCGATCTCGCCGTTGAAGCGGCGGATCTTGATGTTCTCCTCGTCGCCCGCGAACTCGGGCGGCGCCCCGGGGGCGAGCCGGCTGGGCCCGAGGCGCCGGTCCCACAGCTCGAAGGAGCCGATCAGGCGCCTGATCGTGGGCCCGCCCGACAACCGGCCGCCGTACCAGGTCGTGACGCGCTCACTGCGCTCGTCAAAGTTCGCGACCTCGACGCCGCTCGAGAACAGGTGGGTGACGAAGGTCGAGCGGCTCCAGCCCCCCTCGTAGGCGCGCAGCGACTGCTGGGCGTAGAACGGCAGGCCGGCGGCGATCTGGTCGGTGGCCCCCTCGGTGCCGCGGCCGGCCGCGTAGTGGAGCCGGCCGTGGCCGCCCCCCAGGTTGGGGTCGTCATAGGCGAAGTTCCACGACTTGCCGTTGGTGTCGTTGCGGTAGAACACCGACAGCGACTTGCCGTAGCCGAAGGCGTTGCGGTCGTTGATGCCGATGGTGCCCACCCCGTGCCCGTCGGCGCTCGCCACGTCGAAGCGCGGCGTGAAGGTCCACATGTCGCGCGTCACCACCTCCGCGACCGCCGAGTCGCGCTCCACGGTGGCCCCGACCCGCAGGGGATCGAGGTACTCGAGCGCGCGCAGCTTGCGCGCGGTCTCCTGCGCGCGCGCCACGCTCCATCGGTCTCCGGGGCCGAACAACAGCTGGCGCTCGACGGTGCCGCGCCGGGTCATGATGTGCAGCCGGTTGCCGAAGTGCTCGTAGGGCGCGAGGCGCGAGCCCGAGTCGGGATCGAACACCGGCCGGCGGATGATCCGGACCTCGCGGATGACGCGGCCCTCGGCCGCGGCGCCGTAGTCGGCATCGGGGATCGGGTCGGCGGGCGACGCCCGGCGCGCCGTGGAATCCGCCGGCGCGGGCGCATCGGCGGCGGCGGCGCGCGCCCGCGCCGGCAGGGCAAGGAGGGCGGCAAGCGCAATGAGCGCCCCGCGCGCGGCGGCCGCGGAGGCGCCGCGGTGACGCATCGCTTCCAAGCCTAGCGCGGCCGCGGCGCGCCGAGCTTGGCCCGCGCGAGCTGGGCCTCGCCCGACTGGGGGAAGCGCTTGACCAGGTCCTGGAGAGTCTTCTTCGACTCCCCGGTCTGGCCCATGCCCTCCTGGCTCAGCGCCAACTTGTAGAGCGAGGCCGGCACGCGGTCCCCCTGCGGCCAGTCCGCGCCGACGCGCGCGTACTCGACCGCCGCGCTGTCGAAGCTCGACCGCGCGAAGAAGCACTCGCCGACGCCGTACTGGGCGTCGTCGGCGAGATCCGAGCTTGGGTAGCGGCGCACGAAGTCGCGCAGCTCCTGGAGCGCGAGCCCGTAACGCCCCTGGGTGAGGTCGGCGGTGGCCTGGTCGTAGACCTGCTGTGGATCCGGGGCCGACCCCGACGGCGGCGCGGCGCCGCCGCGCCGCGCCACCTCGTTGAAACGCCGCAGCGTCTCGTCGAGACGGGTGTCGAGACGCTCCATCTGTTCGTACACCTGCTGGGTGGTCGTGCCGGTGGTCGCACGGGTGCTGAGCAGAACGTCCCGCTGCTCGGCGATCTGACGCCGGGTGTCGAGCAGCACCAGGTAGGCGATCGAGTCGCGCACCACCAGGGTATCGACCACCACCCGCAGACTATCGAGCCCGCTGCGCAGCGTGGCGATCTGAGGTGCCATGCAACCCGGCAGCAGCGGCGCCAGCGCCAGCAGCGCGAGGACCACCCCCGAACCCCACGCCCGCGGCGTCGGGCGCCCCGGCATCGGGGCACCCGCCGCGCGGCGCGTCCTCTCGACCTTCGATCTCACCGCGGCACGAAGTGGGCGCGGCGATTCTTGGCCCACGCGTTCTCGTCGTGCCCGGGATCGAACGGCCGCTCCTTGCCGTATGACACCATCTGGAGGCGCGACGCGTCGATCCCCGCGCCGCTCAGGTAGTCGCGGGCCGCCTGGGCGCGCTTCTCGCCCAGTGCCTGGTTGTACTCGGCCGTGCCGCGCTCGTCACAATGGCCCTCGATCGTGACCTGCACGCTCGGGTTGTCGCGCAGCAGTTTGGCATCCTGATCGAGCGCCTGCCGCGCGTCCTCCCGCAGCTTGTAGGAATCGAAGTCGAAGAACGCCGGCTTGAAGTCCTCGGCGGTCACCTTGGGTGGCGAGGGCGGCGGAGCCGGCGGCGGCGTGGGCGGCGTCGGAGGAGGCGGGGGCGGCGGCGGGGGCGCCGGCTTCTCGACCGGCGGCGTCGGCGGCGGCGTGGGCGCGGTCTTCGTGGATTTCTTCGCGCAGCTCGAGGCGCCCAGCAGCATCGCGAGGCCCAGGGCAAGGGCGAGTGGGCGGGCGATCTTGGCGTTCATGAGGTTCCTCCGGGATAGGTGAGTCGGGGATTCCGGATCAGGGTGAATTGGCTGCCGGGATGAAAGGCGACCAGGCCGGCGACATCGCGTGCAGTCCGCCGGTGGTGAGACGGCGGGGCGACCCATCGTCCAGATCGCTCACGTACAGGGCGGACTCTCCGTCGCGATTCGAGGCGAAGACCAGGTGGCGTCCGTCCGGCGACCAGCGGGGATTCTCGTTGCTCCCTCCCGTGACGACCGCCTTGAGGCCGCGGCCGTCCGCCAGGCACACATAGATGTCGAAGCCGCCGGCGCTGCGGTTGACGAAGGCGATCCGGTCGCCCTTGGGCGACCAGGCGGGCGAATCGGTGTAGCTCAGGTCGTAGGTCAGGCGCCGCACGTTGCCACCTTCGCGATCCATGACATAGACCTGCGGCGTGCCGTCGCGGTCCGAGGTGAAAGCGATCTCGCGGCCGGTCGGCGACCAGGCCGGGGAGGTGTCGATGGCGCTGTTGTCGGTGAGCCGGTGCGGCGACTCGCCGCGCGCGTCGAGCCGGTAGATCTCGGAGTTCCCGTCCTGACTCAGCGTGCAGGCGATCTCCCGTCCGTCCGGCGAATAGGTGGCGCTGGTGTTGAGTCCCGGGCGCCCCGAGATCAGGTAGGCCTTGCCGCCGCCCGAGTGGATGACGTAGATGCGCGGCCCGCCGCCGCCCCGGTAGGAGGTGAACAGGATCAGCGAGCCGTCGTACGACCACGAGGGCGAGAGCGCGATCGAGCGGTCGGCGGTCAGCGCCTGGAGCCCGGCGCCGTCGAAGTCCATGACGTAGAGCTCCTTGTTGCGCCCCTCGCTGGCGACGAAGGCGAGGCGGGAGCAGGCCACGCCCGGCTCGCCGGTGAACTGGAGCACGACGTCGTCGGCGAAGCGGTGGACGAGCAGGCGCCAGTTGTCGATCGTGCCGCGATACTCGCGCACCATGATCGAGCGCCGCGCCGGCAGGTCGTGCACCTCGCCGGTGAGCCGGATCGTGCGGCCCGAGACCATCCACTGGCCGCTCACCACCGCCTGCGCGTCCCCGGGCTCCTGCCCGGCCCAGGCGCGCGAGACCGCAAACACCGCCGAGTGATCGAGGTCGTTCGCCAGCACCTCGGCGGCGGTGGCTGGGGTGGGCTCGGCGGCGCCGACGGAGGGCGCGGTGAGCAGCTCGCAGTGGATCCGGATGCGCCCCCCCGCCTTGCTGATGTCGATGCGGACGTCGCGGCCCCCCTGCGCGGCCGCGAGCGGGCTCGCGATCAGCAGGGCGCAGGCGGCCAGCGCCGGGGCTCGGGTTCTCATGGCGCGGCGTACTCGAAGCCGAGGTGGACGCCGAGGTCGGCGCCGGTGTAGGCGAGCGGCAGCGGGGGCAGCGGATCGCTCAGGACCACGGCGCGCATCGCGGTGCGGTCGAAGAACTCGATTCCGCTCGCGCTCTCGAGCTGCACGCCGTCGATCGCCCCCCCGCGGCCGATGCGGAAGAACACCACCGCCCTGGCCTTGCCGGCCCCCGCGGGCGGGCTCCAGTTCTCGGCGATCCGGTTGCGGATCAGCACCAGGTAATAGGTGAACTCGAAATCGGTGGCATCGACCGCCACCTGGCTGCGCAGGCCGGCGTTTCCGACCGGCGCGTAGGGCAGCGCCACCTCGGGGGCCGCGGGCGGCGGCACGGCGGGGGCGGCTTTGGGCGGCGGCGGCTTGGGCTTGGGCGGGGCGATGCGCACGCCCTTCGCCTCGTCGGGCTTGACCACCTGCTTTTCGGGCGCCGGCTTCACGGCCGGCGGCGGAGGCGGTGGCGCCGGAGCCGGCGCGGGCGCCGCGGGCTCGAGCAGGGCGACCTGGACCACGTCGGGCCCGGCCACCACCGTCGAGGTCGGGCGCCGCACCAGCAGCAGGGCGACCAGCAGCATGATGTGGAACAGCCCCGAGCCGAGGACTGCGCCGCGCATGCGCTAGCCCTTCTCCGGGGGCGGCGGCTCGGTGACGATCCCGAGCGAGGCGACCCCGGCGCGCCGCATGCGCGCGATCAGCTCGACGATCAGGCCATAGGGAACGGTGCGGTCGGCCTTGAGGAACACCGGGCGGCGCGCGGCCCCGGCGCGGGCCAGCGCGCCCTCGAAGCCGGCGGCGGGGACCACGGCGTCGCCCACTGCGACGGTGCGGTCGGCACGCACGCTGACGATCAGCCCCTCGTGCACATCGATTCCGTGGGTGGCGACCTTGGGAAGATCGATCTCGAGCCCGCCCTGCAGGAACGGCGCCGTGACCATGAAGATGATGAGCAGCACCAGCACCACGTCGACCAGCGGCGTGACGTTGATCTCCGCCATCGGGCGGTGGAGCGGGCCGGCCTTCACGACTCGCGCACTCCCAACCGCCGCTCCAGGTACTCGCTCGCGAACGCCGCGGTCCCGTTGCCCAGGTCCCGCAGCCGGCCCAGCAGGTGGTTGTAGGCCACCACCGCCGGGATCGCGGCGGCGAGTCCCGCGACCGTGGCGATCAGCGCCTCGGCGATGCCCGGCCCCACCACGACCAGCGACGCCGAACCCTGGGCGCCGATGTTCAGAAACGAGCTCATCACCCCCCACACCGTGCCCATGAGACCGATGAACGGCGAGACGCTGCCGGCGGTGGCGAGGAAGCCGACGTGGCGCTCGAGCCCTGCGCTCTCCTCGCTCGCGGCCCGGTCCATGGCCCGCTGCGCGATCTCGTACCGCAGGGCGACCGAGCCGCCCGCCTCGGGCGGATGCTGCTCCAGGGCCCGCTGCCCACCCAGCACCACTCGTGCCAGCATGCTATCGGGATGCTGCTCGCAGATCACCCGGGGGTCGGAGTGAGGAGGCAGCCGTCGGAAGGCGAGGAGAAAGCGCCGGTCGTCCCGCTCGACGCGTGCATAAAGCCGCATCCGGCTCCAGATCACCGCCCAGGAATACACCGAAATGGCGAGGAGCACGATGAGGATCGCCTTGGCAAAGGGTCCGGCGCCGGCGATCAGGGCGGGAACCGATGCCCTCGCTCCACCCCCCAGCAGCAGAATGAACGCCTCGAACTGCATGAGCTTCACACTCCCTGTGAATGCGCCGCGCCCGTTTAGGCGAGAAACCCCGGGCCACGGTCATCCCGGACCGATGCGACCGGCTCAAAGGCGATATGGATGCAGGCGCTTGCACGCTAGCACACGCGTGGATGGCCCTCAAGCCCCGGAGCCGCCCGCGACCGCACTGAAGTGCACTACCGCCTCGCCCCGAGCACGCGCGTCAATTGAGTGCAAAAAGCCGAACCGCGGCTCGCGCCCGGGCGCTCGAAGGACTACAGTGATGGGGTCTCGTTGACGGGCCCGGCGTGGCCGCGAGCCTCCCGTCGTTACCGAAAGGACGCTCCTTGAGCCGGCTTGCCCTGCTTCTTGCCCTGCTCCTTGCCCTGCTCCTCGCCTCGCCTGCCGTCGCGGGCACCCCGGCATCCATCATCGCCGCGGGAGGGCACGGCCCGGCCCCCAACTTCGTCGTGCACACCATGGACGGGAAGGTCGTGCGCCTCGCCGACCTGCGCGGCCGCCCGGTGGTGGTCGATTTCTGGGCCACCTGGTGCGTGCCGTGCCGTGCCACGCTACCTCAGCTCGACACGCTGCAGACCCGCTACCGCGACCAGGGCCTGGTGGTGCTGGGTCTCGCGGTCGACGACGACGATCCAGCTTTGGTGCGCCGCACCGCCGGACGCCTGGGTCTCCGCTTCCACGTCGCGGTCGCCGACGAGCAGGTCCTCGACCTCTACGGCCCGATCCGCTTCATCCCCACCACCTACTTCATCGACCGCCGCGGCGCCATCGCGCGCCGCGTCTCGGGCGCGATCGACGCCGAGACCGTCGAGGAGTACGTACGCGAGGTGCTGGCGCCCTGAGGGCGTGAGCGGCGTCACCGAACGAGCCACGCGGTCAGGCCGCGTGGCTCGATTCGTTTCGACGGTCACACGACCAAGCCCAGGCCCCCGAGTTCCCCCGCGCCACGCCGCAGCCCGGCTCGCCGCTGGGCCGATCTCTCGGCGCGCACCGCGGCGACAGATCTCACGAGGCCAAGCCACCCTGCCGATAACCGGTCAAACCTCGTCCCCCTTCGGCAGGAGGCTGTCCGTGCGCAAGCGACTCGGAGTTCTCATCCTGCTCGCTGCGGCGCTCGCAGCGGGAGCGATCTGGCTGCACCTGCGCACAACTCGGGAGACCAGCGCCTCCGTCGAGAAGACGCCCGACCCCATGCGCGACGAGGACCCGGTCCGACTCGCGCCAGATCGGAGGGCTCTGCTGGCGATCTCGGAGATCGAGCGGCTCCTGACAAGGCGGTCCGGGAAGGCGGCGACGCTCCGATTCGACGGGGGGTGCTGGCACGTGCTCGTGGACTCGCGCGAGCTGGGGACGCTGCCCGAGTATCCCGACCTCAGCGACTTCATGACGGTGCTCGTCGCGCGCGCGACGGCGCTCCTGAAATCCGCGCCACCAGCTCCGGTGGCGGCGCATCCCGCTGTCGAGCGGGCGCTCGAGCAGTTCGAACCACTGACCGCACTGCTGGCGGCGGACCGCGAGTGGAGCCAGGGGCATCGGGACGCGGCGCTGCATGCCGGCGCGGCTCGCGCGTTGGTTCAGCTCGTGACCGAGACCAACGACCTCGTCGGGGCGGCCGACCGCACGGCCGCGCGAGCGTTGGCCGAGCTGGCGATCTGTCATGCGATGAACGTCACCGGGCTCGATCGGGATGAGGCCCTCCTGGCCGAGCGCATGGGCTACGGCGCCCGCGCGACCGAGATCGCGGCCAGGCTGCCTGCGGACGATCCCATCGCGCTCTTCATCCGTCGCGACGACGCCGCACTGACCGGGGTCGCCGCCGCGGAGCCTCCCCGTCCCGAAGCACGATTCCTCGAGCTGACTCGCCTCGTCGCCAGCCGCGATGAGCAGGCCTGCGAGGCCTGGCTCGAACGAGCGTTCCGGAGCGACACCACGGTTCGACTCCCGACGCTCACGGCGCTGCTGTCGTTGGAGAGGTTCTCCGCCCACGAGCCATCGGCCGAGGCGGTTCTTCTCGCGATCGAGAGCGACCTCAAGCTCAACGATCTGGCCAACGCGGGCGCCCGGATGAGCGAGGGCTCCGATCTGTCGGTCGTGTTCCGGAGATTCGAAGCGTCCATGTCGGCAATGCGTGCCAGCGCCGACGGCGAATGGCTCGATCGCGACCTTGCGCGCGCCTATTACCGCGCCGGGTTCTACTCCGCGCTGTGGAGGCTCGGGCGATTCAGTCGCGAGGAGCTCTCCTCGGTCGGTGACACGAGGGCGCTTGCGACCGCATGGAGCGGGATGCCCGCCGGTCCCGCCGAGGAATTCGGCCGCTGGTACCGGCACCTCGCCGAGGCGAAGGCGGGGCACCCGGCGCCCCTCGATCTCGAGAGCGACCTGATCTCGCTTCCTTCATTCGGTTCTCAGTTGCGGTTCGACACGTTCCACGCCTGCGCCGAGACTCGGATCGGAAGACAGAACGGTGTTCGCCGCCAGGCGCGCATGCTGATCGGTCAGCTCGATACGCGCCCGGGCGACCGGCTCCGGCTGGCGGACATCGTGCAAACGCAGATCTGGGACCTGGTGTGGGCCGAGTCGCTCTACGCGAGTGCGGCCCGCTGCGCGAGTCCGGGGGATCCGTCGGCTCAGGGGGCGTGGGCCTACATGAATGGCGATGAGGCACGCGTGAAGGCGCTGCTGGCGGCCCCAGGGCTCAATGATGTCGGAGCCATTCGCCTGCTGTTCTACCTCGAGCATATGGCGCCCGAAGATGTCGACGCGACGTGCGCCGTGTACGAAGCGGCGGCCGCGCGATTCCCGCGCTCCGCCCCGATCGTGTGCCAGCTCGCCGCCTACGCGCGCACCAAGGGCAAGCCGCCGGCTTATGCACGCCAGGCCCTCCGGGGGTGGATGGCCCGGAATCCGGGCGAGGACGGCCTCGATCGCGTGGCGGTCACCACGGCGATTGCGCGCACGCTGGAGCGCGAGCACCGCTATCGCGAGGCCCTCGCGTGGGCGCGGCCAACCGCCACCAGCTGGCAGTTCGGGGCGATGCATGCCACCGCTGAGCTCCTGGACGAGTGCGGCCACGGCGCCGAGGCCGAGACCCTCGCCGCGATGGCCCTCGGTCGGTACCCCGACAGCCACGAAGCCCTCGTAGGCCTGGTTGGAATGCTGTGGCGCCACCAGCGGTACGAGGATGCGGCGCGGCTGCTTCGGCAGGCGCCCTATCGGCTCGACGACGTCCACTGGTTCACGCTGGTCGGTCCGGAGTTCGCGGACCGTTTCGCCGCCAGGCCCTATGCGGCGATGCGGGCGGTTGAGGCACTGGAGCATGCCGGATTCACGAGTCAGAACACGATGGGGTCACTGGCGACCGTGCTCCACCGGCGCGGGAACGACGACCTGGCCCTTCGAATCGAACGGCACGTGCAGGGCGGCGGTCAGGACGGCATGGAGAAGCTGATGGCTTCGATCTTCTACGTGTCCGTGCTCAAAGGGCCCGCGGCGGCCCGCGCGTACGCGCTCCAGTCGACCGCGGGAGCCTCAGACGACGTGATCATCCCGCTTGGCGACCTCGCATTGGGCGAGGGGCGGTACGATCTCCTGTGGGCATTCGAACCCCAGGACCGCGCCGCGAACTCTTGCCACTGGCTGCTCCGGTCTGCTGCCGCGCTCTACCCCGGGCCCGAGACGGTGCCGCACGAGGAAGCGCTTCGTGCCCACTTCGCGGTTGCCGGCACCGAGCACTACCACGTCCTGGGCCGCTATCTCATGGGATTCGTTTCCGAGGACACGGTGATGGCGCTCCGCACCTCGATGCACGCCGCGTGCGAGGTCTACTACTACGTCGGCTTTCGGGCCCAGGCCGAGGGTCGTTTCGCGGATGCCGCGCGGCTCTACAAGCGCTGCATTGCCACGGGGCAGTCCCGCAACATCGAGTACGCCTGGGCGGTCTCCCAGCTCTCGAGGTGGATGGATAGCGGCATGACGCTGGAGCGCTTGGCCGCCCGCGCGCGGGCATCGAACGCCCGG
>Ga0306920_100000529_pt1 | contig 44459 bp, 28 predicted proteins | sample flu12Cox44000170_FD_204666 | JGI IMG/M metagenome (GOLD analysis project Ga0306920, IMG submission 204666) | Lab enrichment of tropical soil microbial communities from Luquillo Experimental Forest, Puerto Rico - flux4day.12C.oxic.44.000.170 (v2)... | ecosystem: Environmental > Terrestrial >... | reverse complement strand
GCCCCTCACAAAATTGCGGGCGGATGTACTCGGGCACAAATCCCGGGATGTCGAACGCGTTGCCGACGCCGGCCTGTTTGGCTTGCGCGCGGATGTTGTTGCCGTAGTCGAACGTCACCGCGCCCATCTGCTTGAGGTCCAGCATGGCACGAACGTGGACCGCTATCGACTCCATGGCCCGCCGCACGTACTCATCGCGGTCGGAGCGCCGGAGAGAGGCGGCCTCGGCCAGCGACATCCCGCGCGGAATATATCCGTTCAGCGGGTCGTGGGCGCTGGTCTGGTCGGTCAGGATATCGGGCACCAGGGACCGGCGCACCATCTCCGGCAGCACGTCGGCGCAATTGCCCACCAGGCCCACCGACAATGCCGCGCCCCGCTCGCGGGCTTGGTCGAGCCAGCCTAAGGCTTCGTCGAGGGTGCGTGCGATGCGATCGCAATAGCCGGTGGCGAGGCGCTTTTCGATGCGCGCCGGATCCACTTCGACGCCCAGAAAACAGGCACCGTTCATGGTCGCGGCGAGCGGCTGAGCCCCACCCATCCCTCCGAGGCCACCGGAGACCACCAGCTTGCCCTGTAACTCGCCGCGGAAGTGCCGGCGTCCGGCTGCAGCGAAGGTCTCGTAGGTTCCTTGCACGATTCCTTGGGTGCCGATATAAATCCACGAACCGGCCGTCATCTGGCCGTACATGATCAGGCCGAGCTGTTCGAGTGCCTGAAACTGCTCGTCGTTCGACCAGTGCCCGACCAGGTTAGAGTTGGCTATTAGGACACGCGGCGCCTCCGGATGGGTGCGAAAGACGCCTACCGGCTTTCCGGATTGCACGAGCAGCGTTTCGTCGTTGGCCAGGGAGCGAAGCGCCCGCACGATCGCGTGGAATGACGCCCAATCCCGTGCCGCCTTGCCAGCACCTCCATAGACGACCAAATCGTCCGGACGTTCGGCGACGTCCGGGTCGAGGTTGTTCATGAGCATGCGGAGAGCCGCCTCCTGATGCCAGCCCTGGCAACTCAGCTCTCTGCCGCGCGGAGCGCGGATTTGGGTGGCGGTGCTCATACCCCAAACGTAGCCGGCCGAAAAGTCAAAAGTCAAAAGGGCCATCCGCCTGCGTAAGGCGCCGGGCGCAAAATCAGGAGCCCTCCGATCCCGAGCTACACCAGGCAGCGACGAAACCATTTTTAATAGTAGAAGGATGCGCACGTACTTCCATGTCGATATGGACGCCTTTTTCGTATCGGTGGAAGAACTCTTCGATCCATCGTTGAAAGGCAAGCCGGTGGTCGTGGGCGGCCGGCCCAACGAACGCGGGGTGGTTTCCGCCGCGTCGTACGAAGCCCGCAAGTTCGGGGTGCACTCGGCCATGCCCCTGCGCACAGCGTACAAGCTGTGCCCGCGCGCGATCTTTGTCGACGGACACCCGGACCGCTACAGGGAATGGTCACACCAGGTCTACGACGTGCTGCACTCCTTCTCACCGCTAGTCGAGATGGCCTCCATCGACGAGGCGTACGTCGACATGACCGGCACCGAACGCCTCTACGGTCCACCCCTGAAAGCCGCGCACCTGTTGCATGAGCGGATGAAGATCGCGACCCAGCTGAACTGCTCGATCGGCATCGCGGCCTCCCGCCTAGTGGCCAAGATCGGCTCCGACCAGGCCAAGCCGAACGGCGTGCTGTGGGTGATTCCCGGCCAGGAAGCGGCGTTTCTGGCGCCGCTCGACGTGCGCAGAGTACCGGGCGTGGGCAAGGTCACAGAAAAGAACCTGCACACACTCGGAATTCGCAAAGTGGGGGATCTCGCGCGGCTGGACACGGCGTTCCTGGAGGAACGCTTCGGCAAATGGGGGTTGGCGTTGGCGGGCAAGTCGCGCGGTGAAGATGCCGGCGGTTGGTTCGATACCGAAATCGGCGAAGACGCGAACCCGAAGTCGATCAGCCATGAGCACACCTTTGCCGAGGACACCGCCGACCTAGGGCAGCTCGAAGCCACGCTGGCGCGCCTCTGCGAGATGGTGGGACGCCGCCTTCGCGAGCACGGGCTCGACGCCCGCACCATCCAGCTCAAGCTGCGCTACTCGGATTTTTCGACCATCACGCGGGCCCACTCCGTCAGCCGCCCGACGCAGATTGATACCGAGTTGTATGAAGAGATTCGCGAACTCTTCCGCAACAATTGGAGGGCTGGCAACCCCGTGCGTCTGCTGGGGGTGCACGCGTCATCCTTCACGGACGCGGGCAAGCAGATGGAACTGATCGGCGAACAACGACAGGAGCGATGGAAACAAGCGCTGGCCGCCGCGGACCGGTTGCGCGACCGGTTTGGCGAATCCGCCGTGTCACTCGCCGCCAGCTTGCGCGGCAAATTCCGCGAGCGAACCCATGAGAACCCCGCCGGTCTTCCGGGGAAGAAACCGCGCTGACCGGCTTATCTCACCAGGATGTGTACCGAGGTAGCCTTGACCATCGCGTATACCGAATCTTCCGGCTGGAGGTGCAGCTCGCCGGCCGATTGTGCGGTCACTACCGCCACCAGCGGGAAACCGCAATCCAGCTCGACACGCGCCAGTGCGCTCTCCCGAACCACCGATCGGATTCGCCCGGCCAAGCGGTTTCGCGCACTCGAAGCCGCCGTGGACTCGGGAGCCAGCGTCACCTCTTCGGCGCGAATGCAGGCGAACACCGGGCCGGTCTTTCCGGGATCGACGCACTCAATGTGGGTCGCTCCCACCTGGACGGTGGCCAGTCCTCGCTCGCGCGCAACAATCTCCCCCGCCAGGACGTTTTCCACGCCGACGGCCTCGGCGACCGCCACATCCGCTGGATGCCGGAAGACCTCTTCGAGCGGGCCTGTTTGCCGGACACGGCCGTCAATCAGGACCACCATCCAATCGCCGAGCGCCAGGGCTTCGATGCGGTCGTGGGTGACGATGATGCTGGGGACACCGCCTTCCACCAGTTCACGCCGCAGCGCGTGACGCAGGCGGGTGCGGGTAGCGGCGTCGAGCGCTGAGAGCGGTTCGTCAAGCAATAGCAGCGCCGGCTCTGCGGCCAGGGCACGCGCCAGGGCCACGCGCTGCTGCTCTCCGCCGGAGATGTTTCGAGGCAGGCGGGCTCGCAAGTCCGTGAGACCGAGCCTGGTCAGCCACTCGGCGGCTTTACCGGGATGGCGGGCGCCGAACTCGACGTTCCGCTGCACACTCAAGTGCGGAAATAGGGCGTAGTCCTGGAAGAGAAAACCGGCGCGCCGCTGCTGCGGCTCGACCGTAATACCGCGCGCGGAGTCGAACCACGTCTCGTCGCGGAATTGGATGGAGCCTTCGTCGGGGCGGTCGAGGCCCGCCAGGAGCCGCAGGAGCGTGGATTTTCCGGAACCCGAGGGCCCAAACAGCACTGTCACGTGCGCCTGATCGAGGGGAACGTGCAGCGAAGCATGTAGCTTGAACCCGGAAGGGAGATGCTTCCGGCACGTACACATCAACTCGTAGGCCATAACGCCCATACGCGCCGCTGCAAGGCATAGGTGACCGCCAGCACGACAAACGAAACCGCCAGCAGGAGGAGCGATGTCTCGGTGGCGGCGCGGTAGTCGAGCGCCTGCACCTGGTCATAGATGGAAATGGAGACCGTGCGAGTGACACCCGCGATGTTGCCTCCCACCATCAGCACCACACCGAATTCGCCCAGCGTGTGGGCGAAACTCAGAATTGCGCCCGTGGCGATGCCCGGCACCGAAAGAGGCACCACGATGCGGCGAAACGTGGAAACGCGCGAAATGCCCAAGCACCACGAGGCCTCCACCAGCTTGCGGTCGACCGAGGCGAAGGCTCCGGCCATCGGTTGCACGGTGAACGGCAGGCTGTAGAGCACCGAGGCTGCGAGCAAGCCTTCGAATGAGAACGGCAGCAAGCCGCCGCCTGTCAACACCCCGTAGAGTGCGCCCACCGGGCTGCGAGGACCGATGGCCAGGAGCACATAGAAGCCCAGCACGGTGGGTGGCAGCACCAGCGGGAGCGCGACTACCGCTTCCACCAGGAACTTCCATCGGCGTGGTGAATACGTCAGCCAATAGGCCAGCGGCGTCCCCACGATGAGCAGGATCGCGGTGGTCAGCGCAGCGAGCCGGAGACTCAGCCAGAGGGCCTGCCAATCCATTTCTCTATCCCGGAAGAGAAAAGCCGTACTCCTGGAGCACACGCGCACCGGCCGGAGAAAGCATCCAGGAGCGAAATTGACGTGCGGCCGGGGTGTCCTTCAAGATAACACCGCCTTGCTCCATTTTTGGATAGGCGGCGAGTGGGACTTCCCAATAACGCCCTTGGCCGCGGACCGGAGGCGCCAGCACCAGCGAGAGGGCAACGATGCCGGTCTCAGCCGCGCCGCTTTGTATAAATTCGAGTGCCTGAGAAACGTTCTCTCCAAACACCAGCTTGTTTCCGACTCGGTCGTACAGGCCAAGCGAACGCAGAGCCGCTTCGGCGGCGCGGCCATACGGCGCGTGCTGCGGATTGGCAATCGAGATGTGACGCAGGGCGGGCGACTCGAGCGCTGTCGCAGGGTCGAGCATGGATGCCGATGGCACCCAAACCGCGATCCGGCCCACCGCATAGACGAAAAGGGAATCCGGCACGCCGATTCGCTCGCGAAGCAGCCGCCGCGGGTATTCGATGTCCGCCGAAAGAAAGAGGTCAAACGGTGCCTGGTTCTGGATCTGCGCGAAGAAATCACCGGAGGAACCATACGCGATCCGAAGATCGACGTCGCGATGGGCACCGCGAAATTCACTTGCCAGCTCGTCGAGAGCGAACCGGAGATCCGCGGCAGCAGCCACCGAGAGCACCGATGGCCCCGGCCGCGCGCGGCAGGCCGCTCCCCAGAGGCAGGTCACAAGGGCGGTCGAAACGAGCCAAGCTCTCCCCCGCGGATTCAGCCCGGCCTCCTGTCTCCCATAGACGACACTGACTCTCTGGAGAGACAATAGCACACGGTTGGCGGGTGGTGCCCGGGGCCTGCCCGTCTCTATTCCGTCTGGAGCTTCCGCCAATGGCGGAGCGTGAACCCAGTCTCCGTACTGCCTTTTGTTAGGCCCGCGGCTGAGACGACGCGTGCTGACTGCGGGGGGGTGAACGGCCGACCCAAATGCCCGCATTCACACACGGCCTTCGCTTGACACGGCTTTACGATTCCATGTCTCGGGCGTTCAGTTTCAAAGCAAGTGGGGTATATGGCGTTCAGTCTCATTTCCCTTCTAAAAGACGATCCCCGTACCGGCTGTCGAGGCTGATGGTATGTCTATGGGTTCACGGATCCGGCGAGTGACGGCGCGGGTGGCGCGGCTTTTTGCAATTTTATCGAGTCTCGACCTGTTCGCCTGCGCGATCGCGTTGGGGCAGGCCCTCTCTCAAATCAGCGGCACCGTTAAAAAATCCCGGCACGACGACCGGCGCGCCGAGATTACCTCCGACGCCACGCCGCCGTCAGCGACGACGGCGCCGTACCGAGTCCTGCAATTGGCAATGAACTACCTGTTTTGACACCAGACCGACCTTGGGAAGGCTCCCCGGTTGGAATATATGCTGAATACACGAGATCAAGGGCGGGAGGGAAAACATGGCGTCCATTCGATTCACGCTCAACGGCAAACCCCAGGTTGCGGCGGTGGCTCCTGATATGCCGTTGCTCTGGGTTCTCAGGGACCACCTGGGGGTAACCGGCACATTCAAAACGGCGACGCCGGCAGATGCCGCAACTTGAGGTCAACTGTTCGCTTCAGGTCGTCGCCAGCAATCCGGATCGGCCGGACTATAGCCGGACTAGTCCGGCGGTGATCACCAATAGCGTGAGCCATCGGGCATGCAATAATCACCCCATCCTCGGCGACCAAGATATTTCAACCTGACACTCCTTTACGATGTCTGCGGCACGCTAGGCAACTTCGGGAAGCTAGCAACGCCTCGCCAGATTCAGTTTGCTTAGAGCTGATTTGCTGATCTTCATGAATGGTCATCGTTGCTGATCTCGCGTCTCCCAGCTCCTCGGAGTTCAGAGTCCCTTCGCCCATCTATCATGGGCAGCGGACGGATAACCTGCGCGGCTCTGATGACACAGCAGTGAAGCGGTCGAAAAGGGGTACGAAAGCGGCGTTGCGTTGTACCGCGTTTACGAAAAACATGGGAAATCAGTTACATTGGGAATACGGTGAGGTGCGAGAGTGGTTGAATCGGGCGGTCTCGAAAACCGTTGAACCTTTACGGGTTCCGTGGGTTCGAATCCCACCCTCACCGCCAGATACCAAAAACACCCGGGTCCGGGTCGAACCGGCCGCGTTTGCACGTGGTTGCGCGGTTCGATACCTTTCATTGCTCAAACGGGCTCAGAGACCCCCGGTGATGAGGTGACAAGCCCAAACAATTCAGCGCCGAGAACGATATCGGTGAATCTCGGAAGGCACCTGAGGCCGAGAGGCTAGTGTCTGGCCTTGCCCAGCGCGATCCCGCGAATCCGTTTCGTAGGCTACTGGCAGATGGATGGGATACAGAACACAAATTCGTGTTTTGGGCATTCATCAATGGCATTGGATTCCCAGCGGGCTCTCGCTCCGTTTTGCTCGCAAGCCAGCAAACCAGAGCTCGCAGCGGTGATGCTGGCAAACAGACCAGCGCCTCAAACCGTATCAAAACCTTTTCACTGCTCTTTGACCGTATCAATAACTTCGAAAAGAGCCAGGCGTCTGTATTCTGACGAAGACTCAGGGAAAACCGGTCGTGAGCGGATAGAACCAGCCACCGATAGGCCCCGGCAAGCAGGCCAAGCCGGTCGAAGCGCCGCGCTCTGTAGGCCACGACGTTGGCGGCTCCGGCTTGTTGCGCCGGCTCACGAGCGGTATGATGCTGGTATGACGAGATCGAAGATCGCTATCAGTTTGCCCAAGGAGCAAGTCGCCAAAGTCCACCGGGAAGTCCGTGCCGGACGAGCGGATTCAGTGTCGGGTTACATTGCCCGAGTCCTGGCGGAACATGAGAAGCGCGAATCCCTCCAGGTACTGCTTCGCGATTTGATCGAACAATATGGCGAGCCACGGGCAGAGGACATCAAATGGGCAGAGCGCGCGCTCGCACCGCGAAGGCGGGGATAACGCTGGATACCGGCGCGCTCATCGCCCTCGATCGTGGTGATAAGCGCATGATCGCCTTGCTCCATCAGGCGTTGGCGAAAGGCTGCGCCTTTCGAGTGCCTTCGGGTGTTCTGGGACAAGCCTGGCGCGATGGTCGTGTTCAGGTTACCCTAGCACGGTTCTTGCGTAGCGAGGAAGTTGAGATTGTTCCTCTTGACGAGCAACTTGCCCGTTCCTGTGGAGAACTCTGCGGCGCCACCAACACGTCAGATATTATCGACGCGTCAGTGGTGATTCTCGCCAGAGGGCGGCAAGACCCTATCGTCACAAGCGATCCGCACGACCTGCGGCTTCTGGATCCGGCAGCTCCAATCATCCCTGTTTAGACTTCGCACCGGGTTATTGCAAGGGTCGCGTGGTTCAGCAACACGATCCGCGATTAATTAATATTAACGGCGCAGCGTTTACGAACTAATCTTGGCGTATAAACGGCATGTCGTACAAGTGCCCGCGTCCGGCGAATGCACCGGCGGTCAGAAACAGCAATACCGGACTTCATTCCGGCGGGAACCGCTTTCGCCGCTGTAGTTTGTATTTCCCCACTTAAGAACAGACGTAGAGACAACAGTCAGAGGATATTTTGCGTTCCAAACGAAGAGGCACCCCGAACTCTTATTCCTACCAAATGAGTAGGGGACGACAACCACCTTACTGCAATACCGCGCTGACGAAGTGACGCGCGACTCGGCGGTAGCGAGTTCCCGGCGGGAGGCCGGAGTGGCGGCCGCGAGGTAGATCCTCCTAATCCGCCGCGCTCGCGCCCCGCCCCCTTTTCGACAGTGGCAGATGGATCAATCGGATGCGGCGTGTGTGCTCTGTCTCGCTCGCGCCATTCGGCGCGAGGTACGAGCGCCGGTAGCGAACCTGCGCGCCAGTGTACCGCCGGCGTGCCGCATCGGTTAACGAGACGTCAACCGAGTGCTCTTCGCTAGGTTGCATCCCCTCCGGCAAATAGAAGTAGAGCGCGTATCGCTCGCGGAGGCGCTCGAGAGTTTGCTCGAACGCCGCAGCTTGATCCACTGCCATGCTGTCACCGCCCGATTGATTCGCGATCTGGGATGTGCCGGCCGATTGCGTGCGCGGGGTCCTCGGATATGATCCAAACCTGCGAGGAACCAGGTCACCGAAAATGTCTCGCGGTCGGTCGTCATCGAATGACGGTGGACGCCGGTACGCGGTTCCCGTATGCAGGGCATCCGGTGCGACCAGAGCGCTCAGAACAGAGTCTGCGCGTGCCAGTGCACGCAGGACCGCGGCTTCGTTTCGGCTACGCTCGGTCTGGTCGTCGGTGACGATGACAATAGCCCGGCGTGCATCGCGTCGCGCGTTCAGCTCGACATAAGAAGCGGTGTCCAACAGCCCGGCGGTGATATCGGTGCCTCCTTCGAAAGTTTCGCGATCGAGCACGCTTTCGAGCTCCCTGTCAGCATACAGGCGGCTGGGGCGAAACGGAATGCGCAAGCGCGTGAAGCGATCGAATACCATCGTAGCGATCCGGTCCTGGTCCCCCAGCGCGCGCAGAGCCTGATGCGAAGCGGTAGTCACGCGCCGGATGTGTGGCTCCATGCTACGGCTGACATCCAACAGCAAGACGACGTCAACCGGCATCTTCTCGCTTTGGAAATTCCGGATCTCCTGCGGCTTTCCATCCACACGCAGGATGAAATCCTGGACTCTGAGACCGCGAATAGGATGGCTTCCACCATCCACTACCTGGGCATCGACACGTCCCAACGAGACATCGCTACGAAAAGTAACAGGCGGGTCATCGGCTGGTGTGGTAGCGACAGCCGCCTTGTGGGCGGCCAACAGGCATAGGGCGGCGATCGTCAAAAGGACGTACGTGCGTTGCATGAAAGACCGATGCAGCAGAGCAGAGCGCGGTGGTACATTCCTTGTAGTGGCCGCGCCGGAATGTAATTAATATTACTCAGCGTCGTCGGAGGAGCTCTTCCATGCGGTTGCTAGAACCGGCGTCAGAGAGGGCCGGACCCGACTAGAGTTCGTTATGACATGCGCTTAAACCGGCGCAAGTGCGATCGCCCAGCGGGCCCGCAAAGAATTGCTGACACACTGACAAGGCTCGCAGCCACCACGCGGTCTGGTCCCGCACCTTGATCCTGGCGGCTGCCGAGCCTCCTTAAGCGGGCTGTGCGTGGATAGCGGCCTGGTAATGAGGTCGGACCCGTCTGGCGTTCTCTAGGCCGGCTGATGGATCTCGTCGGCGGCTACTGAGACGACGCCGAGTTCGGCCGCGACCGCGTCGATGGCTTGCCGATGTCGAGGTCCACTTGGCAATCGGGGGTGAAGTACCGGCCTGTGGTGAGACCGGAATCCTCACTTGCCAGGAAAGCCACCGTCCCGGCCACCCGTCGCGCCCACGGTGGCGCGCGCGAGGAGGTTCGCGGTTATCCCGTTCGGCGCGAGCTTGAGTGCGTTGTAGAATGTCGCATGGGTTGCCCGACCGATTCTGGGACGTTGTGACAATGTCAGGCCTGTTCCCCATCTGCGGGCGTCGAGAAACAGGAGGAGACGATGGCCGCGACGGAAGTCGTTCCTGGGTTGTACATGCTGGCGCTGGGGCCGGTAAATGCGTTTTTACTGGTCGCGTCGGACGGCTGCACAGTCATCGATACCGGGCTGCCGGGAAACGCAGCCAAGTTGATGGAGGCACTAAAAGCGATCAAACAAACGAACGTTCGTCGCGTTCTCTTGACGCATGCGCACCCAGATCACATCGGTAGTTTTGCGGCCCTCAAGAGCATCACCGGCGCCGAGGTCTACATGCATCGTGCTGATGCTCCGATCGCAATTTCTGGCAAAGGCTTCCGTCCAATGAAAGCGGCGCCGGGTCTGCTGCGCGGCCTCATGTTCCGGCTGTTCGTTCGGCCGGTGTTAGCGGTCGAAGGAGCGCCTGTTGAACATTTCTTAAACGACGGAGAGGAACTGCCAGTCGCTGGCGGTCTGAAAGCCATTCATGTGCCCGGCCACTGCGCTGGCCAAATGGCATTTCTTTGGCGTCGGCATGGTGGCGTGTTGATCGCAGCCGATGCGTGCAGCGACATACCACGTTTGGGGTTAAGCCTCGGTTACGAAGATCTTGAAGAGGGCAGGCGCAGTTTGCGGAAATTGAGTGCCCTTGATTTTCAGGTGGCATGTTTTGGCCACGGCAAGCCGATTCTCAAGGATGCAGGTCTGAAATTTCGACGCTTATGGACCTGATTGCCGCTTGATCCAGTGCAGTCCACTCCAACGTTGCTGGCCCGACTGCCTTATCGAGCAAGTCACGTACCGGGCAGTTCACCCCGCTCACCTCCGGCCACGAATAGTAGCTCTCTCACGGAGCTAACAACGTCAGCACCCGTTGTGCAGACGCGGTGGCGCCGGCGTACTGACCGCCGGTTAGCTGCCGTCGCAACACCCGCAGTTCAACTGCGGCCGCATCGAATTGCGAGTTGTACACATCCCCGCCCGTTCCCTTATCTAGCCGACGAATGGTTCCCCTATCCTCCACCCATCGAATGGCTTCGTCCAGTTCGGGCAACTCGACCTCTGCAGGCGAGGAGATCGCCCTTTCGAGAATGATTTTGACCGCCCCGTAGTTCATGGCCGGAACATAACATGGTGGGCGGATTTGCTCGTTGTCTTGCAGCAAGAAGCCATTTGCCTCGGGTGAACAATGAGCAGCTAGCTGCTGTATTGGGACCCAATCTGTTTTAGGGGTGCCGGGGAGAGCGATATCTGGACCGTCCCCTTCGCGGGCGGCGTGGCCCACCTGCTGATTTCCCATCCCGCCACCGAGGCGCGTCCTCTGTATTCGCCGGATGGGAAATGGCTGGCGTTCATCTCCGCGCGCAGCGGCGCGGGGGATATATCCGTTCTGACGTTCAGCACCAGCGAGCTGAAGCGCATCGTTCCGTTATGTTCAGGTCTCTGGGTTTTCTCGTCTTCCAGATCGCTCCTACCACTGCAATAGTGCCGCAGGGCAGCTGAGACTCTTACTTCCGGGCGGACGTGCTTCGTTACCTCCGCACGCACCGGGTCGGGTCGGAGGTGGGCGTCGGGTATCGCCCAACGCTGGCCACCGTCCGCCGCTCAAACCGGGTATACAGATTTTTGGAGTAGTCTCCCGCATCCACGATAGGGTGAGACTACACAGAAACCGACTTTGAAAAGACACGGGAGGCCCAGGACCTAAATTGCACCCACGCGCTGGAAGCGTTGTCCTCGATCAGCTCCTTAACCGGCAGAGCGGACTCCGGCTGCCTCATGATCAGTTCGTCGAACCGTATTCCGAGTTCGTCTAGTAAACTCGTGCGAGTGTGTTTGAATACCCGCCATGAGAGCCAGGGCATCTGCCGGTCTCTACCGATGGTCTTTAGCCGGCGCACCGCGATATTCTTCTGGTCGATCGGCTTCCCGGCCTGAGACGCCAAAACGAAGTCGTCCGGCCGGGTAAATTTTGCCCGTTGGCTCTGTCCGAGCAGAAGACGAAACAGTGAATTAGGAATTGGCAGATTTCGATTGCGGCTTCTCCGAGTCACGCCGCTCAACCGACTCCGGTTGAACCGCCTGCGGACGGCAATCGTTCTCGGCGGAATCGGCTCTCCGTCCACGCTGGACCATGTCTCCGATAAGTTCACGAACTTCCATTGGAGTCCGCAAATCTCCTCCATGTTCATGCTCGTGAGGATCGCGATCAGCGCCATTTCCCTTTCGGGATACTGCATCGCGCCCAGCAGGTCACTCATTTGAGCGCGTGTCAGTGTTCGCGCTTCCTTGCGGGTCATTCCCGGCAGTGTCACCAGGCTGGCTGGATTGTCTCCGGTGAACAAATGTCTTCTCTTAGCGTGAGAATAGATGACGCTGACCACACTGCGGATGTGAGTGATGGTCTGGACCGAATACCCGCGCGCCACAGCGGCCGAGATGAGCCGTTGGACATCCCCCGGCTGCACATCGCAGAGCTGCATATCGCCTAGGTAAGGCCAGTTTGGGACCGTTTTGAGCTTTCTATTCGGCGCCGTTACGTCGAGTTGAAAAATGCAGTCTACTTGTTCCGGCTTAAGCACATGCTTCATGATGGCCCGGTAATGCGTCCGACCAGGAGGGCTCTTCACCCTAACGTACTCGGGCACGAACATGGTCTTCACGAACTCCGCAAGGGTTATCGCGGGTTGCGGCGCCCGCGCGGTCTGGTCCAGTCCTAACTCTGAGCCCCCAGACGCGGGAGCGATCCGTGTGAGTTCGCTCCCACGCGACTCCACGACAACACCTGCACCCATCTACGCCTCCCTTTGGCTCGATCTCCCACCACGCCTGCGTCCGGGTACGAACCGGACAGTCGTAAGTGTTATTCCGGTATGGGGCCCTCTGCTCGGAAATTCCCGATCACCACATTCACGACTCAGCACTCGGCCGCTGTTCGAGAAAGCCATCCAATAGGATTTGCCCGCCTTGGGTTTGCGGTTGGGCATCTGGCGAAAGACCACGAGGTGCCCGCCCTTTTGCTTGCCATGCATTCTCCTCCGTCGCCAACCGCGACGCCAGTCCAGCGGTCGAGTGTTCGAATCTTGTTCTCATCTTGTAGAGGCCGGCTTTCGAAACAGGCCTTCATCAAACTTGGGATTGAGTACCACCTTCTCGATATTGATCCTCTCAGGCGGCACCGGAACATCCGGAAGGCCCGTGGCGGTTCTCGCTACCGGCAAAACCCTCGTCTCCAGAACAAACGGGATCTGGAGCCCTTCCACCGGTCGGTAATCTCGGAAGTATTCTTCCGTCGGATGGTCGGTGCCATCCATACGGCGCGGCTGCAACTCCATCTTGGCCTCCAGGAAGGTCTGGGCGTCGATCCAGACATGAAGCGCTTGGGCGCTCTTCATGGTCATCTTCACCTTATAGGTATCGCGGCCCTCAACTTTATCCATGCCGACCAATTCGATGCGGGTGCCCTTCGCTGCGTAATCCACCAAGAGTCCATCGAGGTCCGCCTGTGCTGACGACAGTTTGAGTTCCTCGTCGGTAAACGGCTCTACCACCCGACGGTTCAGGAACGGCCGCAGCTTCCAGCCCTGCGCGCCGTCATACACCTGAATGGCGGTCTGGCCCGCAAACTCCAACTCGAACCGCATTTTACGCGGCCGCTCGAGTTCCATCAGAAAGGGCAATTGGACCTCTTGCGCCGGCCGGCCGGGCATCGCCGGCAGGCCGCCACCCTTTCCCCTAGCCACGGCGACCTGTTCCTTGGTCTGAAGCGTCGCCCGCTGATTCCCGCCTACGCCCAGTTTTCCGGCTAGCGACATGGTTTTGACTGCCCGCCAAGCCTGGACGCCGCCGCGGGCCGCCACGTTCCTGTCGACGATCTGCTCGGCCGTGAGCGCGGGAAGCGGCGCGACTGTTTCCGCCGCCAGCAAGGTGACAAATCCGAGAACGCTGGTCAATATCAATACGTTTCGATACATCAAGTAATCCTTAATTACGAAATTCAGAAGGACCGGAGGATCCGGTCCGCAGGCTGAAAGCCTGCCCACAGTTCTCTCACTCCACCACGAGTCCGTCGGCTCGAAAATTGCCGATCACCACATTGACCCGGTCGCCGCGCTTCACCCGGCGGCCCACGTTGGAAAAGCCCATCCAGTAAGACTTGCCCGCCTCGATGTTCTGGACGGCCTGGCGCAGTTGGCCGACCTTTTCCAGCACCGGGACCACCAGGCTGACACCCGCCTGGGGATCTTCGAGAGAAGGCTCGAGCTTCTTATCGTTGAGCGGCTTGGCCTTCTCCGGATCTGTAACCCGCCAGGAGAACCGCACCATCTCGCCTGATTCCGCCCACTTCACGCTGAACGAATCGACTCCCCAGGCGCCTTCGTAGAACATCTGCGCGCGATGGGGAACGCTTGGCCGATACCGGAACGGAGCCGCAGCCGTCGCGGGCTTGGCAGGCGCCGCAGATTGTGCAGAGGCAATCTGGAGCAGGAATCCGCCAGCCAGAACTCCTGCCACCCGGATTGCCTTTCCCCCAATTGAGCTGTGGTAGAACATTGCTGAATTCCTTATAAGCAAACTAACCGCTGCCTCACGGTCTGAGCCGCGACCGTAACGGAGCGGGATTTCCTCGTTTACCGCGGGTAGCTGCCCACCTTGTGCCGGCATCACAGGCTTGAACATTTCTGATATCTCCTTGTCAGGCTCTCAAGCTGCCGGACATCCAGTCTCGAATGTCCGGCAGCCCAGGGGTTGCTTAGTTCGCGGGGAAGGTGTTGCCGTTGAAGTTTAGCAAGGCGTCCTGTACGGAGACGTACGCGGTTGCCGTGCCGGTTGGATTGGGCCCGCAGGCCAGCACGCCGTTGACCAGCGGGCAGGGCGTGTAGGTCACGAAGATCGTGCAACTGCCCCCTGCGTTGATCGTGGGGAACGGCGCCACATTGCAGGTCCCCCCGGTGATGCTGAAGAGGGCGGTCGCGTTGGGCACAGTAACGGGAACGACCGACGGCGGCGCGATCAAGCCGATCGCGGTTGTCCCGATGTTCGTGACGGTGATGATGCCCGTCTTCGCGGACGTGCCCCCGGTGTTCAGGGCCGGCGAAGGCGCGGAGAACCGGACCAGCATCGCCGTTATGACGAACGGCAACCTGGTGGTGGCTCCCCCCGCCGTGGTCACGCCGATGTAGAAAGTCCCCGTGGCAGCGGTAGGCGCAATTGTCAGGCTGAGCTCGATCGTGGAGGCATCCACCACGGTACAGATTAAATTCGCCGTCCCGCAGAGGGTGTTAGCCGTCGGAGCCGGTACCGGTACGGTCCCCGGTATCACCGCCACCGATACGCCGGCGGGCAGGGTGCAAGTCCCCGTGGCCGCCGTGCACAAGTTGATGGTGCTCCCCGTGGCGGTAGTGGTCCCGCTCGGGAAGCCTTGGCCCAACAGGGCCACGCTGACCGTAGTCCCCTGCGGCGCCGTGGGTGGAATCGGGCTTACGCCAGCGGTGGGCACAACGACCTGGTTCAGGACCGGCAACGGCAACGTCGCGACCGTGAACAAGAGGACGTTGCTGGCCCCGCTGGGCGTGGTGACCGAAACATCGCGGGTGCTAAGCTGGGCGTTGCCCGCGATCGTGAAGGTCGCGGTGATCTGGGTGTCGCTCACCACCGTAAGGTTGGTGATGGTCACCCCTCCGCCGGTGATGGTAATAGTGCCTCCGGTCAGGCCCGTGCCGGTCAGAATCACCGGGACCATTTCGCCCAGCGAGCCTACGCTGGGAGCGATCGAGGTCAGAGTCGGCCCCCCTGGGTTGATCATAAAGCCTCCGAACTCGACCGCGCCGGGGTTCATGTTGGGGGGGCCGGGATCCGGCCGGTTGTTGCCGAAGAAGTCACGCCCCGGCGCGGTGACGGTCGTCACGCCGCTGGCGCCGATGGTTTCGATGCAACCTCTCACCGGTGAGCTGCCGGGGAGGCAGGGGACCGTCGGCGAATCGGCGCTGAGCGCGTAGTTGCCGAGCATGACGTTGGTTGTCCCGGTGCTGGTCACGGGGTTCACCATGGACAGTGGGCCCCAACTCATGTTGACCCAGTTGTTGCCTTCGTCCACGGTCGCCGTGGGGGTCAGGCTGAAGACAGGGTTCGGCACTATGGCGTCCGAGATGCCCGGAGGCACCTGCCAGCCGCAGGGTACCGTTTGTCCCGCGGCATCCAGGCATGTAGCCTCGGGCGGCACGCGCGAGCCGTTGCAGTACTGGTGGACAAGCGGCGGGGCGCTCATCGAGTTGGTGCCGCTGTAACCCGAGGTGCTGGTGAGCACCCCGCGCAGCGGGTTGAGCGTGAAGCCCGAGCCATGGTTGCCCGGACCCGTGTCGTTGCGAACGCCGATATCCCAGTAGCTGGATCCGGCGGGGCAGAAACCGGTAGACGTCTGGCTCGCGGCTTTGGAGCCGACACCTCCGGTAAAGCTGGCGTTGTACAGGGTGACCACGTTCTGCTGGTTCTGCTGTCCCCCACCGAGCGCGCCCACCCCGACTTGGAACGACCGGTTCTGCCAGAAGATATTGTTGTACAGAGCCGGGTACGAGACCTTGGTGCAGGTCCCGTTGATGGCGCTGGTGAGGGGAGCGTAATTGCCGGGGGGACAGGTGATCTGCATCGGCGTGCCGCCGTTCTGCAGAGGCTGGCCGTTGGTATCCAGTCCCACGAACCCGGAGATCAGTTGCGGGCTGTTCTGCATTACCACCAGCCCGGCGGGCTGCGGGCACGACACCGCTCCGCCATTCTGCGCCTGGCAGAGGGGCGAGGGCGACTGCGAGCTGGCCAGCGGGGCGCCCAAGGTGTTGAACAGCACGCCCGAGGAAGCCGTGGTGTCGTTGGAAGCGATGGTGTTGTTGGCGATTTGCACCGCCAAGGCGTCTTCTAGCGACATGCCCGCGCCGTCCCAGCCGGCCACGTTGTTGTCGATGATGTTGTTAGTGACCAGGACGGAGTACCACCGCTCGGGGTTGGCCGGGAAGCGGGGAATATCCGTCCCGTTGACGGCCTGGAGGCGAATGGCGCCGCCGCTGCCGGAATCCGCGGCGTTGCCCTGGAACAGGTTGGCGTTGACGATCAGGCCCGGGCCGGTTCCGTCGCTCAGCCCGGGTGCGCAGTCGTTGTCGGTCACCGAGCCGCATTCAATCACGTTCCCCGAGATATTGATCTGGCCATCCGGCGCCGCACCCATTACAATGAGCCCGCCGCCGTTGGAAGTGATGCTGGGATTGGTGGCCTGATTGAAGATGATCGTGTTGTGCTCGATGTCGCCGTTCCAGATGAAGCCCAGGTGGCCGATGCCGCCGCCGTCGCCCGTGCTGATGTTGCCGCATACCCAGTTGTAGTTGAACCGGTAGTAGTCGGCGCCGGTGCAGATGGTGGCGCCGCCCGCCCCGGCCGGCGTGCCCGTGAACAATTCATCGCCGGTAGACGCGTTGCGCGTGATGGCGTTGTTGTGAATGTTCACGTTCGCGTTGAAGCAGAATGGCAACTGGGTGTTGAGCGGGAACGAGGCGTCAAAGGTGCCCCCGGGGGTCAGGCAGGAGCCGGGATCGGAATCCAGCGTGGTTCCGTTGAGGTAAGCCTCGGGAGATTCGCCGAGGCCGATGCTCATGCCGCCCGAGAGGGTTCCGGTGTTGTTGAAGACCCGGTTGTTGGCGATTTGCAGGTTATGCGCCCAGGCGTGGACGAAGATGCCGCCGCCGCCCTGGGAGCTGTCGGTAATGCCGATGCCGTCGATCCTGGACGGGTTGCACAGGAAGTTGCTCGGATACTGGTTGGCTCCGCCAGCGCCGCCGGCGCAATTTGCGACGGTCAGCAGCGTGGTGCCGGACGGGAAGGAGGCTTCCGCTCCGGATCCGAATGCATCCGAGGAGTTGGGCGGAATGTTGACGCCTTTCCCCAGCACGGTGACGCCGGCGCCTTCATAGGCGCCCATCAGGGAGGGCTCTTGCAACTGCTCCGCCAGGTTGCCGTTCACCGTGGCGTCCCAGCCCAGGATGCCCTCCAGAGGCACCCGGTCTACCACCATGGTCGGGGTGTTGGGACCGCCGTTAAAGAAGTTCCACGGGTTGCCGTCGGGGCCGATACCACCGTTGGTGCCCGGGGCCGGGCAAGTGGAGGTACCGGTGGGATCGAACTGATTGCCGCCGGTGCCGGTGTTCGGCTGGCCGTTCAGGGCCAATCCGAACAGACAGTTCACGCTGGCGCGCCACGGATCCAGCTTCAACGCGCCGGCTGGATGGGTACTGGCGTCGATGATGCTCGAGGCCGCGCCCACACCTTGCAAGCGGACGGGCTTCCACATCAGCACGATTTCCCTGTGGGCCGACGGGGTGTGAATATTGGTCGTTGAGGGCGCAGTGCACGCCGCGGTTGTGCCGGCAGTCGTGGTGCAAGTCGGGTCAACCATGATCAAGTCGCCCGGAGCGGCCGCGTCAATCGCGGCCTGGATCGACTGCGAGGCGCCCACGTGGGTCGGCGCTTTGCCGCCGACTGTAATGGTCACGGTATCGATCGACCGCTGGCCGTTGCTTGCCGTGATCACCAGCTCGCCGCACTGCGCGGTGCTGCCGCTGTACTGCGCTTGCTGTTGGACGGCGCAGTCCGGCACGCCAGAAGGCACCGTGCAAGTGAGCGTCAGGTCGTTACCGGTGCAGGATGTGGCAATACCGCCGATGGTTACTGTCGGGCTGGTACCGAAACCGTAGTGGCGGGTGACGGTCTTCTGATTGAAAGGAGATGTTATCGCCTGGGGCCCCGAGTACCCGTAGTTGTTCACAATCTGGTCGCCCAAGGCGGTGATGGTGATGGTGTGACCAGCTGCGCTCACATACGGTCCAACTCCGTCGCCATCCACTTCGCTGATGGCCGGCGTGTTGGCCGGGTAGTCGCAGTCCGCGTTGTTGTACCCCGCGCCCACGAACGCGGATGTGGGCACCACCGGCGTATCCAGGTATTCGGTTTGGCCGGGCAGGTACGGCAGCTCGTAGCAGAAATCGCTATAGAGCGGGTTGTACAGCGGATCGGTCGAGGCCATCATCCCGTAGTTCGGGTTCGGAACTGTCAAACCTGCGGAATTGACGATGGTCGGCCGGAAGTCGATGGCCGGCCCCTTGTCGTTCATGCACTGGACCATCACGGTGGGCGCATACCCGGTGGGGTTGGGCGGGTTCACTTCCCACGTCGAATAGGTCATCCCGTTGAAGGCGCCCCAGTGGTCGGAGTAGACGCGCGAGACTTCGTTGCCGACCCAGTCCCGAGTGGAAACGGGCATATTCGGCGGCGCGAATTTCTCGCCGAAGACGGGCGCGAACGGGTCGAATTCGGAAGTGAAGTCGTCCGTGATCACGCCGGTGAATACGTCGGCGATGTGCGTCGAGGTGTAGAGCCAGAACTTCGCCGTGGCCGACATCTGGTTGCCCAGCGTCACTTCCTTGCGGTCGCACAGATGGCGGTAAGCGCCGGCGAACGCGGCTACCTGATGAGCCTGCGGGAAGAGGCTCATGTAGTCGGGCACTTGGCGCAACTGGCCCACGCACGGCCAGACCGGCTCGATGTACGCGGGGACGATCTGGCTGGTCGTCGACATGCCCAAGCTTTGGGTGGGGTCCTGGGCGTTATTCTTGTTGTAACCGGTACCGCTCGTATCGTACTGAGACGCCACCGAAGCCTGGTCGGGGATGATGAAGATGTCACCGATGAATCCGAAACTCTGGTAGACCGGCGCAATGAAATTGTCGCCGATGAGGATGTTCTTATCCTCTTCCTTCACCAGCTCGAAGCCCGAAGGCAGGACCACTTCCACGACATACTTGCCTGGGGGCAGCATGGGGGTGCCCACTCGCCACGGATCGGTCGTGTCGGGGTTGGCGATGCAGATGGTGCAGTTGGTGCCGCCCATATTGGCGGGAAGAACGGCGCCATTGGCACCACCAGGGACGCCGCCCGTCAATGTCGTATTCAGATGCCCGGCACCGGTGCCGCTGGGGATGATGCCAAGGACGCTCGGGAACTGGTACATGCCGTCGTAGGGGGCGGGCTGGAGCTGGTTCCAGTTGTGCATCGCGTCATAGCACTTGTACTGCGAGTTGGCTGGCAGCGGGGTCAAAACCGCGCCGCTGTAATAGTAGTTGTACAGGTTGAGATAGTTGGGCTGGTTGAACAGCGTGTAGAAGAAGAGGTCGCCCGCGCTCGAGGAAGTTGGGGCCGGCGCCTGGCCCGGGCAGTTCATATTGGGGATGCCATCGGACCGGAAGCCCTGCGCAAAGTCGTCCCAACTGCTGGTATGGGTGGTGTCCACCAAGGTCAGGGTCGGGGTCACGCTGTCGGCGGCGAAGCTCTCCTGATACAGGTTTATGGTGACGCGCGGAATCGTGCTCGTCCACTGCGTCTGCACGAGCATCTGCGGATCGTCAAACGGACGCGTGGAGGCATAGATGACATGCCCGTGAATGCCGCCGTTCTCGGCAGCAGTCGCCGGCGCGGTAGCGCCGCACTCTCCCAGCGCCGTGCCAGTGCCAGCACAGTAGGGCACCTTGGCGAACTCGATGAAATTGTTCTGGCCGGTGAAGCCCTGATAGCCTTCCGCGGCAACCCACGGCGGATCGATGCGGCCGGTGGATTGGTTAGTCTGGAGAGTTCCGGACCCCGCAGTGCCGGTGCTGGAGACGCCCGTTCCAGTGTTGATCGAAGCGCCCGTACAGCCAGCGCCCTGCGCTGCCGTGCAATAGATCGCGCCTGGGACCGACAGGTTGGCGGGCACGGGATGTGGTTCGATGGTGTTCGCCAAATGAGCATAAGGCGTACCCGCAGGTCCGCATGAGGGGAAGCCAGCGCCGGGCTGCGTGCCACCGCACGTCGTCAGAGTCCCATCGGCCGGCCCGCCGGCATCGTAAACGGTGTGGATGCCGGTCGTCTTATAGCGAAGCGTGTCCGATTCCACCACGTACCAGTTGAACAGCGGGAAGGTCTCGTTGAAGTTGGCGGTACCGGTGAAGTCCGTCAAAAGGTTGTTGGCCAAGACGCCATTGCGGTAGCGGACGGTGTTGTTTATGAAGGGAATTCCCAGCTCGGTGGATTCGCAGATGCCGTCCCGGTTGTCGTCGATGCAAGTCCGGGTATAGACGTTGGCCTGCCATTGCTGCACCCCGACATCCCCCATGTTGATGGTCTGATTGTTCCCATTGGCAACGTTAATGGGCGTGGAAAGGCCGTCAATGATCTGGTCGTTCCATTGGTCGCCGATGGTCAGCCTCCAGCTCCCCGAGGGAATAGCAGTGAGGGTGAAGTTGCCGTTGGCGTCGCACTTGGTGAACGCGAAGTCTTCGCCATCCGGATCACCCAGGCTCACCCAGCACTGGGTCCAATAGAAGGCATCGTGGGAGCCGCTCGAATAGAGCCGCTCATCGGGCGGCCGGCTCAAGCGCTCGGCGGTGACCCTTCCGGTCACCGTATTGGTGCAGTTGGTGCCGCTGATGTTCAGGTCGCTGCCGTTGCAGACACCGGCGCGGCGGGCATTGATGATTTTCGGATTGGCGAAGCCGATGGACACGTGGAAGCCCGCCGGCCCATACTCCTGGAAATAGCTTGGCTCACTGATTTTGAGGAAGGCATCGTGGGGGTGCTGTCCATCCAGGGTATTGGTCTGGAGCCACTCTTCCCCGGCGGCAATGCGGCTGGCGCCCGGGTAGGCCTGCACGATGTATTTGCCGGGCATCATGTTGACAACGATGGCTTGGCCGACCAGGGGCGAGAGGGTCATTCCGTCCGATTCGTACTTGGGACAGGTCACGATCCTGTTCGAGAGGCCCGTCAGGGCGCCTTGCGCCTGGTCCGGCCCAGAGACTCCGCCTGGGACTGGAGTGCTGCTAGTGTAGCCTGCTTTGCCCAACACGTTCCCGGACACCTCGGCCGAGATCGGGCACGCATCCAGCTGCGTCGCCGGATCGATGGTTCCCGCGAGGCTGTTGGAAAGGGGCTGGTTGAACATATCGTGGGTCAACTGTCCGGTCACGTCGCCGGGTTGGGCGAAGGCGTCCCAGAGGATGATTTCAAACCCCCCCAGGCCGGGCTCGTTGGTGGCGAGGACGTCGATTCCGCCGCCGGCATCCTGCTCGCCGTTCAGGGGGAAATCGTCCTCGAAGACCGACACGCTGAGCTTGGCCGGCGGATACGGGCTGGGCTCGGAGAGCACGATGACCGGGTTCCAGGAACTGGTGGTGGTATTCCAGGTGATTTCCGCGCCGCCCATGCCGTGGCCGCATTGGGTGTTGCGTGGAGTGCCAGCAGCCGGTGGCGGATAGCAGTTCTGAGGTTTGCCCGCGTAGCCGGAGGTGAATGGGTTGCCTGCGTCGCCCGGGAACGCCGAGAGGTAGTAGCGCTTCGGGTAGGGGGCGGAGACGGTACACGTCACCCCTGGCCGCATCGCTGCCGTGCCAAATCCGCAGCCCGGATCGAGGGTGACCTGGCTGGGAAGCGAGGAGGTCTGCGCCGCGACCTGCCCCGTCGCCGCTGGGACACAAACGCCATTGCCAACCTCGCAGATCGCGGGGACGCCGCCTACGGTCTGGCCGTATTCGCAGGACAGGTCGCCCGCTGTAGCGCCCGTGCAGCCCTGCGCGATGAAGTCCATGAAGCTAGTGTGGAAATTCACTCCAAAAGTCGCGGGAACACCGTTGGTCCCAAAGACTGGGCAGGCTGCAGTGCCGCCCGCAGCACCCGCGGTCGTGGCGCAGGCCGGATTCACATAGAAGGTCTTATCTTCCTGGATGAGCCAGCGGTAGTCGGTAATGGGAGTTAAGCCAGCGATGCAGCTGGGGTCTCCCCCGCAGGCTTTATATTGCACGCCATCGACCACCTTGACCGAGAGATTGCTGGGCGCCGGGAAGTTGATGGTCGCCACGGCTGCCCCGGTCGTCCCCTCAGTGTTCGTGGCGGTGTAGTTAATGGTGCAGCTGCCGGCCGTCGTCGCTGACGCCGTGGCGATGAATCCGCCATCCGGTTGGATCGAGAGTGAGGTGCAAGTTGTCGTAGGAGCCGAAGTGCCGGTTGTGACGACTGTAAGCGGGAAGGTCGAGCTGTCCACTGACAGCACGCCGGGCGGCGCGATTTTAATGTACCCCGCCGTTTTCGCGGTGTACGTGATATTGTTCATGGTGATGGTGCTGGTGTTCGTTGACGCACTCAGCGTCACCGTGGCGCACACGGTAGTCGTGCCGTTGGCGCAATACGAGAAGGAATCCATCGTTGTGCCGGGATTGGGGGTATAAATGAACGTCCCATTCGCGCAGAGGCCGGGGTCCGAGCTTGCCGTAGTCCCGGTCGAGCCGCAAGCCAGCATGCCGGCGGTCGGCCCGACAGAGAGCTCAACGCCGTAGACGAAACTGTCATTGGCCATCACACCCTTGGATACATCCGAAACCACGAGGGGCGTGCAGAGGGGTTGCGGAGTGGCCACCGGGCAGGCAACCAGGGAGGGGTAGCTATCGGCCACGGCAACCGGAGTTCCCGCGATCCCGGCGCCGAATGTCGGGAGTAGGGCGCCATTGACGCTGATGTAGGCCAGCATCCCGGCGTCGCGCTCGCTCGAGTTACCCGAGAGGCTCAACTGGCGATCGTAGATCGGAAGGGACGTGGCGGTGGCCGGCGCATTGATCATCACATCGTAAACTTTTCCCGCGGCCATAAAGACGTCGGTCTGCACCTTGGGCGCCGCGACTTGGCCGGCTAGGTTCGTGTTTGGTAACAGGTTCGGGACGACGTTGCCATCCTCGGCAACCAGCGTGAATCCGCCTACCGTGGCCGACGCCCCGGCTCCGCTAAAGCCCGCGGTTTGCGATCCGACGATGGAAGGCACGTGCATGCGCAGGCCGGCATTCACCAGGCGCGCCAAAACCGTTCCGGTGCCGGCGGTCACTCCCGTTGCGGGCGCGGCCGGAAAATTCGAGAGGGCGGCGTTGGTCTTGTTGAAGGCCACGCCGTTAATCAGGTAATAGAAGGGCGTGTAGTTCACCGCGGGAGGGTAGCAGCTGTGTACGCTCGGGTCGCCGCAACCCAGGGCGTTCGGCGATGTCACTGCCGTGATAATGGCGCCGCTGCCAGCGAGCGAGGAATCGGTAACCAGTATGTTAGCGGGGTTAGTGGGAGAATAACCCGATCCCCCTGCTGTGATGGTCGCACCGGTGATTATGCCGCCCGTGATCGTCAGGGTAGCGGTGGCGCCCGTACCATTGGCACCTACCACTTGCGCGCTCGTGGTCGCGGCGTTGTAGCCCGACCCCCCGCTCCAGACGATGGCGCTGGTCAGGGGACCAGTAGAGCGGGCGTTCCACACCGCGGTTTCGCTAAAGCCGGCCGTATTGACAGCAATATTGACCTGATTATTCTGGACCGGGTCGATCTCGCTGAACTCCAGCGGGATTTCCGCATTGTAGGTCACCGCGGCATACGCGGGAGCAGGCGAGGTGCCGGTCACCGCGGGATAAGCGGTGCCAGCGGCGACGCCGGTGCCGCATGTCGTCGCACCCGGCGCGCAGGTAACCACCAGCATTCCGATCAAGCCCATGGGGGCCTGGATGGAGGGATGCGTGCCGGACTCAAGCAGGTAGGTGCCCGGCCGCAGGTTAGACCAAGTGAGTGCACAGGATCCGGGAGCATTGGGAGCGGTAGGGGCAGACAGCGCGCACGGTGTTCCTGCCTCGCCGGTAAGCGCAGTCGCAGCCACCGGCAGCACTTCGGTCGCGAGCGACAGCACGCGCGCGCCCTGCAACGGCGGAGTCCCGTTTCCGGGAAGATTCGCGTTTACCCAGGTGTACGTCCCCTGCGCGTTCGAGTGGTCCGGGCTGGGCAGGGTAGTCCGCTGCGCAAGCACTCCGAGGCCGCCGCCCACCTGCCCCGTGATCATGATCGACGTGGGAATGGGATTCACCGGAACTGAGCCGGCCGTCGTCGGGGTAAGCACCAAGGAGTAAAGCTGATTGGTGAGGTTGATCTGCAGACCGCCAGCCGCTCCGGTGGGAACAGTGATCACGACCGGGGACCAGGCCAGCCCCGCGTTCGCCGTCGCTGTCGTGCCAGTTGTCGGGGCGCCGATGGTGACTGTCGGGGCGGCGGTATAACCCGCGCCCGCGTTGGTTAGCGAGATGCTAACCACTTGGCCGTCGGCGACCGTAGCGACCGCACTGGCCGCGGTGGTCGGGGTGTTGCCTGCGGCCGGCGTAATCGTGACCGCGGGCGCGGCCGTGTAACCCGACCCGCCATTAATCACCGAAATGGCGCCGAGTGCGCCGACGGCTGCCGGGGAGGTCGGCCCGGCCAAATAAGCGCAAGTCGCGCTCGAGACGATGCCGGTGCCCAACGCCCCGCAGTGGTAGCCCCACATCGGCACGCTGTTGCCATCAGGCATGGTGATGGCGGATGGCGCGGCGGTCAAATTGACCTGCTGCTGGCCGAAGGCCGCAACCGCCGCGAAGAGAAGCACACTGCCTGCCCGTACCGCGGTATTCAATCTGGATAGGAAATTGTTCGTTCGCATGGTTCTTTCTCGCTTCTCCTCGTCAGTTACATGGATTCGTCGATTGCAAATTCCCGGGAATCCACCAGCATCATCATCAACATGCCTCCGGGAAACACGTTGTTGGTCGTAATCTCGCGCTCGTTGTGCGAGTGCCACATAAAGGCCCAGCCGCGCTCGCTCGCCGGGTTGGCTTGGGTGTTCGCAGGGTTCAGAGTTGTACAGCCGGCATTGGTGGTTGTGTCGCAGGCGGCCATCGACGCGCGCAAGCTGGCATCCGGGCCGAAATAGGGCGTGCCGCCGTACCAGGCGCCGTTGGTGAAGACGTTGGGATCGGGCAGAGTGACCGGTCCGCCAGACGCGACGTCGCCGAAGGGCACCACTTGGACTGGCTTGTTATGATCCTGGCACCACTCGTAATAATTAAGCGCTGTTTGGGCGGCGACTCCGGTGTTATAACCGTTGGCATCCGGCGTACACGTCAGCGAAGCGAGCGGGTCTGTCGGATTGGGATTCTGGTTGGTGGCGCTGGGATTCGCGGCACCGGTCGCGGCGGGATGGTGGCCGAACGGGTCCCAGTTCAAGCCCCGGCCGGAGAAGTAGAAAATGCCATCGAAAGACTCGCCCGGCGTCGTGTCGGTGTTGAACATCAGAATGCCGGCCAGATTCGTAGCTGGACTGGTGGGGCTGAGTACCAGGTTCCCGTCCCGGCCCAGGATGCGCACGTGGTTCGCGTGCTCGTGGAACGGATGCTGCCACCGCCCCTGGCCGATCGTCCGGATCAGGGTCAGCTCGCCCGGATGCATGTGTGGGTTGCCGTTGTAGGGCTGGTGCGGATACTCGGCCGCGTAGTTGGGGTCCATCAGGTCGGGCATGGAGCGCCCGTTGATCAAGAAGTAGGCGGGGTGATACGGCTCGGTCTGCACGTTGAGGCTGCATCCAACGGCGCCAGCCGTGCAACCGGCCTTGGCAGTGACCTGCGCCAAAGCCTGCTTATGAATCCTGGAGTCCATCTCGGCCCACTGGAACAGGTATTCGCGGTCGTAGCAGCTCTGGGGGTGGTCGTAGGCGGCAGTCGAGAGTCGGAAGTCCTGTTCGGGAAAGCCGGGGATGCCGTGCGAAGTCCCGTAGTCCGACTTTCCGTACAGGTTAGTCAGGTGTGTCGCCCCGTTGGCGCAGGTGGCGGGCGGAGAACTCGGGAGCACGATGACGGCTCCGTACAGGCCCATTTCCACTTGGAGATCGCCTTGCGTGCCGCTGTAATACGGGTGCGTCCCCGGCATGCCGGCCGTGGGGAACGAGTAGGTCACCGTGCCGCCTGGCCCAGCTTCCTGTGTCAGCAGACCGGTTACGCCACCGGTCGCAGTTACGGTAAAGCCGGGAAACAAGATCGAGGTGTTGCCGGCCGCCGTGGGCAGACCATTCCGCAGGTTTACCGTGACCGTCGCCCCTTCCGTGACAATCAGCGTGGGGCCGGGCACTTGCATGGTCGGGCAAGTCGCGTTGGTAATGGCCGCCGGGGCAAAGCCCGCCGGCGCACCGTTGCAGCCGTATCCCCAGGAATAAACCGCCTGCCCGTCCGGTTGATTGAGGTAGGCGTCTTGCGCGGTCAAGTTAAAAGTCGGCCCCGTAATACCAGGAGCCGCGCCATCAGCCGTGGCCGTGAGTAGCAACGCCGCCGCCGCCAGAAGCAGTCGTGAATTCGAGATCGTTTTCGTCATTTTCGTTGCCTTCATTGCCGCGCTCCTAGTTGCAGATGTTTCCGAATGTGTTGCTGGTCACGCTGTTGCAGATATGGACCTCGGTCATCATGCCGCCGAAATTCTCGGCGTCGTTCGACAGATGGTCGAGTTGGGGAGTATAGAGATAGAAGACGCTGCCTGCCGGATACAGCGTGGTGTTGCTGGCGTCCAGAATCACATCGAGCGATTCGCCGCCGCCGAGCGTGATCGAGTTGGTGTAGAACTCCGTGTTGTTCCCCCCCTGGTCGCGCAAGAGCTTGGCGTTGAACCCGACCTCCTTCATCGGAATCCCCAGCGAGGCCAGCGTGTGATATTCCGAAACGCTGAGGTTGACCAGGCGCAGCAGGGCCCTCCCGCCTGCGGGAATGTTAATGAGAGCAGGCATCGGCTGCGAGTAGTGCACGTTGTTATCGGTTGTCACCGTGGCCTGGGGACCGGACGTAACCGTGTCGGGATAGCTGCGCCCGTTCAGAAGGAAATATTTGTCCTTCATGTCCACGAACATCTCGGGGTTGAACGTCATGCCGACAAAATGGAAATTGGGGTCGAAACCGTGCATCTGGATGGGGTACTCGACGTCGTAACAGGTCGAGCCGTCGCCGTCGTTGTAGGTGTACCTTGGAGTGGTTGCAGAAGCGCCGCCACTGCATAGCGTGTTAGCCGCGGCGCGAGTCACTATTGTGTTGTTGATGGCCGGCATGCTGGCGGAGCACAGGATATCTACGGCGGGATTGCAAACCGTGCGCAGATCGGGAGTTCCGGACGTCAGCCCTATCCCGTTCTGGTATCCCAGATACGTCTGGAGGCTCTGGCCCGCTGGCACCCGGTCCTGCCGCGGCCGCACGTGAAGCTGGCCGACCATGCCCATCTGCAGGTGCTCGGGCGGCGTGATGTGGCAGTGCCAGAAGTATGTCCCGGCATCCGGCGCCATGTAGTAATAAGTAAAGCTGCCGCCAATGTTGATGGCCACCGAAGCGTCGGGTACGCCGTCGTAGAAAGACGAAGCGTTGGGATAGCCGTGGAAGTGGACCGTGTGCTGTTCGAACAGGTCCGGCCGCATGATCATGCCCACGTTGGTGAGGGTGAAGAAAACTTCGTCGTCCTCATCGAACGCCAACAGCGGCGCGGGGATATTGCCGTTCAGCACCCCGACATCGATGATCTGGCGGGGGTCCACGTGCCCGTCGAGGCATGAGGTTGAAGAATTGAGCGTGCAACCCATTGTGGGCGCGCTGAATGTCACGGTGGGCGCCGTAGTGTACCCCGCGCCGGCGAAGGTAATGTTAATACCGACAGACGTGATTTGGCCGTTTGTCGGCGCTACGGTTGCGATGGCGGGAGCCACGTTGGCGCCGCCCCCAGTGAAGGTCACCGTTACCGGCCCGTAGTATCCGCTGCCAGGGTTGGTCACCGTGACGTCGGTGACAACGCCACCATTGATGGTCGCCGTGGCTTGCGCCAGCACACCACCCGGCGTCGGAGTCTGCAGATCTGGATCGCCCATCAGCCCCACGGCGCCGTTCCAGGTAAACAGCCCCGGGGTTGGCGTGCCGGAGGCGCCGCTGGTGACCCCGTCGGTGGTGGCGGGATCGCCGCGCAGAAGGACTGCATGGAACGCGCTGCCGGTTCCGGTGCCCGGATACGCCGTGTTGAAGACATCCGGAAACTGCGTGCCCGGCAGGCCGGCCGCGATGTCAGCGAGCCCGGAGAGCGGACCGAAGGAGAACATGTAAGTCTGCGTTCCGTCGGCCATGGTAGCCAAGCCGTCGCCGCCGGAGATCTGCTGGCATTTGATGGCGCCATTTGTGTTCGAGGTCGGCGTCACGTATCCGCCATGCGTGCCGTTGACAGTCGCAGTGCCGAATTGCGTCGGCCCGTTGTAAAGCGGTTCCCCTTGAATCGATGTGACCGCGTTCGGATGGGTGATTGTCGTGGTTGGACATTGAACCCGGAAGGACTGCGCGTTTGCCGGCAGCGCCGCCACTAGAACCAGCGCCAGCACCAACAAAAATAGAACGGACTCTCTCCTCGCCATGCGTTCTCCTCTTTTCCACCGCCACCCGCAGCGCTTCGCCGCGGCCGTAATCTTCGGTTACGTTTCTTGAAGATAGGCTCAACCGCTTCTGACGGATTTGTCCCAAATCTAATCCAACCTGGCAGATTCCTGTCATTTTCATGGCATTTTTGTCAGACAGGAACGTTAGGTTCTCCCTTGCGCCAGCGCTCAAGACGCTTGTATAAATGAAGTGTGCACATTCTTGTTGTCGAGGATGAGCGAGAACTGGCGAACGCCCTCAAACAGGGAATCGAGGCGGAGGACTATTCGGTTCGAGTGTGCTACACGGGAGAAGAAGGCTTCTATGTGGTGCAAGCTCAGCCTTTCGACCTAATGATTTTGGACATCATGCTGCCCGGTTACGACGGTTTTGAGATCCTGGCGACTCTTCGAGACCGCGGTGTCAAGACCCCCGTGTTGCTCCTTACGGCCAAAGACTCGGTTGAGGACCGCGTGCGCGGACTTGACACAGGGGCTGATGATTACCTCGTGAAGCCCTTCGCGTTCCCTGAATTTATGGCCCGGATCCGTACCTTGCTCAGGAGAACGCCGGCTGTGTACCAGCGATTCAGGCTGACGGACCTAGAGATCGACGCCGCCACAAGATTTGTAGCGCGCGGGGGGCGGCCCATCCACTTGACGCCTCGCGAATTCGATTTGCTTGCATGCTTGCTCAATAACAAAGGCAGGATTGTGTCCCGCGAGACGCTTGCGCGCGAGATTTGGAAAGTAACTAGCAAGCACGTGCCGCTTGACAACGTCATCGATACTCAAATCGCCCGATTGCGGCGGAAGATCGACGGCGACTCCGAACGAAAAGTGCTTCACACGGTGCGAGGCGTCGGCTTCGTTTTGCGGGAAGAACACGTAAGGTAAGTGTCACTACGTTTGGGAAGGACGGAACCGAATTCCCGTCCTGCTAATCAGTAGCGCAAGTCTCATCACTGTCGCGCGCGTGGACTGGTGGGGGGAACGGTACCTTTGCCTCGGGTTTCTCTACCTGTTCCCGATCATGCTGCCGGCCAAGTCTTAGCCGTGCTGACGCCCAATCCTTGAACGGATTGAGACGCGTCCGACCCCTTGCAATTCCAGCGCTTGTTTGGGATTTGGCCGCAGGTGTCACGGTGAGGACTTGTCGAATCTCAAGAATCCGACACATCCCAACTACTGCGGGGTCACAGCGGGTGACCTTTATCCCGGCCGGCGCTTACGGTTTCGATTTGGGAAACGGCTGATTGCACACGCGGCAAACCGATAAGGAAGGTGCATCCCTGCTCGTTTACGCTACCTAATTCGATACTGCCGCCGTGAGCTTCCACTGCCCATTTGGCAATTGACAGCCCTAGACCTGCCCCGCACGATTCGCGCGAATGCGCCTTGTCTACACGATAAAACCGTTCGAACACCTTAACTCGGTCTTCGCGTGGAATTCCCGGACCGCGGTCCTGGATCTCCACCGTGACCCGGTCGGGATCACCACTCCGAATCCGAACCGAAACCGTTTCTCCCACAGGTGAATATTTCACGGCATTGTGGATAACATTGGCTAGAGCCTGTGTGAGAACCATGCGGTCGGCTTCCACCTCCGCATGCTCGTCCCCTTCAAAAACGAAGCTCAGCGATTTCTCTTCAATGAGAACATCAAAAAGACCCGCTGCCTCGCGCGCAATAGCCATGACCGGCACAACCGTTCGCTGCAGCTTCAGGAACCCAGAGTCCGCGCGCGCGATTGTGAGAAGGGCCTCGATCAAAGATGTGAGGCGGTTCATCCCCTGTAACATCCTTCCGATGATGTCCTGGTATTCCTCGCAAGTATGGCTCTCCTGTAATGCCACCTCGCCAACGATACGGATCATCGCCACGGGGGCCCGGAGTTCATGGGAGCAATCCGAACTGAACCGCCGGAGTTGGTTGAAGGCTAGTTCGAGCCGCGCAAGAGCACCATTAAACTCGCGCGCCAACCTCCCCAGTTCGTCATCCACATTTTCAGTGGGCAAACGTTCGGAAAGTCGCTCTGGCCTGATCTGCTCCGCGCGCCGCACCATTTGTTCGATCGGACTCAGAGCACGCGTGGCCGATGAATACCCCACAAACGCGGCAACCGCAAGGGCAACAGGCAATACAAAAATTAAGGGTAGAAGCAGTTCATATAGCCGGGCACGTATGGGCTCTTCGCTTTGGCCAAGGCGGATTAGAAGCCGGTGGCCATCTAACACATGAGCCCTACTCGCAAGGCGGACGTGCGTTCCATCGGAAAGACGGTCAGAGCGCTCCGAGTACCCTCCAACGCCTTCACCATTCAGCGGCGTTCCGCCCAACGCACGACCGCCGAGCCTTTCATTCCGAAACAGAAGCGAGCCCTCGGGAGACAGCACCTCGAGAAAGCTCTCAATCCTCTCCTTCGATTCAGAATGGTTGTGGTAGCCATCCCTTAATCGAAGCATCCCGTCCGGCGTAAAGAAAAGCAAGCCCTCGATGGTCTCAATCTCTTCGACATCGAAATGATCGAGCTGATTCCTTAGCTGCCAAAACTGAAGAGCATCCGTTCCACCCCAGGCAAGAACTAGCAAAGCGGCGAGCACTGACACGTACCAGAAGGTCAGGCGAGTGCGCAGACTCTTCCGCTTCATAGTCGTGTCCGTTACGGGATATTGTTCGAATGCTATGCGATCCCTTACGTGATTAAGAAGTACTTAGACGATTATTTAACCCAATCAAGCGATTGGTAAGTAGGGTTACCGTTCGATCGTGTATAGTTCACCGTTCGATGTACTTCAGTAGAAATAATCGAAAGTCCAAACACTGCGACACCGCCAGGGGCTCTGGACCTACGTCCACTTGATCGAAGCGGATGGCGGGTCTATCCCCAAGCCGGCGGTTCCTGGCCGATCAGGGTTCAATGCCGCGGCACCTACGGCTCGATGTGGACATCAGTGGCGGGTTGGTGCTTGCCAAGGCCAGCGGCAATACCGGGCAATGCTCCACGGCATCAATGGCAAGTCTGGCATCCTGAAGAACGCAACGTCTGTAACTTGCAGACCAGGCAGGGCAGTCGCAGGTTCGAATCCCACCCTCACCGCCACAAATCAAATCACTCTTCCCCTGCTCAGCCCGGCGGAAGAGAACTTCAGCTCGAGCTCGTCGGTCTCAAAGCCTGATCCTGTCAGTGGCTCCCCGCCGATAGCATCAAGCGGCACGACTGCCCAATCTTGTTGAAAATCCTGCATTTCCCCTCCTCTTTCGCGGATGAAATGTCGGCCGATCCAACTACTAAGGGAACGGCAGGGGCTGTCCGGGACGCGGTATTCATAAGCCGCTAAATTCCGGTTCAAACGGACGCGCAGAGACCGTGTTTCCGGCGGGCCTGATAGCCAGCACACAGGTCAGTGTGCACTGGCTCTGACGAGAAGGGGTCGCCTTGCGTAAGAGGATTTACCGACTGATGGCCAGTCTGTCAACTTTTCCGAATTTTAGGAACCTTGCCCCGCCACCGCCGCTCACATAAGGGTAAGGCTGCCGTGAGAGTTGCAAGTGCGATGCGTGTATGTGTCAAACGCGACACGAATGAACCCGGAGTGTCGGGTGGGCATTAGAGACACGCACAAGCTCTTCCATGGCAAACACCTCACACGAGCTTGCCGACTACGCACCGCTATCCCCGAACGACTTTCCGATCGTGGAAGCGCTGGCAGAACGAGTGCTCGATTTTCAGTACTACTAGGAATCGGCGGCTCAGCCGTTTGAATCGAAATTCACTCGCCAAGATCTTGCCAAACTGCTACCAAAACTCGAAAATCAGCCGCCAAGAAATACCCGGCTGTATTTATGAAAACGATGTACTTAGCGTGGGCGGTTTACGCCTATCCGGAAACGGGCGACGCCACTGATTGTGGGAGTGCGTAAACGGGACTCCGGTTAGGCGCCAGTCAGTTCTTCGCCGCCGTAGCCAGCAGCTCACCCTTCTCCAACTGATGAACCTTGCTCGCGAACTGAGCCGCGTGCGGATCGTGCGTTACCATGACAATCGTCTTTCCGTGGTCCTGGTTCAGCTTGCCCAGGATGGTGAGCACTTCCTGCGCAGACGCGGCATCCAGGTTTCCGGTGGGTTCGTCCGCCAGGATCAGGGCGGGGTCGGTCACGATCGCCCGGGCAATGGCCACGCGTTGTTCCTGGCCGCCGGAAAGCTGCCGCGGGAAGTGTTTTATCCGGTCACCCAGACCTACCAATTTGAGCACCGTGTTCGCGTGTTCCAAGCGTTCCACCTTCTTCAAGCTCGTCAGCTTGAGCGGCAGCTCCACGTTTTCGAGAGCCGTCAAAACGGGGATCAGGTTGAACTGCTGGAAGATGAATCCCACATGTTCGTTGCGCCAGCGGGCGATTTCCCGCTCATTCAGCGCTCCCAGGTCGTGCCCTAAAACGCAGATCTCACCCGCGGTAGGCCGGTCCATAGCGGCAACCAGGTGCAGCAATGTCGATTTGCCCGAACCCGAGGGACCCATGAGGGCAACGAATTCGCCCTTCGCCACCGTGAAGCTCACATCCTTCAGCGCCACCACGTGAAACTGGTCACGCAAGAACTCTTTGGTCAGGTTTCGTGTCTCGATCACCATCTCACTCATAAAAGTCGGGAGCCCATCATCCCTTCTGGCGAACCTTGTCGCCATCCTTCAAGCCGGCCGGCGGGTTGCTGATCAAGTCCTCGCCGCCGATTAAGCCGTCCTCGATGCGGACGCGCTGGCCCGATATGGCCCCCGTCTTCACAGGACGGCGCAGCGCTTTGCCGTCCAACACCAGAAACACCGCGTGATCGTGCACCGCGGATGCGGGAATCAGGATGACCGGCTGGGCCGCGGCGTTCGCGTTCGAATCGCGTTTCTGGTCGGCAACGAAGGCCACGCTTGCGTTCATCTCCGGACGGAGGTATTCATCGGGCCGGGCGATCTTCACCTTGATCTGGACGGTCGCCTTCTGGCGGTTGGCTTCCGGCGAGATCTCCTTGATAAACCCGTCGTACTTCCGGTCCGGGAAAGCATCCACTGTAACTACGCCGTGCTGGTCCGAATGCAATTTCGCGAAATCGTTCTGGCTGATATCGAGCTCGACTTCCAGGTCGTTCAGATCGGCGAGCGAAACCACGTATCCCTTCGCTCCGCGGTCGCCGACGAAGCTCGTGGTGACGAATTCGCCCTTCTCCACGGCCCGCGCCAGAATGGTGCCTGTGACCGGCGAACGGATCACCGTGTTGGCCACGTTCGTCTCCGCATAAGCCAGTGCGCCCCGGGCCTGTTCCACCTGGCCCCGCAAAGCGTCGATTTCCTCCTGGCGCGGTCCCAGTTTCAGCAGTTCATAGGCTTTCTGAAGCGAAGTGACCTTGTGGATCGAACTGTCGTACCGCGACTGTGCATCATCCACTATCTGCTTGGGAGTCAAACCTTCGCTTGCCTGGTTTTTGGCGCGATCAAGCGTAGTATTGGCGTTGTCAAGATCGGCCTTAGCCGCATTCAGGTTGGCCAGGGCCTGTGCGATTTCTTCGGGCCGTGAACCATGCAGCGCCTGGTCGAGCCTGGCCTGAAGCGTGGCCAACTGCCCTTGGGCCTGCTGAAGCTGAGCCTGGTATTCGTCGTCTTCCAGCCTCACGAGCACTTGGCCTTCATGCACGCGGTCGCCCTTATCGACGCCGATCCACTTGACCTTGCCGATCACTTTGGCAGCGACTTCTATTTTGTGAGCCGCCACAATATAACCTGTTGCGTTGAGCACCACGCCCTCGGGCGCGGCGCCGCTGCTCACCGCCTGGACACGCTCGACCTCTACGAAGGTACCGGAGTTGACCTTGTTCGACCAAAGCCTCCACGCACCCAAGAGCAGAAAGAGCGCGACGCCCCCTATAATCCAGAGCACAGCCCACCGGGAGGGCGCCGGCGAACGCCGCTTGCTCCGATCGATCTTCAGGTTCTTGAGTTCCTCGTCCATGCTCTATACCTCAGCGCTACGCTTCCCGCAGGGCCGTGAGGATCTCCTTTCGCGAGGCTGTTCCTGCCGGGAACAGGCCGCCCACGCCGCCCAGGAGCAACGCGAATGCGATGCCTGTCAGCATGATTTGGGGCGTCAGATGAAAGTCGAACGCCAGATCGGCGAAGTTGGTGCTGCCGATGGCCGTGGTAATGCCGTTCAAGGGCAGCACAAGCAGGCACGCGAGTATGCCGCCCAAGGCCGAGAGCAGTACGCCCTCCACAAAGAAGCTGAGCAGAATACTGAAGCGCGAAAAGCCCAGCACACGCAGCGTGCCGATTTCGCGTGCCCGGCGCGCCACTGCCGCGTACATGGTATTCATTGCGGCGAAACTGCTCCCCACGGCCATGATGATCGCCACCATGAGGCCGATAAATTCGAGCGGCGCCGCCGAGGAAGTCTGCTCGTCGTAATAATCTTTTTCGGAGCTGGCGGTAAGCTCCAGGCGCCGGTCGTTATTGATGTTGCTGATCAGCGCTTTGGCCGTCACGGCATCGGTGACCTGAAACACGGCAGAGCTGACCACTTCGGAGCGATCCAAATCGGAACTGACCTGGTACAGATCGCCCCAGATTTCACTATCCTGCGCGCCCCGCGCGGCGTCGATCACCCCCACGATGTCCCACTCGCTGCGGGCGATGCGGATCTTGCGCCCGAGCCGGGCGGCGGGAAAGCGCCCGGCCACCGATTTCCCGACGACCACCTCCCGGCGGCTGGGGTTAAACCACCGGCCCTCGGCTAAGCGAACGTTGTGCCGCAATTCGATTCCCGCCGGCATCAGCCCGCGGACGGTCACGTTGGTGCCCCCGGGGTTGTCGACACTCGCGAGGTTGATCACGCTGATCACCTCGAGCGAAGCCAGAGGCTGCCCGTCACGGCCGGCCGCGATACCGGGTTTGAATTTCAAATCCTGGAACTGGCTGCGGGTAAAAAGGCTGACCACTTCCGACGTGGCTCCCTTGCGCAGCGCGATCACATGCAAAGGATCGCCGGAAGTAGAAAGCGTAACGCGCAGACCGTTGACCAGCGCCAAAATGGCCAGCAGGACGGCGACCGTAAGCGCAATCCCCAGAGCGGTCATCAGCGTCGTGGTCTTGCGAACCACCAGATTGCGCAGGTTGTAAGAGAGTGGAATCGCCATAGCTAGTCGTTGCTCCGTAGGGCCGCCACTATCGGCGCGCGCGCGGCGCCGAGGGCCGGCACGAGCGAACTCAGAAGGCCGACGGAGGCGGCGATCCCCATGCAGGCCAGAGCCACGACCGGCTCGAAGAAGCTTTGCGTCGGGGCGAATCCGCCGATCGGACTCTTGCTGACGGCTTGCATGAGGAGGGTTGAAATCAGGTAGCCCACGATGCCGCCCGCCGTGGAGATGGTACACGCCTCGCCCAGAATCAGCACCAGGATGATGCCCGGAGTGAAGCCCAGTGTCTTCAGCACACCGACTTCCCGCACGCGCTCGCGCACGGACATCGCCATGGTATTGGCCGAGACCAGCAAGATGGTGAACGTCACCGCGCCGGCTATCGCCACCAGGAACATCTTTACATTGCCGATCAGCGAGAGAAACCCGATGACGAACGCCTGCTCCGATTCGGTCTTGGTCTCTGCGGGAGAATTTCGGAACTGAGCGTCGATGGCATCGGCGATATGCGCCGAGTTCCGGGAATCGTCGACCAGGATGTAGTACATTCCGACTTCGCCGCGACGCGCTTCGGGGAGGGACTGCTCGACATACTCCTTGTTGATGTACATCACGCCGTTGGGCGGTGGGCTATCAAAAATGCCGCGTACGGTGAACTCGTAGTTCCCCGGGTAGATATCGCCGGTCAACGTGATGCGATCGCCGGGCTTGAAACCAAAGCTATCCGCCAGGTCGCGGCCAATCACGCAGGCGGTCCGGTCGTGAATGAATGCCTGTTTCTGGTCCTCGGGAATATGGAACTCGCCATAGACCGTGAACAGCTTCTCCGGCTCCACGGTAAACCGCGAGAACTGGTTCTTGGGATCGCGTGCATCCTTGTAGGTGCCGCCAAACCAGTTGGCGATCATAGCTTCGCGCACTCCGGGCACCCGCTTGATGCGGGATTGGTACGACGCTGGAATTGCCACCGTGAGCGAGACGCGATTGCGCGTTACCAGCCGGAGCGCCTGCGCCGGCGTTGGGCTGCTCAGGTAGAACGCATGATACATCGCAACCAGTACTCCGAGAAGGCACATAGAGACACCAATGCTCGCGATGGTGAGAATCGTCCGGCGGCGATTGCGCCAGGAGTTCTTGAGAATCAAAGAAAGATAGCGCATCAAGCAGGTCTCGCTACAGGTCTAGAATACACAGACTACACAACCGGCGCCCCGCATTTTCGGCGAACGCCGGAATACCACCGGCGAGCGACGGTTGGCCGGACCACGCCCATCGCAAGAATGAGCTCCCCGGATCTCCCCAGAGTACCGCCCATCGCAGCGGTACGCGAACCGCACTGCCGCTCATTCTGATACCGGGTTGTATTTCGCTTGCCGTGAACTGGATAGCGCTTACGAACATCTGCGAGCCAAATGGCGTACGCGTTCAACCGCGGGCGTAGCTCCGGACGGAATGCGACAGCTCTCGTTGCGGGATCCCGAGGGTACGGGATCTGCAACTATTGGCTCTCAGGCAACGCATTCAGGAATCCTCGAACCAGGCGAACCAACTCATCTTCAAACTCTGCGGTCCCCATGTGCGGGAACCGCTCGTTTGCCGCTGAGACCAGTACGCCGTTCACAGCGCGTGTTAAAACGAATACGCTCACAGCCGGGATCGGCTCGCGCCGGCCTGGAATGATGCGTTCCGTTCGCGCCGCCAGCGCCAATGCAATCTCGTCCATGTTGGCTTCGAGTTCGGCCCCGAAGCCCTCCGCCACCAGCGTCTGAAACGCGATGCGACGCGCCTTCCGATGCCGGGAAAATTCAGTGATCAACGCGCGAATGGCAAGGCGCGCCGGATCGGCTTCCGGATCGGCGCTGCTGATGGCTCGAACAACGGCTGCTGTTACGCGAGTGATTTCGCGGCGAGCCATCGCAAGCAGAATCGCGACCTTGTTCGGAAAGTATCCGTAAAGAGTGCCGACGCTGATGCCGGCCCGCTCGGCGATGTAATTTGTATTCAGTGCCCCGGCCCCCTCTCGCAACAAGATCCGAGCAGTCGCCTCGAAAATCACCTCCACGGTGTCGCGCGCGCGCGCTTGTAGGGGTATCCGTCGTTTCGAATCAGCCACTTGCTTCTTGCTTGCCATCACCAATCCCAACGATCAAATCCGAGTACTGAAATCCGAGCAATACTCGTATACTCGCACATATGAAACTCCCTTGCTTTCGACTGATCACCTGCTTCGCGGCGCTCCTGGGTGCGATGAGCGCCCCGGCGAGCGCATCTAACCTCACGGGAACCTGGAAGTCGGTCGATCTGAACAACTCAGAACATGGCCAGCCGGTCTTCGTCCTCAAACAGGCGAACGGCCAACTGACTGGCGTCTATCAAGGCCCATTCGGGAAACAACAAGTCATTGCGAATATCCAACGCGATACAGCAGCGATGGAGGTGACCGCATCTGGGCTGGACGGGACATTGAAGCTGAATTACACGGCCAAGGTCGAGAGCCCAGACAAAATGAGTGGCGCCATGAGCAGGAACATTTCTGGACAAAGTACATCCGGAAAATAGACCGCGACCAGGAGCAAGTGAGATGCGGACTCTACTGGTTGGCAAACGGCGCTGGTTCTCGTTGGCCGGCGCCGTGGTGACTATCTTGGGCTCGGCCCTCGCCGCCGCGGTCGGTATTGAACTTCAGCCACCGGTACCGCTGCCCTCGGTCGCCATGGGCATGAAGCGTTTGGATCTCCGCGGGCTGCCTCCGATCAGCCGCTACCAGGCGCGCGATGGGACGATGCTGGCATACCGGGCATATCCGGGCAGCCGAGAACAGGTGGTGATATTGATCCATGGCTCCGCCGGACAAAGTCCTCTGATGCATGCCATGGCGCAATCGCTTCAGCATGCCGGCGCGACGGCCTACGCGGTAGATATTCGCGGCCACGGCGAATCGGGACGTCGAAGTGACATCGACTATATCGGGCAACTCGATGACGACTTGGCCGACTTTAAGCGTTACGTTCGGCCCGCGCATCAGAACGCGGAGTACACGCTCGCGGGCTTTTCGGCAGGAGGGGCATTCACGCTGCGCATCGCTGGCGGGCGTTACGGCGACTTGTTCGATCGTTACATCGCGATCGCACCGGCGCTGACCTATCCGAGGGGCGTGGCTAGGCCGAATAGCGGCGTTTGGGCGAGCGTGTCGGTTCGCCGCATAGCCGGCCTCATGGTTCTCAACTGGTTCGGCATTCATCGCTTCGATGGATTGACGGTCACTCGCTTTGCGGCACCGCCGGACGATGCGTTCTTCACGAGCGCCTACTCCTATCGCTTGACGATGAACTTTTCGCCGGGTCTAAATTACTTGTCCTTCCTAGCCCGTGTAAAGAAGCCTGTGGCCGTGATCGCTGGCGCAGATGATGAGCAGTTTTACTCTGACCGGTACGATTCACTTCTTAAACCCGTGAAGCCCGATATTCAGATCGAGATTGTTCCAGGTGTTGGGCACGCGGGAGCCATTGTCGCACCGGCGATGCTGGAAACAGTCAAACGGGTCTTCACGACGCCGCAGCACTCGTATCGTTGAGGCTCAATGGCGCAACAAATCCGAGTAATTGCCTCGAAAATCACCCCAACAGTCTCGTGTGCGCGGGTTTGTTGGGGTACTCTTCTTTTCGAATCGCTTGCTTCCTGGGAGGCATGTGGAGATCCTCCGAGACTGAATCCGAGTACTAAAATCCGAGCAATACTCGTATACTGCCGCATATGAGACTTCATTGCTTCCAGATTTGCATCTGCATCGGGTTCCTGCTGATTTGCCTTCGCGCTTCAGCCCTTACCGCTGACTTGAAGGGAAGGTGGAAGTTCGCGGTCGATCTCGATAACGGAGAACATGGAGATCCTGTCTTCGTCCTTAAACAAACAAAGGATCCACTCCGGACCGTGCGGCCGCCAAAAGGTCACTCGGAATATAAAAGGTGACAGAGTGATGTCGGAAGTGGCCACGTCCGGTTTCGGCCAGACGCTCAAGCTGAGCTATACACGAAAACTGGAAGGTCCCGACAAAATGAGCGGCACGATGACCAGAAACATCGACGGAGAAGGCACGCCCAGAGAGTGGAGCGCAACCAGAAGTAAGTGAGATGCGAGGGATGCCGTTGCCAAACACAGCAAACATATTGAGAAGATCGCTCCTGGTTGTAGCGATTGTTTCAGCGTTGCGGGCCCAGCCGGCAACTGTTGTAGACGTGCAATCTTTAACGGCTTCCGATCTCGCGGCCTTCGCGGATACGTATGTCGCGGCGCAACTCATACGCACGAACGCGGCCGGTGCCGTGGCGTCAATAGTCAAGGATGGGGCGGTGCTCTTGTGCCGCGGCTACGGCTATGCGGATGTTAAGAAGCGCATCCCCATGACGGCGGACACGCTTGTCCGGCCCGCGTCCATTTCGAAGCTGTTCACCGCGATCGCCGCGCTGCAACTGGTGCGACAGGGCAAGCTCGACCTCGACCGCGACATCAACGAATATCTCGACTTTCACATTCCTACGTCGCGCGGAGGCCTGCCGGTGACGTTGCGCTTGCTACTGACCCACCGGGCCGGGTTCGAAGATCATCTGAAAGAGCTATTCCAGGCAGGCGGGCCCCCCGCACGCGGCGCTGTGTGGCTTCGACGGAACCTGCCGCAGCGATTGTTCGTGCATGGCGACGTACCGGCGTACTCGAACTACAGTTATGCTCTGGCCGGTTACTTGGTCGAGCGGGCGAGCGGGCAGCGGTTTGAAGATTACGCCGCTACCAACATTCTCCGCCCGCTCGGTATGGAGCGCTCGGCCTTCGAAGAGCCGCCGCCCGAACCGTTGGCGCAATCCGTAGCACGCGGCTATACGCGGCCTGGCGGGCCGCCGCTGTCGTACTTCGAGACGATGCAACCCGCAGTAGGAGGAATGAGCGCCAGCGCAGCCGACATGGGCCGGTTCATGATCGCGCTTCTGCAGCCTAATCCCCTGGTGCAACCGGACTTGTTGCCGATAGTGTTCGAGGACTACTACGCCGCTGGAAACCGCTTCGTTGGCAAGAATGGCCTTACCAACGGTGCGGTCAGCGATCTCGCGCTGTTGCCCGAGGCCCGCTTCGGCATGTTTGTCTCCTATAACACAGTGATTCCTCTGAAGGGCCAAACCGAAATGCTCGAAGCCATCGCGCGGCGATATTTCCAACGCCCGGAGCGTTCGCTGGTCCCACTTGCCACCGCTGCCGCGGACGCCCGCCGCGTGGCCGGCGCCTACCAGCGAAGTCAACGTGAGGATTCGAACTTCCTGCGCCTTCGAGCACTCATGGAGCAGTACGTGATTGAGCCACTGCCGGACCATCGCATCCGGCTCGCGGGAACGCGTCTGGGTCTGACCGAGACGGCCCCACTGGTTTTCGATGGCCCAAACGATGCCACCATGACCTTCCGCCCGACAGAGGATGGCGGCATGTCTATGGACTTCAGTGCCATGCCACTTGCGCAGGAGTGGCAGCGGGTGTCGATTTGGTTGGATCGCCGATTCGTGGCACCGGCGGTGACGGCGAACGTGATGGTCATGCTGATAACTTTGCTGCTGTGGCCGGTCGCGGCCATGTTCCGGCGGCGCAACCAGCGTCCCTTCAGCAATGAGGCGCCGCATCGACGGGACTTCTGGCTGGTACGAACCGTCATTGCTACAGATCTCCTGGCCCTTGCGGGCACGGGCCTCGTCGCCGGCATCGCTACTCAGGACCCGACCCGTTTGAACGGGAGGCTCGATCCGTGGCTTGCAATGATCTATGCCCTCGCGTGGCTGGGTGTGCTGGGGTCCCTGAGCGTGGTCTGGGTGGCGTGGCGATTTTGGCGGGACGGCGTGGCGACACGATGGGGGCGTATCCACCACACCGCGCTCGCGGCGTCCGCCGTCGTCTTCGCGTGGTTTGCCCTCACGTGGCGCATCGCGGGTACGACGCTAAATTACTGATTGCAGGATTATTTCACAGGTTTGTCGACCTGTTTGGATGGGTGGGCGCTTCAGCGAACGACAATCGCTGGTTCTGTCTCTGGAACTCGGGTTCTAGGAAGTTGCGGGTCAGTGACGCGCCACTCGAGAGGGTTCCGCCATATAATCTCACCTATGCTTGGTTGGGCCCGGGCCCGGAGCCGAACACACGGCTGCAAAACGTTTTGGTTCTCCTGATGCATGGCGCTAGCGGCACCGAAGCCGGCCCGCTCGCACGCGAAAGTGTTACTTTCCGAACGGTGCCCGAGGTGTGGTATCTGAATTAGAATAGCGGCAGTCGGCCGTGCGTATGGTGTCGGAGGGAATCCCAGTTTTTTTGTGGGACCTGTCGATAACGTCCGGTCTGGAACGACGTCCTTTTGAAGAGGCCGAAGGAAGGGGAGCACGGACATGACTGGAACGAACGCAGAAGGATGGAGTTTAGGCGAAATGGTTGGGGTCTTCGCGCGCGACATCAGGTACGCCCTCCGCTCGCTTGCCAGCGCCAGGGGGCTGACGCTTATCGTCGTCCTTACGCTGGCGCTCGGAATCGGAGCCAATGCCGCGATCTTCACGCTGGTTCGCGGGGTTCTGCTGCGGCCGCTGGTGAATCGCGACGAAGACCGCCTCATTTACGTCCGGCAGAGCGCGGAGGGTCTGGGAATGGCGAATTCGCTGTTCTCCGTGCCGGAGATGCAAGACCTCCGGCAGCGGGTGAAATTATTCAGGGCCATCGGCGACTTTTCCGAAATCGGCTTTACCATGATCGGGTTGGGCGAGCCGCGCGAGCTCCGCGCCGGGGTGGTCGGCGGCAACTACTTCGAAGTCATGGGCCTGCATCCCGTGCTGGGGCGGCTGCTCGATATGCGCGATGACGGCCCGACCGCTGCCGGCGCCGTGGTCCTGACCTACCAGTTCTGGACCAAGGCGCTGAAAAGCGACCCGTCGGTGCTCGGAAAGGTCGTCCGGCTCGAATCCTTCGGACCGCCGCGAACCGGCACCGTGGTGGGGGTGCTCGAACCATCCATCCCCTATCCGACGGAAACGGAGATCATCGCCAACGTGGTCACCAGCCCGCATCACCTGTCTGCGACCATGGTGACGGGGCGGATCCATCGGATGACGGAGCTGTTTGGGCGGCTGGCTCCGGGCGCGACCCTCGAACAGGTTCGCGCCGAGCTCGCCACGGCCCACGGCGCGATGATGAAAGAGCATCCCGACGCATATCCCGTTAACGACCGGTACCGTATCGCCGCGGCGCCCCTGCGCGACGAGATCACATCCAAGGCCAGGACCGTGCTTTGGGTGCTACTGGCCGCTTCGGGACTGGTCTTCGTCATCGCCTGTTCCAACGTCGCCAACCTTATTCTGGCGCGGACCATCCGTCGCGAAGGGGAATTTGTGGTTCGTGCCGCCCTCGGCGCCGGCACCGCCGCGCTGCGGCGCGTCCTGTTGGCGGAATGCCTGCTGCTCTGCGGCGCCGGAGCGGCTCTCGGTGTGCTGAGCGCCCGGCCCATGGTTGCGATCCTGGCGCGGTACGCCTCGCGGTTCTCGGTGCGTGCGCTCGATTTGACCGTGGATTCCAGCATGCTGTGGGTCGGCGCCGGGCTCGCGCTGGCCGCCGCGGTGCTGCTGGCCTTCGTGCCGCGCCTCCCCTCGGGCGACCGCCACGGCATCAGCCTGGCCACCGGAAGCGTGCGCGTCACCGGCGGCGCCAGCGGGCGCCTGCGCGCATTCGCCGTCACCCAGATCGCCGCCTCTTTTGTATTGCTGGCCGGCGCCGCCATGCTGGTCAAAACGCTGCTTGCGCTGCAGGCGGTCGATACCGGCATCGACACGCGCCGGGTGCTGGCCATCAACGTACCGGTGCTCACCTACGGTCGGACGCCGGATCAGGTGGTGGACTTCTACAAAGAGGCGATCCGGCGCGTGCACGAGTTGCCGGGGGTCGACGCCGCCGCCATCGGAGTCCTCACCCCGTGGCGTGAGGGAGGCGCGTTCGGTCCGGGACTGCAATTCACCGCCGAAGGCTACAATCGTGGAACCAGGGAGGACGATCCGCGCGGCCAGTTCCGAATCGTGTCGCCGGGATTTTTCGCGTCGTTGGGCGTGCCCATCCTCGCCGGGCGCGACTTCAACGACCTCGACCGCGAGGGCAGCGAGCCGGTGGCGATCATCAGCCAGACGGTGGCGCGGCGCATGTTTCCTGGCCGCGACGTGCTCAACCGGCATGTCACCTACACCGATCCATTGCTGCAGTTTATCGGCGGGAAGCCGACGCCGATGCGCGTCGTCGGTATCGCC
>Ga0306920_100000528_pt1 | contig 44503 bp, 38 predicted proteins | sample flu12Cox44000170_FD_204666 | JGI IMG/M metagenome (GOLD analysis project Ga0306920, IMG submission 204666) | Lab enrichment of tropical soil microbial communities from Luquillo Experimental Forest, Puerto Rico - flux4day.12C.oxic.44.000.170 (v2)... | ecosystem: Environmental > Terrestrial >... | reverse complement strand
AGAAAAGAGGGTAAGAGGCCGGGCAGCGGACAACGCAACAATCAATACCCGAGTTCGCCGTTCCCAGGTCATCCGTATGCGTTCTCCTCTTCTGGACGCCTGTGGACAACTCTCGCGCTTTCGGCCAATGGCCCAAGAAAGCACGGGACGGGGTTGAGCGGTTGCGCTAGAGCGAGCGCAGAGCCGAAGCTACCGGCTGCACCGCGGCGCGAATTGCCGGCAACAGCCCGCCGACCACGCCCATTAGCAGCGCGAAGAAAACGCCTTGAGCTAGAAGGACGGGCGTGATCTTGAACGCGAAAGCCACGTTAGAAAATGTCTGAAAGTTCATGGTGCTGGTGGTCAAGCCGTTCAGCGGCAGAACGGCGACCGAGCCCAGCAGGCCGCCTACCAGCGCAATGAGCAGCGCTTCGACCAGGAAGGAGAACACCACCGAACTTCCGGTGAAGCCGACCGCGCGCATGGTGGCGATTTCGCGGCCGCGCTCGGAGACGGCTGAGTACATGGTGTTCAGCGCGCCAAAAACCGCGCCGATGGCCATAATCGCTGCGACAAAGCCGCCGAGAACGGTGATGAGAGTGGTCATGACCCGCGATTGCTTCGAGTAGTAGTCGATTTCGCGGGTGACGTCGACGTTCATGCGGGGATCGGTGGTCAGCGCATCCTTGAACTTGTCAAAAGCGGCTGGTGAGGTGAGATGCGCGGTCACGGACTGGAATAGATTGTCCGGGCGCTTGAGGACCTCATTCAGAACCGGGGCGTCGCACCAGACTTCGGAGTCAAACGCGGAACCGCCGGCATCGAAAATGCCCGCGATGGTCCAGTGTCCGCCGCCAAAATCCACCTTGTTGCCGACGGCGAGCGGAACGAGCGTCTTGGTTCCATTGGCGCCATTCAGGATCCCGTTGTAGGTTCGCGCGGCATTTTTGCCGACGACCAGCTCCGCGAGTCCGGGCTGGAACATGCGCCCGTCGACGATCTTAACGACGCGGCGAACTTCCAGCACATTGGGAGAAACGCCACGCACTTGGGTGTTCGCGTCGGCTCCGTTCGAGACCAGCGGAAAGGGCATGACGCCGACCACTTCCTGTGTCACGAGCGGAGCGCCACGGGAGTCAAGGGCTACGCCCGGCGCGTCCTTGACGATTTTGACGGAGTCCAGCGTGACCGCGCCCATCATCTCAGAGGGCGAACCGGCCCGCAGGACCAGCGCGTTGTCGTTCGATCCGGAACTGACGAGCGTAGCGCGGAATCCCCGCGCTAGCGAAAGCATGGCGATGAAAACACCGACGGTGCCGGCGATGCCGAGGACGGCGACGATGGTGGAGGTCCAGCGCGCTCGAACGCTGCGCACGTTGTAGATAAGCGGTATGGCCACTTCAGACCCTCCTCAGCGCGTTCACCACGCGCATACGCATGGCGCCGATTCCGGGAAGCAGCCCCGAAATGACTCCTACCAGCAACGCAACCACCAGGCCCAGCGCAAGGACCGATGCGGGCAACGCCAGATTCGGCAGCATGCTGGCCAAGGCCGCGGCCAGGACCGGCGTCGCCGCTACGGCCAGCAAAAGGCCCAACAGTCCGCCAAACAATGCGATGACCAGAGACTCGGCCAGCACGAAGAAGAGAATGGTACGGTCCGAATAGCCGATGGCTTTGAGCACGGCCAGCTCCGCCGTGCGCTCGCGCACGGAGATGGCCATGGTGTTGCCGGTGACCAGGAGCAAGGTGAAGAATACGACCGCTCCGATCGTGACGATGAGGAATTGGATGTTGCCGAACTGTTTGACCCAGTTGGCGGCGAAGGCCGACTCCGCCTCGGTCTTGGTTTCGTTCGGGGAATTTGCGAACTCTGAATCAATGGCCTTGGCGATGCGCGGGGCATCCTTGGGATCCTTGATGAGGATCACATACCAGCCGATCTGTCCTTTGACCGCGGCGGGAATCTTCTCCTCGAAGTAGTCCCACTGAAACCAAAACTGCGTTTCGTCGTCTTGCGCGCGCGTGCCGTGGTAGATGCCGTCGACGTTGAACTCCCACGAGCCTCCGCCGTAGAGGGTGGTCTTGATCGGAACACGGTCGCCGATTTTCCAGCCAAAGCGTTTTGCCGTCTTGGCTCCGACCACGGCTCCCTGGCGGTCTTTGAGGAAATTGGCCCACTGATCGTCCGGGACCACCAGTTCCGGAAACACTTGCCGTTGGGTTTCCGGGTCGATGACGAATTGCGGAAAGAAATTCTTTTCGTCCTGATAGATTCCGCCGAACCAGTTGTTGTGGGTGACATAGCTCACGCCGGCGATGCGCAGGATTTTGTCCCGATAGGACAGCGGAATGAGATTGATGATCGAAGTACGGTTGATCGTGACCAGGCGGTTGGCGCTGGCCAGTTCGGCGTTGCCCAGAAATGCGCCGCGCACAATCGAGAGAAACGCGAACAGGAACAGCGCCACGGCAAAAGAACCGATGGTAAGCAGCAGCCGCACCTTCTTGCGAAACAAATTGGCAAAAATCAATCGGCTGAATTTCATACCACACCTCCGGCCATGACGTTCTGCTGCTGCGCCAGCTTGCCGCCCTCGACCAGCACGCCCTTTTCCAGGTGCAGCGTGGTGTGGGCGCGGTCCGCAACCACCGGGTCGTGCGTCACCATGAGCACGGTCTTGCCGTGCTTGGCGACAAGTTCTTCAATCAGCGCCATGATCTCCGTGGCGCTCTTGCGGTCGAGGTCGCCCGTCGGTTCGTCGCACAGCAGGAACGTAGGGTCGGATACGATGGCGCGGGCGATGGTCACACGCTGCTCCTGTCCGCCGGAAAGCTGGCGCGGGTAGTGATGCATGCGCTCCGCGAGTCCGACGATCGAAAGAGCCGTCTCCACGTGCTGCTTGCGCTGTGCTTTGCTGAGCTTGGTCAGCAAGAGAGGAAGCTCCACGTTCTGATAGGCGGTCAGAACCGGAATCAGGTTGTACATCTGAAAGATGAATCCCACGTGCCGCGCGCGCCATTGCGTGAGCTTGCTCGACGACATGTGGGTGATCTCGTCGCCGTCCACCGAGATGTGTCCCGAGGTCGGCACGTCCAACCCGCCCAGCAAATTGAGCAGCGTCGTTTTGCCCGAGCCGCTCGGCCCCATGAACGCGACAAAGTCGCCCTTGTCCACGTCCAGGTTGAGCCCCTGCAGCACTTGAATGTTTTCACCGCCGCGCCGGTAGGTCTTATTCAGGCCGCGCACTTGAATCAAGGCCGACGAACTTCCAGAGTTGTCCACGCGAATCATCAGCTGCTCCTCCACCTCTAGAGAATGACCACGTCAAATCCGACCAGCGTTACTGCTGGTTGGTGCGGACGGCGTCGCCGTCCTGCAAATTCTGCGGTCCGCCGGTCACCAGCGTGTCCCCGGAATTCACACCCGCCATCACTTCCACGTCGGAACCGATTTCCTTGCCCACCTTGATTCCGCGGCGCTCGACTTTTCCGTTCTTCAACAGAAACACGTAGGCGCCCTCTCCGCCCGAACGCACGGCCGACTTGGGAACGATGGCCATCGCTTTCGGACCTTCCTCTTTTTTCTTGGCCGCCGCCTTTTGGTCTTCATCCGCGCCGTAGAAGGACACTTTCACGCCCATATCCGGCAGAATTCGCGGATCGAGTTTGTCGAACGAGATGCGCACTTTCACCGTGGCCTTCTGGCGATCCGCCGTGGGAATCACGGTGCGCACGTGCGAGGGAATCTTCCAGTCGGGGTAGGCATCTAGCACCGAGTCCACCCGCTGCCCCGGCTGCACGCGCGCGATGTAGGCCTCGTTCACGTCGACTTCCACTTCGTTGGAGTTCATATCCACGATGGTCGCGATGCCGGTTCGCGTGAAGCCGCCGCCCGCGGAAACCGGCGATACCATTTCGCCCACCTGCGCGTCCTTTGAAACGATGATTCCCGAAAACGGCGCATGAATCTCGCAGTTGTCAACCGCTTGCTGCGCTTCGCGAATCCGGGCCTCGGAAACGGCAACTTGCTGCTTGGCCAGCGCGATTCTCGCCCTCAGGCTGTCGGCCTGGGTCGTCGCATTGTCGAGCTGGTCCTGGCTGGATACCCCGGACGTGGTCAGCTCCTGCGCACGGTGCAGCTGAATCTCCGCGTAGCGCAGCTGCACTTCATAGTCGCGAATCGCGGCCTTCGCCGAATCGCGATCGGCCACGGCCGAATCGAGAGCGCGCCTGGAATCGGAATCGTCGAGCGTCGCGAGCAGCTGTCCTTCTTTCGCGTGATTGCCCTCATCGAAGAACACACCGGTCACCCGCCCGGTAATCTTTGCGGCCACCGTGGCGCGCCGCCGCGGCGTTACATACCCGCTGGCGTTCAGTAAGGTTTGTTGGGCCGGATCGCCTGCCGGCCTGGCCGTCGTCACCTCCACCACCGGAGCCCGGTTCTTCAGCGCGAACACGGCGCCACCGATGAGCAGCAGCAAGCCAATCAGCGCGGCAAAATATCCGAGGAATTTGCCCGCTCCGCCGCGCGTGCGCGCCGAATCATGAATTTTCAGGGATGCGAGGTCTCCGGCCGGCATGGATAGACTGATGCTCCTGTTCAGAAAAAGTGACGTCGAGCGGGATCCGTCGGTTGTTCGGGTAGAGTACGGGGGGAAACCCGTGGCTCGTGCTTATCCCCCATACTATACGCGAAACCTTCGCTATTTATATCAACGGAAAATACCGACCGTCCGGCCCCAATCGGCGAGCGCGGCCGAGCCACCGGCGAACGGCCTCTGCACCCGGGAGAACGCCCTCGCCGGCTTCCCGGAATGTCATCGATGCCATCCGACGGTCCATCCGAGGGTCTCGCCTCGCCCGACCTGAACTGATAAGCTTCGCAGCGCTCGCGGAGGCTCGGCGATGTTTCGCACAAAATGGTTCTTTCCTGCTCTGGTATTGGCTGGCGGCGCGCTCCGGGCTCTAGTACCGGCTTCCGCCCAATCGCCCGCGCCTTCCGGGAGCAAACCCGCACCGCCAGGAAAGCGCATCGCCATCCGCGCCGGCCACCTGATCGACGGCAAATCCGACCGAGTTCTCGACAACGTCCTGCTCTTAATTGACGGAGACAGCATCGTTTCTGTGACGCCGGGCGGCTCCCCTCCCCCCGGCGTCGAAGCCATCGACCTTTCTAGGTCCACCGTTCTGCCCGGCTTCATCGATCTTCACACCCACGTCCTGCTGAACGGCGACATCACCCCCGCAGACTACGACCAGCAGTTGCTTAAGGAATCGATACCCTACCGCGCCATTCTCGCCGCCCGCAACGCGCGCATCGCGCTCGACCACGGCTTCACCACCCTTCGCGACCTCGAAACCGAGGGCGCCATGTACGCTGACGTGGATGTGAAGCAGGCCATCGCCAACGGCGAGGTGCCGGGTCCGCGCATGCAGGTTGCCACGCGGGCGATGACTCCCACCGGCATGTATCCGCTGCTCGGCTACTCCTGGGAGCTCACGGTTCCGACCGGCGTGCAGTATGTGGATGGAGCCGACGGCGCCCGCAAAGCCGTCCGCGAACAGGTCATGCACGGCGCCGACTGGATCAAGTATTACTCGGACCGCCGTTATCGGTTCGAACCGGACGGTGTGCTGCACAGCATGGTCAATTTCACCGACGAGGAGGCCAAGGCCATCGTCGATGAAGCGCACCGCCTCGGAAAAAAAGTTGCCGCGCACGCCATCGGCAGCGACGGGATTGCGGCCGCATTGCGCGCCGGCGTGGATACGATCGAACACGGCGACGGGCTCACCGAATCGTTGATGGATGAAATGGCCAGGAAAGGAACGGTGTGGGTTCCAACCGTGATGGTTGGCGCCTACGTCGCTCCCGGCCGCGGCGGCAACTGGCCGAAAATGGTGGAAACGGAAAAGATTGCGTTCGAAAAAGCGCTCAAGCGCAAGGTGAAGATCGCCTTCGGCACCGATGTCGGCGGCTCCGACTGGCGTGACCTTGGCCAGGCGCGGGAGTTTCAGTATTACGTGGACTACGGCATGCCGCCGATGGAAGCCATTCAGACCGCCACCAGCCGCGCCGCCGAGGTCTTAGGCTGGTCCGATAAGCTCGGTACCATCGAGCCCGGCAAGTGGGCCGACATTGTGGCCGTCTCGGGCGATCCGCTGAAGGACATCAGCGAACTCGGGCGAGTCACCTTCGTGATGAAATCGGGCGTCGTCTACAAGGACAAAACCACGGCTCGCTGAGGCTTTCAATTGTCACTCTGAACCTCGACCTTGGAAGGCCTCGGCTGCGGGTCGATTCTTGCGGGCGTTTCCGTCGCGGGGCGGTTACTCGCCCGGCGGCAGGAAATTTTTAGGATCGAACTGAAATCCTTCGCGGGTTGTTTGCGAATGCTTTTCGACCGCTCCCACCGCCGCCACCAGACACGAATAGAAAAATGCGCGCAGCCCCGAGCGAAACTGCTCGGTCACCTGTTCGGTGGACTTCATCACTTCCGACTGGATGGAATTGCGCCTCGCATCACAAGCCGCGCGATGTTCAGCGTCAAGAGCCGCGAGCGCCGACGTCACGCGCTGGGTGGTGTCGCTGGCCGTCACCGTGGCATGAATCTCCACCTGCCGCCTGAATTCGGAGAGCGCTTCGTTCGCCGCCGTCTGCACCGTCGCCCGCGCTTCCGCCACATTCGATTCGAGATACGCTGTGGCTTCGCGCGTAAGTCCCTGCACTTCGTCGAGCACTTTCGTCAATTGCTGGTGCGCGCCTTGCTTGATGCCCTGATCGAATTCGCGCAAAGCGTTGGCCAAGGCCTCCGTCGCCATGCCGGAGATCCTGGTTTGCACTTCGCGCAGGGCTCGTTCGGTGACTTCGCGCGCATCGCCCAGATTTTTCTGCGCCGCGCCGGCTTGGCGGTCGATGCGATGGACAATCTCTTCCGCGCGCACCCTATAGCCGTCGAGTTGCGCGTCCCAGCGGCCGCGCACTTCATCCAGGCGATCTTCAAGCCGCGCCAGCAGCTCTTCGCGCGCGCCGTACAGCATCGCGCTGCGCTGCTGCGCGAGCGTATCTTCCAACTGCTTCAAACAGGCCGCGCGCGCCTCATCGAGTGAATTTACAGCCGCATGCAGCGCCGGAGTCAGATGCTTATTCACCGCCCCTAAGATCGCCGTTTCCGCGGCCTTATCGATTTTTGGCTGCAGCGCGAGGAGCAACCGCTCCGGGGTGATCGCGACGCGGCTGGGCTTCTCATAGGCCGGTGCGGTGGGAGCCATCGCGGGTGCAGTAGCCGCTCCGGCGCCCGCAAAACCTGCCGCGGCCTTCGCTTCTCCTGCGCCCGCTTCTATTTCTGCCCTTTCGGTAACGGGCGCAGGCGCCGGCGCGGCCGCCGCCCCTGATCTCGAGGTGGTGGAGGTGGTGGGCATAGCGGGGGAAGGTGCAATCACGGCCGACGCCAGTCCCGCTAGCGCTTCCGTCAGCAGCATGCGGTCGGTCGTTTCGCCGTTGGTGTAACCGCCTTCTTTCTCTTTCGCCGCCGGCATCCCGGGCATGTCATCGGGACCGGGCGCGCGCCCTGGACCCGTGGCGGCCGCGGTCTGTTCTTTTGAAGGAGGCAGTTCTCCGGCGACGCGTTCGGCCGCGGTCAGCCAGTCTGGCGGCGGCGTCGGAATCCGCCAGATATTTGCCGGCTTTTCCAGCTGCACGCCGACGTGATAGAGATCGCGCGGATTGCGCGGCACCTGCACCGAGCGCACCTGCGCGCGCACCGTGGTCACGATTTCGCCTACGCCCGAGTCGCCGATCTGCATCGTCACCCAAGTGCCCACGTGGGTATCGTGGCGCGACGGATAGCGGCAGCCGTGCAGATTCAGGCTGACGGCGGAAGTGCGCTCCAGGAATTCCTGGCCGAGTCCGTCGTGACCCGTGATGAGCAGCGGCACCGGGCGTTCGATGCGCGTGCTGCGGCGCCCTTCGGGTCCCGTGTAGCCGAAAGTCGAGTCGGCGGTAGGAATCGTGCTCACGCGCGGCCTCCGCGAAAATGGGGACAAAAAATCAAAAAGAGGCATGTTGCACCGGTAGAACAGGAACGCACACGGCTCGGTATGGCGCGACCTCCCGCTGCAAATTGTTTTTCAATTTCCCAAGGTGGATGCCGATAGACAGGATTCTAACTGAATTCTCAAAATGAATTCCAGCAAACTGCGGCGCGCGAAACTTTTGCGAGAAAATCCACAGTTCTAGAACTGCTAGCTGTGCCGAGGCGAGGACGGCGCGCCGTCCTCGCGTTTCTGGCGACGCGCCGTTTCGCGGCCGATCGATGATTTAGCCCACCTTGATGGTGTTGGTCGGTCCGCCTTCGACCCCCGCTTCGTAGCTGAAGGTGATAGACCCGAATGTAATGGTGCAGGTGTTCATCCCGGAGGGATAGTTTACGTCGAATTTGACTTCACCGCCGGGATTGATCACCACGCCCGTACTCGGCGTGAAGGTGCCGTCGGAGTTGATGGTGATCAGTTTCGATTGCTGGTCCAATGGTGCTGGTGCCGGGTGTGCCATATGCTGTCTCCTCTGCTGACTATTTTCCGTGGGGGCGGAAATTCGGGTCTTTCACGAGCTCCTGCAATTCCGGAGTGTTTCTTATCTTGTCGGCCGGAAATCCTGCCGATAATGCCTGGTCAATATACTGCAGAGCCAGCTTGCGGTCGGCAAGATTTTCATACGCCACGCCGACATACGCCAGCGTTCCCGGGTCGGAAGGCGACAGAGCCAGGGCCGTTTGTATCTGGGAGACGGCCTTTTCTTTTTGCTTCTCGCGCGCGTAAAGGCTGCCCAGCACGGCGTGCGAAAGGTTGTCTTTCGGGCTCTCCTTGACCTGCACTTCCAGCAGCTCGACCGTGCGCCGCACGGCTTGCTGCAGCTTCTCGTCGTTGCCGTGTCCCTGGTTGGCCAGCCAGAGATAGGCGGTGACCATGTTTTCCCAAACCAGATAGTTGTTGTCGTTGATGGCGAGCGCCTGGGCCGTCATGTCCGCGCAGTCGGAATATCTCTTCTGATCGCAGTAGAGCGATCCGAGGTTGGCGTAGGCCGGATAGCTTGGCGTCAGCGAAATGGATTTCTTCAGGGCGGCTTCGGCCTGCGCTCGCAGCTTTTCGTCGCCGGTATCGAGGTAAAACGCGCCGAGGTTCAGATACAGCTGCGAATTGTCGGGCGTCAGCTCGATGGCGTGCTGCAGTTGCCGAATCCCCTCGTCGTAGCGGTTTTGCCGGTCGTAGAAAAGCGCGAGGCTGTTGTAACTGATCCACGAATCGGGCCGCAACGCAGCGGCTTTTTTGAACGCCTCTTCGGCATCTTTCGTGCGCCCAGCATTTTCATAGGAATGCGCGATGCCGTCGAGAGCATCGGCGTTGCGCCGGTCCAGCTGCAACGCTTTCTGAAACTCCTGCACGGCAAGATCGTGCTGTCCGGCGTCCTCGTGGATCTTGCCGAGCGTGACGTATGCCGAGGCCATCTTGTCGTCGAGCCGCGTTGCTTCGCCGCCATAGGCGGCGGCCTGCTCGACCCAACGCGGATTGGGATCGCCCAGATTCTTGAGCCGGTAAGCCTCGGCCAGCGACGCGAAGCCCAGAGCAAATCTTGAATCCGTTTTTACCGCTTGCTGCAGCGCCGCCACGGCTTGGTCCAGGTTGCCAGGCTTGTCGTAGCGCTGCATCAGGCCCAGAGCCTTCAGATACAACTCGTAGGCAGCCGGTGAGGCGCGGCCTCCGGTGGCGCGCAGCATGTCCGCCGAAACATTGATCTTCATCATGCCGCCGAGGCGCGCCACCGCTTCGTCCTGCAAACCTGAAAGATCGCCGGTTGCGTCGTCCACTACCGCCGAGCCCAGCTGTCTCAGATCTTTGGCATCAATCAGGTTCACCGTGAGCTGCACCTCCCGTCCGTCGCGGCGGATACTGCCTTTTACCACCAGGTTCGCGCCCAGATCCTTTCCTGCCGCGCCTGGATCGCTGACCTTGCGGCTGCGCACCACGCTCGAGGGCACCACCCACAGCGATTGCTGCGCCGAATCCAGGTTCGACAGCTTGCTGGTCAGAGAGTCCATCAAGCCCTCGGCGACTGCTTGGTTCGCGGGGTCGTTGCCGATATTGTCGAACGGCAATACGGCAACATGCTTTGCACCGGCTGTTAGGGAAAGCACGGCCGCCGCGCGCTGCCGAACGCTCGGAACCAGCAATGAGCTGGCGCCCACCGTCAGCAGGCCGAGCGCCGCATAGAAGTAGGGCGCGGCGCTGCGCTTGGCAGCGCTTCGGGCGGCTGTGCTCGCTGCCGCAGCGGCTCCGGAAGCCGCAGCCGGAGCCTGCCAGCGCGGGGTTGAGGCATGCGTGGCGATTTCTTTTAGCGCCGCCTTCATCTCTGCCGACTGCGGCCCTCGCGTCAACGTCGGCTCGTCCGGCGGAACTGCGGAAGATGTGAATTGCGCCCGCACCGATTCGAGGTCGGCCAGAATTTCCTTCGCGTTTGGGTAGCGATGAGCCTGATCCTTGGCCAGTCCCTTCAGCGCAATGGGTTCGAGCAGCGCCGGCAGTGCGTCGATCGCCGCCGGCGGCTGGTTCAAGATCGCAAACGTCATGGCCGTGGTGCTTTCGCGCGCAAAGGGATGGCTCCCGGTTACCAGTTGCACCAGCAGAATCGATAGTGCCCAGACATCCGAGCGCTGATCGACCGGCTCGCCCAAAATCTGCTCCGGCGACATATATGGAAGCGTGCCCGTAGTGCCGCCGGTCAGGGTCGCGCTGGGCGTAGCGACCACGCGCGCCAGGCCGAAGTCCACAATGCGCGCCATGCCATCGCTCGCAATGATGATGTTCGACGGCTTGATGTCGCGATGAACGATGTTGCGAGCGTGCGCGGCCCCCAGCCCCGCGGCGATCTGGCAAATCCAATCCATCGCGGGCCGCAACGCGAGCGGACCCGCTGCGATTTTCTGCGCCAGCGTCTGCCCTTCGTAGTAGGCCATGACGATGAAAATCTGGCCGTCCGCGGTCTTTTCGATCCCGTGGATTACGCCGATGTTGGGATGGTCGAGCGCGGAAGCTGATCGCGCTTCGCGCAGGAACCGTTCGCGGTCCCTGTCGCTCAAAGCCAGATCGTGCGGCAGGAATTTCAGCGCAACGCTGCGTTCGAGCTGCAAGTCCTGCGCTTTGTATACGATGCCCATTCCGCCCGCGCCGAGCCGTGCGGTAACGCGGTAGTGCGAAATGGTTTCGCCAATCATGGGCAGCGGGTGCCGCGATTCTAGGGGCTCCGTTCACTGGAAGTCAACGAACGCTCGATTCATTAGGATGCGGTCGCCGGCGTGGAGCTTAGCGCGCCGCGGCCGGACGCCAGGCGCCGTACGGAGGAAGGAACGGTCAACCAAACACGATTCCGCCGTCTACGTTGATCGATTGTCCGGTAATGGCACTGGCTTGCTCCGAGCAGAGAAACAGCGCGGCCTCGGCGATTTCGCGGGCGGTCTGTGCGCGTCCCTGCAAGATGGCATTGAGAAAGCCGGCGAGCTGTTCTTCCTTGCTGACATTCAGTTTTCGCGCCAGCTCCGCGCCAAGCTCCTTGCTCATCGCGGTTTCCGTCACCGGACCGGGACAAATCGCGTTCACACGCACGCCTTTGCGCGCCGCTTCCGCGGCGTTGTAGCGGGTCAGTCCAAGCAGCCCCGCCTTGGCCGCCGCGTAGGCCGAACCCCAGCTGAATGCCGCCTTCGCGGAAACGCTCGAAATATTCAAGATCACACCGTGCTTGCGCTCGTACATTGCGGGCAGCACCAGTTGGCTCAGCAGAAAAGCCGCGCGCAGATGAACCGCTAGGACCTTCTCGAATTCCGCGAGGGGATATGCTTCTACCGGCGCCACCGGTCCGTAGTGGCCCCCGTTGTTTACAAGAATGTCGACGCGGCCGAATGTCGCCTCCGCTCTCGCCGCCAGAGCCCGGCAGTGGGCTTCGCTTCCGAGGTCGCCCGGGAGGTAAGCGGCCGCTCCGCCGGCTAGAACGATCTCGCCTGCCGTCGTCGCCAGCTCCGCTTCGGTCCGCGCCGTTAGAAAAACCGCAGCGCCTTCTTGCGCGAAAAGCTTCGCTATCTCCCGTCCGATTCCTCGCCCCGATCCGGTAATCAGGGCCACTTCGTTCCTGAGGCGCATAGCGTCAAAGAGTATCAGAGCCCGGCCGGAGCCTTGAAGAGATGCCGGGGTTGACGCAGAAGGCTGCCGACACCTTCGTTTTACGCTCTTTATTTTCGAGAGATTGGGAGGTTGCGATTTCGCAAAAGCCACGAAGCGCTGGGCAAGAGCGGGCGGGCCGGGAATCGGCCCGTCGCTCGAGCGAGTTCCTGAAAACGAAGCAAGCCGCTAGGGACCGCAGCTGTTTGGCGTGCTACCGGAATTCGGGCTGTTTCCGCAGAGTGTGATGTTGTTGAACGGGGTTTGCGCCTGCACCAGCAGGTTCATCAATGAGCCGGCACCCACGCCGACCGTGGCCGTAGCACCCGCCAGCAGGCTGTTCGAAGTCGCGACCGTGGTCACGCCGATTTGCAGCTGCACTTGATAGACGCCCGCGGACAGATTGTGCACCAGGAAATTGAAAGAATGCGCCGACGTGGTGCTGAGCACCAGCTCGATCGATTCAGGAGTGGTGCAGGTCAGTACGGTGTTAACGATGGCGCAGATACCGGCGAGAGATGCGGAAAGCGTCTGCTGGCGTTCATTGAAGGTCACCTGGTTCGGAAAAACGGCGCAAGGCGAGGCCGCGGTGTTGCTGGTGCATTCAACCAACGGACCGCTGTTACCCGAGCAGTCGTTGTTGGGGCACTGAAACACGTGCGGCGTGACCACGATGCTTCCGGTGGCGGTGGCCGTCGACTTGTTCCCTCCGCTTGAGGACACCTGCGTGGCCGTCAGCAAACTGGTTTCGAGCGAAGCCATAAGCAAAACGTCCTTGCTGGCGGCGCTCGGAACCTTGATATTGGAATAAAGAACGGACATTCCCCCGCCCGTCGGGCAATTCGGATTGGTGCTGCCCCCGCTGCCCAAGCTGGTAGTTCCTGCCTGACAAACCACGGTTGGAATGAGGTACGCGTTCGCGAACGCTCCCGACCCCGAACCTGACGACTGCGCCAATACCGGTTGTTCGCTACACAAAAGCAGCAGCGACGTGAATAAAACCGCCGCCACCTGTACTGATTTCGGTAGTGACCTCCTGAACAAGGTGCGTGCACGGGATTGAAGGCGGGTAGTGCGGAAGATAAAGCGCGGAGGCGGGAAGTCCAACTGGCCCGAAGGTCAGTAAAGGTACAGCCAGCTCAATTCGGGAGAACTTCGTCGAAGCTGCGAATGACCGGATGCTCGTGGGATTCCGGTTCCCGCACGCCGGGCCGAAGCGAGTGCGCCGTCTGCATGTGCGTGCTAGCCGCGGCGTCTAGTTCGGCGGGGAGGTCTGAGACAAACAGCACTTGCCGCGGCGGCAGTTCGAGGAGGGCAGCGATCTTCTTGTAGCTGTCGCGGTCGCGCTTCGGGCCGGTGGCGGTGTCAAAGTAGGCTTCCAGGTACGAGGAAAGATCTCCCGCCGTGGAGTGGGCGAACAGCAGTTTTTGCGCCAGAACGCTGCCGGAGGAGAAGATCGCGATGCGACGTCCCTGCCCGCGCCAGCGGGCAAAGGCCCGCGCCACGTCGGGATAGACTTCGCCTGCTAGCGCGCCGGTGCGAAAGCCGCGCTCCCAGATTTTTCCCTGCAGTGTCTTGAGCGGCGTGATCTTGCTGTCGCGATCGATGAGCCAGCGGACATAGGCCGCCGCAGAAGCGAGTTTTTCGTTTGCCGTCGATTCAATCCAGACCGGAGCGCCAGAGGCAGCAGCGCCGCTCCAGGTACACCGCAACTCCCGGATGAGCGTTTCGACTTCGGCGTCGGACGAGCCTTCGCGCAGAAATTCTTCCACGTGCTCTGAGGCATAAGGAAACAGCGTCTTAAATACAAAGTCGAGCGGAGTGGTAGTGCCTTCGATATCGAGAAGAACTGCGCGGACGCTAGAGGCATCGGGCGCCGGGGGCAATGTCAGCTCATCCGATCAGCTGATCGCGCCGCGGCCAGCAACATAAGACGGCCCAAAGCAAACCGGCTGGTAGCGGCGGTCGGCGCCGCTTAGGGTGTAGTGCGGCGTCCATCCCGAGGTGTCCTGAAAGAGCCGAATGGCGCGGATGCGTTTTTCCTGGCAAAGATCGAACCAGTGCCAGGTTCCGCGCGGAACACGCAGCAGATCGCCCGCTTCAACGGTGATGGAGACGACTTTGCCCTCGCGTGGATGAATGTGAAACAGGCCGCGTCCCTCGATGATGAAGCGCACTTCGTCCTCATCGTGCCAGTGTTCGGAGTTGAAGCGGTTGAGCATGGCATCGAGACCGGGCGTAGCCGGCGAAACGTCGATTACGTCCGCCGTAACGTAGCCGCCATGGGCTTTGAGGCGATCGATTTCCGGAGCGTAAGCGGCCAGGACTTCGGCGGCCGAAGCGCCGGCGGCGAGTTGGTGAGACGGCTCCCAACGTTCGTAGGTGATGCCGATGCCGGCGAGGTAGTCGCGCACTTCGCCGTCTTGGGTGAGCGTTCGCTTTTCGTCGGGAATCGATACAGTAGCCATCGTTTTTGGCCCTAAGCATTCGGCGGGCCGAATTCGCGCCGGCCGGCGACCTCAAACAAAAACTCGAAGATTTCGACGTGGCGGCGCGCCTCGGCCAACTCTTCTCCCCAAGTATATAACCCGTGGCCGCCCAGAAGGAATCCGTGGGAAGCGGGATCGCGGCACAGTTCGGCTTCGACCTTTCCGGCGAGCGCCGAAATGTCCTGATCATTTGCGAAGATCGGGATCCATTCGCGGTGCGCGTGAGTCTTGACGCCTTGCAGGCCTTTGAGCATTTCATAGCCCGTGATAGCCAGCCCGCCCTGGCCGGCGTAGCGCTCGGAGAGCAGCGTGCTCCAAATGGAGTGCGTGTGCAGCACGCAACCGGCGTTACGCGCGCGCACGACCGCGAGGTGCAGGAAGGTTTCCGCGGACGGCTTGCCTCTGCCTCTAACCACCCGTGCTTGCTGATCGATTTCCAGGAAGTCATTTGCGCGCAGCGCGGATTTGTCGAGCCCGGAGGAAGTAATCAGCAGGCGCACGGGCTGGCGCCGGAGTACGGCGCTGTAGTTTCCGCTGGTGCCGAGCGCCCAGCGGCGCGAGTGGAATTCCCGGCCGAGGGTGGCGAGCTTCGCGGCGAGTGCGGCGCGGGTCGGAGATGGGGCTGAATGAAGCACGGGCGGAGAAAAGTATGACACGGCGGCGTTCAGAAAACCGAAACAAGCTTTGCAGCGGCGCAGAGCGAACGAGCCAACGGACGCCGGGCTAGGCGATACGGACCGCTTCGATCAGGTCGAGCGGCGACTTGGTCTTGATCACCTTGGTCAGCTTAAAGCCGCTCTCGGCCAGCAGGTCGCGGTACTCCTGCTCGGTGCGTTCCGAGCCTCCGGGAAGCAGCATCATTTCCAAGTCCACCATTTTGGCGAAGTGCGGCTCGTTGCCCGGCGCCATGACCGCTTCGATCAGAAACAGGCGGGCGTCGGGCGCCGCGGCGGCGTGGATGTTGTTCAAAATCGTGCGCGCGTGCGCGTCGTCCCAGTCGTGAATGATGTTCTTCATGATGTAGGCGTCGCCGGCCGGGACCGCCTCGAAGAAGTCTCCATGTGCCACGCGGCAGCGGGCGGAAAGCCCTTCCGATTCGATGCGCGGAACCGCGCCATTGACCACGTGCTCGAGGTCGAACAGGATTCCGCGGACGCCGGGATTTTTCTTTAGAATTGCCGTCAGGACTTTGCCGTGTCCGCCGGCGACATCCACCAGGGTTTTTAAGGAAAGGCAGCTGAAATCGTAGGCCTCGAGCACCGCGGGAATAACATTGGCGCTGAACTCGGTCATGGCGTCGTTGAAGACGTCGTTGACCTCCTTGTTTTGCGCGAGGTAGTCGAAACAGGGCAGGCCGTAGAGCTTTTCCGAAACGGTTTCCCCGGTGCGCAGCGAATGGCACAACTGGCCGTAGACTTCGAAGTGGAAGGGAAGTGTCAGCCAGAGCGCCATGTGGCGTACGGAATTTTTCGCGTCTTTGCAGAGCGGTTCGGAAACCGCGGTGAGCGAAAAAGTACGCGCGGGATTCTCCCGGAAAAGCCCGGCGGAGCTGAGCGCGCGCATGACGCGATAGAGCGCTCCTTCGTGTAGCCCCGCGAGCAGCGCCAACTCCGTCACACTTTTGGATCCGGACTTGAGCAATTCCGGTATGCCGGCGGAGAGCACGCCATAGAGGGCGGATGCGACGAAGTGGCCGGTCGCGACTTGCATCACGATTTCGGCGGGCTGCGGTCCAGATTGGGTTGGCTCCGTTGCAGGCACGGCAGTAGACACGAGACTTCCTCCCAGCGAAATTTAGGAAAGCTGCGCAGAGTAGGGACAGCAAGTGCCTCAAGACTAGCGCAAGATGCCTTTAAAGAACAACAAAAACGGCCCCGGTAACCGGGGCCGTTTCGACTGGCGCGTTTTCCGGCCGAGAAGGCGCCGCGCTCAGTTCGGTTGCACACCCTTCAGCAGGTGTTTAACGCCTTCGCGAGCTTCGTCGTCGGTGAAGGAGTCGCGCTCGATGACGTTTTCGCGGACCGCGCGGTAGGCCAGGCGATTGACGCGCTGGTCCACCAGGTCAAAGACGATGGTGCCTTGGCGATACTGGACGGTGCGCAGCGAATAGCCTGCAGGACCGTAGAAGCCGTTCCAGCAGCCGTAGTAGCCGCAGACAAGTCCGGACGGATAGACCGGCGTGGCCACCCGCTCGCGGCGCGGCTGGACGGCGAACTGATAGTCCACCAGAAAATCGGCGCTCGCCGGATCGCTTACCTGGACGAGGCCCCGATGGTTGAGTTCCTGTTCGAACGCGCGGGCAATGCGGTTACGGACAATGTCGTTTTCCCAGTCGGAATTGCGCCGGTACGGAACGTTGTCATGGTTGGGGCCCACATTCGCACCATAAGGGGCCGGCCGCCGGTTGACGGTGTCCCTCGAGACGACCGCACGGCTTGAAGCGGGCGGAGGTCCGGACGGGCGCCAGGCCCAAGTCATGCCCTTGCGAATGGGAATCGTCGGGTCGCGGTCAATGACCACGTGGTCGTCGCATCCAGCCAGGCCCATACCCGGCAAAACCGCTAGAAAGGAAAGAGCTAAGAGGCGTGTTTTCACGGGCGTCCTCTGGCGCCGAAGAAAAGCGGCGCTCAAGGGTTCTAACCCGTTGGCGGTGAAAAAGTTCTGCCGGTTGGACGCGGCCCGCTCGACCCCAGGATAGGTAGCACGGAGGAAAAGCGGTGCGGGCGGTCTGGAGCGTGGGTTATGATAGAGTTTTGATAACTCGCCCGTTTATCGATCAGGGCCGATGGGCAAAGTTGGGAGTGAGATGGGTACGGAATACAACGGAAAAGTGTTGCTGCGGGTCAGACCGAGGGGCTTCTGCGCGGGAGTGGTCCGCGCGGTGGATATCGTTGAGTTGGCGCTCGAAGCCTATGGAGCACCGGTCTATGTGCATCATGAGATCGTGCACAACACGTATGTAGTCGAACAGCTGCGGCGGCGCGGCGCGATTTTTGTCGAGTCCATCGAGGAGGTTCCGCACGGGGCGGTGCTGGTATTCAGCGCACACGGTGTGCCTCCGGCGGTGCGCGAAGAAGCCAAGTCGCGTTCGCTCAAGGTGATCGACGCCACCTGCCCGCTGGTGACCAAGGTGCATTTCGAGGCCCTGAAGTTCGCGCGCGAGGATCGCACCATCATCCTGATCGGACACAAGGATCACCAGGAGATTATCGGAACGTCGGGCGAAGCTCCGGACCGCACGATCGTGGTCGATTCGGTCGAAGCGGTGGACAAGCTGGAAGTGAACAACCCGGAGAAACTGGCGTTCCTGACGCAAACCACACTGAGCTTGTACGACACGCAGGAGATTGTGGCGCGGCTGCGCCAGAAGTTTCCGAAGATTGTGGGTCCGAAGAGCGACGACATTTGCTACGCGACGCAGAACCGGCAGGAAGCGGTCGAGCAGGTGGCTCAGGACGTGGATTTGATCCTGGTGGTCGGTTCACAGAACAGCTCGAATTCCAACCGCTTGGTGGAAGTGGCCAAGCGGCGCGGAGTGAAGGCGGAGCTGATCGATTCGGCTCTGGATATTGATCCCGCGTGGCTTGAAGGCGTGAAGAGCGTTGGGCTGACAGCAGGCGCTTCCGCGCCTGAAGTGCTGGTAGAACAGGTGAGCCAGCGGCTTGCCGAACATGGCTATACCGACCAGCGCGATCTGGATCTGATTCGCGAGGATGTGCGCTTCACGCTGCCGCCGGAGCTTGCGACCATCGCGCCGGCGCCGCGCAGATAAAGCGGTTTCTTGGACTAGGCAGGGAATCCACACCGGTACAGGGGCAGTAGGTCGGGTCCGGCAGGCGCACGCGGAGTTTTTCAGAAACTTTAGGAGACAGCCTTGGCGGTCAAAATCGTCCGTCAGCCGAAGAAGATTGCCTTGCTAGGCGCGTGCTCGAGCGCCGCTGCGTTCCTACCCGGAACAGAGAAAGCTCCTTCTGCCCTGCGCGCCGCCGGCCTGGTGGACAAGTTGCGAGCCGCCGGATTCGAGGTGACCGACTTCGGCGACTGCCCGCCGCGGTTATTTGCCGATGATGAGGAACACCGGCGCGCGCGCAACCTGCCGACCATCGTCGCCGGACTGAATGACCTCAAAGTGCATACCGAAGCGGCCATCAAGGGCGGAGCTCTGGTGCTGGTGTTGGGCGGCGACTGCGCGCAAATGATCGGTCTGCTGGCGGGAGCGCGTCGCTACTACAAGCACATCAACCTGCTGTGGATGGACCGCGATGCGGATCTGAACACGCCAGCCTCGACGCCCTCCGGGCGCATTGACGGAATGGTCGTGGCTCACATCATCGGGCGCGGCGCTCCGGAACTGGTGCGATTCTACAGTGAATCTCCGCTGGTGCGCGAACCGGACGTATTGCTGTTCGGGTTAGAGCGGGTCGACCCGCCCGAAGAGGAATTTTTGTCGAAGTCGCCGATGCGGCATGTTTCGGCGGCGGATATTCAGAGGAAGGGCGCGACAAAAAGCGCCAAGGATGCACTGGCGCATCTGCACGCCGAGTCGCGCGAGTTCTTGCTGCATCTGGACACCGACATCATCGCGCAGGAAGAGTTTGCGCCGGTGAACGTCCCGGGTAGCGGTGGGCTAGGCTGGGAAGAAGTTCGCGCTGCGTTGCGCGAGGCCTTCCGTCAGAAAACGCTGCTAGGGCTGGACGTTGCGCAGTACAACCCCGATCGCGACCCGGATGGCGCCGGGGCTCACAGGCTGGTGGACTTGCTTGTGGATGCGCTCAGCGCCCGGCTGGAGGTTCCTGCTCCGGAAAACCCGCCGGCCAGCGAACACTCCGAATCTGAGGCAGTAGCCGCGGTTCCTTCCTCCGAACCCGTCCCCGCTGAACCGGCGCCAGCCGATTCACCTTCGACCGAACCAAAGCCCGAAGACGCGCACTGAGAGCTTTTCGGGCGGCGATGGTTCAAGCGGAGGCACTGGGGGCAGCGTCGCGGGAACGCTTTTTCAGGTAACGGACCAGGCCCCGCCAGGAAAGCCCCAATCCACCATTGAAAATATAGAGTTCGGCCGGCTCCGCGGGCAGCGCGCCGCGCACCTCGCCCGCAATCCTTTCGATGAAAAGGCGCTCGCCCTGGTCGGGCGACTCCGTGGAATGCAGCAAGCGCTCGGTGAGAGCGCTCCAATCGCCGAGGCGTTCGCGGTAGAGGCGGATGTGCTCGTGGGGGCGGTCGATGTATCCGAAATGCGTCAAAAAGAGGCGCTCGGGGTGGAGCGACACGATGGCATCGAGCGAAGCGTTCCACAGTTCCAGATCGATGTCGGGCGGCGGGGTTGCTGGCAGGAGATACGGTTTTCCTTCGATTCGGATGCCGGCGGTATCGCCCACAAACGCGATCCGCGAACAGGGATCCCAGTAGGCGACGTGGTGCGAGGCATGTCCGGGGGTGTAAAAGACATCCAGATGGACCTGGCCGACGCGGATGGTTTCGCCGCCCTCGAGCGGAGCGAGACGCGTTTCCGGAACGGGCAAGCATTCGCCGTACAGGGTTTTGAGGTCGGCGCCGTAGAGGCGGCCGGCGCTGGCTAGGAGGCGGGAAGGATCGGCCATGTGCGCGGCGCCAAATCGATGGACATAGACCTTGAGGTTGGGATTCTCGGCCGCGATGGAGCCGGTGGCGCCGGCATGATCGAGATGGATGTGAGTCAGGAGAAGTGAATCGAGGGAAGCGAAGCTCAGGCCGCGAGAGCGGAGTGCCCGGCGCAGCGTTTCTATCGTGGATTCGGGGCCCGGATCGATGAGCGCGCGCTGGCCTTCCGATTCAATCAGCAGCGCGGCTATGGACTGCGGGCGTCCGGTCCAATGGAGGTCAATGGTAGTAAAGTGGCTCATACCGTTCTCAGTGTAGCAACGCGCCGGGCGGTCCCGCTCCCGGAAAGTCCTGAAAAAACCAGGAATTACTTGCGAAGTAAGAACAGATTGACATACGCTATGGGGCACCGCGCTTTGTCTGTTCATTGCAGTCCCTCCCTCGGAACAACCCAGGATCAGGTGAGGGATGAGCGAGGCGGCTTGTTTTGCGCCCTTCAAGTAAGGACAAGGAAACTGGCTGCTCGGCTCCCTCTGAACGCAGCCGTTTTTTTGGGGGCGCGGGCTACCTGAGGTCCGATCAACAAGTCTTAGGGGAGGATGGATATGCGTAAGCGGTGTGCAGCGGTAGCGGTGGGGGCGTTATTTGCGCTTCCGCTTTTTGCACAGCAAAGAGATGAAGGCGCGACAAAATCGGCTGTTGAGACAAGCGCGGAGGCACCGGCTGCGCCGGCGCCCTCTACATCCGTAAGCCGCAGCGGAGTGTTCGCGGTCCCGGCGATACCCCGGACAACACCGTTCCCCGGGCCGCAAGCCGCCACCGCGGGCAAGGACACGAAGGATACTCGTCCTCCCGGAAGACTGGTTCCGAAATTCGAGGTCAACGGCGGCTACAGCTACATCAACTTCATGCCGGGCGAAGGATTCGACAATTTCAATAGTCACGGCGCTAGCGGCGGTTTGACCTACAACTTCAACCGCGTTCTCGGCGTGACGGGTGAATACTCCGGATACGGCTTTAGCCGCAGAGTCAACGGCAACAAACTTGACGGCGGCTTGCAGACCTATCTTTTCGGGCCGCGCCTCAACTTGCGCCTTGATCACTTTGTGCCATTCGCCGAGTTTTTGTTTGGTGGCTCGCACGGTGACAACTTTGTGACCGGCTCGGGCGGCCAGCAGGCGTTTGCGCTGGCGGCCGGCGGCGGCGTGGACTTGGTGCTGAACAAGATGCTGGCCTGGCGGTTCGCCCAGATCGATTACCTGATGACGAATTTCAGCGGGCCGAATCTGAACCCCAGCGCACGTCAGAACAATGTGCGGCTCGGAACCGGCCTGGTCTTGCGGTTTGGCATCCCGCCTCCGCCGCCTCCGCCGAATCATCCGCCGGTGGCGGCTTGCTCGGCCAGCCCGACCTCCGTCTACGCGGGTTCGAATGACGCGGTTACGGTGCACGTGAACGCCAGCGATCCCGACAACGACACGCTGACCTACAGCTACACGGCGACGGGCGGTACGGTCGAAGGCACCGGACCTGATGCGCGCTTCAACACCTCCGGATTGGCCGAAGGAACTTACACCGTCAACGCGAAAGTGGACGACGGCAAGGGCGGAACCGCGACCTGCGCCGCCGACATTACCGTGGCCAAAAAGCCGAATCAGCCACCCACGATTTCTTGCTCGACCGACCACAGCCCGATCATGCCGGGCGAGCGCACCGGAATCACGGCGACGGCCAGCGATCCCGATGGCGATCCGCTGACCTACAGCTACACCGCGACCGGTGGTCAGGTGACCGGCGATGGTCCCAAGGCCACGTTTGATTCGACCGGGCTCTCGGCCGGAAGCTACACCGTGAAGTGCTCGGTGAGCGACGGCAGAGGCGGCACGGCCGATGCGAACACCACCGTGGACGTGCAACAGCCGCCGCCTCCGCCTCAAGCCGCGAAGGCCGGCGATTGCGGCTACAACAAGGCCGGCGCCTCGCGGTTTGACAACGCCTGCAAGCGCGTGGGCGACGACGTTGCCTTGCGTTTGACCAACGATCCGAGCGCCAAACTGGTGATCGTCGGCTATGCCGATGCCAAGGAACCCAAGGCCGCGAAACTCGCGCAGACCCGCGCCGACCTCGCCAAGAAGTACATGGTCGAAAAGGGCGTGGATGCTTCGCGGATCTCGACGCGCACCGGAGAAGCCTCGACGGAGAAAGGCCAGGAAAAGGCCAATCGCCGCGTGGACTTCGTTATCGTCCCGGAGGGTGCGACCTACTAGACCCATGAGAGCGGATCGCGTGCCGTCGTCTCGATGCTGCGCGTGATTCGCTCGCTCCATAGACCGATCCGCGGGCGCAGAGAGCAGACGCTCTGGGCGCCCGCTTTGTTTTTCAGGCGGCCTATTCGATCGGCCTTGACAGTCTTGCCGTGGGTGGTTATGTGCGCCCTGGCCTTCTCTCGACCTGCTTTCTGCCAGCACTGGCAGCGGCTCGGACCGCCGGGCGGGATGGTGATATCGCTGGCCGCGGCGGCTGACGGAACGGTCTACCTGGGGACGCCGGACGGCCACGTGTTTGCTTCCCGAGATGGCGGTGGACACTGGGAGTTGCGCGGACGCGCCGGAGACCGGCCGGATGCGGTGGTGCAACGGATTGTGGTGGACACCCGCAACCCCAACCGGATGCTTGCGGCGGTGTGGTTTCGCGATTCCCGAGCGGGCGGAGTCTTTGCAAGCGCCGACGGGGCGAAAACCTGGAAGCTGGCCGGACTAGGAAGCGAAGCCGTGCGGGCGCTCGAGCAATCCGCGTCAGACGCCGCCGTCTGGATGGCAGGAACCCGCAGCGGCGTCTTTCGTTCGACCGATGACGCAAAGAGTTGGCAGCGAATTACACCCGTTGAGGATCCGGAACTGCAGAACATCGATTCGCTGGCCATCGACCCGCGCGACCCGCAAACCGTTTACGTCGGAACGTATCACCTGCCCTGGAAGACGACCGACGGCGGAAAGAACTGGCATTCGATCAGCGCGGGCATGATTGACGACTCCGACGTCATGAGCCTGCGCATTGACGCGCAGAATCCGCAGCGAATCTTCTCAAGCGCTTGCTCCGGGATCTATCGAAGCGAAGACGGCGGCGCTGTGTGGACCAAGTTGGCCGGAATTCCGTACTCGAGCCGGCGCACGCAGCAGATCGTGCAGGATCCAGGAGAAGCGCAGACGCTCTACGCGGCGACGACGGAAGGTTTGTGGATGACTTCCGACTCCGGCGAGACCTGGAAACGGGTTACGGCGCGCGATACCGATGCAAACGCCGCGGTGGTGCTGCCAGGCCGCGAAGGCCCGATCCTGCTGGCCGGCACCAGGGCGCAAGGCATTTTGCGCAGCGAAAAAGGAGGAACGGCCTTTGTTGAATCAAATGGCGGATTCGCGCACCGGGTAGTGACCGCGGCCGCGAAGGCTGCGGCTGGGCGGGAAGTCCTCATTCAGACCGAAGGAGGCCCGGCTCCCGTCTACAGCGGTGATGGCGGCACGACGTGGACGCCCATGCCGGCCACCGACCCGCGCAAGCCGGTAAGGAAGATCTTTTTCGCTTCCGGGACCTGGTGGGCGGCTTTTTTTGACGGTGGCGTAGGGGAATTTGATTCACGTTTGCAGCGCTGGCGGGAGGTCCCCTTCCGCGAAGTGAAGACGCTGGCCAGAAGCAAGCGTTCCGGCAATCGACCTGCGATCACGCTTCTTAGAAAGCCGAGCGTCAACTTCCTGGTGGCGTCCGGCGGAGGCTTGGTCGCTACCTCCGCCGATGCACTGTGGATCTGGGATGAGAAAAAACGCGAGTTCCGAAAAACGGCGACAACCGGCTTGCCTTCCCCCGTTTCTTATCTCTCCACGGGTCGCGATGGCTCGTTATTGGCAATCGCGGCGGGCCAACTCTGGTCGAGCGAAGGTCCGGGCACATGGAAGCGCTTGGAACCTCCGGCCCGGGCCGCGGGTTTTCTTTGGATCCGGGGAGGCGGCGGGTCTAGCCCTGAGATGCTGCTCGGAACGCAAGGCGGCGTTTTTGCGAGAGAGAAAAATGCCTGGCGACTGCTTTCAAGGGGTTTGCCCTCGATTCCCTCGACGGCGGCCGCATGCGCCGAATCTCATTGCCTCGTCGCCATGAGCAACGGGGGTCTCTACCAGTCGGAAGAGAGCCTCGAGACCTGGCGGCGCGTCGATTCCGATGGCGAGCGGGGGAAGGTCAGCGAGATTCTGGTCGATGAGCAAGGAGGGTTCCTGGTTGGATCGGAGCAGGAAGGAATGCTCCGCTTTATCTCCCGGGAATAGTTGGTCCGACTCAAAGTGCGCGGGCTCGGTCCGGGGCGCGAGGCGCGTTCTGAGCAGGTTCGTTTGGCCCCTCCAGCTCTCGGTCAAAGAAGGCCAGCACGCGTTGGCGATACTCCGCTGGAGCCAGGCCCAACGCACCCGTGTGCAGCGCTCCTGGAACTTGCCAGAGCTCTTTCCGGCCGGTCGAGGCCTGCCAGATTTTCTCCGCGTGCCGGCACGGCAGAACGACATCAGCGCCGTCACAAATCAAAAACAGCGGAAACGCCCTCCGGCTCACCGCTTTTACCGGAGAAACTTCGCTCGCCGGGAAACCCGCGAGCTTTTCGCCGCGGTAGACCACGGTCCAAGCGCCCGGGGCGAAAAGTGTTTTGCCCAGGAACGGCCACCTCTGCAATCCCGCATAGTCATAGGCTGCTTCCTGCAGATCCGCAAAAGGCGCCTCGGCCGCCACGGCTTCGATTCGCGCGTCGGAGCCTGCGGCCTGCAACGCGATTCCTGCTCCCATGGAGTTCCCCAAGGCAAAGACATGCGCAGGATGCTCTGCGTCTCCTAGCGCGTCGATCACCGAGGAGGCATCCTTGCTCTCGAGCCAGCCGTAGGTGGCAATGGCGCCGCCGCTGGCCCCGTGCGCGCGCTGGTCCATCAGCACCACGCCGTAGCCGGCTTGTAGCAGCATTCGAGCGTGCTCGGTCATGCCGTAGCGGTTGTCCGCGACTCCGTGAAACACCAGCACCCAGGCGCCGTTGGGCCTTGCCGCGCGAACCTTCCAGCCGCGCAGCATCTCTCCGCCCGCCGCCCGGACGTCGAACGGTTCGCGCTGCGCGCCGATCTGTGCGAACGTCACGTCGGCATCGCGCACCATGTCCGGCGTGAACGCTCGCTTTAACGGATGCAGGAAGCCGTCTGCCCCATACCAACCGGCAACGGCGGAAAGGGCGGCAGGGAAGAACAGGAGGATGAGCAGTATGCGTAGGAGCCGGGCCATGTCTTAGATACGCGTTCTGCGCGATGCAAGTTCCATCATGATTTTGCAAATTACGAACGAAACAACACGGACTCCCGCTGGAACATTTTCACCGCCAGGTACAGGGCGCCCGCCGCATAGACACAAGTCGAAGCAAAAATGATGGCGATGTAGTTCCAGTGATATTCGCCGGTGACCAGTTCCTTGCAGAGAAGGCTTACATTAAGCAGCGGCACGATGGCCAATTTCGGCGTTAGGTCCACGCCCGGTAGCATGGCCGAGATGGCCGGAATCACCACCAGAAACATCAGCGGCGCGATGTAACTTTGTGCTTCCTTGTGGCTTTTGGCGAAGAGCGCAATGGTGAACAGCCCCGCCGAAAACAACACCGACAGCGGCACGGTCATGATCAGCACCGAGGCGATGGCCGCGGGCTTCAGCGCCAGTTGCGGTATCGGTTCGCCTTCGTCGGCCATCTGTTCCAAGGCCCCGGATTTTTGCAGCACGGTCGATGAAACGCTGACCGAGAAAAGCAGCAGTATCGCCGTCACCAGGGACGCGGTCACCACCAGCAGGAATTTGCCGAGCACCAGGTGGGTGCGCGAAACCGGGCTCGACAGGATCGTCTCCATCGTGCCGCGCTCCTTCTCGCCCGCCGTGAGATCAATGGCGGGATTCATGGCCCCTTGCAAACACATCAAGATCAGCATGTAGGCGATGATGCCGCCCAGGAAGGCGCCGGCCGTCTTTTCCGGCGGCGCAATGTTCAAGCGCTTCACACTGAACGGTTTCAGCAGCTCCGCGGACAGGTGATTTGCCACCAGCTGCCCGGTTGCAACGGAGTCGCGATATTCCTTGAGCACGCTGTCCACGTTGGCTGCGGCCATTTCAGACTTCAGCTCTCCGCCGTAAACATTGATGGTTACGGTAGGGGCCTTGCCTTGGCCGAGATCCAGCTCGAAATGAGGCGGAATTTCGACTGCGGCGCGAATCTCCTTGCCCACGACCTGATTTCGCCAATCCGCAGTCGCCGCCAGAACATTGAGTTTTGCATTGCGCTTCAGCGCCGCGACCACTCCCGGCGAATCTTCGCCGCCGACGATCGCCACTCTGGCTTTTTCCTTTTTGGCGCTGCCGATCACTGCCGACATCACTCCGGCGAACCCGGCTCCCAGGACGGGAATCATCAGCAGCGGGACCAGAAAGGTGGTGATGAGCGTGCGCCGGTCGCGCAGCGCTTCCGTCAGCTCCTTGCGATAGACGATTCCGATGTTGCGCAGGCTCATGTCAGACGGCCTCTTTGTAGTGCGGCGTGACGATCTTCACGAAAATGTCTTCCATATCGCTGAGGCCGTGCTTCTGGCGCAGTTGCTCGATGGTTCCCTCGGCCAGCAGCTTTCCGTTTTGGATGATGCCTATGACGTCGCAGAGCTTTTCCACCTCGCGCATCACGTGGGTCGAGAAAATCACCGTCTTGCCGCGGTCGCGGCATTCCCGGATGAACTCGATGATGGTCCGCGCGGTCATGATGTCCAGGCCTAGTGTGGGCTCGTCAAAGATCATGACCGGCGGATCGTGCACCAGGGTGCGCGCGATGGACGTCTTTTGCTTCATGCCGGTGGAGAGTTTGTCGCAGCGCCGGTCGCGGAAACCGTTCATATCCAGCCGATCGAAGATTTCGTCGATGCGTTTTTTTAGCGTCGCGGAGTCGAGCCCGTTGAGCCTTCCGAAGTACTCCACCATTTCATACGCCGTAAGGCGCGGATAGAGTGCCGTCGCCGTGGACAGAAATCCGCAGTATTGCCGGGCCCTTTCCGGGTGCTCGACGATGTCTTGCCCGCAAAGCCGTGCGGTTCCCTCGGTCGGTTCGAGGATGGTCGCGAGCATGCGCAGGGTGGTGGTCTTGCCCGCACCATTCGCTCCCAGCAAGCCGTAGATCTCACCCGGCCGGCAAACAAAGCTGACGTCGTCGACCGCCTTTACCTCTCCGCGCTTCTTGTCCTGGAACGTCTTGCGAAGGTTCACCGCTTCAATCACGGTCCCGCCCTCCACCCGTCATACGGCTCAAAAAGATTAACCTACCTCTTCCCTTTTCCAGGCGGTTTTGTTGCGCCAGGCGCTCAGGAATGTTGGCAAAGGGCGGTTCCATGGCCGCTTCGGTGGTGTAAGTTCCGCCGCTCTTGCTAACATGGAGTATCCGCGCCTGCCAGCGATGGCAACACCGTTCCCGGAAACTGCATCATGAATCGAGGCGCGCCAGGTTTGGCCATTCTGGCGGTGTGCCGCGGCGAGGAGCAGCGACGACAGACTCATGGACCGCAGACTGCGCAACCGAATCCTGGTATTCCTTCTGGCAGCCGGCATCCTGGCTTACGTTTTGATTTTGTTGAGCGGACGGCAGCCGGTCGCCAAGCTTTCCGCCACCTATGCCAGCCGCGAAAATATCGTCTCTTCGGTCAGCAGCAACGGCAAGGTCGAGCCCATCGCTCCCTACGTCATGCGGGCCCAGCTCGGTACGTTCGTGCGCCAGGTTTACGTCCTGGAAGGACAGCAGGTGAAAAAGGGCCAGCCGCTGCTGGAACTCGACGTGAAGGACGCCGCAGCGTCGCTCGCCGAGGCCCGGGCCCGCCTGTTGAAGGCGCAGGAAGATTTTCACGCTGCCAGTTCCGGCGGCCGGGCCGACGAAGCAGCCAAAGTCACCGGGGATCTAGCGAAGGCTACCGCCGAGCGCGACCGCTTAGAGCGCAGCCACGACGCGCTCAAACGCCTGCTGGCGCAGCAGGCGGCCACCAAGGACGAGGTTGCGGCCAACGAAGTCGAGCTCGCCAAAGCCCAGGTGGAGGTCGCGCGTCTGGCTGCCGCCAAACAGGAATTCGATCGCAGCGTACATCTCAGCTCGGGTGTCAGCAGCCTGGCGATTCAGCAGGCACAGAGCGAAGTAGCCGCGCTCGAGAGCAAAGTTCGCGACGGCCGCATCACGGCGCCCGTCGAAGGCACGCTTTATTCGTTTCCGGTTCGTCAGGGTGACTTCGTAAAGGCCGGCGATCTGCTGGCGGAGATGGCCGATCTGCATAAGGTGCGCGTGCGCGCCTTTGTGGACGAGCCGGAAATCGGAGCGCTCGAATCCGATCAGCCCGTGCGCATCACCTGGGACGCGCTGCCTAACAGGACTTGGCAGGGCCAGACCGAAGTCGTTCCCAAGCAGGTGGTTCCGCGTGGTACGCGCAGCGTCGGCGAACTTCTGTGCTCGGTCAACAACGACAAGCTGGAGCTGTTGCCCAACGTAAACGTCAACGTGCGCATCAATTCTAAGGAGCGCGACAATGTGTTGGTCATTCCGCGCGGCACGGTGGCTTTAGAGAACGGCAAGCGCTACGTTTTTGTCGTGAAGAACGGAGTCGGCAAGAAGGTGCTGGAGAAGCGCGAGATCCAGATCGGCATTTCCGACGCCAATCACTATGAAGTGGTCAGCGGCCTGGACATCAAGGATCTGATCGCGCTGCCCGGCGACATTGACCTGCGCGACGGCATGCGGGTGAAGATCGTGAACACGGAAAGTGCGTATATTCAGGGGCATCAGGATGCCCAGTAGGCGCGCCGGCATGCTTGTTGCTGCTTGGCTGACGCTTTTTGCGTGCCGCGCCTATGCGGACGTGCCGCCTGAAGCCAAGGCGCTGTTTGCATCCGGCGACTACTCCCGGGCCATCGAGGTGTTGAATCATGCCGCCGCCGCTGCTCCCAACGACGCGGCGGTCCAGCATCTGCTGGCCCGCTCCTATTTCGAAAGCGAGCAATTCGATCGGGCCATCGCCGCCGGGGAAAAGTCGGTAAGTCTCGAGCCGCAAAATTCGCAATACCACGAACTGCTCGGTCGCGCTTACGGCGAAAAAGCGGGCCGCTCCGGCTGGCTCAGCGCGCTCGCGCTGGCCAAAAAGGCGCGCAAAGAATTCGATGCGGCGGTGCATATCGACGAACGGAATTTCTCCGCTATGCAGGCCTTGATTGAGTTTGATTGCAGCGCACCGGGAATCGCGGGGGGCGGCGAAGACAAGGCGCGGCCCGAAATCCAGAAGCTGGGCTCGCTGGACGCGGCCGAAGGCCGCTATGCCTCCGGCAATTGCCGGCGCCAGAAAAAAGACTATGCCGCCGCCGACGCTGAATTCCAGAAAGCGCTGGAGCTGCATCCCAAATCCGCGGACCTGATCTACGATATCGGCGACTATTATATGAAGCGCGATCAAGCGGACGGGCTGGCCGTGGTCATCAAGGAAGCGGAACGAGCCGAGGCAGCCGATCCTCGCGGCGATTTCTTTCGCGCCGTGATCCTGGTGCTGGCCAAGCAAAATCCGGCGGAATCCGGGAAACTGCTGCGCGAGTACATTGCGCGCGCCCCGAAGCGCAACAACTATCCGTCCAAAGCGATGGCCCACTACTGGCTGGGGCGCATGCACGAAAATCAGAACGACGCGGCTTCGGCGAAACAGGAATACCAGGAAGCGCTCAATCTGGAGCCCAAAAACCGCTTCGCCAATGAAGCCCTCAAACGGCTTCGCCGGGACTAGATTCGCGACGGATTCTTGATCTCTATGATGGACTTGCATGAAACGTTCTCGGTGGCGCTGGACGCCCTGCGCTCCAACAAGCTCCGGGCGGTTTTGACCTCGCTTGGCGTCATTATCGGCAGCGCCTCGATCGTCCTGGTGGTGACCGTCGCGCTCACCAGCAAGAAATTCGTCCTGCAGCAAATCGAAAGCGTCGGTTCGAACCTGGTGTGGGTCGAAATGATCAAGACCCCCGACAAAGCGCAGCCGCTTAGCCACGAACTGACCTTGGACGACATGGAAGCGATCCGCATCTCGGTGCCGCAGGTGGCCCAGGTAGCCGGCGTCCGCGATTTGCCCATGTCGGTCGTCGCCAAGGGCGTGGAGCGTTCGGTCAATCTGATCGGCGTCACCCAGGGTTATCAGGAGATCCGCCGCCTGCTGATCCTGCGCGGCAGGTACTTTGATTCCACCGATATGGAGCGCCGCGACAAAGTCTGCCTCATCACGCGGCAGCTTGCGGCGCGGCTGTTTGGGCAGGAAAATCCGCTTGGACGTACGGTCAGAATGGGCGAGCTCACTTTTTCGGTAATCGGCGTGTTTGTCGAGCGCGTCGAGACCTTCGGCCTTTCCGACATTCAGGCCGAATCGGTCATCATTCCGTTCGGCTTGATGAAGTACTACACCGGCGCGGAGGTGATTCGGGTGCTCGACGCGCAGGCGTCCAGCGCCGAGGATGTGCCCTCGGTCCAGAGGCAGGTGGAGCGGATTCTAAGGAGCCGCCATCCTCCCGACGCCGAGTACGACGTGCAGACGCTCACCGCAATTCTCGACGCCGCCCGGAAGATTTCTCTGGCGCTCACCATCGTGCTGATCGTCATCGCGTTCATCGCGCTGCTCATCAGCGGCATCGGCATCATGAACATCATGCTGGTCACGGTGAGGGAGCGAACCCGCGAAATAGGCATACGCAAGGCCATCGGCGCGGCGCGGCGCGAAATCATGTACCAGTTCTTGATCGAAGCGTTCCTGATCAGCGGCGGCGGCGCCGTCATCGGCATTCTCATCGGGCTGGCCATTCCCGTCACCGCGCAATTCTTCCTGCCCAGCAGCCTGCGCGTTCCCATTTCGGGCATGAGCGTCATCGTCGCCTTCGTCGTATCCTGCTCCACCGGCCTCTTTTTTGGATATCTGCCGGCGGACCAGGCTGCGCGTTTGCAGCCGATTGAATCGCTGCGCTACGAATAGATTTTCCGATTGCGGTCGGTACTGCGGCTTTTCGGGGAGGAACCATGCGCGGAATCGTGCGCTTTGTGGTCTGTGCGATAGTCGGATTCTCTTTGGGCGGTCCGCTTGGCGCGCAGGAGTCCTTTGCGCCGCAACCGGTTCGGCTGACGCTGCGGCGCGCGATCGAGTTGGCGCTAGAAAACAGCAAGGACATTCAGGTGGCGAAAATTCAGGCCAGCATCGCCGACCGCGCCGCCATGATCAGCAAGGCCCAATTCCTGCCGAACCTTTATGCCGGCTCCGGCGCCGGCTACACCTACGGCATCCCGGAAACGCCCGGCGGCCGCGCCCCTTCCGTTTTCAATATCACCTACACCGAGAAGGTCTTCAATGAACCCCTGCACGGGCAAGGCAAGGAACAGATGGAGCAGGCGAAAGCGCAGAGGATCGTGCTCGAAGACGTGCGCAACTCCGTCTTCGTACGCACCGCTTCGGCGTATCTAGAACTGGTGAAGGTGCGGCATTCGGCGGAACTGCTCGGCAAGGAGCAGGACAGCGCGCAAAAGATTTTGGGCGTCGTCGAGCAGCGCGCCGGCGAAGGATTTGAGCTTCCCGTGGAAGTGACCCGCGCGCAACTGACCAAGGCGCAGGTCGCACAACGCCTGCTGCAGCAGCAGGGTCGGCAGGATGAGCTGGAAATCTTCCTGCGCAGCCAGTGCGGGCTTAAGCCGGAGCAGCCGATCGAAGTAACACCGGAGGACCTGCCGGGCCCGGCCGAGCAGGAAGGCGCGAACCTGATCGCGCTGGCCATGCAGGACAATACCGAGCTGCGCCTGGCGCAGTCCGACGTGCGAGCCAAGGAATTTCGCCTGACCGGCGAAAAGCGCGGCTACTGGCCGACGCTAGAATTAGTCAGCGTCTACAGCCTGCTGGCCAAATTCAACAACTACGACCAGTTCTTCAATCATTTTCAGTACAACAACTACAATGCCGGCGTGCAGGTGCAAGTGCCGATTTTCAGCGCCAGCGTCAAAGCCAATGTCGCCCTGGCCAAGACCAATCTCGAAGCCTCCAAAGCTTCACTCGTCAACAAGCAGAACCAGGTCAGCGCCGACGTGCGCAGAAAAACCCGCCGCGTGCGCGAAACCGATGCCGGCAAGGAAGTGGCCCGGCTGGAACTGCAGTTGGCGCAGCAGGACTTGCAGCAGTTGCAGGCTCGCTTTGAGGAAGGCAAAGTGAGCCTGCGCGAAGTTGAAAAGGCGCGGCTCGACGAAAACGAAAAATGGATGGCGCTGCTCGACGCCACATTCGAGCGTCAGCGGGCGCAGCTGGACCTGCTAGAGACCGCAGGCCAGCTGGACAAAGTTCTGCAGTAGCGGCCAGCCGCGAGTTCGCCGTTTCCGCCATTTTTCCGCCGATTCTCCGGTAGAATCGGCAACCTATGGCGCTTGATCGCGGTTCGCTCGAAATCCTTGCCCGCGCGCTGGCGAAACTCGACGCCGGTTTTTCGCATCTTCCGGAATTCGCTCCCGCTGCTCCCGGCCGAGAGCGCATGGAGGAAGTGCTGCTTTCGCTGGCCGGAAAACTTCAGGACAACTACCCCTACTTTCACCCCTTGTACGCCGGCCAAATGCTGAAGCCCCCGCATCCGGTCGCGCAGATCGCATATTCGCTCGCCATGTACCTCAATCCGAACAATCACGCGCTCGATGGCGGCCGCGCGACCTCCGTGCTCGAGAAGGAAGCGGTCGCGGAAATCGCCGCGATGTTCGGGTGGAAGGAGTTTCTCGGCCACCTTTCCGGCGGCGGAACGATGGCCAACCTCGAAGCTCTGTGGGTCGGGGGCCAGCTGCGGCCCGGGTCGACCATTCTCGCGAGCGAACAGGCCCATTACACACACTCCCGAATTTCAGGCGTCCTGCAGATTCCGTTTGAAACGGTCCGCTGCGACCGGTTCGCAAGAATGGACGTGGACGCCCTGGCCAAGCGTGTAGCGCACGGCGATGTGGGTACGGTTGTCGCCACCATGGGAACGACCGCGACCGGTTCCGTCGATCCGCTGCCAGAAATCCTGGAGCTGCGCGAAAAGCATGAATTTCGTGTGCACGCCGATGCCGCCTACGGGGGATACTTTGCCCTGGCCTCGAATCTCGGTCGGGAGGCCGCGGCCGGTTTCACCAGGATCAGCGAAGCGGATTCGATTGTGATCGACCCGCACAAACACGGTCTGCAGCCGTATGGGTGCGGTTGTGTGCTGTTCCGCGACCCGGGGGTTGGCCGGTTGTACAAACACGATTCGCCCTACACTTATTTCAGTTCGGCGGAATTGCATTTGGGGGAGATCAGTCTCGAGTGCTCGCGGCCCGGAGCTGCCGCCGCGGCGTTGTGGGCTACGCAGAAGTTGCTGCCTCTTGAGCGCGGCGGAGGGTTTGCGCGGGGTCTTGAGAAAGGGCGCGAAGCAGCCTTAGAGTTCTGGGACGCCGTCGAAAGCGGGGAAACATTCGACGCCGCGTTTCGCCCGGAGCTCGACATTGTGTGCTTTGTGCCGCGCGGTGATTCGCTCGCGGAAATTTCCGCGAGGTCTCGGCGGATCTTTGCGGCCGCGGCGCGGGAAGGTTTGCACCTGGCGGTTGCAGAGTTGCCGGTAAGGCTTTGGCAGCGACTCGGTGCGGAGAGCGGCCGTGAAACGGTGACCTGTCTGCGGTCGGTGCTGATGAAAGCGGAGCACCGCGAGTGGATGCCGGAGGTCCTGGTGCGCTTGAGGCGTGCCGCGCAAACGTAGCGATGGCCTTCGAAACCAGGGAAAGTACGGAGAGAAAGACGTTGCGCGACTTACAGCCAATTCTGACCGGGCACCTGTTCGGCCCGGTGCGGCGAGAGTTGCTGTCGCTGCTGAACGGGCTCGACGAGCAGGAGTGGGGACGTCCGACGGCGGCAGGGAAGTGGAATGTGAAGGATGTGGCGCTGCATATTCTGGGCGGCGATGTGGGGAATCTGTCGCGGCGCCGGGACGCATTTTCGCTGAAGGCGGATCTCTCGGATTTTGGGAAGCTGGTGGCCTTTATCAACGAGATCAATGCGTCCTGGGTGGCGGCGGGACAGCGGATGAGCACGCGAGTCCTCTTGGATTTGCTGGATCACGCGGGCCGGCAAATGGATGAATATTTCGCCGGGCTCGATCCCTTCCTGATGGGCGAGGCGGTCGACTGGGCGGGCGATGAGCCCATGCCGGTGTGGTTCGACGTGGCGCGGGAGTACACCGAGCGCTGGCATCACCAGCAGCAGATTCGCGATGCCACGGAGCGGCCGGGATTGTACGAGAGGCGGCTGTTCGAGCCGGTCATGGATACGTTCGTGCGGGCGTTGCCGTGGACCTTTCGGGCGGTCGAAGCGGCGGAAGGGACAAGCGTGCGTCTCGGATTGACCGGCGCATGCAGGAAGGAGTGGTCGCTCGTGCGCGGCCATGCGAAATGGGAGCTATTTGAGGGACGCACGGCCCATTCGACGGTCGAAGTAGGCCTCGCCGCGGAGAACGCGTGGAAGATTTTTACCAAGGGTATTCGCGGCCGGGAGGCGCGAAGCTGTGCGGAGATTTCTGGCGACAGCGTCCTGGGCCAAAAGGTACTGGAAACCATCGCGGTGATCGCGTAAATGCCGGCCAGTGAGGTGGCGAGGTCGTTGGCGGAACGGGTGCCGGAATGGATTCTTTTTCCGGGCTGGTACTCTCGTCCTGCCGTCGGGAGAAGCCAACTTCAGCTCGCTCGCTTTCGGTTTGCGGCGCTTGGATTTGCTAGCCGCCGGCCTTTAGGGAGTGAGTTTCCTCAATCCGCGCTAGAAGGAGCGGCAGCGCGGTCAGACTGCCCGCCGGTTCGGTGCATCACAGCACACGCCGCCCGCATCCTATAACTGGTGGAATACAAAGAAGATTTGGGTGTTGGGGGCGGCTAGGAAGTCGAGTAAACTAGTACTGATAATTGGGGCGCTGGGAACAGAGGGCAGGGCAGCGCTGCCCGACCTGGGCAAAATCCTGATCAGATTTGCAAGGAACATGAGTTGAGGGTGAAGAATGCCTGATGTAATGAAGACTATTCTGTTGAATCCGCCGAGTTTTGAGAACTTCGACGGCGGAGCGAGTTCGCGCTGGCCCGCGACGCGAGAGATTGAGTCCTATTGGTACCCGGTTTGGCTATCCTACCCGGCAGGAATGATTCCAGGCAGCCGGCTGGTGGACGCTTCCCCGCACAAAATTGACTGGAAACAGACCATCCAGATCTGCAAGGACTACGAATTCCTGATCCTGTACACCTCCACGGTAGGTTTCCACAGCGACATCAAGCTGATTCGGAAGATCAAAGAAGAGAATCCCGGGCTCAAGATCGCCTTCGTCGGCCCGCACGGGCACATTAAGCCGGAAGAGACCCTCAACGCCAGCCTGGACATCGACTTTGTGGTGCGCGGCGAGTTCGACCATGCCGTGACGGACTTTGCGCACGGCAAGCCGCTCGAACAGATCGCCGGAGCCTGCTTCCGCAAAGACGGGCGCATCGTGATCAACGCGCCGCGGCCGAACCTGCACACGGCGGAACTGGACGCTCTGCCTTACGCGACCGACGTCTACAAGCGCGACTTGCAGATCGAGCGCTACAACGTGCCGTTCTTGCTGCATCCGTTCGTGTCGTTCTACACAACGCGGGGATGCCCGGCGATGTGTACCTTCTGCATGTGGCCGCAGACGATTTCGGGCCACGCCTGGCGTACGCGCAGCGTGGACAACGTGGTGCAGGAAGTGAGGAACACGCTCGAATACTTCCCGCAGATGAAAGAGATTTTCTTCGACGACGACACCTTCAACATCCGTCGCGATCGGGTCATCGAGTTGAGCCAGAAGTTCAAGCCGTTGAAGTTCCAGTGGTCGTGCACGGCGCGCTGTCACAGCAAGTACGAAGAGCTGAAGGCCATGGCCGACGGCGGAGCGCGGCTTTTCATCGTCGGATTTGAGTCAGGCGACGCGCAGATTCTGAAGAACATCAAGAAGGGCGCCACCGTGGAAATGGCGCGCGATTTCATGAAGAACTGCAAGAAGGTCGGGATCAAGGTACACGGCGACTTCATCATCGGCCTGCCGGGCGAAACCAAAGAGACCATTAACAAAACGATCGATTTCGCCAAGGAACTGGATTGCGAAACGATTCAGGTCTCGCTGGCCCACGCCATGCCGGGCACGGAGCTGCACGACCAGATGTCCAAGGAAGGCTTCCTGCGCGTGGAGGCGCTCGCGGACTCAGGCGGGCACCAGTTGCCGCACATCGAGTATCCGCACCTGAGCAAAGCCGAAATGATGGCGGGCGTGAACCGCTTCTACGACGAATACTACTTCCGGCCGAAAGTGGTGTGGCGCATTGTGCGCGAAGCGCTCTGGGACAGCCATGAACGGAAGCGCTTGTACCACGAGGCGACGAGCTTCTTGAAGTTACGCGCGGAACGCTGGAAGTGGGTACGGCAAGGCGGCGACGTCGAAAAGCCCATGGTCAGCGTGCCTGCGGCGCCAGCATCGGGCGACGACTAAGCGGGAAACAAACTCAAGAAAAAAAAGAGCAGAGACTGCACCGACGAAAGTCTGTGCAAGCCAGAAGAATACCAGAGAGCAATGGCTAGCGAAAAACGGCTACGGATCAAGACGCTCATCATGGTCTTGGCGATGGTGGTGTGCGCCGTCACGGGCGACTTGCTGCTGAAGCGCGGAATGAGCGAGTTGGGTGCAGTCCACTTCACCGCATCGGCCCTGGCTCAAGCACTCCTGCATATGGCCACCAGCGCAACGATCTGGCTGGGAATCTTGTTCCTGGTGGGCTTTATGGCGACGCAAATGACGGTGATGAGCTGGGCGGACTACAGCTACGTCATGCCGGCGGGAGCGTTCGGCTACGCCCTGCAGACTTTTTTGGCGGTGGTGGTGTTGCACGAGGTGGTTTCAACCAAGCGCTGGATCGGCGTGTTCCTGATTTGCATCGGCGTGGTGCTGGTTGGACAGACCAAACCGCGCTCCACCGAGTGTGCCGTGCGCGAGAAGGCGGTGGCATCATGCTGACGGTGCTGCTGCTTTTTGTGCTGATCTGCGGGAGCACCGGCGGCGAAATCGCGATTTCGCACGGGGCCAAGAAGACCGGAGAGCCGAAGCGCATGCGTCCGCGGGAACTCCTGCTGTTTATCGGGCAGGTAATGTGCAACGGATGGTTCTTGCTGGGGATTCCACTGATGGCGGCGTCGTTTTTTGCACTGCTCATTCTGTTCTCGTGGCACCCGTTGAGCTTCGTGATTCCGATTTCCGCTTTGAGCTACGTGGTGGGCGCACTCGGCGCGAAGTATCTCCTCAAAGAGGAAGTAAACACGGCGCGCTGGGCCGGAGTGATTCTGGTGTGCGCCGGTGTGGCGCTGGTTGCCGCCGGCTGAGCGCCCCCGCCTGAGCTCGATTCCAATTGACACCCCTAGGGGCGGTTCGAGAGTACGTAACGGCCGCCAGCTTTGCTAACAAGATACGCAGGCGCTACCGGCGTGAGCGAATCGCGCTTCTTGGCATCGCCGGTGACCAGATAAACGCGAGTGCTGCCTGCCCACAGTTTGGCGAACCGCGCATCATCCAGAAAAATGTCCGGAGCGTCGGGGAAAAGCGAGCCGTACCAGAGGCCGGTGATCCGGCCATTCAGAATGAGAAGCTGCCGGCCGGTGTAGAAGCGGACCGAAGAGGCATTGGCGAATTCGCCGTCGCAGACGATGAGCTCACCCGGCTGCAGGCGCTCCTCGATGGCGACGGCGAGCTGCTTCGAGCCGAGGATGGGATAAAAAGTGTTCAGGGCCAGGTGGGCGCATTCGATGAAGACCACCATCATGCCCACCAGCGCCCAATTGGCGGCAATCGGCCGGCCGCGGCGGCGAAGGAACCAGTTGAGGAAAGGGCCAAGGGAGAAAGCGAGCGCCGTGCCCACGAGCGGGCCGCGGAAAAAAGCCATGGCGTTGCCGGTGAGGTCGAGAAAGTGACCGAGCGACAGCGTGTAAACGTCGGGATTCTGGTTGAGGGCGTCGAAAATGTCCGCGCCCCGGGGCGGGGTGCGCGTGGTGACCGCCAGAAACGCGGCGGCCGCGGCGATGACGAGCCCGACCGCGAGCAGCACCAAGGCGGAGCGGCGGCCGGCACGAGCCGGCCCAGAAGAGGCCGGGGAACCCGACTCGCGCGCGAGCCAGTAGCCGATGATGAGCGCAAGGCCGGGAAGACCGGGTGCAACGTAGTATTCCTGGCGGGTCGAGAAACTGAAGAAAAGAAGAATTACCGCCGGCCAGCAGAAGAGCAGCAGAAGAACGGCGTCGCCAGAGCGCCGCACATCCGCGACGCGCGGCAAGCGCAGCCTGATTTGCGCCAAGGCCTGCGGCAGAAAGGAACTCCATGGAAGAAACCAGAGCAGCAAAAGGCCGTAGAAAAGCAGAATGGGGAAGGTGTTGTAGTCGTGAGGGTAGCGTTTGCCAAGATAGCGAAGAAACTGCTCGTTGACGAAGTAGAACCAGAGAAAACCCTTGGATTCGCCGGCAGGGGGATTTCTTAGCGCCGCGAGGATGTGCCAGGGTGCCGCGACGAGCAAAAAGACCAGCGTACTCGAGAGAAGATGCATCTTTAGGACGTGACGCAGGTCGCGGGCCAACAAGAGGAAGACCAGCATGATGGCGCAAGGGAAGACCATGCCGATCAGGCTTTTGGTCAGGACGTTTAGCGCCATGAGCGCAGCGATACCCCAGCAAGAGAGAAGGCTCGGATTTCCGGCTTGCCAGCCGTCGAGGAAAAGATAGAGCGTAAGCCCGATCCACAGGCCGACGGTGACGTCGGGAATGAGGATGCGGGTGAAAAGATAGGGGCCGCAGGAAGCAAGAAAGACCACGGCTGCCCAGAAACCCGCTCTTTCCGTAAGAAAACGTCTCCCGAAAAAGTATAGGAAGACGGCCACTGCGAGCGCGCTCAAATGCAGAAACAGCCGCGCGCTAGAAGCGTCGGGACCGAAAAGCTTCACCCCGACGGCCATGCCCCAGTAGGGCAGCGGCGCCTTTTCCAGATAGCGAATTCCGTTTTCGTGCAGGGTCACCCAATCGTGCCGGGTGAGGATCTCATTCCCGGCGTCGGCGTGGGAAGCGTCGACGTCGTCCATGAGAGGCGGGTTGAACAGCCCGGCGCCGTAGATGGTGAGCCAAAGAAGGGTCAGGATTGCGAGCGACGGCCAGGAGCGCTGTCGGGCGGATGCGGTCATGAAATCCGAGTGCCCCGGAAGGCGTGTAGGTGGTAAAGACGCCCTGCAGTGCAAAAAAGTAGTCTAGCACGCGCGGCATGGGCCCGCCGCCGGACGCCGCTACAGGGGGCGGGCCATCCTGCGGGCGAGATCGTCCAGCCGCGTGTTATTCTGACTAACGGTCGCGGCCGGGGTCAGCGGGTGGCTGGGCGGTCGCTACTTTCAATCCTAATTTGAAAACTCAAACTGATCTCGAATGGCGCTGACCGACGGTTTGCCCAATGAAAGGCAGGCGGTAATCCTGGCTGGAGGGCTAGGCACGCGCATGCGGCCGATCACCGAGACGATTCCAAAGCCTTTGATCGCGGTCGCCGGAAAGCCGTTCCTGGCCTGGCAGCTGGAACTGTTGCAAAAAGGGGGAATAGACCGGGCGCTGCTGCTGGTGGCGTATTTGGGCGAACAGATTGAGGGCTACATCGGAAACGGCAAGGAGTTCGGCTGCTCGGTCGAGTATTCCTATGAGCCTTCACCTTTGGGGACCGGTGGCGCGTTGAAGAATGCGCAGCGAAAGCTCGCGGAATGGTTCGTGCTGGTGAACGGGGATACCTACCTGTCGATTGACTACCAAAATCTGGTCCGAGATTTTAACGCGGCGAACTGCGCGGCGATGATCGTGGCATACGAAAAGCCGGCCGCTGCGAGTCAAGACCAGCCCGCGAGCGGACTGCCGGGAAACTTGGGCGTGGGCGCGGATCGTGTGGTCACGGCGTATCGAAAGCGAGAGCCTGCTGGACTTGCGCACATCGATGCCGGCGTAATCGTACTGAGAAAGGATGTCTTGGCAGGCCTGCCTAGCGGCGAGAACTGTTCGCTCGAGGAGGAAATCTATCCCCAGCTGATCTCGCGCGGCGAGATGCGGGCGTGGGTGACGCGTGAGCCTTTTTATGACATGGGCAGCCCGGCGGGGTTGGCGGCGCTCGAAGCGAAGCTCGGATGATTCTGACCAGGACGCCATTCCGAATCAGTTTTGCCGGCGGCGGCAGCGACTTGCCGGAGTTCTATCGGCGCAGTCCCGGCGCAGTGCTGAGCTGCACGATCGACAAAGCCATGTACATCGCGGTTCATCCCTACTTTCACGACAAAATTCGCATCAAGTATTCGAGAACCGAAGACGTGGCCAGCGCGTCGGAAGTGGAGCATCCGCTGGTGCGGGAGTGCCTAAGCCTGGTGGGCATCGAACGCGGAATGGAGATCGCGAGTTTTGCGGACGTTCCGGCGGGAACGGGCATGGGATCAAGCAGCGCGTTCACGGTGGGACTGTTGCACGCGCTCTGGTCGCGCACGGGCAAAAAGCCTGGCGCGCAAGAGCTGGCTAGCGCCGCGTGCGAAATTGAAATCGACCGCGCGAAAGAACCGATCGGCAAGCAGGATCAGTACGCGGCGGCGTTTGGTGGCTTGAACTTCATTCGGTTCAAGCCGGACGAAAGCGTCGAAGTGCACCCCGTGAAATGCGCTCGAAAGACACTGGACGAGCTCTCGCGGCGGCTGATGCTCTTTTACATCGGGCTAGAGCGGCCGGCCGCTTCCATCCTGAGCGAACAAGGGCGCAACATGGCGGACCAGGATAAATTCCGCAGCGTCCAGCAAATGGTTGAGCTGGCGACCGAGCTGCGAAACGCGTTGGAACGGGACAACCTCGATTCCTTCGGCGACATTCTCGATCACGGATGGAAGTTGAAACGCGGGCTGGCCGCAGGGATTACCAACGACATCGTGGATACCCACTACCGAAAGGCTCGTGAAGCAGGCGCGGCCGGTGGGAAACTGCTGGGTGCCGGATCCGGGGGATTCCTGTTGCTGAGTTGCGGCAGGGCCAAGCAGTCCGAGGTGAGGCAAGCGCTTGCCGGGCTGCGCGAGATGCCGGTGGCCTTGACGGATGGCGGGTCAGAAGTCGTGCACAACGACGGGATGAACGGCAGTGCAGGGTAGCCTGGGGCGCGAATCGGCGCCGCCAAAGCACAATTCAAGACCTGCTGTCCTGCGCGGGTATATAATCTTCATAGCCCAGAATTCTGGTGATTTTATGGCTATCGCGAAAACAAATTCGGTCTCTACTGCGCCCGGATTCGCGGCCAAGGAATATCTTTCGGCCGTACAAGAAGTCTTAGAGCGCGTCGACCACGCCGTGATCGACCAAATGGTCGAAGCGATCTGGCGCGGCTACCAAGCGGGGAAAACGCTCTTTCTTTTTGGAAACGGCGGGAGCGCCGCTCTGGCTTCGCACTTTGCCTGCGATATGGCGAAAGGCACGGTTACGGGAGCGGAGCGACGGTTGAAAGCGATCGCGCTTACCGACAACGTCCCGTTGCTCACGGCCTGGGCGAACGACAAGGGCTACGAAGATATTTTTTCCGAACAGCTCGGCGATTTGGCCCAAAAGGGCGACATCGCCATGGCCATTTCGGGCAGCGGGAATTCGCCCAATGTCGTGCACGGGTTGGGGGCTGCGCGCAGACTCGGATTGCAGACGCTGGTGCTCACCGGATTCGCCGGCGGACAAGCGAAGCCGCTCGCGGATCTGTGTCTGGTCGTTCCTTCTGACAGCATGCAGCACATTGAAGACGCGCATCTTTGCGCGAGCCACGCGATCTTCCTGGCGATTCGCGAGCGCATGAAGCAGGCCAATGGCGCTTAGGTCGGTTCATACCGCGGAAGAAAGTGCCGGAACACTTCGCCTGCGCGCAGTGCAGGCCATGGTCGCCGAAGCCTTGGTCCGAGGAGGCGCGGCGGCGCCAACCGCCGGAATGGAGCGTGTCGGCTTTGCGTCGTCACCATGGTTCGCCGAGCTGACGCGAGCGGGCGACCCTGACCGCGTCAGGGAGCTACCCGCAGACGCTACGCGTTATCTGAGCGGATTTCTGACCGCACGCGGCCGCAAGCCCGCGGGGGGAGCGGAGAAATGATCTGGCTCGCCTACTTCCTCCTCGGATTGGCTCTTCTCGGAACGCTCACTTCAACCATTTTCCTGCTGCTGGTCGTTGCAAGCGTGCTCCGATTTCTCGGCCAATCCAGATGGTCAAGGTCGAGCAAGACGGGCGCCGCCCAATTGCCGCCCGTGTCCGTGCTCAAACCAATCCACGGCATGGAAGCCCAGCTGCGGCAAAACATCGAAAGCTTTTTTCGCCAGGATTATCCCTCTTACGAAATCCTGTTTGCCGCCGACGAAGCTGACGACGCGGCCCTGGAATTGGCGCGCGAGATCAGCGCCAACTATCCGCAAATTCCGTGCCGGATCATGGTGACGGGTAAGCCGCCGTGGCCCAATCCCCCCGCTTACTGCTTCTATCGAATGGCGGAAGTGGCGGCGCACGGCATTCTGGTAACCAGCGACAGCGACGTGGAGGTTCGGCCGAACTACCTGCGCGAGGTCGTCGAGCCCATGCTGGCGCCGGAAGTCGGCATGGTCACCTGCGTTTACCGCGGGAAAAACGCTGCCGGCTTCTGGGCCGGATTGACCGCCATCGGCATGTCGGTGGAGATGACGGCCGGAGTGCTGGTCGCCAACCTGCTCGAAGGCATGAAATTCGGACTGGGTCCGACCATCGCCGTAAAGCGGGAAGCCCTGAACAAGATCGGCGGGTACCGCGTGACCGGCGATTACTTCGCGAATGACTTCGCGATCGGAAACATGATCGACAAAGCCGGGTACCGCGTCGTGCTTTCCGGGCACGTGATCGATCACGTTGTGAGCCAGAATAATTTCCAGAAAATGTGGGAGAACCAGCTGCGTTGGGCGAAATCCACGCGGTATTCGCGGCCGAAAGGACATTTTGGCAGCGGATTGATCTTTGCGATGCCCTACGGGTTCGTCGGCCTGGCGGCCGGACTTGCTCTGGGCATGCCCGGGTTGGGATGGGGGTTGCTTGCCGCGGCGGTGTTGAATCGCGCGCTCGAATCGTGGATTGTGGGATGGGGCGTGGTTCGCGACCGTGTGGCCCTGCTGCAGTTCTGGCTGTACCTGCTGCGAGACTTGCTGGGGTTCATTGTATGGGCGGCAAGCTACACCAGCGCCAAAACGGCGTGGCGCGACAGCCGTTATGAATTGCGCGGCGACAAAATTGTGTTGCGCAAGAACGCGGAAATCTGATCTTGCCGTTTCCGATTGTCAGCACGATTACGATCGCGGGCGTTGCCGTTTGGCGCGCCGTGATTTTTCTCCTGCCGCTGGCTTCGCTTGCTTACTATCTGACCGCTATCATCGCCGCGAATCGATTTTTCCGGCGCGAACGCAAGAAAATGCTGGGGGAATATACGCCTCCCATTAGCGTGTTGAAGCCGGTTCGTGGAGTGGACTTCGCTTCCTACGAAAACTTCAAGAGTTTTTGTCTGCAGGACTATGCGCAATACGAAATTCTGTTTTGCGTGAACGATCTGGAAGATCCGGCGGTGCCGTTGATTCGCAGATTGATCGAGGAATTTCCTCACCATTCCATCCGGCTGCTGGCCGGCGCGCCGCAACTTGGTTCTAACCGTAAGGTGAGCAACTTGGTGCTGCTGGCGCACGAGGCAAAATACCCGCTGCTGGTGCAAAGCGACGGCGACGTGCGGGTCGGAGCAGGGTATTTGCGGGAAATGGCTGCGCCGTTCGAGCAAACGGAAACCGGCGTGGTGAGCTGTCTTTATCGCGGGATCACGCAAGAGGACCTGTGGGCGCGAGTAGAGGCCCTGGGAGCTGCCACGGATTTTTCGGCGGGAGTTTTGGTGGCGGACTGGAAGGAAGGCGTGACGTTCGCGCTGGGAGCCTCCGTGGCCACGACCAAGGCCTGGCTCGCGAAAATTGGAGGGTACGAGTCGCTTGTCAATGTTCTTGCCGACGACTACGAAATCGGGAACCGCGTGGCCCGATTGGGAGGCCGCGTACTGATCTCGCGAG